>OLZF01001552.1_pt1 | contig 15551 bp, 9 predicted proteins | sample 1674391 | NCBI WGS metagenome assembly OLZF01 (sample SAMEA103958166, study PRJEB25191) | human gut metagenome | biome: human-associated habitat [ENVO:00009003]; feature: intestine environment [ENVO:2100002]; material: feces | place: Germany | collected 2013/2015
TGTTTACAGTAGAAGCAGCTCCGGTAAATGATGCTTTTTTAAATGTACCGTAACCGGTAACCACAACCTCTTCAAGCAGCTCAGAATCGGATTTCAAAATTACCTTTACATGAGGTTTAATCGTTACTTCTTGGGTTTGCATACCAACAAACGAAATCACCAGAGTTTTCGCGGAACTACATTATGTCTATATTGTTGATAATAAGCAATATAAAATAAACAAAAAGAGCTCCTGAAATAAAGTATTCCTCTAGAGAAGATACTCTATACATATCCACTGTAAATGACAATCTACTTATATGATACTATTTGTAATGGTAATATCCTGATTTGAAGGTGTTTAATTCTGTACTGATGTGCTATAATCATAACGTTAGGATCTTTTTTCTCAAAAACTAGAAGGGCTTTGTCAATATCTATCATTTAGTTGCTTTTTGTCAATTATTTACTCGTGTTGTTTATTCCATCTATGAGAATGTAAACCCTTATGTAAAATACTATTGAATTTATAATGGTTACATAAATACTATCCTACCTATTTATCCATTTTATACATAGAACACCATGTAATTGTCTCTATCTTATAAATGGAGATTATTCCAAATACAAAGTAATTGGAGTAAAGAATTCTATAGCTATGAAAAACTACTGTTTGGAGCATGTCAAAAACGTAATGAGGAAGTCTTCTTGTAAGAGAATATAGTCTACATAGAATAACGAAGACTGAGTGGATATATTTTTATAATTCAGGGGAATAAAGAATGTACTTTTGTAATCCGCGCTGACTCCCGTGTCGTGCAGACAATTCAGGTTTGCTGTTTATTGAAGAGAGGATATTTTTATCGTTTCAGCTCTTCTCCATAAAGTCTATGCAGTATGATACGTGCCGGTATACTTTTAATCTCTCCATTGGCATCACTTTGGAAGACGAGGAAGAAATAACCGTTAATCCCCGGCAGCAGATTTCTATACGTCCTATTTGGAAATGATTGTTGCAGAAATAAAGTGGAAAAGATAGAATAACAAAAGCCGCTTACTTCACAGTGAACGGCTTTTAAAACACTTTATTTAGAAAACACCCTATCAAATAGAGATGTTTTGAAAGTTCATAAATCAGATATACTCCTTCTTACAGACTTATTTATAAGCAGGATTCTGATCATTATTTGTCAGTTCTCCATTAGCATCAATCTCTGCTTGCGGAATAGGTAATTCAAATCTATCAGAGCCAGCAGGAAGGTCTAATTGACTAGTCCACAAATCGTGTCCGTCAACTCCAGTTCTTGTCAATGCCAAACCTCTACGTTTCATGTCGAATAGGCGATGTCCCTCTGCAAATAATTCACGCCTTCTTTCTTGTTGTATCTCATCTGCTAAACCGGCATCCGTTCCACTATATTTATCCAATCCACGAGCTATCCGAACAACATTTAATGCTTCTTTAGCCACATCATAATGCTGTTTGTCAGCAGCTAATTCAGCAATAATAAGATACATCTCAGAACCACGCAGCATATTGAAAGAGCCTTGTCCCATTTCATTGTTACGACTATGAATCTTTGTTGTCAAGTATCCTGTTTCACTGATATAATCGTTTGTTTCAGAATCTTTCGGGAACTGAGTTTTGCGTATATCTTTATCTTCCATTAGATTAATCAAAGCCTTTGAAACTCGTAATGAGCTATAACCAATAACAGCATCTTCATAATCATCTCCACACAAATACCAGAAAGAGGGTAATGAAAGATAGAATTGATTATCATCAGTTGGACATTCGAAAGCCCAAAGTGTTTCTGAGTTAACTTCACAGAAATCAGCTGTGTAAACTGCCGTATTCATCAAATTAACACCTTTCAATGCAGCATTGGCATGTTTGATGCCATTTGTTTCATCACCTAAATCCAAATACAAACGTGCAAGAATTCCATGAGCAGCATTCGCACCGATATATGCCTTGGATGAAGAAGAATGCTGGTCCAACAATCCACATGCTTTTTCCATGTCAACGACAAGTTGATTATAAACATCTTTTACCGTAGCACGAGGAAGGTCTTCTGTTCCAGAAGAAATACGTAAAATTATGCTCGGATTATCCGGGTACTTGTTCACAGGTTTGGCATACATTCTTACTAAGAAATGATAAGTATAAGCTCTTAGAGATAGCGCTTCACCTTCAATTCTGTTACGCTCTGCACTTTCTGCCAGGTTTCCGATATTATCCAAAATGGCATTCGTATTATCTATGATACTGTAACATCCCTTCCACGGGTCATCAGTATAGGTACTTCCTGGAGAAACTGTATATTGATAAGGAGACACAAAACGTCCATAATTGTAGTTGGGGTCAGGTGTCACCAATGCGTCATCTCCCATAATGTCAGGCAAGAAGAAAATATATTGGTTGGTCATATGAGCCAACCAGCCATTGGTCAACCAGTCATAAGCACCGGTCAACACTTGCTGCGCACCGTCTATCGTAGTAAAGGTGTTAGAATCGGACATTTGGTCCGAAGAAGTAGTATCCAAAAAATCATCACCGCAATTTGCTAAGCTAAGACCTATTGCAAGTGCTATTATAGTTTGCTTTATTCTATTCATCGTAATCTCAATTTTAAATTAGAAACCAACATTTATACCAAATAAGATTGTACGAGGCAATGGAACCGTACCTGCACCGTCCAATACTCCGGTTACACCTCCCAATTCCACATCGTAACCTTTGAAACTACCATCCAAGTTCCATACACAGATATTCTCCAGACTTCCAAAGAAACGTACTGTCTCCAACTGTATCTTCTGTGTCCATTTTTTTGGTAGAGTATAACCTAAGTTGATATTTTTAAATTTAATGAAATCTGCATCGTGCAAATAGCGGCTTGATGTAGAATGAGAACTTGAAGTGTTATTGGGCAAGAATGCAGGATTCGGAGCGTTTGGATTCTCTTTTGTCCAATAATTCGCTTGATCTTTGATGGCTTGATAACCGTTGTTGTTACCATCATTCAGCAAATTGGCTTCGTACGCATCATATATCTTTCCTCCAAAACTATAAGTAAAGAGGAATGAAAGGTCTAATCCTTTAAATGTAAATGTGTTATTCAAACCTCCAAATACATTGGGAAGTGCAGAACCAAGTTTGTATTTGTCTGCAGTAGAGTAAGTTGAAGTGGTAGTTCTTTCACCTGTCGGATTACCTTTATCATCTTTTACGTCTTTATACCAAAGTGGAGCACCGGTTTCTTTATCTACTCCGGCCCATTCTTGCATGTAAAATTCATAAAGGCTGTAGCCTACCGTACGAACTTTTGTACCAACAACTTCCTGTTCTTCGGGATAAGAAGTGATTTCATTCTTGTTAAAAGAGATATTGAAGTCGGTTCCCCAATTAAAGTCTCCGGCTTGAATATTCAGGGAATGCAAATCTACTTCTATACCAGAGTTACGCATACCACCCAAATTAGACATAATTATGTCCAACCCCGTAGAACCGGCTAAAGGTTTTTCCAATAACAGTTCATCAGAGTTTTTGATATAATAGTCAATGGATCCATGCAGGCGACTGTTAAGTACTGCAAAATCCAATCCCACATTGAAGTTTTTGGATTTTTCCCATGACAAATCAGGATTTGCTAATTGAGAATGTCTGAAGCCAGACTCTCCGTTATAATTGGCTCCACCTTCATAGAAAGCTTGGTAACCATATAAGTAATCAGATGTTTTGTTACCTGAAGTACCATAGCTGGCACGTAGTTTCAAGTCATCGATCCAGGTAATATATTTCATGAAGTTTTCTTCGCTGACGCGCCAATTTAATCCGACACTCCAAAATGTACCATAACGATGTCCCGGTGCAAAACGTGAAGAACCATCGGAGCGAATACTGAATGAGGCAAAATATTTATTCTGATAATCATAATTTAATCGACCAAAATAAGAAAGCATGCGCTCTTTATCTGTTACAGAACCTACTTCTTGCGGAGTAGCAGCTACATTCAGCTCTGTCAAACCACCAATCGGAAATTTTGTTCCTTGTGCATAAGTGCGCTTGTACTCTTTATTATAGATTTCATAACCAGCCAATACCGAGAAGTGATGGTCTTCCTTTATGTTGAAATTATAATTTAATGTACTGGTCAATCCAAAAGTGTTGTTCCAAATGGCATATTTGTACAAGCGTCCTTGTGCAGCTTTACCATTACCATGCTCCGCATTATACCATTGCGTTTCATCCAAATTAATATAATCATATGAAAGACTTGTTTTCCAATGAACTCCATAAAAGTTGAAATCCACGTAGGGATTTACCAAAACACGGTATGTGTTAGTTGCATATTTGTCAGTTTGTGCAAATGATATAACATTCATATCCTGAAATATGGGATTCTTGAAGTTATAAAGAGGTTTGCCATTCTCATCATATTGCATTTGGAAATTTTCATCCAAATCATATACTGGAACAGCATTGGGTAGGAAAATACCATTAGTCAAAGGACTAGCACCACCACCTCCACCTACAGGAGTGTTTTGTTTTGCCAAAGAGAAAGTGGAATTGATACCCATACTGAACCAAGGTTTAATTTCCGTTGAGACATTTGCACGACCTGAATATCGTTCAAAATCCGAACCAATCACAATACCCTCTTGATTCATATATCCCATAGAAATGAAGTATTTTGATTTCTCGTTTCCTCCATTTACACTGATATCGTATTCTTGTGACATCCCGGTTCTGAAGACTTCATCCAACCAATCGGTATCAATCATCAATTGAGCGCCAGATGTCAAGTCGCCAGAAGCATCCAGAGGGTTAGCAACATTATATGGATTTCGCCCATACATGCTTTGTGTGGATTTGTTGGCTGCAGCAGAAGCTTCTTCTGAGGACATGCCTTTAGCAATATTATTATTATAGAAGCCTCCATAATACAGAGCATAATGTTCGGAGGCATTCATCAAATTATAACCACCAGAAGGGAGTTTGGAAGATGACATTTGAGCTTTAAAGCTAACCTTGGCTTGTCCTTTTTTACCCTGCTTCGTTGTAATCAGAATAACACCATTGGCCGCACGTGATCCGTACAGAGAAGCAGCAGAAGCATCTTTTAAGATGGTAATAGACTCAATATCATTCGGATTTAAGTTTGAAAGTGGATTTGCACTTGTCCCATATTTACTGGTATTTGCAACTTCACTTAAGTTTGCAGCTTCAATAGCAACTCCATCTATAACATAAAGTGGGGTACTTGAGGCAGACATAGACCCGATACCACGAATACGTACCTGTGTAGACGAACCCGGTTGACCGGAGACACTTGCGATCTGCAGCCCAGGAGACAATCCTTGTAATGCTTTTTCAAATGAAGTAACTGGAAGCTTTTCCATATCACTGGATTTGATAGTAGCAACAGAACCTGTTAGTGAGTTCTTCTTTGCAGTACCATAAGCTATGACTGTTACTTCATCAAGAATTTCACTGTCGGACTTTAAGATGACTCTTAAAGAAGGTGCGACAGCCACCTCTTGCGTTTGCATACCAACATACGAAATTAGCAGAGTTTTCGCGGAACTACAACACTCTTATTTTATTAATAATCAAGCGATTATACCATGTGATAGAAATCACTATAGCGAAATTTCCTTTCTCACAAGGTGTATGTATAGGGGTACAATGTATAAAACCTTACTGCTGTGATACTATTTGTTGGATTAATGACTTGGTTATCAGATGTATATCATAAAGTTAATACGTTGCTTAAAGATTTTAAATGATTCTTCCTCTTATATGAAGAATATCTTTTGTCAACATCTATCATCCTAGCTGCTTTCAATGAAGCATTTACTCTACATTGTCATTTTATTAGCGAAAGTACTAAAGTCTATGTAAAAGAATATTTCAATAGCTTCAAAAAACAGTAAACTCAAAACTTTGTGATTAGCTAAACAATCAAGACAACTGTTGTTTCTTCATAACAGTTTTCATCATTTTTGCTTCCACACTTCCACCCGCTCCTTGTATCCCTCTATTCATCGGCATTACAGACGCTGTGGAAGCAATGCAAAAGTGTGGAAGCAAGATTTGCTTCCACACCTCCAATCAGTCTTAAATATTGATAACACACCAATGTCAATCTTCTATTTACACTATACTATACTTAATTGATTCTCAGCAATTTCTCACTGCAAAACTTTGCAAACCTATTGCAGCGATACTGCAAAGCTGTTGCAGTGATACTGCAAACTAATATGCAGTGCGGCTGCAAGCAATATGCAGTGATACTGCAAACAATTTGCAGTAGTACTGCAAAACGTATGCAGTGAGTTTGCAGCGAGCAGGCTGAAACTGAATAGTGAGTGAACAGACTTTAAAGGAGAAGTATATGACTAACGATATGAAAGTGTAGTATTGGCTATGCTAAGTTCGTGTTTTTTTAGGCAAAGGCATGAGTGCATGGTTCTTTTCTAAATCATGCACTATAGTCATATCCATTACATTTGTATACACTTGTGTGGTTTTAACACTTTTATGCCCCAATAATTTTTGCACCGTTGTAATGTTTACTCCATTATAAATCAATAGTGTTGCATTAGTATGGCGAGCAGTGTGAAATGAAATTTTTTTTGATAAACCAGCTAGGCGGGAAATCACAATTAAATCCTTGTTCACATTAGAGTTATCCCTTAAATGAAAGAAGCTTTGTAAGTCATCCCGATATTTGTCCAGAATAACAAGCCCTTTTCCTTCGAATAAGAGATAAAGAGGTAATCTGACTTCTGTACTCGTCTTTATGGATTTATAAATTAGCCAGGTTTCTTGACGAATCTTCACGATGTTATCGGGTGATAAACTGATAAAATCAGAATATCTCATTCCTGCATAGCAACAAAACAAGAATGCATCTAAAGTCTTTTGCAATTTAGTATATCTGCCAGCCAAGTTTAATTTCTCCAACTTCTCCAACTCTTCAGGAGATAAGTGCGTATGCTTGTTTTCTATAGTTTTAATTTTGTACTTTCGAAAAGCGTATTTTTGTATCTCCATATAATCCTTGTTGATGGCGACATTTATATGTCGCTTCAGATGCTTCATATGTTTGGCTATCGTATTTGTGTGATAACCTCTTGATTGCAAGAAATATTCAAAGGAGGATATGAATTCGAATGTTAAATCAGAAAAGGTTACATCCTTTTTGAACTGTTGTAATAATGAAAGAGTGGAGAGATGATTTCGTTTTGTACTTTCTTTTAGAGTAGAGTTTGCTATCTCTTGCCTAAAAAAAGGAATAAAAGAGGTTTTGTTTTCGCTTGTGCTCAAAACATCCTTTAGTAACTCTAATGAAATACGCCTTCCTTGCTGCCACAATTCCAACTCTTTTTTTTCTATCATAGCCATGAACTCATATATCAATCTATTCAGCGCATCTGCATTAGGATGATTCTTCACAATAAGCTTTTTATTGTCCCACTGTTCTGGCTTTAAATAAACTTTGGTTGAAAAATACTTTTTCTTTCTGTCCAAATAGGCTTCTACTTGCACTAATGCCATTCCTTTTTTATTCAGGCTTCTTTTTCTGTTGTACACTAGATTGTAAATAATTTTACTCATTTTACTTGATTTTAATTAATACCAATAACAAATAAGACGATATTCTGTGCTCGATGGGATTAGAATAAGAATTAATATCTTTAAAAAGTGTCTTTTTGTGTTTAGCTATTAATCGGTATTTAGCCTCCGGGAACTCTCAATTTGTTTCAAAATCAGGTCTGTTCTCTGTTTTAGCGGCTTATTTATTAACCATTTTGTTTTAAAATATGTGTATTTCTTGGAAAAATCATCCTAAAAGAGGGAATCATAGTGATAGTAAACATAAGCCAGTTTAGGTTTTTTAAGTGTGAAAAATCTGTTATTAAGCATAAAGCAGTATGTTTAATTAATAAATTGATAGATTTACAAGGTTTTTTCAATAAAATAGTTGTTCGTTTCAGTTTTATTAATATATTTGCACTTTGTTAGAGTAAAGAAACAATTAATGTAAAGTTAAACTTTAAGAGAGAATTTATGAAAAGAAAATTAATGCTGTTATTGGCCTGTCTTTTTGTCGGAATAGGCCTAGTAACTGCCCAAACCCAGAAGGTTACAGGTGTTGTAATTTCTGAAGAAGACGGGCAGCCAGTTATTGGAGCCTCTGTATTGGTAAAAGGTACACAAATTGGTGCTATTACCGGTGTAGATGGTGATTTTACATTACCAAACGTACCAAGTTCCGCGAAAACTCTGGTAATTTCGTACATCGGCATGCAGACTCAAGAGGTTACAATTAAGCCGCATGTACGGGTTGTCATGCAGAGTGATACTGAACTTTTGGATGAAGTTGTAGTTGTTGCCTATGGTACTGCTACAAAAAGATCCTTCACAGGTTCCGCTACTGAAATTAAAGGAGACCGTATTGCTAACAAAAATCCGTCCGAATTATCTAAAGCGCTAACCGGTGAAGTAGCAGGTGTACAAGTTATTTCAACTAGTGGACAACCCGGCTCAAATGCAAGCATCAGAATTCGCGGTTTAGGTTCTGTAAATTCAAGCCGTGCTCCGCTGTATGTAGTGGATGGAATCCCCTTTGGTTCAGATTTAAGTGGAATTGATCCTTCAGACATAGAGTCAACTACCGTATTGAAGGACGCAACAGCAACAGCTCTATATGGTTCAAGAGCTGCCAATGGAGTAATTTTGCTGACCACCAAAAGAGGTAAAAAAGGAAAAACGCAGGTTGAGGCAAATGTAAAATATGGTATCAACACCCGTATAATTCCTCTTTATGACACGATGGAAAATCCTGAAAGGTTTCTTGAACTGACATGGGAAGGTATTAAAAACAAATATATGTACCGCGCGAACAATCCTAAGGATGAAGCTACTGCCAAACAATATGCAAGCGAAGACCTTTTTGATGCAGATTACGGTATTGCCCCCGTATATAATATGTGGAAGGCTGAAGGTAAAAATCTGATAGATCCTGTTACTGGAAGAATGAAGGCAGGTGTAGTCCGCAAATTTACTCCGGAGAAATGGGAAGATTATATTTTCCGTACAGGAGAAAAAGTAGAAGCCAATGTTAAGATATCAGGAGGTAGCGACAAGTTATCACATTATACCTCTTTCGGTTACTTGAAAGATGAAGGATACTATATAGGTTCGGATTTTGAACGTTTTAATGCCCGTTCCAATCTGTCTCAAGACATCACCTCATGGTTGAAATCAAATGTTAATATGGCTTATAGCTATATGGAACTGAATAAGCCCGGTCAAGGTGACAACATGAACAATGGTTTCCAATTCATTAATTTTATGCCTTCCATATTTCCGGTATTCCAACGTGATGCAGATGGCAATAAAATAAAGGATAATGTGGTCGGAGGATATCTGTATGATTATGGTATGGCTGAAGGTTATGGACGTCCTTACGCTTCAGGCGTAAATCCAGCCGGAGCGATTCAATTGGACAAGAATGAGTACCAGTCTCATTCATTCAACGGAAATGCCATGTTTGAAGCAACTTTCTTGAAAGACTTCAAAGGAACGGTAAACTTTGGATTGCAATATCTTGGTACAAAAAACAATGAATTGACAAATCCATATTATGGTGATGCAGAGGGGTTAGGACGTATTTTCAAAAACATGAGTACATTCTTCAGCTTCACGTCAAACCAGATATTGTCATGGAAGAAAAGTTTTGGTGTGCACAATCTCGATGCATTCGTTGCGCATGAATCTACATTCTACAAGTCATCTGACAACTATGGCCAGAAATCAAAGATTGTTCGTCCTAACAATACAGAATGGTCTAATGCTGTAATTATGGACTATATGGATTCTCAAACCTACGGGTTTGACATGGAAAGCTACTTCGGACAAATTAGATATGATTATAACGATAAATATTTCTTTCATGGAACATTAAGACGTGATGGTTCATCACGTTTTGCCAAAGGGCAGAAATGGGGAACATTCGGTTCTATCGGCGCCGCCTGGGCCATCACTAACGAAAATTTCATGAAAGACGTGAGCTGGTTGAAGAATTTGAAATACAAGTTAAGTTGGGGTGTGTTGGGTAACCAAGACTTTATCACCAATCCTACCATTGCAGGTTATTATCCTTACAATGATTTGTATACGATCGGTAACCTGAATGATGAAATCAGTTTTAGCTTTAAATATAAAGGTAATCCTGATTTGACATGGGAACGCAGCGAAACATGGAATACTGGTATCGAGTTTAATATAGCCGATATTTTGGAAGGTGAAGTGGAATACTACAATAAGACTACCAAAGATATGTTGTTCCTAAAGCAAGTATCTCCATCGCTGGGATATGCACAATACCCCGTCAATGACGGTAAAATGGTCAATAAGGGTCTCGAATTTTCTTTGGTGGCACATCTTGTGAAAACGAATGATATAAGTCTTGATTTACGTGTTAATGGTGGACATTATAAGAATAAAATGACCCAGATGCCTATGGATGATACCACAGGAAAAGAAAAGCCATTGGAGATACAAGGTGCTTACGGATGGTCGAAAGGACATTCTCTGTATGATTTCTATATAAGAGAATATGCCGGTGTAGATCCAGAAACCGGTATGGCATTATACAACTCATACTATAATGTAAAAGCCGATGGAAGCAAGGACTTGATTACAGATATGGTAACTTACCAGCAAAACAATAAGATAGAGCGTTTGGAAGTAGAAAAGACCTCCGATTATAACAACGCAACTAAGAAATATGTCAGGAAATCAGGTATTCCGACTTTACAAGGGGGATTCGGTTTTGATTTAGCTGTTAAAGGTTTCGAATTAAATACGACTTTCTCCTATAGCTTAGGAGGATATGCTTACGACGGTGTATATGCTACATTAATGTCTAACAATACACCTGGTAGTGGAAACTGGCATAATGACATTGAAAATCGTTGGCAAAAGCCGGGTGATATAACAGACGTGCCACGTTTAACTTCCGGATATGATGAATATACAAATGCATCTTCTACTCGGTTCATTACCAGTCGTTCTTATTTGAATTTATCCAATGTAAGATTATCCTACACATTCCCTAAAAAATGGATGAATAGAATGAACATTGGTTCCTTGTCGGTTTATGTTTCCGGTGACAACCTGATGTTCATTTCGGCTCGTAAGGGATTTGTCTCAATGGCAGGAAATACCGTCAGTACAGATCCTAATGAGGATTCCGGAGGCTCTGACAGAAGTCAGTATGCTCCATTGAGTACTATTATGGGAGGTATTAAGATTCAGTTCTAACAATAAAATCATTTGAATATGAGAAATGTAATATATAAAATAGCAGCTTGTTCTGCATTAGTAGCCTTGGTGCTTTCTGGCTGTAAAGAATCTTTTCTGGAGGAAGATCCAAATGGATATATTTCATCTGACCAGATAAAAGAAAATGCAGTGTGGAATCCTAATATCATGTTAGGTCAGGCATTAGGTACGTATTCCACAACATTTGCCTGGCAGACAGGCGGTACGACGAATCACGACGATTTCGGACAAAAATCCATTGATATTGCCACAGATTTAATGAGTGGGGATCTGGCAATGAGCGGAGAAACCTACGGCTGGTTTAGCGATGCAGCTAGATTGCAGTGTAATACTACCACAAAAAATAGAACCTACATGCTGTGGAGGTATTATTACCGCATCATCAAGGCCTGCAATGAAATATTTGACACTGTAGGAGGAGATGAAAGTGTACCGGCTAATGAGGATAACCAAAATTATTATACACAAGCAAAAGCTTTGAGGGCTCATTCGTATTTCAATTTGGTGAATTTATATGCAAAACCTTACGATATTGATAAAAATGCTAAGGCCATACCTCTTTACCGTTCTCAAACCACAGCAGAGACATTAGGACTCTCCACAGTGGAGGAAGTGTATGAACGGGTTATTATCGACTTGAAGGAATCAATAAATATTTTGGAAGAGTTGGAATCAGCAGGTATTGGTCGTCCCAACGGCACTAAGGACCAAATCGACCAATGGACAGCTAAAGGAATACTTGCCTATGTTTATTTGACCAAAGGTGAATATGAGAATGCTGCTGCATTAACTTCTGATATTATCAATAACTCAGGATATCCTTTGATGAGTGAAACTGAAATTATCGAATCTGGATTCCGGAGTATCAATATCGGTTCATGGATGTGGGCATTTGATATTACCAAAGATAACACCGGAGGTTTGCCCACATTCTGGGGACAGGTAGATTATTTCACTTATAGCTACTGTTCTGCAGGTGATTATAAAATGATAGACCATAATCTGTATAATGAAATACCTGAAACAGATACTCGTAAACAGTGGTTTCATCCGTCTGTATTGATTAGCTGGTATAAATTTTATGATGCCGGAAGAAAAGCAATGGGAGACCGTACATGGACAAATGATATTGTTTACATGCGAGTTGAAGAGATGTACCTGATAAATGCTGAAGCCAATGCACGGGCAAATCATCTGCCCGAGGCAAAAGCAGCATTGAAGGCTCTATTAGAACAGCGGGATCAGGCCACGGCTGCAGAAGTGGACAATATGAATGCTGATCAATTACTGGAAAACATATACTACAACTGGCGTGTAGAAATGTGGGCCGAAGGACGAGGTTTACTTACCTTGAAACGTTTCCACAAATCAATGGTACGTGGTGACAACAACTACGCATTGACTGGTGAAACAATCTCATACGATGACTCCAGATTGATCTTTGAAATTCCAGAGCGTGAAGTAACGAATAATCCCAATTTGCAGAAATGATAAAGTGCCACATTAGATTGTGCAAATCAGATGAATAAAAGAGGGAGAGTATCTAAATTTAGAATACTCTCCTTTTTTAATATAACGAAATCTGGTTCTTGTTGTATAAAGAGGGCAACACAAATCATTGCAGATGCACTGACATATCAATCTTATTTAGACTGCTTCAATAACCATATTTCAAAGAATTTATCGTAAACCTTGTATTCTCCAAGTTCACAAGTAACAAAATCCTTGTCCAACAATCCTTTTATAGCTCCTTGTACTGAGCTGGCTGTCAATTTATAGGTTTTCAAGAATCTGGAAGAAGTTATTTCCCTTGCTTTTCCTTCTTTGCAAATGGCAAACAATACCTCCTTTTGTTTGGGAGGAAGTTGATAAAGAAGAGAGGAATAAGTAAAATTCAACTGAGACTAAATGTTTTCGATCGCTATGCTCACTTTGTCTGCCGTACAAATTTCACCTGTAGCTGTCATTGCATACAATGAGTTGGAGATGAATTGAATATACCATGTAATGCCCTCAAAACGTTCATATACGTTCTGAACAGTTTCTTCTGTAATGTCTTTATTGGCTATGAGGAAATGTTTCCTAATAAACTTTGTGTAAGTTCCTATGTCTATTGGATGTAATTCCATGATGGCTGTACTTTGATAGAAAGGGCGTGCTGGACTTGTGAATATTTCGCCCATCATATGCCGTTGGGAACCTGCATAAATAAATCTTGCATTTGCGCAATGCTGAATATGGGTACGCAATACAGCTTCAATATTTTTTCCGGATATTTGGCAATAGCTTGAAATTCGTCAATAGCCACCAGGCAGGGCTTGTCGGCCTTCTCCAAATAATAAAAAATTTCATCCAAAGTAATAGAAGGAGTTTTTATATCTCCCATCTCCAAATTCCAACCGGGATTTCCTGCAAAATCAAATGAAATTCCCGCCCGAAGCGATGATAAGCAACTTAAAAACAAATCCCACGCTTTTCTACCTCGTGGTTTCAGACCATTCATAATTCCTTTGCCAAGCTCAAAAACAAACTCTTGAAGATTCTTAGTCGCATATATATCAATCAAGAAAATATAATATTCCTTTTCGATATGTTTTTTGATGAAAACAATGTTCTATTAAGCCCGTCTTTCCTAAACGACGAGAAGATATTAAAGCTACATTGTTACCATTTGTGATATAACGGGTTAATGTTCCGGTTTCAGCTACACGGTCACAAAAATATTCAGCGGATATATATCCATTGGTTATGAAAGGGTATTCTTCTCCATAAAGTGAATGCTTTATACAAAAAAAATTATAATCTTATTATAATGCAAATATCACAATGCTTTTGTATCGATTCTCCAACTTTGTTTCATATAATCTGTCAGAGGAAATCTGTTGATTTACTCTTCTCATATTGGAAATTAAATTATAGATTTACAATCTTTCTTTATCCTCTGCCAACAAAAAGTTTCGCAGTGAAATCTGTTTAATTCCTTTGTAATTTCCCCCGCTTTGCATTTCATCCATTGTAACTACATATTTGGGGTAATTGTCTGCTATTTCCAAAAGATTGCCAAATTCTCGCCTAACAGTTGCATCATCGGGAAGCATATATGCTACTTGGATATAGACTTTATGGTCGTCCTTGGAAGCAATGAAATCAATTTCCTTATTGCCACTCTTTCCGACATATACTTCATATCCATATCTTAACAAATCAATGCATACTACATTTTCCATTAACTTGTTGATGTCTTTTCGAAAATCGAAATGCTGTATGGAATTATGTAATCCTAAATCTTCAAAATAATATTTCTCACCAATCTCAAAGATTTTCATCCCTTGGATTTCAGCTCGTTGAATTTTGTAAATAAAGAAACTATTGCACAGTGCCTTTAGATAGTTCAGAATTGTCTGCGTAGGAATGTTGACGTGTTGCGACTTTAAATATTTACTAATATTCTGGGCAGAAAAAAGAGAACCGGTATTATCTATCAGATAAGCTACGAGATTCTCCAAAAAAGATACATTCCGGATTGATTCACGGGCAACCACATCTTTTAGTAGGATAGTAGAGTAAACATTTCTCAAATACTCGAATATGACATTCTTGTCCATTGTTAGATTATGAATGTATGGCATACCTCCGAATGTAAGATAGAGTTTTAAACTTTCGGTGGAATCTTGACATTGATTGAAAGTTAAGAATTCCCCGTAGCTAAGTGAATGAATGGGAAATTCTATATATCTTCCTGCCAATTGAGTAGCAAGTTCACTGGACAGCATTTTAGCATTACTTCCGGTGCAATAGATATCGCATTTATTTTCGTTCAATAAACTCCGCAGACACAATTGGAATTCTTCAATCTCTTGGATTTCATCTACAAAAAGATAGTTATGATTATGCCCAGTAACCTTCTTTAAAACATATTGATAAAGATCCATGTAGTTCCTAATTTCCGTGAAGGCAAGTTGCTCTTTATCTACAAAAATGATATTGGCTTCCGGTATGTTTTTCTTTATGATATCTGATATCTGCAAAAGAATGTAGCTTTTACCTATCCTACGTTGGCCGGTTATTACTTTTATTATACTTTTATCAATAAACGGTTCAATTCTCCTTATGTATAAAGGGCGGGAGATATAATTTTTCATATTCAAACATGATTTAGTTTATATACAAAGATATAAAATATTTCAATTATAATTGAATCTTGCCGTATATA
>OLZF01001553.1_pt1 | contig 15545 bp, 13 predicted proteins | sample 1674391 | NCBI WGS metagenome assembly OLZF01 (sample SAMEA103958166, study PRJEB25191) | human gut metagenome | biome: human-associated habitat [ENVO:00009003]; feature: intestine environment [ENVO:2100002]; material: feces | place: Germany | collected 2013/2015
TGCGAAGCAATCCGTATATCATAAGCGTCAAAATACCTTTTGACGCTTTCATCATCTGATTGTCTACACTTAAAACTCTTTGACTTCTTTGAAAAGGTCTTTATCTTTTTCGATTCCGGCGGCGCTACCGATGACGCAGATGTTGTGTTGGGCGACAACGGTTTCTACCAGGGGGGCGAGTGCCTGGATATCTTTGCAGGCAGCGTCCAGGATTTCATCCCGTTCTTTTTGGAAATCGGACTCGGTCATGCCGCTGAAGTAACAGTTCAAAGAAAGGTTTCCTTTGGCAGACGGGTTCAGCGGAGTGTCCAGTTCGCTGATGGTTCCGATGATGTATTTTGTCATGTCACGATCGGAACAGGTAAAGTTTTTCAGGTATTCGGCGCATCCTTCATAGGTTTGAAGGGTTTTTGCAAGGTTCGGATCGCGGTAGGATACCAGGTAGGCATCTCCGGTGCGTTTGAAACCACACATACAGCCGTAGGCGCCGCCTTTTACTCTTAAATTCATCCAGAGGTAGTCATAGTTCAGAATCGTCTTCAGGATTCGAAGGCTTCCGGTATAGTCGTGGCCGGCTTTCCGGAAATTGCCGCAGGCAGCTACGTATTGTACCTGACCTGCCGTCTTGAAGGCTTCATTTTTCTGTTCAAGGCGGTAAGTTATCTTCCCGTTCTCCACATTTTCCGTGTGCAGACAGGTTTTCAGGTCTGCAACTCGTTGTTCCATTCCTTCATATCCTTTCTGATCAGAAGTGATGCTGACCAGAAGGTTCTCCGGACGGAAAATATAAGTTAACAGGGTTTTCAGTTTACAGATCAGATCTGCTTTTCGTTGTGTAAAGTTTTTCTCCAGATCTTCTACCAGTTGATAGAAGGTGATTCCGGCAATTTGTTCCTGAAAATAGGAAGCAGCCGAAAAGTAGGAGCTGGCACGCATCACGGCGCTGGAATGTCCTGCACCTGGAATTGCCTGTTGGAGTCTGGATTTAAGACTGCTTAAGATTTCACGAAGACGTTTTTCGTCATCCAGTTTTGAAGTTGTCAGTATCTCTTTCACCATCTCAAATGCAAAATCCAGTTTCGGGTAAAGGCATTTCATACGGATTCCAAACATTCTGGTGCAGTCTTTATTTTCAGCCGGTTTCTGGAACACCTGCAGACCGCAGTGGATTCCGCCGGTATTTGCATTGATTTCGTTAAACAGTTCACTATAGGTATAGTGTTCGGTGCTTACAAGACCAAGTACGGACTTTAAGATTCCCATATAAGATACCAGTTCATCCGGAACTTGTTTTGTATCAAATAAAAGATCCACGTACGCGATTCCATTGGTAAACAGGTTATGATGGAGCAGCACCGTATCGCCCTGGCGATGTTCTTCATTGTACAACCGAACAGAATCACGGCTGATATCCGAACGTTTCAGCAGCGGAATACACTGTTTCGCTTCTTCACTGTCTTCTGCCTCCTGAAATTCTTCCAGAGCTTTTGTCTGTTTTATCAGTTTTTGAAGCTCTTCCCGGGATAATGTTGCTTTATAAGCCGCCAGCTTCTCTGCTGTTTCCTGCTCTTCTTTCTCTGCAAGTCCCTTCTTCGGTACCAACGTTACAATGGAGGAATGAGGATTGTCCAGAAGATATCTCTGAATCAGCGCTTCATAGTAACCATGTTCCACCTCTTTTTTCAGTTCTTCGAACACTGCAAGCTGTTTCAGATGCATCCAAGGTTTTTCATCATCGTAAAGCCAACTGTCAAATACATCAATCCCATACATCAGCCCCTTTGGGTAAGATGCGTAATCTGCCTCACGGAATCGGAATTCAAAGTAATTGATTCCCGCCAGTACGGCTTTCTTATCAATTCCCTTATCCACAATTTTCTGCAGTGTATCATGAATGACGTTCAAAAAACGTTCCTTATCGGAAGCATTGGCATTCTTCGCAACGATCTGGAAATACGGCTGCAAAATTCCGTCTTCATAAGACCCTTCTACATCTTTTCCAATCTGTGCATCCAGAAGCGCCTGCTTTACAGGGGCACCCGGAGCATCCAAAAGGGCATATTCCAAAACAGAAAATGCTACATTGAGTTTGACGTCAAGTGTCGTACCTGCCACCATATTATAAGAAAGATACGTGTTATCTGCTTCTTCCTCATGTTCCAGAATCGGGTAAGAAAGTGTCACATCCTTTGTTTCCCCAAATGGCTTCTGAAGCTGAATTCTGGAATCCACCTCTATGGCATCAAATTTACTCAGATATTCCCGGTCCAGCCAATCCAGTTTCTCTTTCATATCCATATTTCCATACAGGTAGATATAACTATTAGACGGATGGTAATATTTCCGGTGGAAATCCAGAAATTCTTCATAGCTTAAGGAAGGAATTACTTTTGGGTCACCCCCGGATTCTACCCCATATGCCGTGTCCGGGAACAAGGTATTGAACACTTCCCGATTCAGCACCTCATCTGCGGATGAAAATGCACCTTTCATTTCATTATATACTACACCGTTGTATGTCAGCGGATCGGATTCCTGCTCCAGATGGTAATGCCATCCTTCCTGCTGAAAGATTTTTTCATTTTTATAGATATTCGGATGGAATACCGCATCCAGATAAACATCCATCAGGTTCTGAAAATCCGCATCATTGCAGCTTGCAACCGGAAACATGGTCTTATCCGGGTATGTCATGGCATTCAAAAAAGTATTCAAACTTCCTTTTACCAGTTCCACGAAGGGATCCTTCAGCGGAAACTTCTCGGAACCGCAGAGCACCGTATGCTCAATAATATGAGCAACCCCGGTGGAGTTGGCCGGCGGTGTACGGAAGGCGATATTGAATACCTTATTCTCATCATCATTTGCCAGAAGCATCACTCTGGCTCCGCTTTTCTTATGTTTTAAAAGATAGCCCTTTGCATGGACATCCTGTATCTCCTCCTGCTGTATCAATTCATAGGCATCCGTCATCGATCTTCTCTCCTTTCTGTGAAAAGAGCCGCATTATGCGGCTCCTTTAATTCTGTCACCTCTATTGCTGCTGTGTCTCCGGAAATGCTTTTACAATTGTATCAATCTGCTCCCCGGATAACTGCAGATTAAAGCCAGCGGGATTAATGACAAATCCTTTCGATTCTTTCACCATATACTTCGGCAATTGACCAATACTAAGCGGCGCCATTCTCATCTTTGCCGCATTCTGACGGTAATGCTTCTGGAACTCCATAAAATCGGAAAAAATAGGTTGAAATACATTGCCATCTTTATCTTTTACATACGGAAGGCGAATCTGCCGGTTGGGATTCTGTGCTTCCTCCGGATTCTCCAGCATCTCCATAGCCATGATAAATTTTGCCTTGGCAAAGTTGGCAATCATCTCTTCCTCCAGATCATGAAGCTGCTGCATATCATGCTTAACCGGACGGCGCAGTTCCTGGATAAAATAGATGGCACTCAACTGCAACGATGGATTGATGACCGGAATTTTCTCTTTGGAAAATGCCTCCATATCCGGTCCCTTCTCCAGATCCTCCAACTGGATTCTGGTCACTGTCTCTCCTTCATGAAGCATAATTGCATTGGCACCGATAGAATAAAGGGTTTTGTAAAATCCGCTCATCTGACTTTGCTGGAGTTTCACTCCGCCTAACAGAATCTTCTTCCCTGCATAGGATTTTCCAAATTCCTGAAGGTTTGATTCCTCTGTAAATACGTGAACCTGATCATCAAAGGTTTCCTCATCACATTCTACAAACGGCAGTTTGGTAAACTGTGAGAATGCTACATAAATCTCTTCTAGTTTCTGCAGTTTTTTAATCATAAATGTATTATCGATTGTCATTTTTTTCGCGCCTCGCCTTTTCTCTCTGATAATCCTAAGTATAACATAAAAAAAAAGCCTGGTAAACTATAATCTTTGCAGGGCCAACGGACAGAAAAAAGCGTCGAAATCGAACATATGGCATTCCTTTGCTCTCTTCCTAAGAGTATAGACTCATTAACGCTGGCACAAGAATTGGAAAGATTATATTTTCTGAAAATATTGACTCTTTTCGTATTTGAACTGTATAATAGATCATATCGTTTGTGCGCGGCTGGCCTTCCCTGCTGCAAACTTTGTTATATAAAGATACCAGAGTCAAAAGGTTATGCGTTTCATGCTTGCATGAAAAAGCATGACTTTGGGACCCGTAAAACATGAGAAAGTAGCCCGAACAGGGCGGATTTCGAATGTTTTTAGGATTGCGGGAGCATGAAATGCGGAGCAATCCGTGTATCATAGGGGGCAAAATACCTTTTGACCCCAACATCATATAAAAACGGTATGAGATTATGAATAGTGAAAGTTTTTCTGAGACGGAAGACAGGAACAGCATTTATCAGATACTGTCTTGGTTCTTATGCTCTGTGCTTCCGGCATAGGGCATTCTTTGTTTAAGAAAGGAAGATAACGATATGTACAAGTATGATCCCAAGTCCCTGTGTGCGGATGAATTCATCAGCCACGAAGAAATCCTCGATACTTTAAAGTATGCGGAGGAAAACAAAGACAATGTTGCATTGATCGATCGTATTCTGGAAAAAGCACGTCCCCGCGTGACGGAGAAAGGAATGGTCTGTTCTGGTTTAACACATCGGGAAGCCTCGGTGCTGCTGGCCTGTGAGCTTCCGGAAAAAGTCGAAGAGATGTATGCTCTGGCAGAAGCGATAAAAAAAGCGTTCTACGGCAACCGCATCGTAATGTTTGCACCGTTGTATCTCTCCAATTATTGCATTAATGGTTGTGTCTACTGCCCTTATCATATGAAAAATAAACATATTCCCCGGAAAAAACTGACTCAGGAAGAAGTGGCCAGGGAAGTGATTGCCCTTCAGGACATGGGACACAAACGTCTGGCAATTGAAGCAGGAGAAGATCCCAGAATGAACCCGATCGAATATATTCTGGAATGTATCAATACCATCTATTCCATTAAGCATAAGAATGGTGCCATCCGCCGGGTCAACGTCAATATTGCAGCAACTACCGTTGAAAATTACCGGAAACTGAAAGACGCCGGAATCGGTACCTATATTTTATTTCAGGAAACTTATCACAAGGAAAGCTATCTGAAGCTGCATCCCACGGGACCAAAGCATGATTACAACTACCACACAGAGGCTATGGACCGTGCAATGGAGGGGGGAATTGACGATGTGGGACTTGGTGTCCTCTTCGGTCTGGAACTGTACCGCTATGAATTTGCAGGTCTGCTGATGCATGCAGAGCATCTGGAAGCTGTCCACGGAGTCGGCCCCCATACGATCAGTGTACCGCGTATCAAACGTGCCGACGATATTGATCCTGATACTTTTGATAATGGAATCAGCGATGACACCTTTGCGAAGCTTTGCGCCCTGATCCGTATCGCAGTTCCATACACCGGCATGATTATTTCCACACGGGAAAGCCAGGCTGTCCGGGAAAAGGTTATCCGCCTTGGTGTCTCTCAGATCAGCGGTGCTTCCCGTACTTCAGTGGGCGGCTATTCGGAAGAAGAACGTCCTACCGATACGGAACAATTCGATGTTTCCGACCAACGCACTCTGGATGAAGTGGTTCGCTGGCTGATGGATATGGGATATCTTCCTTCTTTTTGTACTGCATGTTACCGAGAAGGACGTACCGGAGACCGTTTTATGTCCCTGTGTAAAACAGGACAGATTCAAAATTGCTGCCATCCCAATGCCCTCATGACCCTGAAGGAATTTCTGATGGATTACGCAGGCGAAGAAACAAAGGCAATCGGCGAAGCACTGATTCAGTCAGAGCTTCAAAACATCCCGAAGGAAAAAGTACGCAGAATCTGTAAAGATCATTTGGATAAAATTGAACAGGGAATCCGTGATTTCCGTTTTTGACAGAAAGGAGACCTCTCTATGGGCTTAAATGATACACCTGCTGCAAACAGAATCCACATCGGCTTTTTCGGCCGCAGAAATGCCGGGAAATCCAGTCTTGTAAATGCTGTGACCGGACAGGAGCTTGCAGTAGTTTCCGATACGAAGGGAACTACTACGGATCCCGTCTATAAATCAATGGAACTGCTTCCTCTGGGACCAGTCATGATCATCGATACCCCAGGATTCGACGATACCGGTGCACTGGGAATCCTGCGGGTAAGGAAGACCCGTCAGGTCCTCAATAAAACGGATATCGCCATTCTGGTAATCGATGCTGTGGAAGGTATGACTGCATCAGACCGGGAATTACTGGAACTGATTCAGACAAAGGAATTGCCTTATCTGATTGTTTATAACAAAATGGATGCTCCTGATGCCTCTGTTCCTTCCTCACTTTCCAGTGCTGAGCATTCCAAAAGCAGCTTCGATCCTGTTCACACAAGTCTTGTGTTTCCGGTCAGTACCAAAAACGGACAGGGAATCCGCGAACTGAAGGAAAAAATCGGTACACTTATACAGACGGATGACAGCACACACCGAATTGTGGGAGACCTCGTTCATCCTTCGGATTTCGTTGTTCTGGTGGTACCGATTGACAGCGCGGCCCCAAAGGGACGCCTGATTCTGCCCCAACAGCAGACCATCCGTGACATTCTGGAAAGTGATGCTGCCGCAATTGTAGTAAAAGAACACCAACTGGCAGAAACATTCGCGCATTTGGGCCGGAAACCTTCCCTGGTTATCACTGACAGTCAGGTATTTGCAGCTGCCTCCGCCGCTACACCGCCGGATATCCCTTTCACTTCTTTTTCCATTCTTATGGCACGTTACAAGGGATTTCTGGACACGGCAGTTCATGGAGTCCGCAAAATTGAGGACCTGAAAGACGGTGATCGGATTCTGATTGCCGAAGGATGCACACATCATCGGCAGTGTGACGATATCGGAACAGTCAAGCTTCCTCGTTGGCTTCGCAGTTACACGGATAAAAAGCTGATTCTGGACACAGTCTCCGGTATGGAATTTCCGGAAGATTTGAGTCCTTACGCTTTGATCATTCATTGCGGCGGATGTATGCTGAATGAACGTGAAATGCGCTATCGTATGAAATGTGCAGTGGACAGCGGGATTCCATTTACAAACTACGGCACTGCTATCGCCTATATGCAGGGGATTCTGGAACGCAGCCTGAGTGTTTTTCCACATTTATTAAAAGATATAAAAAAATAGTTCCTTAGTTCTGCAGTCTGAACTGTTCCTCTGCAGTCATCGGATACCTGATCAGTGATGCGACATCCAAATTCTCCTTAAACATGTTCACCGCCGTAATCTGATGATTATTATAGGTGGTATAATAATAGATCCCCTTATCTGCATTGCAGCATGAAGTATACAGTGTAACCTCATATTTTCCTTCTCCCAGATCACAGCATCCCCTCTGTTGATCGACAGATCCCAGAATATGAAAAAACTGGCTGACACTCTCGGTTTCCGAAGTTCCTGAAACAGAATTCATTTTTACAAATACTGCCCTCACAAAGCGGGACTGGGAGGACAAATCCCCCGGAAGTCCCAATGCTCCCATGCCGCGGCTGTAAGTGTGCAGCGGCAGTTTTTCACAGAAATGATTCTGCGGAGCTTTCGGGGACAGATTCATATAATTATTCAGTTGAAACATCTGCTCGTCAAAAGGCGGATTATTGGTCAATACACCCACCGGATTATCATAGACATGCATACCATCCTTCATTGTCTCTACCGTTATCGCCTCATTACCATCGGCAATCAGCCAGTGAAGCTGAGCCACCGGCATTTTCTCACTGAATGGGGTGTTGATAAGATTGATTCTCTCCAGTAATCTCTTTGCTTCTTTTACAGTGGCACACTTTCCAAGAATCCAGGGGATAAATTCAAACTGGGCGATATTATCCCTGCCCCGTATCGCTTCTTTGTAGTGTGCATTTCCCACAAAATTCAAGCAGGCCATTCCCAGCCCCTTTTCATTCACTGCATCATAATACAGCGGATAACCTTCTATGACACACGCCGCGCCGATCATGGCATAATGCCTGTTCATAACCCCCATATTCCGAAAACGAAAACAATAATTGCGGGAAGTTATCGTAACCTCATCTCCATAAGAAAATTCATAATCCAACGTGCGTCCAAAATAGAAATCCTTTGTCTTATAAGTTGCTGCTGTACACATTCCACACTCCTCTTTCTCAATACAATATTTTCTCGCTGCTTTTGCCGGATACCACTTCTGAACTCAATAGTAAACGGACATGTCTGCTGCCGCAGACATCAGTAAATTGACGGCTCGCATCCGGGAACTGCTTTATATTCCCATAATAGTATATGTCCATATAGGCGTCAGCAGATACAGAATCCCCCATAAAAATATTAAATTCCATTCGTTTTATAAAAACAGGTCCCTAAACACCTTTTCACTGCTGCAAATAAACTGCCCTACCGTTTCACAGATTTTCCCCTTCCTCTCTTGGTAATGTAAGTTTTACAGAAAAACCACCGCAGGCGCTATGACTTATAAGGATTGTACCTCTGTGTGCCTCTGCAATTTGCTTGACAATAAGCAATCCTAAGCCGTGACGTTGCTCTGATGTGTTTTCTTCACAAACCATATAATGCGGAGAATTGCTGAGTTTTTCAATTTGTTCGTCTGTAGCTCCCACACCGTCATCGGCAACAACGATTGCACATTTACTGTTTTGCGCCATAACTCTGACATAGATATGGCATCCTTGTTCGTTATGGTTGATACAATTTTGAATAAGATTGCTTACTGCCCGTTTGATTAAGTCTTTGTCAACCTCAACAATGCAAACGGTCAAGTCTTCGTCCGTTTCCCATTCAATCGGGTGTTTATCGTCGATATTCGTATTTATGAAATCAACGACCACTTGACGAACAACCGCAATCAGATTTTGCTTTACAAGATTTACCGGCTGCATATTATATTCTAATTTTGATGCAAGATTAAGGTCATTGATTAAATTTCGCATTCGTTCACTTTGCTTTACAATAACAGCAGCTTTTTGGCGGTCCTCTTTTGGTAAACGTTTATCGCTTTCCAACTGATCCGCGTAGCCCATTACCATTGATAGTGGCGTTCGTATGTCGTGTGATACCCCTGCGATCCAATTTGCTCTTGCGGTTTCTTTTTTACGGAGCTGTCTGCTTTGAACCTGCAGAATTTCCGAGGTCTTGTTAATGCTTACTGCAAGCTCAGACAGTAATCCACTTTCGTTTACATGGACTGCCTCTTTTGCAGGCAAAGCTTGTATTCCACTTACAATCGGTCTTACAGATTTCAGCAGCTTGGAATTGGTCAAACAATAGATAATAAAAATCAGTGTTACATTAATTACCAAAACAGAAAGAATGGTTTTTGGCAAGTTGACAATTAGATTGTAATCCCAACTCGGCCACATATGTTTCCAAAAGCTATCTTTCGGATAACCCAATACAACCAGTCCATGCTCTGCTTCTCCTGTAAATGTTGGATACCCGTCTATGTAGCCACGAGTCAGGCTTGCAATATCCGAAATCGAATATGACGCAGGTACAGTTTCAGGAAGATTGTCTGTCTGCCACACCACCTGCATTGTCGCATTGTCAATAAAGATTGCCCATATATTGGACTTTTCCAATTCAAGTGCTGCCTCTTCAAACAAAAAATATCCATTATCATCTTGAAACAGATTATCAGCAACTTCCTCAGCGGTTTTCCAGGGCTGATCATTTGTTGCCTGACTCGCAGTATAAACAGCTAATAATATGAAATTCAAAACAAGAAGCAGAACAGAAGACAGCAACATGATAGTAACAAAACGCCGTATCAGTTTAGGCACACTTTTCATATCATTTTCCCTCCAGGATGAGCTTATAGCCAAGTCCCTTAACCGTTATCAACGAAACAGGCTGAGATGGATTTTCCTCAATCTTTTCTCTAATGCGCGGATGTGTGCCATCAGAGAATTTTCATAGCCAAAAGGGTTATCGCCCCAAGTTGCTTCGCACAGAGCATCAATCGTAACAATGCGTTCTGCGCTCCGATATAGAGCGGCAAGAATATCGTGTTCTTTCGCCGTAAGCAAAATATGCTTCCCATTCTTTATGACTTCCGCACGTTCAAAGTCGATTTCACTAGCCCGCAGTTTTACAAGAGGATTTTTGTCTTTATAACTCCTGCGGAGAATTGCGTTGACGCGAAACAGAAGTTCTTTCGGCAAAAATGGCTTTACCATATAGTCGTCTGCCCCAAGACCGAAACCGCGGAATTTGTCGTCCTCCTCCCCACGTGCCGTTAAAAACAACACAGGGTAGTCGGCGGTATTTTTCAGCCGTTCCATAAGGTCAAAACCGCTGCCATCCGGGAGCATTACATCAAGAATGGCAAACTCCGGACGATAGGTTTCTGAAATCGCAATTGCATCTTTAACGGTTTTTGCCATTGCAATATTTTGAAATCCATCCTCATTTAAAATAGATCGTACCATATCTAAAAGCTCCTGCTCATCGTCAACGAGCAAGATATGCTTCTGTCTCAAATAGTCAAAATTCATAAGAATACCTCCTTTACGCTTCTCATTATAACATAGAAATGTATCTTTATTTAATGTGCGTGGAAATGTAAAGTAAATGTAAGGTAGAGAGAAGGTTCGCACAAGGTTGGTGCGGTAAAATGAATTTGCGATGATAAGAAAGGAGCAAAACACAATGAATATCATTGAAACCAAACATTTAACCAAATCTTATGCCGATTTTACAGCGGTTTCGGACGTCAGTCTTCACATTCCAAAAGGGTCTGTTTATGGGTTTCTCGGTCCAAACGGTGCTGGAAAGTCCACTACAATGAAAATGTTTCTGGGACTTACCAAACCAACAAGCGGATCATTTACGATTGACGGAAAGAAATATCCGGAAAGCAGGGTAGAAATCCTGAAAGAAATCGGCTCGTTTATTGAAGCTCCCGGTTTTTACGGGAATTTAAGCGGTGAAGAAAATCTTGAAATCATCCGCAAAATATTAGGACTTCCAAAATCCTCTGTATCAGAGGCCCTTGAAATTGTGGGGCTTACACAGTTTAAGAAACAACTTGCCAAAAAGTACTCCCTCGGAATGAAACAGAGGTTGGGGCTTGCAAGCGCCTTGATCGGAAAACCTCCTATTCTGATCCTGGATGAGCCAACGAATGGTCTTGACCCTGTTGGTATCCACGAAATCCGAGCACTTATCCGCTCTCTGCCAGAGAAATTTGACTGTACTGTTTTCGTATCGTCGCATCTGCTGGCTGAAATTGAACTGATGGCTGACAATATCGGCATCTTAAATCACGGCCATTTATTGTTCGAGGGAACGCTTGAGCAATTAAAACTGAATGCCACTTCTAAAGGGTATCCCACTGATAATCTGGAAGATACTTTCCTTGCCTTGATTGATGCTGACAATCAGAAAAGAGGTGCTGTAAGATGATCCTTTCTCTGGAATATAAAAAGGTAAAACGAACAGGCTTCTTACCCGTATTTTTAGGCGGCGGTATTTTGGCTGCATCTGTTCCTGTTGTCAATATGGCTGCTCGTTCAGAAATATATCTGACTCAGCAAGGTACCCCCATTCAAATTCTCTTGAATGCAAATTGGCAGCTGATGGTGATGCTGAATCTATTACTTGTTGTAACGGGCGCTTGTCTTTTATACCATACAGAATACACTGACAACGCCATACAGAAAATGAAATCTCTTCCTGTCCAGGCAAACTCTATTTTCTTCGGAAAGGCAATTTTGACAATTTTTATGATCGTTTTCGTGCTTGCAATAGAAGCAGGAGCAACCACATTTTGTTCGTATCACTGGTTTCAAATCAGAAACGGTTTGGGGAGCGAGCTATGCAAAAGTTTTGGATACGCATTTTTGCTGATGCTGCCGTGCATTTTCTTATCGCTCCTTATTTCGGAAGCCTGTAAAAATATGTGGGTATCGCTCGGTATTGGTATTGTCTGCATTTTTACCGCAACAATACTGCCGACAGATAACTTTTTTCTCTCACTCTTTCCCTTTGCGACACCCTTTCAGATGTTCGCAGATACTGATACACCACATATCATGCACTATATCTATGCAGCCGCCGCAGAGCTTGTAGCTTTCAGTCTGGCGGAGCTGATACTTATAAAGATAAGGAGGTCATTTGAATGAATTTTTTATCGCTTCTCGGCATTGAATTTAAGAAAATAAAACGCTCGAAGATACTTTTCATCCTGCTTGTCTCTACGGTTATCCTTTGGATACCGTCCATGATCAATTCCGATTTGAATTTTGGTATGCAGGCAGAAGGCATTTCTCCGGAAAATAATTTTTTTATTCAAGGATTTATGGCAATGTCCTGGTTTATGTTTCCTGCAAGTATAATAGTCAGTACCGTTCTTTTAAATCAGACAGAAAGGGCAAATAGAGGCATTTTAAAGATGCTTGCTTTGCCGATCCGTACAGAAAAGCTCTGTTTTGCCAAATTTATTGTACTGCTTGTGCTTTCAGCGACACAAATTGCAATGATGACAGGAATGTATTATATCAGTGTCTCCATCTGCTCTGTAATACAGGATTACAATTTTATCTTGCCGCCTCTATTCGTTGCAAAAGAAATTGGTTTCATATTTCTGTCTTCCATACCGATGACTGCATTTTTCTGGATGCTGTCTGTATGTATCCAGACACCTGTTTTTTCCGTTGGAATCGGCCTGGCATCCATTGTACCATCTGTGTTGATAATCAACACAAAAGCGTGGTTTGCCTATCCGATGTCGTATCCATTCTTTATGATTACATCAGAATACGGAAAACTTGCAGCAAATCTTGATACTGCACAGCTAGAGCTAGTACCGTGGATACCTGTTGCTGTCATAATCGCCATTATATGTTTCGTCATTTCCTGCTTTCGTTTTGGGCAGGCTGAAAGGAGATAACTATTATGAAAAACAAAGTTTTAACCACTGCCAGTATCCTTATGCTTTTTATCCCATGGACAATTCTTCCGCTAAGATCTTTTAACTGGGCACTGGAGTCACCTGTCGCTGAGATCATAATTTCCTGTTATGCAGCATTTATGATTTTCAACGGAGTGTTCACAGGTCTTTCTTATGTTAAAACAAAAGTGCAAAACAACCTGATGAAAATCTGCCTGATTATAAACAGTCTGTACGCAGTTGGCGGTGTAGCTGTACTTGGAATGATGGCATATACTCGCTTCATCAACTGACATTCAAGTTTGTCGTGTTCTGATATGCGTTATTAGTTTCCAATTAGTTTTACTTTTTCATTCAACAGAAAAACCCGTAGAACCGAAGTTCTACGGGCATCTTACGTTTGGACACAACGTTATCTTACGATAACAATATATAAATTTTATCTGTCAACTAGTGATTAATCGAAAGTTCCAGTGCCATCACCATCGTTATAAAAAAACATAGTGAAAGCGTACATAAAACTGTCAAATGAGGATATTTTTAATTCAATTTTTACCGGCTTACGAAATAATGCTGTTCCAATACCTATACCAATACAAACACTTATTATACACAGTATCAATAAAATACCTGAATTCGTTGTTCCGTCTCCTTCTCAAAGTATATTCTCGCGCCCCAAATTTTTGCGCTTGGATTTATCACCTTATAATTGACGCCGTAGATTTTATCAATCCACAGCGCCAAATTTTAGTTATGCACTTTTTGCAATTACATATCCATAAATTACAAAGTCAAGTTCCTCATCCGTCATAGGTTTCCCATGTTCCATATAGAATCCCGGCAGTTTACGATGGTACTCATCTAAAGCATCATTGTTTTCTACAGTATACTTGATTGCCTCATCGTATTGCCAATGCTCACCGGAATATCTTTTGGACTTTACAATCTCTTTCTTAGGTATCGACTTTCCTTCAGCATCTCGATACCCACCTTCATCAATCATTCTTTCCAAAATAATTCTTGTAAAATACTGACTCACACCAAACAAATAGTTCTTTCTAACAATTTTTTTCGGAACAAAGAGTAGTTCTTTTCCGTTAACAAAACATACAGCTTTTTCAACTCTCTTCCATTCATTGGCAATCAAATCCCATGTATAAAACTCTTTCGTGCCATTACTCAAAATACCATATTTATGCATTTGCTCCATTGTAAATTCATTCAAGCATTCATGAAGAATGTTTGTAAGTAAATCCGACATGCCATCTTCTGCGAAGCCTGGTATCAATAAAGGCAAATCTTCCGCTTTTCCAATGGTCTTAATTGAGCTTATCAGCTGTTCCAATGGTTGAAATATCTCCAACAAGCCATCAGCTGTATTACCTTTGCCGTTATCACCATTACCATATCCCAATCTGGTTGCATTCTGCTCCCCTGCATGTGACAGCAAACATCTCATATCTTTTCTATTACCCGTATTATATGCTTTGAACAAATTATCAAAATAAGAGTTTATATGATTCATTGCTTTGATAGCCCACGCATCATTCCATCTTTCAATTAAGCATGGATCTATAAAAAGCAAATTATCATCATTAACTGCTACATCTATGAAATCAAAATTTTCGTGACCTTTCTGTCTTAATTTCCATACATCAGATATATATTTTTTCTTCATCTTATCTTACTCCTCAATATTATTTTTCTTTATCCCGTCCGCTTTTGAACGAATATATGTTGTTCCATCAAATTTGTTTACCACTTGATAATTTTTATAGTTTTTATTACCCTTGCTTATCTGCGCAACAGCCTGCTCTAACGGGATGTGTCTACCAGTTTCTACATTTACAAATTCTGTATTCAATCCACTTGCTAATTCCTTAGATACCTTTAATTTCATAATTTTTCCTCCATTTTTAGGTACACTAAATAAACCTAGTGCATTCACCAGTTTTTTATGTAAAAAGAATAATGACCAAATCCTTGTAAAATATCAACTTTATTTTTTTGGGGTTGTAAAGCAGACTTCCAGATGATAAAATAGATTCGAATTCGTTTGACCATCTGTTGGTCATTCAAGCCTTGGCTGAAGCTGCAACTTCAGCCTTTTTACTTTGTCCACTATGCTTTTATTTTTCACCTCTTTCCTCCCATAATTTTACTCCCGACATTTGCTGAAAGCAATATTCAACAAATGCCAGCATATTCGTCTCTTTGATACCTTCTATTTTCTTGGCAAAGATTCTTACTTGATTGACCGTATCAACACTTAATGGTCCAGTATTAATCGGAAAAATCTTTGTATAATATGAACCTTTTTGCGCATCAGGTATTCTTTTAACCATTATCCCAGCCCTTATCATTACATCCTCAAGGTTTGAAATATTATAGACTGGCACAATATACTCTTTTAATGGATGTTCTTCAAACAACTCTCCAGAAATATATTTTGACTTTGCAATCTCATCACAATCATCAGTATCCATTATGATAAAGAGCTTAAAATTTCTGAGACTTTTTGTTTTTTTGTCATATTCTACTGAGTACTCATTAGCAAACTGGTGTGGTATAAAAAAAGTTGACAACTTATTCTCAAGGATTTCATAATAAAATC
>OLZF01001560.1_pt1 | contig 15463 bp, 8 predicted proteins | sample 1674391 | NCBI WGS metagenome assembly OLZF01 (sample SAMEA103958166, study PRJEB25191) | human gut metagenome | biome: human-associated habitat [ENVO:00009003]; feature: intestine environment [ENVO:2100002]; material: feces | place: Germany | collected 2013/2015
CTTTTGCGACCCAGACGATTATCTGGGAATACCAGCAGCAGCTCCGCACAAGCCCAACCGACCTGCACAGCGCAAACGGGATTGACGGGGACACCTACTACTATTCCCTGCAAGGCAGACCCGCCGAGAAATGCTACAACTGGATTTTGTCGCAGATGGCAAAGCATTATACCATTCCGAGCTTTGCTGCGAGAAGCCAGAACAGTGCGGACACCTACACGCTGAAATACAATCCCGACACACAGAAATACAGCCTGACGCTGGAGGACACCAACAACACATTGTCTGATATTCAGTTCTCCGCAAGCGGTATTTCCGTAACAAGAAGCGGCAACCAATATACTTTTACAAGCGATAAGATGATTACCTCGCCTGTAACGGTATCGGCGCAGAAAGATGTCAATCTCGATTGTGACGAAATGCTCATCTGGGGCTGTGTCGGCAAGCAGACAATGGTTTCTGGAGCTTCCGACCCCGTATATTTCTATCTCAAAATCAACACAGAAACCTACGGCACAGGACAGATTAAAAAGACTTCTGAGGACGGCGTTGTATCTGGCATCAGCTTCAACATTTCTGGAAACGGCGTCAACAAAACCGTTACCACAGGCGCAGACGGTACGGTAGATGTTCAGCTAATGCCGGGGGTTTACACCGTCACAGAGCAGTCCATTGACCGATACGAGCCACAGAGTGTTCAAAGGGTAACGATTGTAAGCGGTCATACTGCTACCGTAACCTTTAACAACACCTTGAAGCGTGGCAGTCTGGAGATTATCAAAAACTCTGAGGACAATCTTGTAGAGGGCGTGAAGTTCCACCTCTACGGCACTTCCCTTAGCGGCTTGCCTGTGGACGAGTACGCTGTGACCGATGAAAACGGCGTGGCGAGATTTGAAAATGTCCTAATCAGCGGCAATACGCCTTACACCGTTGAGGAAGTGGATACGGCTGTCCGCTATGTCGTTCCCGAAAGCCAGACAGCTCCGATTGAATGGGAAAAGGTCACAAGCCGCAGCTTTACGAACATTCTTAAAAAGTTCAATGTAACCGTGACGAAATCCGATGCGGAAACAGGCACGGCGCAGGGCGATGCTTCTCTTGCAGGTGCGGTTTACGGCATCTATAAGGGCGAGGAACTGATTGACACCTACACCACGGACGAGAACGGGCAGTTTACCACCGACTATTATATCTGCGATGATGACTGGACTATCCGAGAAATCAGCCCGTCCGAGGGCTATCTGCTCGATACTACAATTCATCATATCGGCGCAGAGCCAGAGCTTTATACCGTGGAGCGCAACAGCACTGCAAACGATGTGACCGAGCAGATTATCAAGGGAAATATCGCAATCATTAAGCACGCCGATGACGGGTCAACCCAGATTGAAACGCCTGAAACGGGAGCTACCTTTGAGGTCTATTTGAAATCCGCAGGCAGCTATAACGCTGCAAAGGAAACCGAACGGGATATACTCGTCTGTGATGAAAACGGCTTCGCTCAGACAAAAGACTTGGTGTACGGTATTTATACCGTAGAGCAGACCGCTTCTGGTCTGGAGGGACTGGAATTGATGAAGCCTTTTGATGTGTTCATCAATCAGGACGGTCAGACCTACCGCTATCTCATCAACAATGCGAATTTTGAAAGCTATATCAAAATCGTAAAGAAAGATGCGGAAACAGGCAATACCATTCCGTATGCAGGCGCAGGCTTCCAGATTTACGACCCCAACGGCGAGCTTGTGACAATGACTTTCACTTATCCCGAAGTGACAACGATTGATACCTTTTATACCACAGCAGACGGCGAGCTTATCACGCCGCAGACTTTGGAATACGGAAAGGGATATTCCATCGTGGAGGTACAGGCTCCGTATGGCTATGTGTTAAACTCCGAGCCTGTCTATTTTGATGTAACGCAGGACGGCTCTGGCGAAGAAAGCGGCATTACGGTCATTGAGGTAGTTCGTTCCAATATGGCGCAGAAAGGGACGATTACCGTTTCCAAATCTGGCGAGGTGTTCGCTTCCGTTTCAGAGAATAACGGAATGTATCAGCCCGTATTTGCGGCACAGGGGCTGGAAGGTGCGGTGTATGAGATTACCGCCGCCGAAGATATTTTTACTCTGGACGGAACGCTGAGAGCTTCTAAGGGCGAGGTGGTTGACACCGTTACCACAGGCACGGACGGAACTGCAAAATCCAAAGAGTTGTATTTGGGCAAATACGAAGTCAGGGAAATCACAGCTCCTTACGGAATGGTGCTGAATGACGAAATTCACGCTGTCGAGCTTGTGTATGCAGGTCAGGAGGTTGCGGTCACAGAAACTTCCACGAGCTTCTACAACGAAAGGCAGCGTGTAGAAATTGACCTTGTAAAGAGCCTTGAAACTGACGAAGCCTACGGTGTCGGCAATAACGGCGAAATCTTTGATGTAACCTTTGGTCTGTATGCACAAGCAGACCTCACCGCCGCAGACGGCACGGTTATCCCCGCCGATGGGCTGATTGAGATTATCTCTCTGGACGAAAACGGCAAAGGGACAGTCGGTAGCGACCTTCCGTTCGGCAGCTACTATGTAAAGGAGCTGTCCACCAATCCCGCCTATGTGCTGAACGAGCAGAAATATCCTGTTATCTTTGAGTACGCAGGTCAGGACACGGCGGTTGTTCATCTTTCCGCAAATGACGGCGAAGCCATTGAGAATACAATCATTTACGGCTCGGTAAGCGGTCTGAAATCCGATGAGGACGGAAAGGCTCTGGGCGGTGCGGTTATCGGTATCTTTAAGACGGGAACTACTGAGTTTACAAAAGAAAATGCTATCCAGACTACCACATCAGCAGATGATGGTAGTTTTTCTTTTGCAAAAGTACCGTATGGCACTTGGGTAATCCATGAAATTGAAAGCCCCACAGGTTTTGTACTCTCCGAGGAAGAAATCGCCGTAACTGTCGGCAAGGTTGACGAAGTCGTGGAAATCGAGCTTGTGAATTACTTTATCAAGGGAAATATTGAACTGACTAAGGTTGATGCAGATTATCCCGATAATAAGCTCACAGGTGCGGTCTTTGAAGTCTATGCCGATACAAACGGCAACGGCGAATTTGATGAGGGCGATGAGCTGTACGGCGAAATGACGGAGCTTGAGGGCGGCGTTTATCAAATGACCGAGCTGCGCTACGGCAAGTATTTCGTCCGTGAAAAAACAGCTCCAGACGGCTTTGTGCTTGATGAAGGCGTGTACGGTGTTTCCATTGAGGAAAACGGCAAGACCTATACCGTAGAGAACAAAGCAGGCGTTGGCTTTATCAATGAGGCACAGAAAGGCTCTCTGAAAATCGTCAAAACTTCCTCTGACGGAAAAGTTGAGGGCTTCTCCTTCCGTGTGACAAGTGCGGACGGCTACGACCAGACCTTTAAGACCGACAAGAACGGCGAAATCTTCATTGATGGCTTGCGTATCGGTGAATACACCGTGTCCGAAGTCAGCGACTCGGCTTCCGCAGGATATATCCTTCCCGCCGATAAACAGGCAACGGTCAAAACGGGAGCTACTACCATTGTTGAGATGCACAACGAGTTCAGAGATACGCCCAAAACAGGCGATGACTTCAATCTGGGCTTGTGGGTAAGCCTTGCGGCTGCTTCCGTTATCGGCGCAGGCGTTCTCGGTTTTGTCGGCTTCAAGAAAAAGAAAAAGGAGGACTAATTGATGGGCGCTAAAACCATTATCGCCATTGTGCTTGTCGTGTTCATCGTCGGTGCGGCAATATGGCTTAACATCCGAAACAGAAAGAAGAAATAACCCGATATGACAGGAAAAGGGCGGCTTATGTTGATAAGCCGCCCTCTTTCTATATATGGAGGCAATCTATGAAAAATCTGAAAACCATTGAGGATAAAGTAAAGGCTATTCTGCAAAAGAACGAGGACGCAAGAAACGATGATATGACCCTCTATCTGATTGTGTGCAACACCTATTTGAAAGGTGCAGGAGCAATGCCCTTTGCGGAAGTAATGGAACAGTATAAATATCTCGGTCTGCCGAGCTTTGAGAGCGTGGGCAGAACACGCCGTAAGCTGCAAGCAAAATATCCAGAGCTTGCGGGGAACGCCCGTGTAAGGCGGCTCCGTGCCGAAGGCGAAAAGGCATACCGCAAATACGCTAAGGAATGAGGTGTGAAATGGAAGAAAAACGCATAAACGGCGGTTATGAAATCATCGAAAGCTGTACTATCGGGAACAACGAGCTTGTCATCGGTCATAACGCCAAAGCCCCCAACCCGTATGTGTGTTGGTACTGCAAGGACGGCTCGGATTATTTTTGGGGATATTACTGCAATCAGTTATCGGAAGCGAGGGAAAAGCTGAATGAACGCTACCAAAGAGAGTGCTGTATGCCCTACAACCAGCCCGATAAAAAACAGAAAAGCCGTGATGACCGTGAGCGATAAACGAAAATATGACTGCACGACCTGTCCTTATCCCCGATATAAGGACGGGTCTGTTATTTTCTGTGATGTCTGTATCCGCAGGATTTTAGACGAGCAGAAAGAGGAAAAGAAACGAAAGGAGCAATCGAATGAGTAAAGAAAAACGAATGCTCGGCAATTATGAGGTCGTGAACAGCATTTATATTGGCGACAAAGAGGTTGTTTTCGGTGTAGATAAAAGCGATAAATACCCTTTCCTTGTAAGCTACTGCGACTACCATAATCCGTTTGGTGTGCCGTGGGCGACAGAAAGCGTTGGTTGTGACGATTATCTGGAAGCTATGGGGATTTTCATTCAGCGAATACAGTCCCAGATAGAAAAAACCAAATCCGAATTATCCAAATTCGCTTTTGACAATACCGTGTTCACGAAAGACCATTGTATTCCCGACAAACGCAGCAGCAGTATTGTCGGCAAGGTTGTCGTTATCAATGCAGAGCCGAAACGGTATGAATATCAGCACCCTGCTTTTCAGCTCGTTTTGGCGGACGGCGGCAATGGAGCAACAGGCGGCAGAGGTAACGCTGTCTTTGGTACTTGCCTTGCTACAGGCGAAAAAACCAGATGGGAACGGTACGATGTGTTGGGTGAAATCAAGCCTGAATGTATGCCAGCTTGGGCAAAGGAAGCTCTTGCAAAAATCAAGGAGCAGCAGAAAGAGAAAAAACAGAAAAATCGGGAGGAACGCTGATATGGAGATACGAGCCTTAACCCCTGCCGAACAGAAATACACCTACGCTCAGAGTATGCAGCTTGAAGGGCAGACAGGCAGTATCGGTTATCTGCGTGGCGACTTCGGCGCAGGCGGCAAGGAGTTCTATTCCTCTTGGTTTGACCGCAGGCGGGATTTGAATACAGACGATTTCAAAAATGAGCTTGACGAGGTTATCAATTCGCTTCGTGAGGACAAGGGGCTTTTGCACAACCGCTATGATATGAGTGCGTTTGCAAGGCGTTATCCCGAAAGCGCATTTGCAGGAAACTATTGCGCCGAGTACGGTTTCCGTGTGGATACGGAAAAACACGCCTTTCTGTTTCGGTGCAATCCCACTAAGGGCGATTACAATTTTTACTGCTGCTGTTTTGTGAGAGAATGGCTTGACAGGCATATCCAGAAAGCCGAACAGGGTATCCGATTTATCGACCCAAATTACAAGGAGCTGTTCCGTATCCCTGACGGCGGCAAAATCGTTATCACATCATCGTGGGGCGAGAAAACAGAACGCCCCTGCCGTTTTATTGACGAGCATCATACAGAGATTGGAAATAACATCTTCCATATCTGCGAGTTTGCCGAGCGTATGGAACAAAACGGAGCGACCTATGAGCCGAAGTCCCCAGAGCCGCAGGCGGTAACGAAAGCCCAGAAGCATAAAGATTTAGAACGATAAGGAGGTTTTGAGAATGGCACTCAATCAAAAGGCAATCAAGGTGCTTGGTAAGGTCTTTGAAGCAGGCTTTACCGATGAAAAGTCGATTGCCGCTATGACTATGGACGATATTCTTGCAATACAGGGCGTTACCATAGCCGACATCGGTATTATCAATGAGCTGCAAAAGAGTATCAAGGCAAACAAGGTCATTTCCTTTTTCGGAGGTAACGCAGAATGAGTACAGAGCTTATCAACCGTATTACCGTCAAAAAAGGCGGTGTATATCTGTCCTCACACAGCTCCAATGATACCGAGCCTTTTCACGCTTGGCGGTGTAAGAGCCTTTCTGAAATCTACGCCGCCGAGGGACAGGCAGGACTTGACCGTGAGATAATCTGTATGCTGTATGAATACGCACAGCTCCGTGGCAGTCATAAAAGCCTTGACCGTTACCGCTATGCGATGGAAAGCCCTGCTGCTCACGCCATCTATAAAAAATATACCGACCAAATTGACGACAAATACGAACAGATGGATAAAGCGGATAAAGACAGCGTATGGTACAAGCCGACAGAAAAAGCAAAGGAATACCGAGCCTTTGAGCGTGAAATGCGTCACAAAATGTACGCTGAGATTGCCGAGCGATGCGGCGAGTATGACCGTAAGCATAAAAACCGAGATTTGGAACGATAAGGAGGTGTGCGAAGATTGGCTGCGAAGTATCAGCTAATTACAGAGCTGTATCGGCGCACAGGCGTTGCGGTTGCGAAAAGCCCGCAGGCGTGGCAGAGCTTTTTATCCTCTGCCTGCCGCAACTATAAGTGCCGATTTGATGAACAGCTCTTGATTTACGCTCAACGCCCTGACGCTGTTGCGGTAGCACAGCTTGAAACTTGGAACAAGCAGTTTAAGCGTTGGGTAAACAAAGACAGCAAAGGCATTGCGGTGTTCGACCCAAAAGGTCGCAGGAACACGCTGAAATACTATTTTGATATATCCGATACGCACGAGGGTTATTACGGCAGCCGCCCTGTTCCGATATGGCAGATGAGTGAGCGATACGAGCAGGCAGTTATTGAACGGCTTTCCGACAGATTTGGCGATGTGGAAAGCACCGACCTTGCTTCGGTGCTGATGGAAACGGCAAAAAACGCAGTTGAGGATAATTTGCAGGATTATATGCCGCAGCTCAAATCCTGTACGCAGGATAGTTTGTTAGAGGGTCTTGACGATTATAATATCGAGGTCATTTACCGACAGCTTGCGGTCAACAGCGTAGCATATATGCTGATGAGCCGTTGCGGTGTTGATACCGAAGCGGTATTTGAGCGTGAGGATTTTGCGGAAATCATTAACTTTAATACTCCCGCCACTATCAACGCTCTCGGTATTGCGACAAGCGACATTTCTGAAATGGCACTCAGGGAAATCTCCCAGACTATCCGAGATGTGCAAATTGCGGAGAAAAGTCAAAATCGCACCTTTGCGCCGCAATCTCAAACACGCTATGATGTAGGCAGAGAACAAGCCGAAAGGAGTAATCATAATGAGCGAAATCACATACACCAAACAAGGGGATTATCTTATTCCCGACCTGACATTACCGACAGAGCCAGAAATTCAGCTTGGCAGATACGCTTTGATGCACAGGGATTATCTGGAACAGCACAAACGAGTGACCTACCTCAATCTGCTGACATCGGGCGAGCTAAACAAACATCTTTACGAAGTGGAACAGACGGCTCTTACGAGGTTGGAGCTTCTGACAAAACAGCTTTGCAAGGAGCAGGGCGTGACGGAGGAACTGAAAGAAAAAGCACCGATGCAATGGGTCGGTCTGATGAACAATATCCGCAGTCAGGCGGAGGAAACGATACTGAACGAGCTGATTTACAGCTAAATGTCGCTGACGAACAGCAGGTCACGGTCAATCTCCCCACCGTAGAAGAACAGATTGAAATGTTAGCAGAAGCAGAGGACGGAAAATCCTCTGCTTTTGTTATTTCTCAGGAGGATATTGACTCTGTTCTCCTGAGAGGAAGCGGCTATCAGGACGGTAAATACCGTATCTACCGTCAGCTTCAAAAGAATGAGGACAGAAAAAGCAATATTGATTTTCTCAAAAAAGAGTACGGTACGAGCAGTGGTACGCACTACTTCCCAGACGGTACGCAGGGACACTTTTCATATGATGGGAAAGGCATTGCGATTGAAAAGCACGGCTCATCTGTAACCCCCGACCTTGTTCTTTCTTGGGCAAAGGTCGAAAAACGGCTGCGTGAGCTGATAAAGAATGACCGCTACCTGAATGAAAAGGAAAAAGACCACTACGCCGATTATCTCGAAAGTGAGGAAGCTCCGCAGTACGAAATCGACACGCAAAGGAAAATGGCAAGGCAGCGTTTCATCGACGCAAACCGTGACCTTCCCCCTGCCGATAAGAGAGATACCCTTGCTTTGCGGCTGTCCGATTTTATCCGTGATTTAGACCATTATGAGAAAGACCTGCTTGAAAATGTGGAGCGTACCGACCTTGCAGATGTAACCGCCGAACAAATGGAACATCATTTAGGCGACCCTTCTACTGTTCAGCAGCTCATTGATTTTCTTGCTTTGGTACAGGGAAAGACCGCCGATGTTTACAGCCGCAGCAATGCGTGGCGGTTTTCGCAGGAGCTTATGGAGCTGTATCCTCTCCGCTATGTCTATCACGAGGACGATGTTGTATATATCGGCGCAGACAAATATGAGATTGCGGCGTTTGACGAAAATGCCGTTTCTCTGCGTAATCCCGAATTTCCGTTGTTCGGCAAGGAACTCAGCCGAGCCGACTTTGAGGAAAAGCTAAAGGAAAATCCTGCGAACGACCATTTGAAAGTAGTCGTTACCGAAAAGCAGAGCGTTCAAACACCGTCCGAAGAAAAGCCAGACAGCATAAAGTTCTCTATCGGATTTTCGGAACACCCCGCCTTTTATGACAGGCAGTTTAATGACCGATATACCGATTTGAGCTTTGCTTTGGGCAACTACCTTCTCGGCGTTCTGGACGAAAAGCAGCACCGTGAGCGTGAGAGCAAGGATAATGTCGGCTGGTATCATAAGACCGATTTTGAGATTACCGCTACTATCGGCGGCGAAGATTTCCATTATGAAGGACGGTTTGATATTGGCGACGGCGAGGGCGACCTTATCTCCCATATCAAAAACTTTTACGAATACTCCCTGTCCCCGAACTGCCCGTTTATTCCCGAATGGAAGAAACAGGGCGAGGATTATTACCGTGAACAAATAGAAAGCCTGCAACGGGGACGAGATGTGTTTGTACCTTATCTGGAGCAGAATAAAACGCTCACCCCAGATGACGAAAAGCTCTATGCGGAGATTATGGCAACGGAAAGCGACTGGTTTGCCCCTGCCGAGGAAGAAAAGCAAACGCCGCACTATACCGTAGAACTGACTTCCGATGCCTTTGCCGACCCGTTTATCATACGGGATAACACCGTACCAGAAGGGCAAGACGGGCAGTATTACGATGTGGACGGCATTTATCAGACCTTTGAAACCGAGGAAGAAGCACAGGAATATGCCGACACCTTGAATAGTGCCGAAAACATCGTCAAGCTGTTCGCCCAGAAAGATGCGGAACGAAACCAGCAGGAACAGCCCGATAAGCAGGATAACGCTGACCTTATCGGCAAGGAAATCGTTATGGATAACCGCCGCTATGTCATTGAAAGCATCGGTGAAATAAGCGGCGATGTGTCAATGCGGGATATTACCTTTGCCGATGCTGTAGGTTTTCCCATCAACCGTGTGGAGAAAATCGGTTATATCCGCAGCCTGCTCAGTAAGGCGCAGGAAGAAAAACAGCCCGAAAAGGCGGTATCTCCTACCCCTGCCCCCTCAGAGCCACGCCACAATTACCGCATTACCGAGGATACTTTGGGCGTCGGCGGCGCAAAAGAAAAGTTCCGTAATAATATGGCGGCTATCAATCTCCTGCACGAATTGGAGCTTGAAAACCGACTTGCCACGCCCGAAGAACAGGAAATCCTTTCAAAGTATGTCGGTTGGGGCGGTCTGTCTATGGCGTTTGATGAAAACAATGCGGCGTGGGCTGATGAGTTCAAAGAACTGTATGCAAGTCTTTCCCCAGAAGAATACCGTGCGGCAATGGAGTCCACCCTTACAGCGTTTTATACGCCGCCTGTTGTAATCAAAGGTATGTATGAAGCTCTTGAGCGTTTGGGATTTTCCGAGGGCAGTATTTTAGAGCCGTCCTGCGGAACGGGCAATTTCTTCGGACTGCTCCCCGATACGATGGCAGGCTCAAAGCTCCACGGTGTAGAAATCGACCCTCTTACGGGAAAAATCGCAAAGCAGCTCTATCAGAAAGCCAATATTGCCGTGCAGGGTTTTGAAGAAACAAAGCTCCCAGACGACCACTTTGATGTGGTTATCGGCAATGTGCCGTTTGGAGATTTCAAGGTCAACGACAGCCGATACAACGCCCAGAAGTTCCTCATTCACGACTACTTTTTCGCAAAGGCTCTTGATAAAGTCCGTGCAGGCGGTGTCGTTGCGTTCATTACCTCTAAGGGGACAATGGATAAGGCAAGCCCCGAAATACGCAAGTATATTGCCCAGCGAGCCGAGCTGCTCGGAGCTATCCGACTGCCCGACAACACTTTCCGAGCGAACGCAGGCACAGAGGTCACGAGCGATATTCTCTTTTTGCAGAAGCGTGACCGCATTGCAGACATCGAGCCAGATTGGGTACACCTTGATACCGATGAGAACGGCATTACGATGAACAGCTATTTTGTGCAGCACCCAGAGATGATTTTGGGCGAGATGAAAATGGAAAGCACACGCTTTGGTTTCGACTCCGCCTGCAAAGCCTATCAGGATATACCTCTGTCGGAGCTGCTTCATAACGCCGTCCAGAACATTCAGGGAGAAATCCCAGAGTACGAAAGCGAGATTGACGAAATCTCTGACGGGCAGGACGCTTCCATTCCCGCCGACCCGAATGTGCGTAATTTCTCATATGCGCTGATGGACGGCAAGGTTTATTTCAGAGAAAATGACCGTATGACCCCTGCGGCGGCGTCTGTTACCGCAGAAAACCGCATTAAGGGACTTATCCAAATCCGTGATTGCGTGAGAAAGCTCATAGAGTATCAGACCGAGGATTACCCAGATGATTTGATACGCACCGAGCAGGAAAATCTAAACCGTTTGTATGACGGCTTTACGCAGCAGTACGGACTTATCAACAGCCGAGGAAACTATCTCGCTTTTGCATCGGACGAGAGCTACTTCCTTTTGTGTTCTCTGGAGGTGCTTGACGATGAGGGCAATTTCAAAAGAAAAGCGGATATGTTCACGAAAAGGACGATAAAGCCCCACCGTGAAATCACTTCCGTTGAAACCGTAAGCGAAGCTCTTGCCCTGTCTATCGGTGAAAAAGCCCGTGTTGACCTGCCCTATATGGAACAGCTTACAGGCAAACCGAAAGAAGAAATCATTAAGGACTTGCAGGGCGTTATCTTCCGTATCCCCGCAACCGAGCCTGCTCAGTATGTAACTGCCGATGAGTATTTGTCTGGCAATGTAAGAGCCAAACTCATAACCGCCGAAGCCGCAGCAAAGGAAAATCCAGAGTTTGCGGTCAACGCACAAGCCTTAAAGCAGGTCATACCGCAAGACCTGTCGGCGGCTGAAATCTCTGTCCGTCTGGGTACGACTTGGATACCGCAGGAGGATATTCAAAGGTTTGTAATGGAGCTTTTAACTCCGTCAAGCTATGCGGCAAGCCGTATCAAAGTACGGTACACGCCGATTAACGGCGACTGGTTTATTGAGAATAAGAGTTCCGATTACGGAAATGTAAAGGCGGACAGCACCTACGGTACAAAGAGGGCTTCCGCCTATCGCATTATTGAGGATACTCTAAATCTCCGTGACACCCGTATTTTCGATTATGTCTATGACGAGAACGGAAACAGAAAGGCTGTATTCAACGCAAAGGAAACCACGGCGGCGCAGGCAAAGCAGGAAGTCATCAAGCAGGCGTTTCAGGACTGGATATGGAAAGACCCAGAACGGAGAAACCGCCTTGTCAGGTATTACAATGACACTTTTAATTCCGTCCGCCCCCGTGAGTATGATGGAAGTCATATTACTTTCGGCGGCATCAGTCCAGAAATCACCCTAAGACCGCACCAAGTAAACGCTATCGCTCATATCCTCTATGGCGGCAATACGCTCCTTGCCCACAAGGTGGGTGCGGGAAAGACCTTTGAAATGGTAGCCGCCGCACAGGAAAGCAAGCGGCTCGGACTTTGCAATAAAGCGATGTTCGTTGTCCCCAACCACCTTGTCGGTCAGTGGGCTTCCGAGTATCTGCGGCTGTATCCGAGCGCCAATATCCTTGTGACACGGAAGCAGGATTTTGAAACGGGAAACCGCAAAAAGTTCTGTTCCCGCATTGCCACAGGCGACTACGATGCGGTCATTATCGGGCATAGTCAATTTGAAAAAATCCCGATGAGTATTGAACGGCAACGGGAACAGCTCGAACGGCAGCTCGATGACATTGAGCGTGGGATTGACGATGTGAAGGCAAGCAAGGGCGAACAGTTCACGGTCAAGCAGCTTATGAAAACCCGAAAAGGGATAAAGACAAAGCTCGACAAGCTCAACGATACCAAGCGTAAGGACACGGTAATCGACTTTGAACAGCTCGGCATTGACAGGCTTTTCATTGACGAGAGCCATTTTTACAAGAACTTGTACCTCTACACGAAAATGCGGAATGTCGGCGGCATTGCCCAAACCGAAGCACAGAAAAGTTCCGACCTCTTTATGAAGTGCCGTTATCTGGACGAAATCACAGGCAACCGAGGGACGGTATTCGCAACAGGTACGCCTATCAGCAATTCAATGGTAGAGCTGTATTCTGTTCAACGGTATTTGCAGTACGATACCTTACTGCAAAACGGCTTGCAGCATTTTGATAGCTGGGCTTCAACCTTCGGAGAAACCGTGACGGCTCTGGAGCTTGCCCCAGAGGGTACAAACTACCGAGCAAAGACACGCTTTGCCAAGTTCTTTAATCTACCAGAGCTGATGCTGATGTTTCGTGAGGTGGCGGATATACAGACCGCCGATATGTTAAAGCTCCCCGTGCCGAAGGTCAATTACCACAATATCAAGACCAAGCCGAGCGAGATACAAAGCGAAATGGTAGCTTCTCTTGCAAAACGGGCTGAGAAAGTCAGGGCGAGACTTGTAGAGCCGAACATTGATAATATGCTCAAAATCACGAATGACGGGCGCAAGCTGGCTCTCGACCAGAGAATGATTGACCCGATGCTGCCTGATGACCCAAACAGCAAGGTCAACGCCTGCATCGACAATGTGTACCGCATCTGGGAGGATTACGCCGATACAAAAGCTGCACAGCTTGTATTCTGCGACCTTTCCACCCCAAAGAATGACGGCACTTTCAATGTCTATGACGATATGCGTGAGAAGCTGATTGCCCGTGGTATCCCTGCCGAGCAGATACGGTTTATTCACGAAGCGACTACGGACGCACAGAAAAAAGAGCTGTTCGCAAAGGTACGAAGCGGTGAAGTCCGTGTATTGTTAGGCTCTACTCAAAAAATGGGCGCAGGCACGAATGTTCAGGACAGGCTTATCGCCATTCATAATCTGGACTGTCCGTGGCGACCTTCTGACCTTGAACAACGGCAAGGGCGTATTGAAAGACAGGGAAATATGTTCCCAGAGGTTGAGGTTTACCGCTATGTAACTGAGCAGACCTTTGACGCTTATCTCTATCAGTTGGTAGAAAGCAAACAGAAATTCATATCCCAGATAATGACGAGCAAAAGCCCTGTCCGTTCTGCCGAAGATGTGGACGAGGTTGCTTTGTCTTTTGCGGAGGTCAAAATGCTTGCCACAGGTGACGAGCGTTTTAAGGAGAAAATGGACTTAGACATTCAGGTTTCTAAGCTCAGAGTGCTGAAACAGAGCTATCTGTCCGAGCATTACGACCTTGAGGACAGGATACTCAAACACTTTCCCCAGACCATTGCGGAGTATGAACAGCGTATTGTCTGCTACAAAGCTGACACAGCTCTTACCGAACAGCACAAGCCGCAGGGCGAGGAAAAGTTCTGTCCGATGACCTTGCGTGGTATCCGCTATGCCGAAAAAGCTGCCGCAGGCGAAATGCTCCTTGCGATTTGCAAGGAATATCCCTTGTCTGCACCTACTGAAATCGGCTCCTACCGTGGCTTCAAAATGGAGGTTTTCTATGATGCGGTGGGTACGCATTACTGCCTTAACCTCTGCGGGAAAGCAAAGTACAAGGTAGAATTAGGCTCTGACCCTCTGGGAAACCTGACCCGAATTGAAAACGAGCTTGCCAAGCTCCCCGCACGGTTGGAAGCCGCACAGATTAAACTGGCGGAAACTATCGAACAGCTTGAAACCGCAAAGGTCGAGGTACAAAAGCCATTCGCCTTTGAGGAAGAACTGAAAGAAAAGTCGGAACGGCTGAACGCTCTCAATATCGAGCTTAATCTGGATAAGAAAGACCCTGCCGTGCTTGACACAGAGCCAGAACAAACCGAGGAACAGCCCGAAAGAAAATGTGTAAATCGTGAGAGATAAAGCAGTTTGCAGATTTGTATTGCATTATTTGGGGCAGTATAATAATGACAGATAGAACAAGTCGGAGGTGCAAAAGATGTCTGGTGAATTCAGATTTGAAACCTTTGTAGATACCCACAGCAACATTTTTAATGAGTATTTAAGCTCTATTATCGCTCATCTTTCCAAAGAAAATGAGGAATATAAAACCGTTCAAGACGAGATTGAGAGCTTATATCAGCAGTATCCCAAAGTGTTGGGTGTGTTCGATGCGGAACAAGCGACGGAACTGACAAAGGAAGAATGTACGGCGGTTATTAAAGTGACGGAGTTGAAAAACAGGCTTACCGATATGGAATTGCAGTCAGTTTACTTCCGTGGCTGCTATGACAGCGTTGGGTATCTCAAAAAGGCAGGAATTTTATAATCGACAAAAGCGGCATTGGCGTGAAGCTGATGCCGCTTGTTACATAGCCGTATGAAAAAACGGCAAGATAAAAATAAAGGAAATTGAAAAGTGCATCATTACAGGCTATAATAAAAAATAGATTTGAAAGTTGTGTCAGCACCGCTGTCACAATTTGAAAGAAAGGTTGTGTTTGAAATAGTAGACAATGAAACGATAAATAAAGGTTATTAAAATAAGTAAAGCAACAAATTCAAATTTGTGAGGATAAGAGAGATGATTATTTTAATTATAGGAGCATCGCATACAGGAAAAACCGTACTTGCTCAAAAATTACTTGAAAAATATAAATACCCCTATTTTTCGATAGACCATTTGAAAATGGGGTTAATTCGTAGCGGCTACACGAAACTCACGCCCGAAGATGATAATGAACTTGAAGCGTATATGTGGCCTATTATTCGTGAGATGATAAAAACCGCTATAGAAAACAAACAAAATCTTGTTATTGAA
>OLZF01001563.1_pt1 | contig 15436 bp, 16 predicted proteins | sample 1674391 | NCBI WGS metagenome assembly OLZF01 (sample SAMEA103958166, study PRJEB25191) | human gut metagenome | biome: human-associated habitat [ENVO:00009003]; feature: intestine environment [ENVO:2100002]; material: feces | place: Germany | collected 2013/2015
TGCTGTGGTTAGGAGCACAAGAATTAGTATACGCTCTCGAGGCTCAAAAACCTAACGTTCAATGTCTCGCGATCGCGCACGAGCATACGAGCGAATGCGAGGGCATCCTCGAGCCTGGTACAAGTCTTCACGCGTTTGTCGTTGTAGTTGAAATCGTAGTACCAGATGTTGAATTGCTTGAAGTCGGTCATTTGAATAACTCCCTTTCCGTTCCTGCCTTACAAGAAAAATAATAGCACTAACTGCTACAAAAAACTAATTGAAATTATAACAACAGTCACTAAAATAATAACCAAGTTCCAACGGACGAGGGAAAGGATCGTCATGAACAAGTCTGAAACCGAGGCCCTGTGGAGGGCACTGTGCGCGACAACGTGCAAGCCTGGTACACGCGCACCCTACGACAGCGTGTGCGTACATAACCGCGTGGTCTACGCGACGAACAGCTATGTCTTGCACCGTGTCGAGGGCCTCTTCCAATCCGGTATGCTCTTCCGCGCGCTTCACGGCCATAGCCTCGCATATATCGACCTTACCGATGTACTGGACGGCCTTCTCAAATACAGGCCGGACAACCGCGAGTTCGCTAACATGATTCCCGACTACGACCCTGCAAAGCTCATGCTCGCGCTGCGGCCGCATCGAGCGCTAGGCTCGACGGTTAAGTTCTGTAGCGGGGCGCGTCGTGAGTATGCGCCCCTGGTCATCGTGAGCAAGACGATCACTCCCAGGGAGCCTATCATAATAACGACCGTCGTCCAGGGCGAGAAGAGCGGGTGGAAATAGCTACAATACCGTTAGGCTTACGGGACTCGGCAAAGGGCCGGGTCCCTTTTTTTCTGCCGGAAAGGAGGCAACGGAATATGGACGTCAATGTAGTTACGGATCTGGTGAGCAACGTGGCATTTCCTATCGCGGCATTCGTGATGATGTATTACAGCAACACGAAGACCATCGAGGAGCTTCGCAAGACCATTGAGGAGAATAGCCTTATCATGGCTAAGCTCTCCGAGAAGCTCGACAACCTTACGACCAAGGAGGTCTAGTCAATGAAACCAAACCGCATCGAGCGGAAGAAAGGCGCGGCTCTTGCCGCGTTTTTCTTCGCGCTCGCGATCGCATTTTCGGTGCCGACTGGAGCGGAGGCATACCAAAGCGTCGACAAGTACGTATCCAACGGCCACGGATACCTCAATGCGTCTTACCTCGTCATCCATGAGACGGCGAATCCCGGCGCGAGCGCATACAATCACACGTTATTGTGGGCGCGTGACGATACCTATGCCGTGCACCATGTCATGGAGCTCGACGGTTCTATCGTTTACAACACTGTCGCGGAGAATCGCCTTTGCTGGCACGTGGGCAACGGTAACGGGTACACGATCGGCATCGAGCTCGCGCACGCGACCAATGCAGCCGATTTCGCTAAACAATGGGGCGAGGCCGTCAAGTGGACCGGAGACGAGCTGCGAGCCCACGGTTGGGACACGTCGCGCCTGCTGTCCCACTACGAGGCCGCTCGTCGCTGGGGAGGTTCCGACCATACCGACCCTAACGGTTATTTCCGCGCATATGGGAAGACGTGGCTCGAGTTCAAGCAGGCCGTTTCCGCATATCTAGGTAGCGGATACGTAGCGCCTATCGCGCCCACCGACGGCAACGGGGGCACCTATCGGCCTTCAACCTCCGCGACTCGCGCAGCCTTCCCCAAGTCAACCGGGAAGAGCGTGAACATCCACTATGCGCTGCACAACCGTTATGGGGCGTGGAATGACGCTGTCACCAACTTCAACGACAGTGACTCCGAGGGCTTCGCGGGCGTGCCTTACGGCTCCCACGATATGCTGATCGCGTGGACCGATACCGGAACGCTTCGCTACCGCGTCCACACCAAGGAGAGCGGTTGGCTAGGTTGGGTTCAGACCGCAAACTACAACGACGGCGTTAACGGCATGGCCGGTATCTGGGGCCAGACAATCGACGGCGTGCAGATGTACTACATCACGCCCGATGGAGACTACAAGCAGGTCTACTACCGTAGCCAGGATGTCGCACACGCCGGGTACTGGGACGAGGTTTGCGATGACGGCTCAACCTACGGCGGAGACGCCTATGCGGGCATGTACGGGTACGACCTCGACCGCCTGCAATGCTATGTATCAGACGGCACGCGCCGATAAGTAAAGTTTATTAGAATAACCGTTGACATACAAAGCGCCCTCTTCCTATAATGTCCACGACAGCAACGGGAAGGGGGTGCATCTCATGACAAACGCAAAGAAGGAGCGCGGTCGAATCGGGCGACGAATCCAGATCTGCCATTGCATCGGCAAGACAGTTGCCAATGGTGAGCTGATTGATTTCGAGTATGACCTATACGGTGACTATTCGGACCCGGTGAAGGCGACGAACACGCTCCGCCAACGATTAGGTGATTCGTTTATCTCAATCACAAGCGTCGAGACCGAATCAGACTACTATTCAATCCCAACAAGACTGTTCTTGAAAGTAGCCATGAACTACGCAATCGGAAAGGAACCTCATTATGACTAACGACAATACCCAGCTCGCACCTATGGACAACTGCACCGACCTCTACACCCCGGCAAGCTACTCCAGCATCCAGGCTACCGACAAAGAGACCAAGAAGCTCGTCGTCAACGCGATGAACAACGCCGAGTCTCTGTCCGACCACGAGGGCGAGACCCTCGAAGTCATCGGCGTTTTCACCAAGCCCGGCATCCGCCGTGCCCGCGACAAGAACGGCGTCGATATGCCCTGCACCAACACCACGCTCGTCTGCGTGGACGGTACCGCCTACTTCTCCCAGTCCGAGGGCGTCCGCAACGCCGCGGATAACTTCATGGCCGCCGGCCTGTTCGATGAGGGCGAGATCGTCCCGATGAAACTCGTTTCCAGCAAGCTCCCCAACGGCAACACGCGCAAGACGCTCGTGCTCGTCTAGTCAAGACTTAATCCCCAGCTCCCGTTGCTTTAACATCAGGCGGCGCGGTCAAGGCCGCGCCGCTTTTTATTTTGGAGGTCGAGCCTAATGGCACGTGCGAAAAGGACATCGGACGAGGTATACAACGCGCGACGCCGCGCCAAGCGACTGCTGGCGCGCCTGGAGCGCGAGGACGTGAGCGGCATGAGCACGTCGCAGAAACGAGCGCGCGCCGACTATATCGCGAGCGTGCGCGAGCAGATCGCGCAGTCATACCAGGGGACGCGGCAGGTTCACCAGGCGCCCGAGGCGCAGACGCGCACGAAGAGGGCCGCGGAGCGCCTGGACCGCATGACGACCGCGCCGCGCAAGGCGAGGTCTCGCGCCGCGAGGTCAAACCTCATATTCCAGCGGCAACTCAACCTGGCACGCTCAGGCGCGCCTAGCACGCTTGGAGAGAGCGGAAAGGAGGCCGTTTCGGTCTTCTACGCCGCGACACGCCGGTTCTGGCGCGGGAAGGACCCCAAGGAGCGAAACAGGCTGATCATGGAGGGCTTGGGCGTCACGTCGCTCTCCGAGGCCTACGACCGCGTTATCGGGGCCAACAGGAAGGCGCTCGACAGCCTGGTGTCTTCGGGGGCGCAGACGTCACTCGTCGATGGGCTGACCTCAGAGAACGAGGCCTTCTACGGAGAGGTGGATTTCGACGCCGAGCTGGCCGGCTCGGCTGTATGGGCGTCCAAGATCGTAATGTTCGGGTAGTAGGAAAAAAGGTGCGGGGATGGGATTCAAGTCGAAGAGGCCGGAGTTTCGGGTAGCGGCGAGCTACGACACCGAGACGTGCAACATATGCACCGACCGCGCGGAGAACACGTGGCGAGCCTATCCCGTGCTGTTCATCGTGAACGACCTGCGCGGGTGCGACCTGCGCGCCTATGAGCCGGGTGCGGGGCATATCGATTTCTATCGCCACGAGGCCGAGATGCAGGCCGCCATAGACGAATATATCGCATGGGGCGAGCGCGAGCGTTGCATCCCGATCATCTGCGCCTACAACCTCATGTTCGACCTCCAGCCCCTCATGCACGACCTCAACGAGCGCTGGGATATGGAAGTGTCCGCACAGAGTGCTACGAGCGCCTATACCGTCGATATCGTGCGCGACGGCGCGGTAAAGCTCCGCTTCTGGGATACCTTCTACCTCGAGATGCGCGGGCTCGCGAAGATGGGCGAGGCCGCAGGTCTGCCGAAAGCGGAGGGCGATTGGGACTATTCCAAGATACGAACGCCCGAGACGCCGCTCACCGAGGACGAATACTTCTATGCCGCACGCGATACCGAGGTCATCCCGGCATATCTGCGCTACCTGCTCGAGTCCAACGAGTGGCTCCGCCCCGAGTGGCTCGGCGTGCGAGTGCTGACCAAGACGTCGCTCGTGCGCCAGGCGGGAAAGATGGAGACCGGGCGCCTCCGCATCCCCAGGGCGAAGGGCGGGCCGATCTCGGTGCAGGCCGCTTTCGAGCGCATGTGCTCCGAGGAGCTCGCGCCGACCTATGCGCAGTACGCGCTGCGAAAAGCGTGCTTCCGAGGCGGTTTCACGCTCACGAGCGCGCGCTATTCCGGCATCGTGCAATCTAACGTCTACTCGATTGACGAGACGTCCGCGCACCACGCATACATCAACGGCCATATGTGCCCGGTACACTTTCGCGGCCTGCTCCCGCCTGTACTCCAGGCGATGGCCGAGACCGTGTGCGCGACCGGACTCGATGCGGCGATACGCCACTGGGAGGAGCCGTTCGGGTGCGCCTTCCACGCCCAGATACGGTTTACGAACATGCGCCTGCGCGAGGGGAGCGCCTTCGCGTGCTGGGATATCGCGCTGCTGTCCGAGGCGAAGTTCAAAGCCAAGGGCCAGCTGGGCGACTGGGGCGGGCAGGCCGACCGCGACGGCGTGACCGCGGTTAGAAGTGCCGGTTACGTCGATACCGCATATAACGGGCGCTTCGCCTTCGGTAAACTCGTCTCGGCCGACTCCGCGATCGTCAACGTGTCCGAGCTGGAGCTATGGTGCATGAGCCGCGTCTATGCGTGGGATGCGATTGAGGTTATCTTGGGAGAGGGCACTATGAGCTTCGTAAAGCCGCCCGACTACGTGACCCTGCTGTCGAACCTCTTCTACGCGCGCAAGGCCGCGTGCAAGGAGATCCTCAAGACCTACGCCACCGGCACGCCGTATGCGCCGGACATTCCCGAGACGATTCCCGATGGAATAGCCGCGCGCATCCGCTCGGGCGAGATGGAGCGCGCCGACCTCGAGGCGTACTACAACTCGACCGTCAAGGGCATGTTCAACTCCATCTACGGCATGGAGGCGCAAGACGTATTCAAGCCCGGTTACAAGGTCGAGGGCGGCGAGATATCGGTCGACCGCTCGACCGTCGTATCGCGCGAGACCTATGCGGAGCATTACGAGGACGCTAAGAGCAAGCTCGTCTTGTATCCGTACGGACTGCGTATCGTGGGCGGGTCGCGTATGGCGATCGTCGCGGCAATCGAGTTGATATATCGCGGGCTCGGCGAGCGCGTGCGAGTGCTGGGCGGCGATACGGACTCGCTCAAGATATCGTGCGATGCGGGCGTCACGGCGGGCGACCTCATGGACGCGCTCGCGCCGTTTCACGGGGCCGTCACGGCCTCCATAGACTCGTGCATGGGCCGTATCCGCGCCAACTTCCCCGGCTACGCCTCGACGCTCGCGGGCGTCGGGACATTCGAGGTCGAGGGCGAGGCCTACCCGCTCCATATGGACGCATGGAACAAGGCGCGCGTGAGCTGGGACGGCGAGCACGCGCACATAACGTGCGCCGGTCTGTCGCGCCCGACGGGTATGTACCATATAGAGAACTGGATTGACGACATGAGCGCGGGCCACGGATTCGCCGAGGTCGCTCCGCGCGTGCTCGGCTGGGGCGTGCGCGTGTCGCATGCCGTGTGCCACGCGCTCGAGCACTACCGGCCCGCATCCGCCGACGTGCTGGACATGGACGTGACCGACTACCTCGGCGAGACCGCGCACGTGAGGACGCACGAGTCGATAGCGCTCTATCCCTCCGACCGCGTGCTCGGCGATTCGGAGAAGGGCGGCAACGCGCGCACCGTCGCATATATACGCGAACGGTACGGGCGCGAGGTGGACACGGTCGAGCGCGTCATCGACTATGACGGCGAGCGCGCGAGCTACACTTATCCGGACGATGAAGGGAACGAGGCCGAATGGTAAACCTGAACGACGGCATTCACTACAACTGGGAGAAGACGCTCAGCTACAACGCGGATATCACAATGGTCGTAGGCGCGCCCAACAAGGGCAAGACGTACGGTCTTCGCGCCTACGCGCTCAACGCCGCGATAAAGCGCGGCGAGCGTTTCGTCGAGGTGTGCCGCACGCTCGACGAGCGCGACAGCGTGAAGAAGGGTTACTTCGATAAGCTGGCCGCGACAGATGAGGAGTTCGCGCAATACGAGTATAAGTGCGAGAACAACGAGTTCAAGTACCGCGCGTGCGACGCCGAGAAGGGCGCACCGTGGAAGGTCTGCGGTTACGTCGTCGGCTACGCCGAGATGCAGGGAACCAAGAAGAGGACGTTCACCGACGTCAAGAACGTCATCTTCGACGAGGCGATCATCGAGAACATCGACGCGAGCCACGCCTACAGGCGCAACGAGTGGAACATGCTCGCGCGAATCATCGACTCGTGCGTACGCGAGGACCCCTACGACGGGCGCCGCATCAAGCCCCATGTCTTCCTGCTCGGCAACGCCGTCGACCTGCTGAATCCCTATTTCGCCGCGATCGGCGTGAAGGGCGTGCCGCGGTTCGGGTATACCTGGTACCTGGACAAGATGGTCCTGCTCCATTACGTCGAGCCGGACGAGCATGACCGATACCGCATGGACAACACGCTCGCGGGCCGCATGGGCAAGGTCACCGGCTACACGAAAGCCACCTACGCCAACGACTTCTCCGAGGACGACCGATACATAGCAAAGAAGCCCCCGCGCGCCAAGTACGTCATGGGATGTGTCCATATGGGCGAGAGATACGGCATCTGGCTCGACATGAGCGAAGGTTACTATCACGTGACCGGAAAGATACCGAAGAACGCCGAGCCGGTGTTCGCGCTCACGAGGCGCGACAACACGCCGAACCGCATCGCCGCGCAGCGCGCCGTCAAGACCCTGCGAGTCATCGTCCAGATGTACTACGAGGGGAGTGTGCTCTTCGATTCGGTGAAGGTGCGCGAGGGGTTCCTGGACGCTATGTCGCTCTATGGCGTAAAATGACCGCGACGCCCGCGACGACTCGCGCGGCAGGCGGCGAGTAGGGACGATTCGGGACAGCTATATCGTTCGGTCGATACCCGAACCCCGCACGCTCGGCGGCGTGTTTCAGCCGCACGCGCCATGTTTCGCAAAGGCGTTATATAATGGGCGCGATGCGCGGGCGATAGCCCGTTCGCATCGAGCCCTATTTTTATAGCTATAGAAAGGAGCTGGCATGGATGAGGACGAGAAGCCCAAGACCGAGGGCGAACTTACCCCGGACGAGCAGATGATCGAGGACGAGACGGGCACGTCCGGCGAGGAGGCGCACCGCATCGGAGAGTTCGACGACCTGCGCGACCGCCTGGAGCGCATCGAGGGCATGCTCGGCACCATCACCGAGACGCTCGATTCGATGCGCGCGACCGCTGCCGCCATCGACATCGATAACGGTGCCGACGTGGTGGACGTCGACGGTGACGGCGACGCCGACGTCATCGCCGACGACGGTGAAATCGAGATTCCCGATTACGAAGACATGGACCTTGACCTTTAAGGAGGGTAACAGATGGCAACCAACAACACCACGATCGCGGGCCGCGTGTACCTGTCCGCGACCAACGACTTTCAGCAGCGCGTGCCCGACCCGACCGTCGCGGGCATCGACGCGGCTTCCAAATTCCTGTTCAAGCCGAACAACGGCCGATACCTCAACGAGTTCATCGACGCCTACGTGAACCGCATCGGCGACCAGATCATCCACAACAAGGAGTGGGAGAACCCACTGCGCCCCTTCAAGGGCGCGACGATGCGCTACGGTTTCAGCATCCAGGAGTCCGCTTTCAAGTGGATCAAGGCGCACACCTACAAGGTCGACGACGCCGTGCTCGAGAAGGTGAACGCACCCGAGGCCGCGGTCTGGTACCACAGCGTCAACCGCAAGGACCGCTACGATATCTCGCTCGAGTACCCCGACCTGCGCCAGGCGTTCCTGGACGAGTACGGCCTGAACCGCCTCATCGACGCCGTGCTGACCGTCCCGCGCAATTCGGACAACTATGACGAGTACCTTTGCATGCTCAACCTTATCGCCTACTACGAGCACAACTGGGGATTCTTCAAGCACCACGTGAGCGCAGTCCCGACCGACGAGGCGACCGGTAAGGAGTTCCTCAAGGCCGTGCGCGCCTACGCGAGCAAGCTCGAGTTCCCGACCTCTCTCTACTCCCCCGTGTCCGCCGAGTACGGTATCCCCGTGTTCGCCAAGCCCGACGAGCTCGTGCTCCTCATCACCGCCGACGCCATGGCATCCGTTGACGTCGACACGCTCGCGGGCATCTTCAACCTCGACAAGGCGGATATCAAGTACCGAACCGTCGTCGTCCCGGACCTCCCCGTTCCGAACGCCTTCGCGCTCCTCACCACGGACGCCTTCTTCGTGTGCCAGGACGTCGTATATAGCAACGAGAGCTTCTACAACCCCGCTACGCTCAACACGAACTACTACCTGCACCACTGGGAAATCGTATCCGCCTCGCCGTTCGTCCCCGCGATCCTGTTCACGACCGACGCCGCGACCAATATCCCCACGCTCACACAGGCCGTGACCGGCGTCGATATCACCGCCGCGTCCCAGAGTCTCAAGCCCGGTGAGACGACGCAGATGACCGTTAAGCTCGTCGGCACCATCACGGGCAACGACCTCGGCGTGACCGTCGAGCCCAATGCCGTAACCTGGAGCGTGAGCGCCGAGACCGCCGCATCCGGCGGCAAGCCGATCGCGCTCAACTCCGCCACGCGCGTCGACCGACTCGGTATGCTCCACGTCCAGAAGACCGACCTCCAGGAGGGCAACGTCCTCCACGTGACCGGCACGACGTCCTACGTCAACCCCTCCGGCAACCCCTCCGGCAAGACCACGCTCGATAAGACCGTGGACATCACGATCGCCTAGCCTATAATCTATAGTGCAAGGCGCCGCGCCCCTGCTCATGCGTGAGCGGGGGCGCATTTCTTTTAGGAGGCAAAATGGGCGATTTTCCTAACCTCGATAACGTAGATGTCTACAGGTACGACAACACGCTCGACTATTCACGATTCAAGCCGACCGCGCGTCTCAAGATGTGCAACGTGCCGTGGTGCGGTCAATACGACGACGTCGTGAAGTTCGACGACGACGCCGCGCGCGATGCGTGGTTCGATTCGCTCGAGGGCGAGGTCATCAACCTCGATACCATGTTCAACGTCAAGCCTGACGGCGCGTCCAAGGTACCGGTGCCGGTTACCTCCGCCCAAGGATATAACTATCTCGTCGTGGACCTTCCGCGCATGACGAGCGACGAGCAGCCGCTCGCGTACGCTTCGGGCGAGCGCAAGCGCCGCTATTTCTATTTCATCCAGGACGCACAGCAGCTATCCCCCAACTCGACGCGACTGATCCTCACGCTCGATGTATGGACGACATACATCAACGAGATGCGATTCGACTACGTGCTGCTGGAGCGCGGACACGCGCCGGTTGCCGCGTCGAGCGTGGCCGACTATCTCGCTAACCCCCGCGACAACAGCGCGTACCTGCTCTCCGATGACGTTAACACCGGTGGCGAGCCTTTCGTCGAGACCGCGCGCGCCGTCAAGAACTACAGCGCCGAGACGCAGCGCGCATGTATCGCGACATATGCGGACCTGCAAGGCGATCTCGGCACAGCCTCCGCCCCGAAGGTACCCGCGATTTCAGAGCCCGACGTTTCCGGCGTGCTCGCGCCGCGCGTGTACTCCATGGCCGTAGGCGACCTCCAGCCGTTCCTGCGCGCGCTCGAGGCCAACGCGCCCTGGATGAAATCGACCGTACTCGGCGTGTTCTTCGCGCCGTCCGACCTGCTCACGCAGTCCGCGCCGTTCACGCTTTGGGGCGTGTCGGTGACTATCCTGAACGCAGTCCAGAAAATCGAGCCGTTCATGCGCCCCGGCGCGGCGGATTTCGGCTACCCGGCGCAGGCGGCTGGATTCGCGAAGCTCTACACGTACCCCTATGCGGCGATCCGAATCGGCGACGAGCGCGGGCAGACATCGACGGTGAGAATCGAGGACCTCGGCGCGGACGGCATCCAGCTCGCGAGCGCCGTGAACCTCGTCATGCCGTATATCTCAATCGACGCTCGCCTACTCGGTATCGCCGGCGCGACCGATTCGCTCACGTTCCAGACCATCGAGGGCCGCACGTACGGCTACGGCGGGGCATGGGGAGAGTACCTCAAGAGCTGGAACCTCCCCGTGATGCAGGTGTCCCAGGGCGCCGCGAGCCGCGCCGCGTACACGACCGTCTACAACCGCGCGCACGCGAGGCTCGCGGCCGACAACGCGCTCGCGTCGTCGCTCGCGTCAAACGCGACCGCGAACACGAACGCGAACAACTCTGCGAAGAACATTACCGACAACAACGCCATCAACACGGCCGCGAACACGGCAGTCACGGAGAACGCGAACAACTGGGCCCTCACGGGCGCGAGCGCGTCGAACAAGAAGCTCAGCGCCGACTGCAACGCCGACAACGCGGCCTCGACCGCGATGACGGGACTGCAGAACGACGTCGTCGCGATCACCACGGCTAACAACAACGCGGCCGCGATCGCGAGCACTGCGGGGGCCGTCGTGACGGGAGGCCTCACCGGGGGCCCCGCAGGTGCCACGAGTGCCGCAATCGGAGGCGTGGCAGACCTTGCCGTCTCGATTCCCGCGGCAAACGCTGCAGCCGCTATCTCGCAATCGAGCAATTCGGCAGCCGTCACCGTCGCGCAGACCAACGCGTTGCAGAAGACACTTAACGCCGCGAACTACACCGCCGCGGTCTGGGGCGTGCAGAACAACGCGAGCACATCCGCGACCACGCTCCGCAACGAGGCGAGCACCAAGGTCGCGGCCAACAACGCGGCCGTCATGAGCACCAACGCCGCAAACACCAAGGCGACCGGGGACGCAAACGCGAACCGCGCATACGCTACCGCTATAGACGCGATATCGGCAGGCCTCAACCAGGCGGGCGTCGCGGCGCCCGCGCAATTCGGCGCGGGCGCGAACGGGCAGTCGAGCGCGACCGCACCGCGGGCACTCTTCGCCCAGGTCGTCACGCAGCGAGAGTGCGACATCATGAACGCGGCCTCGGCATTCGCCCGATACGGTTACGCCCTCATGCGCGAGTTCAGCATGGAGCGGATGCAGGTCATGCGCCATTTCACCTACTGGAAGTGCGCCGAGGTATGGTGCAGCGGCAACGGCAACGCGCTCGAGGGGGCGCAGGGCGCAATCAAGGATATACTTATTCGTGGCGTGACCGTCTGGAGCAAGCCTGGGGAAATCGGTCGCGTGAGCATCTACGACAACCTGTAAAGGAGGCATCATGGCAGACATCGACATTAACACCCTGCTCAAGGCCGAGACCTATCAGGGAATGACCGACGAGGAGATCGACGCGATAATCGACTACAAGGTCGAGCGCGCCAAGGTCGACGCGACCATCAGCAAGGACATGGAGGCGCACCGGGCGCTCATGCGATCCCTCATGGGCACGCAGGCCGAATCGAGTGCGAAGGTGCGAGACATGTTCCAAACGGCGCTCGACGCGCCGACTATCTATGAGGAGGCCCACGTATGAGCAAGGGACGCAGGGGCTACAAGGGGCCGCGCAAGTACAGACCCGGCGCGCAGCCGACATACTGGCAGACCGAGGCATACAACCAGCAGCTTTTCACCATGTTCCAGAACGACCTGATCGAGCTCGCACTTTCGCGCTTCCGCTGGCTCAACTTGCCGGAGACATGCAACGAGCGCTTTCTGGAGTGGACGCTGCTCACCGAGGGGGCGGCGACGCTCGCATACCCGAACGCGGGCGCGACGCTGCTGTCCCTGCGCGCCGTGCAGCAGGGCGCGCCGAACATGTACGACGAGCCGCGAGCTTGGCGCGCTATTGGCGTAACCGGAAAGACCGACTTCATGTGCAACTGGGACAACGCCGTCTGGGTTTGGGAGAACCGCACGCGCTACCCGCTGCTCGTGAAGATTAACATCTGGGCGCGCGAGCTGACCGACATCATGCGCACGAAGCAGATCAACCGCTTCCATATGCGCATGCCTTTCGTCATCAAGGGCAACCAGGACCGGACATTCGACGTGCAGAACTTCTACAAGGCAATTGCCAACGGCGAGCCCTTCGTTCTGGCCTACGACAACTTCCAAGATATACAGACGGACGCGACCATGCCAGAGCGAGCCAAAGAGTATATCGGGGACAAGCTCCATCAGGAATGGGCCAACACGTGGGACGCTATCTACCGCGAGCTGGGCATCGACTCCATGCCGTTCAAAGAGGAGCGCATGATCGAGGATGAGGTCAACTCGACCATGCAGCCGACTGAGCTCGCGCGGATGTCCCCGCTCAACACGCGCCGCGCCGCATGCGACAAGCTCAACGCCCGATTCGGTGACCGCCTGGACGCGCCCGTCACCGTCGTATGGGCCCGCGACAACCTTTCCAGCAACTACGATATCTCGCACCGTTACGACACCATGCTCGAGAGGGGATAGGCATATGTTCGATTTTCCCGAGGTGAGCGATGAGCGCTATGACTATATGACGATCACGCTCGGCGAGTGGCACGAGCTAGGATTTTACAGGCCGCTCGAGGATGATTCATGGCGCTTCGACGCATACAGCGATGAGCAATATACGCGCCTATGCACCAAATTCCTAAACCGCTTCTACGACCGCGAGGTCTCCAACACGGTACCGAACAGGTGGAAACGTGCGTACCTGCGCAAGCTCAACGAGATCATGCCTAAGTACAAGCTGCTCTACGAGCGCGTCGAGCAGGGCGTGAACCCACTTCAAGAGGGGCGCGACCGCGAGAAGTCGCGCGACATCTTCTCGGACTTCCCCGAGACGATGCTTTCCGGCAACTCAGACTACGCGAGCACCGGAAACGACCGCGAGTCCGATGTGTTGCGCGAGGGTAACGCCGCGGAGCTTTTGACGCAGTTTGCGCGAGAGTGGCAGGACGTGGATGCTATGATTCTAGACGAGCTGGAGCACACGCTTTTCACTTCGCTCATCGTCCCGACCGTTCCGCTTTGGTAAAGGAGGTGGCACATATGTTTGCACCGTTGCCGTATTTCGACCCATTCATGATCGCGAATCCCACGTTGCCCAAGATGTATTGGCAGGTTAAGAGCCCCGAGCAGCTCGTAGCTAACCTGTATTGCATCATCAATGCCATGAAGGACCACATAAACGACACGTCCGAGCAGGTCAACGAGAACACCCTTGCAATCGAGCAGCTGCAGGCCGTCATCGACTCCATCGAGAACGGTGATTATTACGATCAGTATATCGACGGGCTCGCAAAGTGGATTGACGAGAATCTGCAACAGCTCGTGGCGCGGCAATCGAAGTACGTGTTTCCGACGTTCATCCAGGAGCCTGAAACAGGTGCTTGGAGGTACGCGGTCGTCATCCCGCAAGGCTGGGAGTATCTGAAATTCGATTGGATCTTCGACGAGCGAGACGGCACGTACCACATTCGCATCAATTATTAGGAGGTATAGACATGCCAAACGTCTCAAATTTCGGTGCTCAAACCGATAACGCCGTCGTCTCCGGCACCGTGACCGACAGGCAGATGGTCATCCCCGACGTTCCCCCGCAGGGCCTCATGAGCGTTGGGCCGAGAGTTACACCGAATTACATCAAGGAGCCGTGGAGCGCACTTAACTCATACGTCTACTTTGACGTGGTGAGGGACGTCGCAGGCTCTTCTTACATCGCAATCAAGCCGCTCGTACCTGTTGGAACTGAGCTCACCGACGAGGATTATTGGTTTAAGTGGAGCGACCCCAATGCACAGCTCAATGAGCTGGAGCAGATCGTGAAACTGTACGACGGCCGAATCTCTCAGAACGCGAGCGCTATCACCGCGGAGGAGCAGCGCGCGACAGCTGCCGAGGCCACAAAAGCCCCGATTGACCACGCGAGCGAGGATACCGTTTACGGAGTCGGAAACGCTGTCAATTACGGTCATGTGAAGATCGCAGACACAGGCATATCTGACGCGAGCGCGAGTGTTGCAGCGTCTCCCAAGTACGTGTCCGACGTCAAGACCGAGCTGACGGGTAAGCTGGGAGATTACTACACCAAGGTCGAGGCCGACGAGCTTTTCGTCACAAAGCCCGCGAATAGCGATCAAATACTCGGCTGCGTTGGAGACTCAATCCTTGCCGGATGGAGCAATGAGCATACTTCAGGGATTGACGCATGGGATACGTACCTCGGGAAAGCGCTGAACTTTAAACCGGCAGACGTTTTCAAGGCAGCAACCGGAGGCGCCGGATATGTGTCCGGTACCACGTTCGAGAGCGAGCTTACGCAGCTTAAGAACGCCATCGTTGACGCTGGAAAATCACCTAACGACGTATCCATGGTCATTATCGGTGGTGGAATCAACGACGACACCAACGATAAGACGCGCGATGCCGTACTTTCTGCCGCTACCAGCACAGTTAACACAGCTTGCGAGCTGTTCCCCAACGCACAGGTTCATATCTTCCCGATGATTATGGGTTGGAAGGGCTTGAGATCGCACCTCCTAATGCTCGAAGATGCAATAATCGAAGGCGCGATGCTGTGTTCGGAGAGCAACAGGCACCGAGTAATTACGCATACCGGATGCTGGAGTTGGTGCTACGACGGTATTGACGATGGTGTTAGCCGGGACGGTGTACACCTACTGCAAAAAGGACAACAGCGCGTCGGTACATCAATGGCCGTGGAGATCAACGGAGGCTCTGCGTACAGGTCCGGATACACCTTTGAAGTCGGCAACGCGCAGGGGGAGAAAGTCGCAACCGGGCATCGTCGCGACTCTATGGTATTCTTCAAACTATCTACAAACATTACTACAATCAAGATAGGTGATAAGAACGCAGCACTGGGTATGCACCCAAGATACTGCAGCGAAAACATGTGCCTCGCATTCACCAGACCCGATGAGAGCAGCACGGTGATTATGTTCTCGGAGATTGAAAAAGGTTTCTTCAACTCTTATACCGCGCTAAACGGTGTCGGTTGTTACGGGAGCGTTGCATACCAGATTGATTATCGGTCGAACATTCCCTAAC
>OLZF01001575.1_pt1 | contig 15312 bp, 10 predicted proteins | sample 1674391 | NCBI WGS metagenome assembly OLZF01 (sample SAMEA103958166, study PRJEB25191) | human gut metagenome | biome: human-associated habitat [ENVO:00009003]; feature: intestine environment [ENVO:2100002]; material: feces | place: Germany | collected 2013/2015
CTGTATTTTTTTTGTTACTGATAAAATTTATTTTTATTATGTCTGTTTGACTAGTTATTTAAGGTGAAATTACAATAATTATAAAGAACAAGAATACACACAAATAATGAAACGAGGGATTTTTCTTCTGATAATGACCACGATAAGTGTGGTTCATACAGTAAATGCGCAGGATGTAGCGTTAAAGACTAATATTCTATCTGATGCTTTTATGAATATAAATGCAGGCATCGAGGTAGGGCTTGCTCCGCGTTGGACGTTAGACGTTAGTGGAGGATTCAATGCATGGACTTTATCGCATAGTCGTCGGTGGAAACATTGGGCGGTGCAACCTGAAGCTCGTTATTGGTTCTGTGACCGGTTTGCAGGCCATTTTATCGGAATCCATGTTCATGGCGGGCAGTATAATTTAGGCGGTATTGATATTAATTTCAAATTGCTTGGTACTGATTTTTCTACTCTTAAAGACACTAGGTATCAAGGTTGGTTTCTAGGTGGAGGTATTGCTTACGGTTATACCTGGATATTAGGGCGGCACTGGAATTTCGAAACAGAGATAGGAGTCGGCTATTCTTATACCCGTTATGACCGATTTAAATGTGCCGGGTGTGGAAAGAAGATAGAGAAGAACAAACCACACAACTACTTTGGTCCCACTAAAGCGGCGGTGAATTTAGTCTATTTATTCTAAAAGAGTATGCTATGAAACGAACTTACCTAATTATAACAGCCTTATTTGGAACAAGTTGTATGCTGAATGCCCAACAAACAACCGGAGTGATAGCCGACAATCTGAAGATTGAACGAAACGGTGAATATATGGTAGTTGATATGAATATGAATCTATCACGTCTGGATGTGGAAAGCAATAGAGCCGTATTGCTCACTCCTCGTTTTATCAGTACAGTAGATACCTTGGAACTTCCTTCAGTAGGCGTTTATGGGCGTCAGCGTTATTATTATTATGTACGGAATGGTGAGAGTATGCTATCCGGCAAAGATGAAATGTTTTTTAAAGCACGTTCGAAACCTGAAAGTGTAGTATATCATGCAATAGTACCCTATTATAAATGGATGAATGGTGCCTCATTGGAGTTGTATCGCAGTGATTACGGTTGTTGTAATACACTATTAGCGGAATGGAACGATCCATTGGGCTCATACGTTGAAGCGCTTCCTTTCAGTCCACAGTTACTTTATATTCATCCGCAGGCAGAAACTGTTAAGCATCGTTCACTTTCCGGTTCTGCTTTCATCGATTTTCCGGTTGATAAGACAGTGATATATCCTGAGTATCGGCGGAATACATACGAACTCGGTAAAATACAGGCCTCTATTGATTCAGTCCGTAATGACAAGGATGTAGTCATAACTTCCGTATGGCTCAAAGGTTACGCTTCTCCCGAAAGTCCATATTCTCATAATCGGGATCTGGCGATAGGTCGTACAGCTGCATTAAAGAATCATATCAAACAACTATATCATTTTAATGACAGTGTGATTGTTACAGAGTATGAACCGGAAGATTGGAAAGGATTGCGTCAATATGTCGAAAAATCCAATCTTGTGCATCGTTCGGAGATACTGGGCATGATTGACAGTCGTTTAGACCCTGACGCGAAAGAAGCAAAAATTAAACGGACTTATCCTGAAGAATATCGTTTTCTATTGCAGAATTGTTATCCTGCATTGCGTCACACAGATTATCGTATTGACTATACTATCCGTAGTTTTAGTGACGTAGAAGAGATAAAACGTATCATGCAGACACAGCCTCAAAAACTCAGTCTCAATGAGTTTTATCTTGTGGCTCAGACTTACGAGCCGGGGAGCGTTGAGTTCAATGATGTGTTTGAAACAGCTGTAAGGATGTATCCTAACGATGAGATAGCCAATCTGAATGCGGCAAACTCAGCAATGCAGCGTAAAGACGTTGAAAATGCAAAGCGTTATCTCCAGAAAGGGGGAGATTCACCCGAGGCACTATATGCTCGTGGAGTTTATGCTTTTCTTGTTGAAGATTACACCGTTGCACGCAAGCAGTTGAATGAGGCGAAGAACAAAGGAGTGCAACAAGCTGAAATCATTTTGCTTGAGATAGATAAAATAGATAAATAATTTATTAATCCATTAATATATACTTATATGAAGTTATCAAATTTATTTTGGAACTTGTTAGGAATAATGGTTCTTAGTGCTTGTTCCAACAGTGACATGACTGAGAATGATCCCTCTGAAACTAATGTTGACGCTCGTTTTATGTCTGTCGATATTACGAATACTACTGGCTTTAGGACGCGAGCGGCAGGTGATCAGTCCGGAGATCTTTATGAAGAAGGGGAAAGTGTTGAAAATGATGTAGAATCGGTTCGTTTTTATTTTTTCAAGGAGAATGGTAGTCCTTGTTCAGTTAAAAGCGACGGTACGAATTACTATGACTGTAAAAAGGACGAAACTGAGTCTGCCGGACAGGATATGCCTAATATTGAGAAAAAGTTGAATGCGGTAATTGTTATCAATACCAGGGAGGGCGACAACTTAGACCAACTTAAATCTATGGTCGCTGTGATTAATCATGAGAAAATTGCACTGGGTACGGCTAGCATGGACCTTGCTACACTTCGAGGAAAGTTTGGTTCATATAGTTATGTAAAGGACTCAAAGTTCTTGATGACAAGTTCTGTGTTTGGTTCGGATAATTTCTGTTGTGAAGTGAATATACCGGCGAGTGCTCTCAAAAAGACTGAAGATGAAGCAAAAAAATCTCCGGTAAATGTGTATGTAGAGCGTGTTTTAGCTAAAGTACGGTTATATACCGATTGGAAGGATATGATTCTTAAAAATGATGTAACCTATGGCGATAATGATAAAAAATATACTGCCGTGAAATTAAAAAAGAGTAAGGACGGTTCCGAATTTATTCAAGTTGACGGTAAAGATGTATATGTAATCTTCACAGGTTGGGAAGTGACATCTACTGCTTCTCAGTCATACCTCTTTAAGAAAGTTAATTCCGCTTGGGCGTTCACACCGGTTTGGAGTTGGAATCATCCTGAATATCATCGTTCATATTGGGCAATGAATCCTGACGGTCTCACATTTGATTATTTACCGTATGATCAGATTGTAGGTAAAGTAGGTACTCAAGGCGCAAGCGACAACAGCTCTAAATCATATAATGGTACAAACTTATATTGTCAGGAAAATGCTGCAGATAAGTATGAGACCGGTAAGAAGAGCTCCTATAATCCGGCGACGGAGGTAAGTAACCGTACCCAAGCAATTATTGCTGCCGTATTAGTGACTATTGATGATAGTAACGTTGCTCATCCCATTGATCTGGCTAAGTGGGGTGGTACGGACTACACAAAAGATAATGCGATGACAGCAATGTTGAGTGTTGTGCAGGATCAGATTTATACTAAAACAATAGAGGGTGCAGGAACAGCAGAGGCTAAAGAAATCTATACTCCGATTACCAAAGACAAAGTAGAGCTCGTTTCCGGCATAAAGTCAGGCAATGCCGATAACGAGTCAGAAAATAGTGGCAGATATTTAAGCTACCTTCAATTGAAGAAAGGCGTAACCGATACTTTTTATAAAGCCGATCATACAGCATACGCCAATCTTGACGATGTAAATGATGTTCTGGCAAATATGCCCGGAGCAAGGGTTTGGTCGAGTGGACAAGCTTACTATTATACTGACATCAAGCATCTGAACGATTTCCCGGGAGTGGATGACACCGACGGTAAATATGGAATTGTGCGTAATCATATTTATGACATTGCCATTAATTCGGTATCCGGTCTTGGAACGCCGGTTCTTGATCCGGAAGAAGTGATTGTTCCGCAGAAGCCTACTAATGACGAAACATATCTGGGTGCACGTATTAATATCCTTTCATGGCGAGTAGTAAAACAGAACATCGACCTTGAATGGTGACAACCTGTAATGAGGTATTGTAAACTATATACTATTACAACAATAATTATGTAGAATGGACAAACCGTCTTATATCAGAAATTTTGGGATGAAAGCATGGGTAATCCTTGTAGAATTACTTTTGTTGGTGTCGTGTGACAATGCTATTTATGACGATGAAGGCGATTGTTCAGTGACCTATCATCTGAAATTTCGTTATGACATGAACATGAAGTTTGCCGACGCTTTCACCCATGAGGTGAAGTCGGTCAGACTTTATGCCTTTAACTCTAATGGCGAGTTGGTGTGGCAAGCTGACGAACAGGGTGAAATCCTTGCATCCGGTGATTACACCATGAAACTGGAGCTTGCTCCCGGTGATTATCACCTTATGGCATGGTGTGGTCTTGATAATGGTGAGTCATTTACAGTGACCGATGCCTCGCACAATTGCCGGATGACAGACTTGCACTGTAAATTGAACCGTTATCTAGACAAAGCGACTGGTGTTTCCTATTCTAATAAGGACCTGCATCCTTTGTTTCATGGTTCTCTTGACGTAAGTTTGCCTGCCAATGACGACGGAGGTGATTATACATACGTCATGCCACTAACGAAAGATACGAATGTGTTCCGTGTAGTGCTTCAGCACCTTTCGGGACAAGATATAAATGTTGACGACTTTACTTTTTCTATTGAAGACCGTAATGGTTGGATAGCGCATGACAATACACTGAAAGAAGACGAGCCGATCGTTTATCGTGCGTGGTCTACTTATTCGGGTGAAGCTGGTGTGGACATTGCGACAGGAAAAGAAAGTCGTGTAACAACAATTGTCAAAGTTGCAGTGGCGGAACTTACGGTGAGCAGACTTGTCTTGCGGGACTGGAGTCTGTATTCGCGTCCGATGTTGATTATTCGTACCACTGAAGGGAAACTGGTAGCTTCTATTCCTATTATCGATTATGCCCTTCTGGTGAAAGGTAATTACAATAGAAAAATGAGCGACCAGGAATACCTCGACCGACAGGATGAATACAATATGACATTCTTCCTCGACGAGCAAAATCAATGGATAAATAGCGTGATACTAATCAACTCATGGAGGGTGGTACTCTCTAACGTAGATGTAGATTGAGTAACATCTTTTGAAAAAAGAAGAAAAAGGAATGAAAGAAATACTACGACATATTGTATGGATGACAATACTTGTCAGCTGGGCTTTATTGTCGGCATCTTGTAGGGGAGGGGAGGTAAGTTATACGGACGAGGTACAGCCGGACGACGATACTGCCATACTCGTTCTGCGTACCGGTCTTCTTGATCAAACGCGTGCATCCGATAGGGTGAATGATGCAGTAGATAATTCTGTCGAATATATGTATACACTACGTATTGTTATTCTTCATGAAAACGGTACTGTGGAACACAATATGTATATTGATTTCGGTGAGATTCCCCAAACGGAGTGTTACAGGATTTTCAAAGTGACACGGAATGAAACAAAGAAAATCTATCTGATAGCTAATGAAGAGAACGCATCTACTGATCTTCACGAACAATTGGAGACATTGACGACTGGTAACACTACTTTCGCAAGCATTGTTGACAATTTCGTTTTCATTCCCGATTATAAGAATCCTATACCAATGAGTTCGGTATATGACGTTCCGGTTAAAGCAGAGAATCTGGTAGAACGTGAATTCTATTTGGTACGTGCTGCAACGAAGTTCGCTTTTCGTTTCACGAACAAGCGTAAGAGTAAAGTCAGTATAGATGCTATTCATATTTCTGATATTGCCGGGGCTACTTATCTGATTCCTCATAAACGGGAACCGTTGTTCATGTCTTTTGACGATGAATCGCTTTATTGGATAAACTGGCTGAAGAAAGTAGCGGATGAATCTCAACAATCACCGGATGATGTGGAACTGGCAGATAAGAGAGGCTGGATACAAGCTTACGATATCCCTTCGGAAACTTCTCATCAGGAAGTCACAGTTAACGGACCATTAGAAGTGCCGAGTATGACGGGTGACCAACCCGGTAAAGCGGTCTTTCCGGTATTTTACCTTCCGGAAAGTAAAAAACTGAAAGCCGGATCGGCTACATACGGTGAACAAGAATACACCTTGAAGCTCGACATGTCCGAGAATGGCAAAGAACTGTCGTTTACCAAGACCTTTCCAAATCTAAAGGCTCTATTTCGTAACACACATGTACTGGTTGATATCACCTTTACGGAAAAAGACGAAGTAAAAGTGCAAGTAGTACCCTATGCGGAAGTGATTCTTGAGCCGGAGTTCGGACTCAAACCTGAAACTAAGAATTGATATTGTATGAGAAAGAAAGATATTATATTTTGTATTATTTTGCTTATGTTGCAGTTCATACCGACAGCTTGCCGGGATGATTACTTTATGAATGAAGAGCTAGGCGAAGGCAATGCCACCCTTTCGGTAACCCTGTGTTTCGATCAGGAGGATGCAGCACTGGGGACTACCCGTGCCGAAGGAGGTGATGAAGGCAATGCCATTCAGAATATAAATTCACTCTGCATGTTGTTTTATGATACGACAGGAAAATTAGTTCATAATTATATAGTTAGAGGTGAGGGCCTTGTCATTGATCCCGATGTAAGTGGTTGGAGTTATAATCTGGAAGATAACCGGATAGATGAAGACAAAGACGAACAGGGTAACCAGTTCGAGGATAGTAAGACCGGTACGGCAATGTTCAAGCTCCGTCCGATAAAGCGGGGTAAGTATTATATCTATGCTGTTGCCAATATGGGAGATCTAACGCAGTATAAGGATAAAATTACTACCCGTGAAGGATTGAAAGCAATCTCCCTTCAGTGGGATCCTGATGATATTTCCCAAAATAGCGAGATGTTCGGTGTGTTCAGTCTCACTCCCGACCGTAATGCTCCGGATGATCTTGTTACCATTAATTCCCCGGGCGTACAACTTCATAGTTGGTTGCGTCGCGCCGCGTCCAAGGTGACTGTGGCATTTGACGGTTCCGGGCTTTATGCCAATGTGCAGATTTATATCGAAAACGTTATTCTGAAAGATATTCCCAAAACCTGTTCGTTGGGTAATCCGAATACTCCGGGATTAGTTTCAGAAGATGTTCCTGATCCGGATTCTTATAAGGATCCCGATTGGAAACCTGAGATGCATGCTCGTTCGGAACGCTATACTGCATCCAATGGTTTATATTCGGAAGGAAAGTCGATCAAAATCCAGAAATTGCCTGCAGATCTTTCCGTTCTTACGCCCGAAAACTATATACATATCTGCAATGATTTGCATCGCTATATGGGTAAGGGAGAAGAAGGAGATGAACAAGATATTATAACGAACACCCATGCCCATAAGGCACAATCGCTTTTCTTCTACGAGAATATGCAAGGAAAAGGTAAGTCTAAGAAGCAGTCGCAGAATGGCGTAGATATCGACTATCCCGACCCTGATGAGCAAAAAGAAGGCTCCGGTTGGAAAGACGAGAAACCTTATGGTACCTATGTTGAGGTGACAGGATACTACCGTTGCACGGCGGCAAACGAACATGTGGGAGCGGGACCTATCAAGTTCCGTTTTATGTTGGGGCAAGACGTTACTACCGACTATAATGCAACGCGTAATACCCATTATAAGTTGACTCTTAAATTCAAAGGTTACGGAAACGATGCCGACTGGCATATCGAGTATGAAGAACCGTCCGATATCTATGTGAGCACCCCTCAATATATCTCTTACCTTTATAATAAATCAATGAATGTGACCCTGAAAGTAGTGGGTGAAATAAAGCCCAATTCTACTTTGGATGCAAAAATCCTAGGCAAGGATGAAGATACCGGGTTTACAGGTTGGAGACCATGGGGAAATGGAACAAGTGCATTTCCGACAGTTCCTAATGACTTTTATTATTCAGGGTGGATTTATAACGACGGTCCATGGAACAGCTTTTTGTCATTGAGAAAGACCTCCCTTGTGAAGATTGTAGTTCCCGGATACGAAGACAAGCCCTCATGGCAAACCCCTATTAATACGAAATACAACGAGACCTATTATAATGAAAAAAATAAAGGAAACAGAAGTTATAAGATTAGCAATATTGGCGCCGATGATTTGGCAGACGGTGAATATTCGGTAAAAAGTAATGGAAAGGAGCATATTTTTACTATTCCGTTATATACCCGCGCCAAAGAGCTTGTGACAAAAACAGGCTTTACAGGAAATAATCCATATTCGGCCTACCCCCGAAAAGAGAGAATCAAGTTTACCATACAGGTGAAAGACGATGTCACAGGTACCTATGTTCCCAAGACGGCTTATTTGGACATGATACAAGTACGTCGTATTGAGAATCCGAAAGGGGTATGGCGTAGTGCGGGTAAGAGTGATAATTTTCATGTGACCCTCATGCGTTTGCCCTATGACAATGCCGAAGATTTTAAGCCGTTCAATTCCGAAGGAGCATGGAGTGCTACTATTGTTGAGGGAGGAGACGATTTCATTACGTTGCGTTCTACTGTAGAAGGAAGTGGAAGTGACAATGCGCAACAGACAGGTGTGAAAAGTATAGAAGGAGCAGGTGAGCATCCGATAGATTTCTGGATTGATTTTAAGGGTACAATTGCGGAAAACTCTACTCCCCGTTGCGCTATCGTACGTGTGCGCTATCACAATTACACTTGCGAACATGATATTTATGTACGTCAAGGTTATGCTCCTATCACTATTGACGGGAATGCGGAAAGTGATAAAAACCCGGCATGGGCATCATATAATGTTTATTGTTTTGATGCAAATAATGCTCCGGTTTATACAAAGTCACCTTTGGAAGAAGGATCATTGTTCCGTCGTGGAAACCGTACAGCTATTCTCGCTTCCAATAATGACAGACCCGGGTTTACTTTTGGTTTAGGGCCGTCAGGTAGTTTCGATGTTCTTGAACTGGGAGCGACTACACCCTCTCAAAAGACCTGGTCGCAACTGGCACCTTCAGCAGATGATGTAAAGAGTCGTTTTGCAAGTTGGTCCATTGCGGGAGATCATGAACGTATTGCTACAATCGAAGATTTTTATACCTTGGAATCTACTTCGATTCATAGTAACATTGGTAAAGCTTACGGTGTTCTTTATGGAGACGGTGCAACCGAGACACAGAAGTCAGTGGAAGTAGCATTGGGATATGATCATAATGAAGACCCGACCAATTCGAAGAAAGGTATGCGCGGATGTTTCGTCTTCAATATAAATAATAGCCATAATATATTTTTCCCTATTGGTAAATCCGGTTATGGACGTCGTAAAGGGATGACAAGTAACGGAGAAAAAGTAGGTGCACTGCGTTATGCCCAACGTACCGATTACTATAATAACGATGGTACCGGGAATATTCAGTATGTTCCGCTGTTCTATGACCTGTTTGAACGTCCGGGAGCCATATATCAATGTCGGAACCGTCTGAGTAGTACCGGTAGTGATGTGAAAAAATCGAGTGCGTTTGATATAAACTATTTCACTATGGGTTTCGAAGGGTTTGAGAATGGTGCATCAAATAATAGTGATGGCAGTGACAGTGATGCATGCTTCATACGGACGGTGAAGTATTAGAGAATTACCCCACGGCATATTCTAGCTATAGATTTTGGCTGGTAAGTAAAAAAGAAAGCATTTTTTTCTTGTTTCTTATTTATTATTTTGCCTATCTTTGCAGCAGGAATTATTTCATTGCCTAAGTAGCAATGGAAAAAGTGGGGTAAAAAAATATGATCATTAGCAAAAATGACGATCGAAATGTTCTGCCAACAGATGTGATTGGCAGAAGCGTAGCGCACTCTAAACGCTGGTTAGTCGCCATTGTGCGTATCCATCATGAGAAAAAGACAAGTGAGCGCCTCACTAAAATGGGCGTTGAAAATTTCCTTCCTATCCAACAAGAAGTTCATAACTGGAGTGACCGTCGCAAGGTTGTCGACAGAGTCATCCTTCCAATGATGATCTTCGTCCACGTTGATCCACAAGAACAAAAAGAAGTTCTGACCTTATCCGCTATCAGCCGCTACATGGTACTACGTGGGGAGAGTACTCCGGCTGTAATTCCCGACCAACAAATGTTACGATTCAAATTTATGCTCGACTATTCGGACGAAACGATTTGTATGAGCACATCGCCATTAGCGCCGGGAGAAAAAATACGTGTAATAAAGGGGCCATTGGCAGGACTGGAAGGGGAACTGGTAGATATGAATGGGAAATCAAAAGTCGCCGTCCGACTGACAATGTTGGGATGTGCGTGTGTAGATATACCGGCAGGATGTGTGGAGCCGGTTTAGTACTTTCGATTGAATTTAAAAATTCAGATTAATCAATGAAAATGCAAAAACTAATGGGTGCGCTCATCCTCATATTGATGTTGGGCGCTACACCTGTGACTGCTCAAAATATGAGCGACTCTCAAGTATTGGAATATGTCAAAGAGGGGATTAGACAAGGGAAAGAGCAAAAGCAGCTGGCCTCCGAGTTAGCCCGCAAGGGTGTAACCAAGGAGCAGGCCCTGCGTGTGAAGCAGCTCTATGAGCAGCAGAACAACGTGAACGCTTCCAACGCCACAGGTACGGATATCAACGAATCCCGCCTTCGTGAAGAGATGAAGGAGAACACCTCGGATATGTTGGAGGACCACCCTAGTACCCAAGACCTCGCACGCGGTAATCAGGTCTTCGGACGTAACATCTTCAACACCCGTAATCTGACCTTCGAACCCAGTGTCAATATCGCCACCCCCTTGAATTACCGCCTTGGCCCCGGTGACGAAGTGATAATCGATATCTGGGGGGCGAGCCAGAATACTATCCGCCAGCAGATCTCTCCCGACGGCACTATCAATATCCAGAAGATAGGCCCCGTCAATCTGAACGGACTTACGATCGCTGAAGCGAACGACTATCTCAAAAAAACATTAAACAAGATCTATAACGGTCTTAATAATACGAACGACCCGACCTCTGACATCCGTCTGACACTCGGCAGCATCCGTACTATCCAGATCAATGTCATGGGTGAAGTGGTCCAGCCGGGCACCTACTCCCTTTCCTCCTTTGCCACTGTCTTTCACGCGCTTTACCGTGCGGGAGGTGTGAGTGACATCGGCAGCCTGCGCAATGTCCAACTGGTCCGTAACGGCAGGAACATCGCTACAATCGACGTCTACCAGTTTATCATGAAAGGTAACATTCAGGACGATATCCGTCTTCAGGAAGGTGACGTTGTGATAGTTCCCGCTTATGAGGTACTGGTCAAGATCGACGGCAAGGTGAAACGTCCGATGCGTTTTGAGATGAAGAAGGACGAGAACCTTTCCACGCTTATCAGCTATGCCGGCGGCTTTGAAGCCGACGCCTACACCCGTTCTTTGCGTGTGGTCCGCCAGAACGGTCAGGAATATGAAGTCAACACGGTCAAGGACATGGATTACAGTGTCTATAAGATGCGCAACGGCGATGTTGTGACGGCCGAAGCTATCCTTAACCGCTTCATCAACAAGCTTGAAATCCGCGGTGCGGTCTACCGTCCCGGTATCTACGAACTGAACGGCAGGCTGAATACCGTCCGCGAACTGGTCAACGAATCCCAGGGCCTTACCGGTGATGCGTTCCTGAACCGTGCTGTCCTTTACCGTCAGCGTGAGGACCTGACTTCCGAAGTAATCCCTTTGGATATCAAGTCTATCATGGAGGGTACTTCCCCCAATCTTCCCCTGATGAAGAATGACATTCTTTATATTCCCAGTATTCATGACCTGGAGGACAGGGGTAATGTGGTCATCCACGGTGAAGTGGCTCAGCCTGACTCGTATCCTTATGCGGATAACATGACCCTTGAAGACCTGATCATCCAGGCAGGCGGTCTGCGTGAAGCCGCTTCCGTAGTCCGTGTTGATGTATCCCGCAGAATAAAGAACCCGTATAGTACAGTTGATAATGATACTATCGGTCAGATGTATACGTTTGCCTTAAAGGACGGTTTTGTAGTTGACGGTCGTCCCGGCTTTGTCCTTCAGCCCTACGATGAGGTTTATGTTCGTCGCAGTCCCGGTTATCAACCTCAACAAAATGTTTCAGTCGAAGGAGAAATACTTTTCGGCGGTTCCTATGCGATGACCAGCAGGGAGGAACGTCTTTCAGACTTGATCAACAAAGCCGGCGGAGCCACCAACTACGCTTATCTTCGTGGTGCGAAGCTTACCCGTGTAGCCAATGCGAGTGAGAAGAAACGTATGGGTGATGTAATCCGTTTGATGAGCCGTCAGTTGGGTGAGGCTATGCTTGATTCCCTGGGTGTCCGCGTGGAGGATACGTTTACGGTCGGTATCGATTTGGAGAAGGCGTTGGCCAATCCCGGAAGTACGGCAGATATTGTGTTGCGTGAGGGTGATGTAGTCTCCATTCCGAAGAATAATAATACGGTAACAATCAATGGTGCCGTCATGGTTCCGAATACTGTTTCTTATATGAAAGGCAAGGATGTCGACTACTACCTGAATCAGGCGGGAGGTTATTCAGAGAATGCGAAGAAGAGTAAGAAGTTCATTGTTTATATGAATGGTCAGGTGACTAAGGTGAAGGGTAGTGGCAAGAAACAAGTTGAACCCGGTTGTGAGATAATTGTTCCTAGTAAAGTGAAGAAACGGACTAATATGGGTGATATATTGGGCTATGCCACCTCTTTTAGTTCATTGGGGTTGATGATTGCTTCTATAGCCAATTTAATTAAGAAATAACGACTATATCTTAACTCACTATGATAGAACAGACACCAGAAAAAGACATAAAGCAGAAACAGAATAATCATAATGATGAAGAAATCGAAATCGATTTAATAGGTATTCTTCGTAAGATTATAGGCATTCGTAAGACAATTTACAAAGCTGCCGGCATCGGTTTGGTAGTTGGTATTATTGTCGCAATAAGTATTCCCAAACAATATACGGTTGGAGTTACTCTTTCTCCTGAAATGGGAGGTTCTAAAGGCGGTGGTTTATCCGGTTTAGCCGCTTCTTTTTTGGGAAGTGGAGTTTCTATGAATGAAGGTACTGATGCCTTGAATGCTTCTTTGTCTGCTGATATTGTGTCTTCTACTCCTTTTTTGTTGGAACTTTCCACTATGAAAATTCCAGCATTGGAAGGTGGAACTATGACTTTAAATGTTTATTTGGATGAAGAGTCTTCTCCTTGGTGGAGTTATGTAATCGGACTTCCGGGTATGGTAATTGGTGGGGTAAAATCATTATTTACTGAAGAAGAGTCTGAATCAGTACCTTCAGATAAGGCAAATCTGGGTACAATTGAATTATCAAAGAAAGAATCGGAAAAGATTGAAGCACTCAAGAAAAAGATTCTTGCTTCTGTGGATAAGAAAACTTCAATGACTACAGTTTCTGTGACTTTACAGAATCCCAAGGTTGCCGCAGTAGTAGCTGATTCTGTCGTAAGGAAATTGCAGGAATATATAATAGATTATCGTACTACCAAAGCAAAAGAAGATTGTCTTTATTTGGAGAGATTGTTTAAAGAGCGTCAGCAGGAATATTACGATGCCCAGAAGAAATATGCTGACTATATGGATTCTCATGATAATATAATTTTGCAAAGTGTTCGTGCCGAACAGGAACGCTTGCAGAATGACATGAGTCTTGCCTATCAAGTCTATAGTCAGGTTGCTAATCAACTTCAGGTGGCCAGAGCCAAAGTTCAGGAAGAAAAGCCTGTCTTTGCTGTTGTAGAGCCTGCGGTTATCCCATTATATCCTTCGGGAACCAGTAGAAAAATATATGTTTTAGCTTCTATTTTCCTATCAGTTTGTATTGTTATCTCTTGGAAGTTATTAGGAGAAGATATTTTGAATAAATTCAAAGAAATTTGTGCCTAAAATCAATATTTAATGTGATATGGTATCAACAACCAGTCAAATAAATAAAGTTGTAGAGTTTATTGCAGTATTGGGAGATTTGATTATTCTGAACTTGTGTTTGTTCTTTCTCCTTTTCTTTTGGGAAGAAACATTTGTTTCTTTACCTTTTTCCTGCAAAGTTTCATGGATGATGACTTCGTTAAGTCTCTGTTATTTGGCATGCTCGGCGTCCCGTGGCAGAGCATGGAATAGTCGGGCGATTCGTGCCGATCAACTTGTGGTACGTGTGCTGAAGAATATTATCATTTTTTCGGTTTTTTGGGCGTGTATCATGGCTTTTAGTGGAATCTCCATAATATCTCCTCTATTTTTTATTATCTATTTTTTTATCCTTTTTGTCGTATTAAGTGTTTACCGCATTATTATCCGTCGTTTGCTGATTGATTATTGTGCGAAAGGTAAACATAAAAGCTATGCTGTTTTTATCGGTGGAGGAGATAATATGCATACATTGTATGAGGAAATGGAAAGTTCTTTGGCCGCCATTTATGAAGTTGTTGGTTATTTTGATGTTACTCCGAATGAGACTTTCTCCTCTAAATGCCGTTATCTTGGTAATCCGGACAATTTTGCCGGTTTCATGTCCGGAAAAACATCCGTAAAACATGTATTCTGTTCTTTGGCAATGGATGAGGGACATTATAATGTTCCTATTATAAACTATTGCGAGAACCATTTGCTTTATTTTCATGGTGTTCCCAATGTTTGTAAGGGATTTCCTCAACGTATCTGGCATAGTATGATAGGTAATATGCCAATTTTGAATTTGAGATATGAACCTTTAAGTAAAGTAGAGAATCGTTTTTTGAAACGGCTATTTGATATTGTGTTATCCGGTATTTTTTTGGTTACTGTTTTTCCTGTTATTTATCTAATTGTGGGAACTATCATAAAATTGACTTCTCCCGGCCCTGTATTCTTCAAACAAATGAGGACAGGATTGAATGGCAGAGAATTCAAATGCTATAAATTTCGCTCTATGAGAGTAAATGATGAAGCGGACAAAAAACAGGCAACAGTTGATGATCCCCGAAAAACTAAATTTGGAAATTTCCTTCGACGTTCTAATATAGATGAACTTCCACAATTTATTAATGTCTTTAAAGGTGAGATGTCTATAGTTGGACCTCGTCCTCACATGTTGGCTCACACAGAGACTTATGCTCGATTGATTGATAAATATATGGTACGTCATTTTATCAAACCTGGTGTGACAGGTTGGGCGCAGACACATGGTTTTCGTGGTGAAACGAAAGAACTATCCCAAATGGAAGGCCGTGTTCAGTCTGATATCTGGTATATGGAACATTGGACAATATTACTGGATTTATACATTATTTATAAGACTATAGTGAATGTGATTGTGGGAGAGAAAAATGCATATTAGGGGGAGAGAAGTATA
>OLZF01001581.1_pt1 | contig 15274 bp, 7 predicted proteins | sample 1674391 | NCBI WGS metagenome assembly OLZF01 (sample SAMEA103958166, study PRJEB25191) | human gut metagenome | biome: human-associated habitat [ENVO:00009003]; feature: intestine environment [ENVO:2100002]; material: feces | place: Germany | collected 2013/2015
CGATGGAGAAATACGGTTCGGACAAACCCGACCTGCGCTTCGGCATGGAGTTCGCCGACCTCACCGACCTTGCGAAAGGCCACGGCTTCCAGGTCTTCGACGACGCAGAATACGTCACGGGATTCGCCGCCACGGGCTGCGCCGCCTACACGCGCAAGCAGATCGACGCCCTCACGGAGTTCGTCAAGCGCCAGCAGATCGGCGCCAAGGGGCTGATCTGGATCCGCGTCGAACAGGAGGGCGTAAAATCGTCGGTCGACAAGTTCTACACGCCCGACGAGATCCGGGAGATGGCCGGCCGCTGCGGCGCCAAGGCCGGGGACATGGTCTTCATCCTCTGCGGCAAGAAGTTCAAAACGCTGACACAGCTCTGCGCCCTGCGTCTGGAAGTGGCCCAGCAGTTGGGACTGCGCGACCCGAAGAAGTTCGCGCCGCTCTGGATCGTGGACTTCCCGCTCTTCGAGTGGGATGACGAAACGCAGCGCTACTACGCCATGCACCACCCGTTCACCTCGCCCAAGCCGGAGGACGTACAGTATATCGACAGCGACCCCGGCCGCGTACGTGCCAATGCCTACGACTTCGTGTGCAACGGCACCGAAATCGGCGGCGGTTCGATCCGTATCCACGACTCGAAGCTGCAGGCCAAGATGTTCGAAGTGCTGGGCTTCACGGCCGAACAGGCACAGCTGCGCTTCGGGTTCCTGATGGACGCCTTCAAATACGGCGCGCCGCCTCACGGGGGCCTTGCGTTCGGCTTCGACCGCCTGTGCTCGCTCTTCGGCGGCTCGGACTCAATCCGCGATTACATCGCCTTCCCGAAGAACAATGCGGGCCGCGATGTGATGCTCGACGCCCCGGGCTGCATCGACCAGGCGCAGCTCGACGAGCTCTGCCTCTCGCTGGTAAAGCCGGAAGAGTAACGCCCGGCCGGGTTCCGTGCGATACAGGGTGCCGCCTGACGGCGGCACTTTTTTTGCCCGCATCCACGGCACCGCATTTGCCTGTTCCGGGAAAAATACCTATTTTTGGATCATAAAACGACACGGATCATGTCAGCTCCCTTAGCCGAAAGACTGCGCCCCCGCACGATAGACGAATATATCGGGCAGGAGCACCTCGTGGGTAAGAACGGTGTGTTCCGCAAGTTCTTCGAAACGGGCAACGTGCCGTCGTTCATCCTTTGGGGCCCGCCGGGCGTGGGCAAAACCACGCTGGCGAAGATCGTCGCCACGCAGCTCGACCGTCCGTTCTTCACGCTCTCGGCCGTCACGTCGGGCGTCAAGGACGTGCGCGAAGTGATCGAGTCGGCCCGCAAACAGCGCTTTTTCGACGCCAAGCCGCCCTTCCTGTTCATCGACGAAATCCACCGTTTCAACAAAAGCCAGCAGGATTCGCTGCTGGGAGCCGTCGAGCAGGGCGTCGTGACACTCATAGGCGCCACGACCGAAAACCCTTCGTTCGAGGTGATCTCGCCGCTCCTGAGCCGCTGCCAGGTCTACATCCTCAAATCGCTGGAGGACAAAGACCTGCAAACGCTGCTCGACCGGGCGCTGACGACCGACACGGAACTCAAAGCACGCCAGATCGAAGTGAAGCAGACGGGTGCGTTGTTCAAATTCTCGGGCGGCGACGCCCGCAAGCTGCTCAATATCCTCGACATACTGGCCGGGGCGACGGAGGGCAAACTGACGATCACCGACCAGTACGTCACCGACTGCCTGCAACAGAACATCGCCCTCTACGACAAGAACGGCGAGCAGCACTACGACGTCATCTCGGCCTTCATCAAATCGGTGCGGGGCAGCGACCCCAATGCCGCGATCTACTATCTGGCGCGCATGCTGGCCGGAGGCGAAGAGCCACGCTTCCTCGCACGGCGGCTGGTGATCCTCGCCTCGGAGGACATCGGGCTGGCGAACCCCAACGCACTGCTGCTGGCCAACGCCTGTTTCGACACGGTACACAAGATCGGCATGCCCGAAGCGCGGATCACGCTGGCAGAAACGACGATCTACCTGGCCACCAGCCCCAAGAGCAACTCGGCCTATATGGCCATCAACAAGGCGATGTCGCAGGTCGAGCACGACACCACGAACCGCCCCGTGCCGCTGCACCTGCGCAACGCCCCGACCAAGCTGATGGACAAGGCAGGCTACGGCAAAGGGTATAAATATGCACACGACTACGCGGGCAATTTCGCCGAGCAGGAGTTCCTGCCCGAAAGCCTCGCAGGGACGAAATTCTACGAACCCAACACCGGGAATGCCACCGAGGCGAAGATCGCCCAGCGCATGCAGGAGTTGTGGAAGGACAAGTATAAATAGTACATCGAAGATTTCCGGCGGCACGCGCGGCATACGCACGATTCCCGGCCCGGCAACCCGCATCACGACCATAAAATGAAACGCATCGGCATCATATCCGACACCCACGGGACATTCGACGACACGCTGCGCGAATTCCTCAAGGACGTGGACGAAATCTGGCATGCGGGCGACATCGGCTCGCTCGAACTGGCCGACACGATCGCGTCGTTCAAACCCCTGCGCGCCGTCTCGGGCAACATCGACGGAGGGCTCACACGCCGCGTCTACCCTGATTTCCTCGCATTCGAATGCGAGGGCGTGCGGGTGCTGATGACCCATATCGGCGGCTACCCGCGCCATTACAACCCGCGCGCAGCGGCAAAGATACAGGCGCTGCATCCCAAACTCTTCATCGCCGGGCATTCGCATATCCTCAAGGTGGTCTACGATCCGGTTTACGACCTGCTGCATGTCAACCCGGGCGCAGCCGGCGAATACGGTTTCCACAAAGTCCGCACGGCCGTGCGGCTGGTGATCGACGGCGCCGACATGCGCGACATGGAGGTCGGAGAGTGGCCGCGGAAATAATCCGCACCGGGAGACAAACCGGCAACCGAGTTCATTCCGGAAGCCCTCCCGGAAACAAGGGAATCCCGATCCGCTGTCGGGCACGCCCCCGAATGACGGCGGCCCGGCACCCGGACGCCCTGTACGCAATGGCCCCCACGGGTTTGGCGGAATAAGTCCGCAGGGAATCCGCCACGAAGCCGTACCGAAGACGCCCGCCCGAAAATACGCCGGAAAATCCACGCCGGGGCTTCATCCAAATAAGGCGGGCGCCGCAAAATTGCGGCGCCCGCCTTAATACCCCGGGAACGACCCGGCGGCGGATTATTCGGCGATCTCGATCCGCACCGGGCCGAGTATTCCGGCCTTCGTACCGCCGCGGTAGACCGTCGGCGAAGAGAGGAAGATATTGGCCGTCGTATTGCAAACCCGGATTTCGATCCGGTTGGCACCTTCCTGCAACAGTCCGGTCACATCGAAACGCCAGGGCGGCGTCAGCCGCAAACCGGCCTCTCGCCCGTTGACCAGCACCCGTGCCGTCGAGACGACCTCGCCCAAGTCGAGTGTCACACGCCCCGCGGGTTTCTTCGTCAGCGTAAAGTCCCGGCCGTACCACGCCGCACCGGAATAAGTACGCAAGGCATCGTTACGGCACCAGTCGCCGACCGTATAGCGTCCCACCCCGCAAACCAGCTTCACAGGGCCGTCTATCGCCGCACCGCCGGCATACCCGCGTTCTTCGGTAAGCGTCAGCGACACCTCCGCCGGAAGTTCGGCACGCCGGGGCAACACGGCACGGTAGGTCACGGCGCCGTCGCTGCGGCGTGCGACCTCGGCGACCCGGCATTTCCGGCCGTCGGCACGCACTTCGGGTTTCCGGCCGAAAGCCGTGAATTCCAGCGCCTCCAGCCCGGGCGCCGCCGTAAAAGTGAACCGCGCCCGCGTATCCGCCGTCTTCCGGCTGTCGAACGGCAGCAGCGCCCGGTCGCCGCGGAACTTCATCCGCAACGGGGCCTCGGCCAGCGTCTCGGGCGCGATGTCCGCCTTCCCGTCGCGCAGGGCGAACCGCGCCGTGCCGAACGAATCGTAATGCAGCACGATCTCGTTGATGCCCTTCTTCAGGGCGACCTGCGGCGCAGGCTCCCGCCGTTCCCCGCCGACATAGAACCCCACGGGCTGCATCCCGCCCCATTCGGCGTCGTACAACCCGTCGCGCGGGGCATCCACGCAGGTGTAGAGGTAATAATCCTTCATTCCGGATGCCTCGGCCTTGCGAACCATGCCGTTGAAAGCCCGTTCGGTCGCACCCAGGCGGATGAAATCGTCGTACATCTCCGCCTTCAGGCCGTGCCAGCCCTGATGCCCGAAGTCGCCCTCGACGCCCCAGCGCCATGAGAACGCATAGGGCTGCCAGTCGTACCGCACGCCGGCTGCCTCCACGCCCGACGCCGTGCCGGGCAGGTTGTCCAGCACCGTCCGTTCATCCACCGAGGCGGGTACCGCTCCCAGAAGCATGAACCGCTCTCCGAAGGTGAACCGTCCGCGGCCTTTCCGAGCCTCGCCGCCGAGCCGTTCGTATTCGGCATCATAAATACAGGCACTGATCTTTTCGTCCGTCCCCGGCCACTGGTAATCGCCGAAACGGTTGTCCAGCAAGGGTTCCAGCCGGAAATCCCACTCCCCGCCGAGGTCGATCCGCTGCGTGCTCCCCGCGCCGGCGGATTCCGCCCCGACCTCCGCATCGCGGGAAGGGTCGAAGAGGATCAGCTGCATGTCCGTACGCTCCAGCGGCATCACCACCTCGGTTCCGGCATCCGTGACGGCGGCAACCCGCAGCGGGCGTTTCCCGCCCGTCCACGGATCCCACAGCTCCGCGGCTCCCCATGCACGGAAACGGCACGTTGCGCCCCGCCCGACGTTATAGACCGCAAAGAGGTCGCGGCCGCCGATGCGGCGGTGCATGACGTAAGGGGTCGGATCGCCCGTCTTTTGCTTGGCAGGATGCGCCCCGGCATCCGTTGCCGGGCGGAGCAGCGTGAAATCGCGCTGCGTATTGCGGCCGATGAGTGCGGTCGCATCCGCCGGATCGCCGATACGGAAAACCCGGTCGCGCCCGCCCCCGAAGAGATCCGCCACCAGTTCCGTCAACGCCCGGCCGCCGCGCCCCTCCTTTTCAGAGGCCTCCGGCAGCGGGCCGATATTGATGACCATGCCGCCGTCGCGAACGAAGTCGCGCAGTTTTTCGAGCGACGAGTGGCGGATCGCCCGCATGGCGGGAACCACGACCACGCCGAACGACTCCCCGGCCACATGCAACCGGCCGTCGCGCACCTCGGCGCGGCCGAGCGATTCGTAATCCATGTAGTCGAAGTCGATGCCGTCGCGGTAAATCGCCTCCCCAGCGGCAAAGGCGGCTTCGACAGCCTCGTTGCCGTACCCGGCCACCACCGGCTCGACAGGATAGAGGATCGCCACGTCGACGACGTGGTATCCCTGCGACAGGATATAACTCAGGCGCTCGGTACACTCCAGCAACCCGTCCATCTCGTCCCAGTAAGGCTCGTGGAAATGGTTGCAGGGCGCCGCCCACTCCCACCAGCCCCCCATGGTCGTATAGTAAAGCCCGTGCAGGCTCAGCAGATTCTGCCCCATGGCGAAATTGGCGAAGATCGCATCGGTCAGCTGCGCCGAGTTGGTCGACCACTCGCTGCTGTGGAAACCTTCGAGCCAGACGCGCTGGCGTTCGTAGAGGTGCGAGATCGACGAGGCGACCTTGTTTTTAATAATGTCCTTCTGCAACATCGGCTGGTCGCAGCCCGGAGCCTGGTTCCAACGCTGGGTACGGAAATAGTCGCCGAACTCGCCCACGTCGCGGCCACGGCCGCCGTGGTCGCATCCGAAGAGCAGCCCGCGCCGCTGGTGCCACTCATAGACGGGGATGAAGAAGTTTTCCTCGCTCAGCGCCACGCGCACGTCGTTATAGTCCATGCGTACCTTGACCGAACTGTCACCCAGGTCGACGAACAGCGCGTCGATCTGCGGCAGGATGTCGTATCCCTTGCGGCGCATGAACTCGTCGCGGAAAATATCGTTCCAGATATTGCCCTGCAGGTTGAAGTTCAGCTCATCGGAGAAAAAGAAATTGAGCCCCGTTTCCGATTCCCCGGGGAAACGGTCTGCAAAACGTTGGAAAAAGTGCCGCACGTAACTGTGCCCCGCACGAGGGTGCATCGGATCGAGCGAAGGCAGGCGCCGCTCGGCCTTCACTTCGGCCACGAGGGCCCGCGGCCAGGGGTTCTGCCACTCGACCCCGTCTGGCCCCATTTCCGGCAACAGGTCGACCGGCGCCCCGTCGATCCGGCCCCGGGCATCGAGCGGGTAAGCGTTCAGCGAAAGCGGCCGCTGCGCATAAGCCCGCGAGAAACGCTCCCCGCGGCCGAGTTCCAGGCTGTCGAAATGCAGTTCCGAACCGTTGAGCGTCGGGTCTTCGGCCAGCATCTCGTCCACATAGGAGCCCTGCCCCACGCCCAGCGTATAGTCGCTCAGGCTGACGGTCATACCGCGTTTGCCGGCCTCGGTCATGAACCACCCGAAAAGCTCCCACCACGCCGGAGTGAAAAGGTCGGGCTTCGAACGAAATGTCCTGCCGTAGGTGATGCCGCCCGTATCGGTGTGGCAATAGTTGATCTGCAGGCTGCTGATCCGTTTCCGTGCCAGCATGTCGAGCTGCCAGGCGAGATGTTCGCGCGTGAGCGTGTCGCCGATCCACCAATAGAAGGGCACCTCGCCGTAACCTGCCGGCGGGGTTCGGAACCCCCTTTCGAGGTCTATATTCCCCGAACGGTCGGGATAGCCCGGTGGCAGCGGGCGCGGCGGTTGTGCAAAGGTCATGGCGGCGGCGAGCGCCAGGAGAGGGATCAGGATCCGTTTCATATTCTTTTCGGGTTGAAGTCGGTTGTCAACAGCCCCGGACGGGCCTTTTCCACAAAAATACAAAATTAACAACACAAATAAACAAGACCGGCACAATAAAAACACACACACTCCGTTTTATACTTGTAATAATAATTGTTTTTCAGAGAGATAATACACTGGAAAAATCTACATCCGGTTTCGGCAGGGTATCGGTACGGCTTTCAGCCATCGTATCAAAAATAAAACATTCCGAATCATAATTGTATAACGGCAACTGACGCCCGGCACCGGCCGGCAACAGGCAACTAATCCCGGCGCAGTCGGTATATCCCGCACAAGAAGCCGTCCGGTACAGAGCCGCCCGGCACCGCAGGCAGCCCCGGTAACCAAAGCCGGCGAACCCCGCCCCCGCAAGAGCTCTTTCCGGCACCGGCCACAGGGAGCCTATCCTGCCTCCGTATACCCTTTCCATAGTACCGGAACTATCCTTCCGGGGGAGCATCTTCTCCCTGCGAAAAAGGCCGGAAACCCGTTCAGAACACATCCAAGCCCGTTTCCAGCATCGCACACCGAGAATTTCAGCCGCACAATCCACTCAGGGACAATGCAATAAATACCGCTCAACAAGTTAACATAATATTTAACAATAACATGCCGTTAGATAGGCGAAGAATCAAAAGTTAGACTATTAAATTTCATGACGACGCAACATGCAAGTAAAAATTTCGAAGACGCTCGAGGGCATCATTGCCCGCGCGGCGTTTAATACGACCAAAGCAGGAATCGACCACTCGCTGAAGGATTTTCTCATGCTGGAGATGCTCCGCGAAGAAGGGTCGCTTGCCTACCAGCTTTTATCCTCCCGTCTGAAGGACTGGGAGCTCTACCAGGTACGCCTGCGCATCGAACGCGAGGTACTCGGGGCAGGGCGGCGCGAAAACACGGGCGCCGAAGAGTTTTACCGCGCCTTTACCGACGAACTGTGCGCCGTATCGGGCGCCGTGCGGAGCGTCTCTACGGCCCACGCACTGCGGGCCATCGTCGGCGACCGCTCGACCGCGACATCGCGCGTACTCGAAATGTACGGCATCACGGGTGAAGTCGTATCCGAAGACATCAAGAAATTCGCCGCCGGCGACGATTTCCGCACGGAGATACAGGTACACATGCTCGATTTCAGCGAGGAAAACAAACCCGAAGAGAAAAACACATCGCACGTGCTCGACAAGTTCGGCGTAAATCTCACGCAGATGGCCCGAGAGGGTAAAATCGACCCCGTCGTGGGGCGCGAGCAGGAGATCGAGCGCGTAGTCCAGATACTCTCGCGCCGCAAGAAGAACAACCCGATCCTCATCGGCGAGGCGGGCGTGGGCAAGAGCGCCATCATCGAAGGGCTGGCTCTGCGCATTGCACGCGGCGAGGTGCCCTACACCATCGCCGACAAGACGCTCTTCTCGCTCGACGTATCGTCGCTCGTAGCGGGCACGAAGTTCCGCGGCGAATTCGAGGAGCGCATGCAGCAACTGCTCGACGAACTGCGCAAGGCCAAGGACACGATCATATTCATCGACGAGATACACACCATCGTGGGTGCCGGTTCGACACAGGGCAGCCTCGACACGGCCAACATCCTCAAACCGGCACTCGCACGGGGCGAACTGCAGACCATCGGCGCCACGACGCTCGACGAATACCGCGAGAACATCGAAAGCGACTCGGCGCTCGAGCGCCGGTTCCAGAAGGTCGTCGTCGAGCCCACGACGCCCGAGCAGACGCTCCAGATCCTGCGCAACATCGCCTCCCACTACGAGCAGCACCACAAGGTACGCTATACGGAAGAGGCGCTGCAAGCCTGCGTGGAACTCACCGGGCGCTACATCACCGACCGCTTCTTCCCGGACAAGGCGATCGATGTGCTGGACGAGGCGGGCTCGCGCATACACCTGCAATCGGCGCGCGAACCGGCCGAACTCCGCCAGATGGAAAACGCACTCGACCAAGTGCGGCGCGAACGCCGCGAGGCGGTCAAAGAACTGGTCTACGAAAAGGCCGCCTCGGCACGCCTGCGCGAAATCGCACTCCGTTCGAAACTGGGCGAAAGCCGCAACGAATGGCAGCGGTCGCTCGAAACCAACCCCGTGGAGATCACGGCCGAGCATATCCAGCAGGTCATCACCTCGATGACGGGCATCCCCGCCGAGCGCATTTCGGGCGGAGAGATGACCCGCCTGCAAACCCTCTGCCAGCACCTTTCGCAGCGGGTCGTAGGGCAGCAGGAGGCCGTCGAGAAGATCTCGCGCACGATCCGCCGCTCGCGGGCCGGACTCAAGGACGAGAACCGTCCGATCGGGGTATTCCTCTTCGTCGGCCCCACGGGGGTAGGCAAGACGCTGCTGGCCAAGGAGGTCTCGAAATGGCTCTTCGACGAACAGCGCGGACTGATCCGCATCGACATGAGCGAATACAGCGAGAAGCACAACGTCGCCAGGCTGATCGGCTCGCCCCCGGGTTATGTCGGCTACGGCGAGGGCGGCCAGCTCACCGAGACGGTACGCCGCCAGCCCTATGCCGTGATCCTGTTCGACGAGATCGAGAAAGCACACCCCGAGGTCTTCAACACGATGTTGCAGATCTTCGACGAGGGACACCTCACCGACGGCTCGGGCCGCAAGGTGGACTTCCGCAACACGATCATCATCATGACCTCGAACGTCGGGTCGCGCGACGTGGTCAAGAAATCGGTGCAGGTAGGTTACAGCACCGTATCGAAGAGTGCCACAGCCTCCGCGACGCCCCGGTGCGAATACCGCAAGGCACTCGAGCAGACCTTCGCCCCGGAGTTCCTGAACCGGATCGACGACATCGTATTGTTCCGCACGCTGGAACTGAGCGATGTGGAGCGGATCATCGAACTGGAATTGCAAGGGCTGTTCGAACGCACGCGCCGCCTGGGCTACAAGGTGAAGATCACCGACGGAGCCAAGCGTCGCCTGGCGGCCATGGGCTACGAATCGCGCTATGGAGTCCGCTCGCTCAAACGTACGCTGATGGACAACGTCGAGGAACCGCTTTCGACGCTGATCATCGACGGCAAACTCCACGAAGGCGACACGGTCGTCGTCGAGTCGGACAAATCGCACGGCGTAAAGCTGCGGGTGGCATGACTCCCGGACGGTTCAAACCCGTCCCGTTAAAAGAGACCGGCTTGCAACCGGTCTCTGTTTTTATGTTTGCTATTTTTTAAATGATAATTCCCCGAAAGATTTTTTTCATAAATTTGTCCGAATTTAATATTGTTTCACGACACCGACATGCATCATATTCTCCTGAAAGCCCTTGCGTCAGGGCTAATTATGTCCTTGTTTCCGTACGCTGCAATATCGGCGCCCCCCAAGCCGGCACAAACCGACAGTCTGCTTACGCTCTTACCGAAAACACCCGATGCCGCCGACCGGGGACGAATATACGTCCAACTGGCCGATCTGAGCGGCGACAGCCTCGAACTGGCCGCACCCTATTGGGAAGCGGCACTCGCCGAAGCGCACAAGGCCGGGGATACCTACGGATGCAAAGATGCGCTGGACTTTCTGGTTCGTAAATTCGCCGACCGCGACACCCGGCGAGCCGAGAAATACATCGCCCTCTCGGACAGCATTCTCCCGGGTTCCCGCCACGCCCTGTTCCGTTCGTCGCTTTACGCCTACTACCTCTGGAAACAGATGAACGACAACAATTCGATCGAAACGGTAACGCGTGCGCTGGAAGAACTCAAAGGCAAAAACTACGATCGGCTCACGCCCGAGGAGCGCATCGAATGGGAATTCCTGACAGGCCTGGCCATCGACTTTTCGTCGGTCACGACCGAAGCCTACGACAACATCGCCAAGGCGATCCCCTATGTGGAGCGAGCGCTGGAAAACCTCAGGAAATACCCGCTCGAAGAGCGTCTCCACCTGGAAAAGATTTGCCACGACGAACTTTCCGATCTCTATATGCTCTGCAAGGACAAGCGCGCCGAAGAGCAGATCGGACAATGTATCGACCTGCACCGCAAATGGCTGGCGATGGACGACCGCTTCGAGCGGCCCCACCGCGACACGACGGGCTACATGATGCGCGCCTATGCCAAAATGGTATACCTGCGCGACCTGATCTCCCGAGATAAGCTGAACGAGTATTACCAAAAATGTATCGGGCTGGCCCGCGCCAGAGGCGACATGGCGGAAATATACAGCACCAGCGCCCGGTATTATCAGTGTACGGGGGATTACGAACGGGCCGTGGCTTACATCGACTCGACCATAACCGCCTACAAAAGCAAAGGCATAAAAGCGGACTTAGCCCCTATCTATGCCACCCAATCCTATCTGTACGAAAAAATGGGCGATTATAAAAACGCCCTCAAAGCGGTGCGGACAACCAATAACATCCGCTTCAACGAGCGGGTAGAAGAGGCGCAGAGCAGTCTTGCCGAAATGCAGACCTTGTTCGAGGTGGGCAGGCTGGAATTCGAAAAGTCCCGGCTGACCGGCCGCATACGATTCATCGCCCTGCTTGCGGGCGGCATTCTGGTGCTGCTGCTCATCGGCTGGAGCGTCTACCAGTACGTCATGGTTCGGCAGCTGAAGCAGATAAGGCGGCAACTGACCGATGCCAACGAAGAGATAACCCGCCAAAGCCGCCGCGCCATGGAGAGCGAAAAGATGAAAACGGCCTTCATCAACTCGATGTGTCACGAAATCCGCACGCCGCTCAACGCCATCAACGGGTTTTCGGATCTACTGCTCGAAGGCGACCACGACCACGATACGCGGCGCGAATTCCGCGAACAGATATGGGCCAGCACGACCGCGCTGACCACCCTGCTGGAGAACATGCTCGAACTGTCGCGGCTCGTCAGCTCCGAAGAGCCCCTGCCGCTCGCCGAAACCGATCTCGGCCTGCTGTGCGCCGAACGGCTGCAAATCCAGCGCGAACTTTCCCAAAACCCGTCGGTAGAGTACGTCCTCAAGGGGGGGGGGTCGCGGCACTTGCGTCATCCCGACCAATGAAACCTACATGACGCGCGTGATCGACAACCTGTTGCAGAACGCCGCCAAATTCACCGCTGCGGGTTCCGTCACGGTCTGCTGCGACAAGGACGACCGCACCCGCAAACTCCGCATCCGCGTAACCGACACCGGCATAGGCATCGCCCCGGACAAGCAGGAATGGGTATTCGACCGTTTCACCAAGGTAGATTCGTTCAAACCCGGGTCGGGCATCGGCCTGTACCTCTGCCGCCTGATCGTCACCCGGCTCGGGGGTGCAATCCGCGTATGCCCCGACTACCGCGCGGGCTGCTGCATCGAAATCACGCTCCCGTACTGACCTCCGGCATGGAATCCGCCCAGAAACGGGCGGATTTTTCATCCCGGGACAGCCCGAGGATTGCAATCCGGACATAAATGGCTATCTTTGCACCCTAATCCGGAAAACCGATGTACAGTTTCTCGAAATACAAAGACCAGTACAAATCCAACCTGCGGCTGGCCCTGCCCGTCGTACTGACGCAATTGGGACAAATCCTCACGCAAGTGGCCGACAACCTGATGGTCGGCCGCTACGGCGGCGACGATCCTGTGCCGCTGGCCGCCGTATCGTTCGGCGGGGCGGTGTTCTTCATCCTTTTCATCGCCGCCATCGGCATCGCGCTGGGCATGACGCCCCTCGTGGGCGAACTCTACGCGCAGGGCGACCGCGAGAAGTCGGCCGGGCTGCTGCAAAACGGCATCCTGTTCTACACGCTGCTCGGGTTCGCGATGGCCGCCGTACAATATGCGGTCATCCCGCTCATGTACCACCTCGGCCAGCCCGTCGAGGTCGTCGACATGGCCATTCCCTACTACAAGATGCTGGTATTCAGCATGCCGTTCGTCATGCTCTTCTTCGCCTTCAAGCAATTCCTCGAAGGCGTGGGCAACACCAAGGTCGAGATGGTCGTGACGATCATCGCCAACCTGGCCAACATCGGCTTCAACGCGGTGTTCATCTACGGCCGCTTCGGGCTCCCCGAAATGGGTGCCGAGGGTGCCGGGCTGGGTACGCTGCTCTCGCGCATCATCGCCCCGATCCTGATGATCGGCTACTTCTACAACCGCCACAAATACCGCGGCTACCTCGACGGGTTCTCGCCCCGCAACTATTCGTGGGCCACGGTGAAGAACCTGCTGCACATGGGGCTTCCGATCTCGATGCAGATGTTCCTCGAAGCCTCGGCGTTCGTCGGCACTGGCATCATGATGGGCTGGTTCGGCAAGGAGACCATGAGCGCCAACCAGATCGCCGTTACGATCGGCAACTGCGCCTTCATGATCGTCATGTCGATCGGTGCGGCCACCACCATCCGCGTGTCGCACTGCTACGGTGCCCGCAACATCGGGGAGCTGTCGCTGGCGGCCAAGGCGTCGTACCACCTGGTGCTCGCCTGGAACGCTTTTGCAGCGCTGGTCTTCATCACCATGCGCAACATCATCCCGACGTTCTTCTCGACCAACCCCGAGGTGATCGCCATCGCTTCGCAACTGCTGGTCTTCGCGGCGCTCTACCAGCTTTCGGACGGCATCCAGAATGTCTCGGTAGGCATCCTGCGCGGCATACAGGACGTGAAGATCATCATGCCGATCGCCTTCGTATCCTACTGGCTGCTGAACCTGCCGGTGGGTTACCTGTTCGGCTTCACGCTCGGCATGGGCCCGACGGGGCTTTTCCTCGGCTTCTCGTTCGGCTTGTCGGCCGCGGCCGTGATGATGATCGTCCGCATCCGGCGCAGCGTCCGCAAGCTCCGCCTGGGCAATTGAGGCAACGATTTAGGCAGAGTGGCCGCCGGATAAAAAAAATTTCGTATCTTTACGCAAATTATGCCCACAAATGGACACCGAAAAACAATATACGAAAAAGTGTAAACCCGAAGTAGGCCGCGGATGCAGTTTCTGCGATTGCGGTGCAGAGTGCGAGGCGAAGCTCTGCGACGGGTGTTTCAAGCTTCACGAAACGGCGTGGCTCGAGGAGTACCCCGAGAATATCCCAACCGACATCGTGGAGGTGCGGTTCAAGAACACGCGCCGCTCGTTCTACCAGAACGCCAACAACCTGCAGCTCAAGCGGGGCGACATCGTGGCGGTCGAGGCATCGCCCGGACACGACATCGGCGTCGTTTCGCTCACGGGCGACCTGGTAGCACGCCAGATGCGCCGCACGGGATTCAACCCCTACAACGGCGAGTTCAAGAAAGTTTACCGCAAGGCCAAGCCCTACGACATCGAGAAATGGCAGGAGGCCATCGCCCTCGAACATGAAACGATGATCGCATCGCGCCAGATCGCCGCCGACATGGGACTCAACATGAAGATCGGCGACGTGGAATACCAGGGGGACAAGATAAAGGCTATTTTCTACTATATCGCCGACGAGCGTGTCGATTTTCGCGAACTGATCAAGGTCTTCGCCGAGCGGTTCCACATCCGCATCGAAATGAAGCAGATCGGCGCACGCCAGGAAGCCGGGCGCATCGGCGGGCTGGGCGCCTGCGGGCGCGAATTGTGCTGCGCGTCGTGGATGTCGAGCTTCTCGAGCGTCACGACGGGTGCCGCCCGTGCACAGGAGATTTCGCTCAATCCCCAGAAACTGGCCGGGCAGTGCTCGAAGCTCAAATGCTGTCTGGCCTACGAATACGATACCTATGCCGATGCGCGGCGCGATTTCCCGCGCGTGAAGGAGCCTTTGCAGGCGCTCGACGGCGAATATTACCTCGTCAAAAGCGATATTCTGGCGCGCACGATGCAGTTCAGCAGCAGCAAGGATGCGCTGGTGAACGTCACCACGCTTTCGGTCGAGCGCGTGAAGGAGATACAGGCGCTCAACCGTGCCGGCAAGAAGGTCGACCGGCTGCTCGCCGAGCAGGACGTTCCGGCCGCCGCGGAGGAACCGACCTATCGTTCGGAGGAGGACAGCATCACCCGTTTCGACGGCAAGCGCCGCAACAACAAGCGCCGTCGCGGCGACCGGAAGGGCCCGACGCGCGACAGGGCGGCCGAAGGCGCTGCGGGAGCGGAGGTCGCAGCCGGACCGGAAGCCGGCGCTTCGGATCGGGGACAACGGGGTGCGCGTCCCGTCCGCAATCCGCAAAAAGGCGGCGGTTCGGTCAGCGGCGGCGGTGAAAACGGTGCGTCGCAGGGCGGCGAACGGCCGCGCGGGGAGCGTCGCTCCGGACGTCGCGGAAACGGCGGCCGCAACGGTGAAAACCGCGGCGGTGAAGGTCGCAACGGCGACGGTCGCGGCGAGCGCAGCCGGCAGGGCGGCCGCTCCAATCGCGGCGGCAGTCAGGGAAATGCCAACGGTCCGGCGTCGGGCCCTTCGGGGGAGAACGGCGGCGGCAAGGGCGATAAGGAGTAATGGACCGAAACGGGACGGGCGCGGATGCGTCCGTCGCTGGACGAATCCGC
>OLZF01001590.1_pt1 | contig 15162 bp, 12 predicted proteins | sample 1674391 | NCBI WGS metagenome assembly OLZF01 (sample SAMEA103958166, study PRJEB25191) | human gut metagenome | biome: human-associated habitat [ENVO:00009003]; feature: intestine environment [ENVO:2100002]; material: feces | place: Germany | collected 2013/2015
ATCACCAGCTCCGCATGGGCCATCTTGGGGATGCTGTGGATGCGCGCCTTAGGAAAATAGCGCTTGATGAACCGGATATCCCGCCTGCGATCCTTCTTTTCGTCGTCGCCGTACCAGTAGGTGATTTTCGCAGCGATTTTAGCGGAGCGCTTCGGAAGCGCATAGTTGTTGGCAGACCAGAATACATTGCGGATCGTCCGATCGGAAAAGGTTTTGAGATAGGCTTCCATGGCGTCGTACTCCTTTTTGGGGTCGTGCCCTGCGGGGGTGAACCGTTCCGGCGGAAAAGCCGCTTCCAGAATTTTTCGGCTGTTCGCCGCCATTTTAAAGGACACAATATCCCGCCAAAGCAGCAGCTTTCGCACCGGGTAGAGCAGCTGATAGGGCGTGATCCCGCCGTCGATGATGGCCCGGTCGATGGGCATTTCCCCCAATGCCAGCATACGGGTCAGGCAGGCACCGCCCATGGAGCAGCCATAGGCCCCACCCAGACGGGAGACGCCGTGGCTCTTCAAATAGGAGATCACCTCGTCCACGGTCTGCTCGACTGAGGTGAAATCCCCGGGGTACTCCGGCCGATGGCCGTCATACACCACCTGAAAAACATGCCATCTCTGAGAAAGCAGCGAGATCGTGTCGGCAAAAGCCCATACAGGCTCTGCCGTGCAGGGGAAAAACAGCAGCGTCTGATCCTGCGCCTGCCCGTGTTCCAATATCTGCATGGCTCACCCCTCCGATTTCACGCACTCTGCGTAGGTCAGCGGGAACGAGGCTTTCAGCACGGCGCTTTTCTGCACCGTCCAGCCGTTTTCCCTAAGAAATGCCAGATATTCGTGGCTTGTCCACTTGCTGTGCAGCGGAAAGCCCGCCAGCTTCATAAAAAATGCTTTGACCTTTCCGAAGAAGGCGTTATCTGCGTGGGTAAAGGTGGGCGCAACCAACACGCCGTCGTCCTTCAGCACGCGTCGAATTTCAGAGAGGGCTTTCTCCGGTTCCGGTACAATGTGCAGCGCATTGACCACGATCACCACATCGAAAGACTGGTCAGCATAGGGCAGATGGAACATATCCTGCACCGAAAAATAGAGTTTCGTAGATTTCACGCCCTGTTTCGCCTGCTCGATCATCTCTTGGGAAGCGTCGGTAGCTTCAATATGGTCAGCATAGCGGACGATATGTTTGGCGATCACCCCTGTGCCGGTCGCCAGATCCAGCACGGTTTTTTGCCGCACCACAGGACGCAGCAGCTCGTACATCTGCTCGTAAGCTGCGGCCTCCTTGCGCATGAAGCGGTCGTACCGCCCGGCGTTTTTATCCCAGAAATTTTGACTGTTTCTCATGATTTCGCCCTCACAACGAGATGTTAAATTTCTCTATCTCATATAGATGGTGCGAATAAGTTAGAAAATACTAACTATATCCCTTTTGAAAAGCCGCATCACTGCGGCCTTTCCGCTTATGCAAATAGCTCCCGGCAGGCGCCCCGCACCAGCGTTTCCAGTACCTGCGGATAGAGCACCCCAATCTGCTCCTGATGGGAGACGGTTAAAATCAACCCCCGCACTGTGGCGGCAGCCAGCGCCATACCGCCCTTGGGCTGCAAGCCGCCCAATTCCAGTAGGGTACGGATGTGCGTCTCGTCATCGTGGTAGTGGGCGGTTTTCACTTCCTCCGGCAGGCGGTGCAGAAGAAAATCTGCGTCATTTTCGATGAACACAAAGGCTTTTGTCTTGGAGAGCCAACGGCAGGCCGCCAGGATCGCCGCTGCCGCGCGGTCGGCAGGAAGCAGGGGTGTATTCTCCTGCAAGGACTTCTGCGCTGCCGCGAAGCACTCGGTATGGATGTCCTCCAGTACGGCGAAAAACAGCAACTCTTTGGAGTCAAAGAATTTGTAAAATGACCCTTTGGAGATTCCAACGGCCTCCGTCAGCTGCTCCACAGAGGTTTTTCGCATCCCAATGGTAATGCCGCAGCGTCTGGCCGCTCGGATCAGGTCATTGCGGATCTGTTCATTCTGTTCGTCTGTAAAAGCCACTGCGCACGCCCCTTGAATTTATGACCACATTTATTATTTTGGTCAAATTGTAGCACGATCCGAAGATGTTGTCAACGGCGTCGTTTTGCTTTCCATCATGATCAAATCAGATCCAGCCTTTCCATCTCAAACGGAACCACGGTAGATTTCAGCAGTCTCGTCTCCGGCAAGCTCTGAACAAACCGGATCGCCGCCTTTGCAAAGACATAGGATTTTACAGTATCCCAATCTGCCATCTTTACGATCTCCGCCGTGCCGTTTTCAAAATCGAACCGAATTTCGCCCCATTCGCCGTCGTTGTCTGCCTGATACAGGTAGACAGCGGCGGCTATTTTTTTGTTCCTTTTGCGGCACTCGGTCTGTTTCAGCGTCACGGTATGGATCACACCGCTTTCCAGCAGCTTCAGCCGTAGCTTGTCTAATGTGCGCCGGTAGAATCGCTCCGCACCGCTGGCTGTCGTTCCTTCAAAATCCACCGCTAAATCTTCAAAGGTGGACTGTGCGGACAAGGGGCTGACGCGCCCACAGGTCATGCAGATGGCGCTCCGCTTTTCCAGATACCATTGCTCTTTGTAGGAAAGCTGCTCAAGCGCTGCCGTGACCGCCTTTGCCTGTATTCCGTTCCATAGGATTTCGGCGTAGTTCCAGCTACGGTCACACCGTTCTCTGCCCCAACCGCAAGACTTATAGTTCCTTACGACTGTTAAGCCTTCTGCCTCCGGGCATTTTCCTGCTTCGCGGCAGACAGCCCCAGCGCCCGTGCCGGACAAGCGGCTTGACCGCGCCGGAATTGCGGACTATAATAATGCAGAAATTCCGGAATGAAAGGGCAGGCTTTATGAAAGAAAACCGAAAGCTCCTGAAAGAAGTCCTCAAGGATATCCGGCATGATATGACGGATGAGGAGGTTTTAAACCTGCTGGCAGACAGCAAGATCTCCGAAAGCCCCACCGCGGAAAAATACACCCTCGGGCAGCGTGCGGCGGATGCGATCGCAAAATTTGCGGGCAGCTGGGCGTTCATCTTTTCGTTTACGGGGGTGCTGCTTTTGTGGATGGTCGTCAATACGATCCTGGCGGCAGATGCGTTCGATCCGTTCCCGTTTATCCTGCTGAATCTGGTTTTGTCCTGCGTCGCGGCGATCCAGGCGCCGCTCATCATGATGAGCCAGAACCGGCAGGAGGAAAAGGACCGCCGCCGCGCGGAAAATGATTACAAGGTCAGTCTCAAAACCGAGATCATGATCGAGGATCTTTATGATAAGGTCAATGCCATTCTTGCAAAGCAGTCTGCGCTGGAGAAAAAACTGCAGGAGCAGGAAGAAACAAAATCGTAATCAGCCGAAACACGAGGTCCCGGTAAACCATCGTCCGATGGCTTGCCGGGACTTTTTCTGCGCAGAATTTACTTGTATTTTATGCGGTGTTGGAAGAAATACTCAAGTAGGAGATCAGCAAAAGCGATGCGTCACAGCCTATTGAGTTTTTCCTCCAGTTCAGCCGCGATGCGCTGTCGTTCTTCCTCACTTTCTGCGCGTGCATACGGTTCCAGCGCGGCGTCCCGCTTTTGCTCCGCGTCGCGCGTCCATGCCTCAAACTCGGCCTTGGTCATATCCTTCCGCATCGTGCGCGCGTAGTATTTCTTGTATGCCCGCTGCTGCACCTGCCAGACTTCATTGTTCGCAACTTTGTCCTTAAAGCTGCTGGCCGCGCCGATCTCCCGGCAGGTTTTACCTGGGTCTTCCGGCGCAGGACCGGCGCAATAGGCAAAGGTCGCGCCCGGCGCCTGCAAAAACCAGCGCCCGCAGTTGGCGCAGCGCTTCGGCACAAATCCCTTTTGCAGTCCCTTCATAAACTCCACATAGACAAAATCCAGCAGCCGGTCAAAGTACATTTTTTCGACCACCTCCGCCTCGCACCCAGTGCCACGGATGCAGAATTGCGCGTTTACCTTCGGCGCGTCAACCTTCGAATCTGCGCCAAGGCTGACGCCGCTGACGAACGGCTCCAAGCCTTTTTTCTCAATCTGCTGGGCCAGAGAAGTTTTTCTCTGACCCTTTTTCTTTTCAAACGGCTTGCCCGCAAAAATGCCGTCCAGGAACCACACATAGCGCTCCTGAATCAATCGGATGGCGTCCAGCTGCTCCTGCATGAACCTCGGCAACGTATCGTCCTGCATCGCATATTCGCGGAACGCTTCCTGCGCTTCGCCCACAAATAATTCACGCACATCCATGCTTGCAAACAGCTGAACATCATCCCAATACAGGCGGTAAAGCGGCAAAGCCGCAAATCCATTCGCCACAGCCTGAAACGCCTGCGCTGCCTGCTCCGAATTAGCTTCTGCGACGGCGTTCCGATATTGATCCAATAATTCCTGAAACGGCGCAGCGTCAAGATTCAGAATTTCCGTCAGCGCAGTGCCGTAGGGCTGCATCGCCGGATGGGATTCGACCCAATAGCCGGAAGCGCCGAACTCCACCTTCGTATTGGTGCGCGGCCGATGAAAATCCAATAAATCTTTTCCCAAAACGCCCATGCGCGTGCGCCTCCTTTGTAGAGAATGTATTTGCACTTATGTAGTGTATGCGATTAAATGATACATTACCTATTGTGGAATGTCAATGGCTGTGTTATCATCCGACTGTAGAGAATGTATCTACGGCAAATAAAATCGAAAGGAAGTGAACAAATGAAGAAACTCGAAACCATGACGGCAGAGCAGCTGCAAAGCGCGCCATACGCACCGGTGCCGTTTCTGGTAGACGAGCTGATTCCAGAGGGCCTGCACATCCTCGCGGGTGCGCCGAAGATCGGCAAGTCGTGGCTGGCGTTGTGGCTGTGCTTATGCGTTGCGCAGGGGCAGGCACTCTGGAATTTTGCAACAACGCAGGGCGAGGTTCTGTACCTTAGTCTCGAAGATTCGTTCCAGCGCATTCAGATGAGGCTCTTTGACCTGACGGAAGATGCACCGCCAACACTGCATTTTGCAATCATGGCTGACACACTCAAGCGCGGGTTGGAACAGCAGATCGAGCAGTTCTTAATGGAGCATCCGACAACGAAACTCGTTGTGATTGATACCTTGCAGCGCGTTCGAGGCACTGGCAGCGACAGCAATTTGTACGCAAATGACTATCAGGACATCGGGATTTTGAAACAGCTTGCAGACAGGCGGCAAATCGCGATCCTGCTTATCCACCATCTGAGGAAACTCCACGACGACGATCCGATGAACATGATCTCCGGCTCGACCGGCTTAAGCGGCGCGGCAGATTCGACCTTTGTTCTCCAGAAAAGTTCTCGCCTAGCCAACATTGCCTCGCTGCATTGCACCGGTCGGGACATCGCAGATCGCACATTAAAACTCGAATTTGGTGAGGATGATCACATCTGGAAACTGCTTGAAAACAGTAAAACTTGCAGCACGACTTCTAAGATTTCAACGCTTCAGATTGAAAATCTTCTCTCTGAATTGCTCCGTGCCGATCCTACATACCTCGGCTCACCATCGGCACTGTCCGCAAAGATCGACCCTGACGGCAGCCTCGGTATCACACCGAAAAAGGTCACGCGGTTGGTGCGGGAAAGCGTTGCGGCTCTAAGAGAAAAAGGGATTCTGGCGGATACCTACCGCAGCAACGGCAAACGGTGGATTTCCCTTAAACGTGCCGATAGTGCCGATTTTCTGCCCGTGAAAACAATCGGCACTATCGACCCTGTGGGTGTGTCGAGCACCCGCAGCGCGCCGTGAGGCGCGTGTCGCCGCTGTGTGCGGTTTTTTGCCCCGACAGCGAGCGTGTGTGCGGCACAACGGGAAAAGCCAACGTTGCGCCGACATGCGGGCAACGCGAAAAAACGCAGGCGCAATACGCCAGCCCAACGCAGAGAAGCCTCGCCGCGGCGGGAAAAATCCTCCCGTTCGGGAGGAGCCAGCATCGCATTTGGCTAGTCGCCGGTGTCCCGGCGTCCTGCCAAATGCCAAATATCGGGCAGAAGCCCGTACCCACTTCAATGAAAACGGAGGAAACATGAAAAAAGACAAGCAATTCAGCATTCGGATCTCGGAACAGGATTTAGAGACAATCCGCCAAAAAGCAGCACAAGCCCATATGAGCCAGAGCGATTATGTGACTGCCTGTTGTCTTGGAAAACGTATTGTGATTCTGAACGGGCTAAAGGAAGTCCTGCGGCAGCAAAAAGCCATCGGCAACAACCTTAACCAACTGGCAGTGCTGGCGAACATGGGGAAAGTCCAGTTCGCCAATTTGGATTCTGCTGCGCAGGAGTTTTCCAAGATCAACACTGCCCTGCGGGAGTTGCAGGAGGGAGGTGCGACGAAATCGCGATCGTCCATTTCGTGAATTACAAGAAAGGCGCACAGACGCGCGGCTGCATGAAAAGCGTGATGCAGTATGTGGCGCAGAAAAATAAGACGCTCTGGAATGGGGTGCAGCTCATCAGCGGCATCGGCTGTCAGCCGGAAACCGCATTCGACGAATTCCTGAGTACGAAACTGCTGCACCACAAGGACGGCGGCGTGATGTTCTATCACATGGTGCAGAGTTTCCCGAAGGGCGCGGACGTCGACCCACGCACAGCGCACGAGGCTGCCCGCAGGCTCGCCGGATATTTTGAAGGTTGTGAGGTGCTGGTCTGCACGCACGTCGACCGCGAGCATATCCACTCGCACTGCATCATCAACAGCGTCAATTTTGAAACCGGTTGGAAGGTGCATATGGCGGACGAGCAGATTCAGGAGCTGCGCGTTTGCAATGACCAGATTTGCGAGGAATTGGGGCTGCCGAAATTCCAGAAAGATGAGCAGCGGCAGTCGCATGGAATGTCCAACGCGGAATACTACACGGCTGACAGAGGCGAGAGTTGGAAGTTTGAACTGATGCGCGTGATCGATGAGTGTATGCGTTACGCCGGGAACAGGGAAGAATTTTTGGCGCTGCTTCGGGCAGAGGGCTACGATGCCGCATGGGCAGGCAGCCGGAAGAATATTACCTACACCACACCGGACGGACGCAAGTGCCGTGACAGCAAATTACATATAGAAAAATACCTGAAAGAAAATATGGAGGCTGAATTTGGATACAGAACGGAGAATGACAACACAAGAAATGTTGACGCAGCACAAAAAGCTGATGGACGAGGCGCAACGGCTGGAACCCAGTGTGATGGTCACGGAGCGGAACTGGAGTGCGATGCTCGAAATGCAGGACAGGCTGTTCCGGCAGCAGATGCAGTTGAACGCGGATCTGAAAACGCTCCTGACGAAGCAGGAAGCACAGAACGCTTTGACCGAGATGCAGGAGAGTGCAGAAAAATTCGAGAGACAGGCTGGGAACCTGAACGAGAAGTATTCTTCCGGCTGCAAAGCACTGACCGAGAGTACGAAGATTGCCCTGACCGAGACTCTGAACGATACGAAGAAACAGCTTTCGGATACAGTACAGGAAGCGCGGAAGAAAATTCACCTGTACGCATGGATCTCAATCGCGGCATTGATCTTGTGCGCGGCGCTGTGCGCCTTGGTCGTGCTGTGGAGCAGATGACGGACGATGCACCGACACGTGACGGAACGACTATGCCAGCGTATATCGACAGCAAGCGCCGGAGAAAGCTCCGGCAAAAGAAAACCGCCCTCGGTCACGCCGAGGACGATCACGAAGATTGGAATATGGAACAGCACCTATAAAAGCAGCCTCCATGCAGGAGGCAGAAAGGAGGCATATGAAAAAGGATTGGGAGATTTACCGGGACACCGGCATTCTCGGCGGATACATACCGGAGCAGGCAAAGCTTCGGAGAACAGAGGACGGTGAAGTCGCAACTGTTTTCCGGGACACAACAACTTGTATGGAAGAAGACTGCATCACAAAACAGCGCGAGATGCTGATCGGCGGCAGACGGTTCTGCATCACGTCTGTGTTCCCAGCAGAGCCCTGCGCAACACCGACGGACAAGCTGATCGCCTGCATCGACGCGGAACTGGAAAAGGAAGCGCACAGCGCATAAAATTCTCGTAGACTTGTGGCAGCTGATGCGGTATACTTGCCGTACCGTACCGGCTTGCCCCACAGAAAAGGAGGTTATGATGGCAAGCCAGAAGCAACAATATACGATTCTCTACGGGCGGCTCAGTCAGGAGGACGAGCGTACCGGAGAGTCAAACAGCATCCAGCATCAGCGGGATCTGTTAGAAAAATTCGCACGGGATAAAGGCTTTGAAAACACACTTTTTCTTGCGGATGACGGGTATTCCGGAACAAATTTTGAGCGGCCGAGTTGGAAAAAGATCGTGGAAATGATCGAAGCCGGGGAGGTCTCCACCCTGATTGTAAAGGATGCCTCCCGGCTGGGGCGTGAGTACTTGCAGGTCGGCTACTACATGGAGATCTATTTCCCGCAGAAAAATGTGCGGTTCATCGCAGTGAACGACGGCGTGGATTCTGCGGTCGAGAGCAGCAACGATTTTAACCCTATCCGCAACTGGGCAAACGAACTCCACGCAAAGGACACGAGCCGGAAGGTTCGCGCCGTGAAAAAGCTGCAGGCTGAACGCGGCGAATGGCTCGGAGGCCGTCCACCCTATGGGTACCGGAAATCTGAAACTACGGAAAATCATCTCGAGCCGGATCCGGAAGCGGCAGAGGTCGTGCAGCAGATTTTCACCCTCTGTGCTGCCGGGAAAGGTCCGAGTCAGATCGCGCGGATTCTGACAGAACAGAATATTCTGACACCTGCAAATTACTACTTTCAGAAGACTGGCAAAACGCACGAGGGACGTGATGCGATGCATCCATGCACATGGTCTGGTACAACGGTCAGTGATATCCTCAAAAGCGTCATGTATCTGGGCCATACGGTTGGACTGCGGCGGACGACCATCTCCTATAAGAACAAAACGAGGATCGACCGGCCGGAAAGCGAACAGTGTCTGGTAAAAAATACGCACCAGCCGCTCATCTCGCAGGAGCAGTGGGAGATCGTGCAGGAGGTGCGGCAGCACAAAAAGCGCGCAGCGAAGCATATGGATGAACCAAATATTTTCTCAGGTCTGGTGTTCTGCGCGGACTGCGGAAAGCCGCTGGTGCTGCACAGAGCCAGCACCATGAAGAAGGTGGAGTACAACTTCAAGTGCTATACCTACGGCAAGAAAGGAAAAACTGCCTGCAGCGCGCACCACATCCGGGAGTGTGAACTTATGCAAATCATTCTGGATGATCTCCGACGGGTCACACATTTCGCCCGAATGAAGGAGCGGCAATTCGCGGCGCACATCAATCAGAAGAACAGTGCGGAGCTGCGGCGGGAGATGAACCGCGTGCTTCGCGAACTGGACGCGATGAAAAAGCGCAGTGCAGAGTTGTCCAAGCTGTTCAAACGGCTCTATGAGGACAATGTTCTCGGGCGCGTGACAGACGAGCAATACCGGATGCTATCCGGTGATTACACGGACGAGCAACGCATGCTGGAGGAACAGATTCCGCAGAAAGAACAACGTCTGGCACAGCTTCAGGCTCGCGAAGCGAACGTGGATGCTTTCATTGAAAAGGCAAAGCAGTACACAGCAATTGATACGCTGACACCTGAACTGCTGCGGCTGTTTATTCAGCGCATTGAGGTCGGTGAACGGGAAACAAAATACTCCCGCAATTCCAGCCAGTCTGTCCGCATCATTTACCGGGACATCGGCACAGTGGACAGCGCCATGCAGCCGGACGAGCAGCAACCGAAAATCCTTCCGCCACTGAGCGAGGTCATTCCGCTCCCGGCATAACGCAGAAAAAAGAGCAGGAGGGAGTGGATCTCTCCACTCCCTCTCAACCGGGGTGACAGTTTGTGTCCCTATGAAGGGAAACAGAACTGCTTCCGGGGATTTGTGCGTGATGGGGTCTGCGCTCAGGCCATGGCCTGCTCAAAGCGCATGAGGATGGCTGCGACCTGCGCGCGCGTGGCGCTGCCCTGCGGGCTGAGGTAGGCAACGCCGCCGCTGCCGGTGCCGGAGATGAGGCCGTTGCCGACGGCCCAGGCCATCTCCGTACGCGCCCAGGACGAGACGCTGGCCGCATCCGGGAAGCCGGCGAGCGAGCCGGTCGCCGTGAGGCTGCCGGGCGCGAACTGTTTCGTGTAGTTATAAAGGATGACGGCGAGCTGCTCGCGCGTGATCTCCCCCTCCGGGTCAAAGGTCGTGGCGCTCGTGCCAGCGACGACGCCCGTGAGCTTCGCCCACCAGATGGCATCGGTATACCACTGGCCGCGCGGCACGTCATCAAACGGGGCGCGGAGCTTCGAAAGCTCATAGCCCTTGACGTTCGTGGGCTCGCCCTGCATGCGGTAGAGGATGCTCACGAGCTGGGCACGCGTACACACGCCGGTCGGCGAGACGGTGCTGGCCGAGGTGCCGGCAACGTAGCCACGGTAGATGCAGTAATCCAGGCCCTCGTGCGACCAGTCGGCCGGCACGGGCATGTCGCGGAAGGCGTAGCCCGGGCAGGTCGGTCCGCCGGGGCAGGTGCCCGGCAGGCCGGTGGCGGGGATGGACTCCGTTTTGGTCGCACCGCAGATGGTGCAGGTGAAGGTCTTGACGCCGGGCTCCGTCGCGGTGGGTTTTTGCGTCACGACGCCGGCATTCCACGCATGCTCGTGCAGCTTCGGGATATCCTCGCCCTCGCGCGTGTTGCAGCGGGCGCAGAGGTGATAGCGGTAGCCGGTGGTCTCGGCCGTCGGCTCCTGCGCGACGACCCACTCGCCCCAGTCGTGGCCGAGGGCGGGGATGGACTCGGTCTCGGTCTCGGCACAGCCGGGGTCCGTGCAGGTACGGGTGCGCACGCCGGGCTCCGTGCAGGTGGCCTCGGTCGTGACGGTCCAGTCGCCGAAGTGGTGCTCGGTCACGGCATTGTAATCCACTTTCGCAAGGCGCAGGAGCGTGTTGTGCTCGCCGACTTCGACGGCCTGCCATGCTTCCTTCGAGCCGCCGAAGTGCACCGTGCGCAGCGCGAGGCAGCCAGAGAACGCACTGCCGCCGATGGCCGTGACCGTGGCGGGAATGGTGATCTCCTTGAGCGCCGCGCAGTCGCTGAACGTGCGCGTGTCGATGCGCGTCACGCCGGGCAGGATCGTCACAGCGGTGAGCGCCGTGCAGCCCTGAAACGCGCAGTCGCCGGTGCTCTTGAGGCTGCCGGGCAGCGTGACGGATGCGAGCTTTTCACAATAGGCGAAGGCCGCCGTGCCGAGGGTGGTCAGCCCCGCGGGCAGGGTGACTGCCTCCAGATTCGCGCACTTGAAGAACGCGCCCAGACCGATGCCGGTCACACCCGCGCCGATCTCGGCGCGCACGATCTTGCTATTGAAGGCAAAGGCGTTGGCGCTGATCACGCCGCTGCCGGTGACGGTCAACGTGCCGGCGGCGTCAAGCGTCCAGGTCAGGCCGTCGCCGCAGGTGCCGGTCTGCACATCGTCATCGGCGAAAGCCGCCATCGGCAGCAGCGCCAGCAGCAGGCACAGCACGAGCGCTGCGCTCAGAAGTCGTTTTTTCATGCTTGCTCTCCTTTTTTCATACCGGTTTTTGCGACAAACGCCGCAAATTGTCCCTATTATACCGGATTTTCCCCGCAGAAACAACCGGTTTTTGCAGAAAAAGGGCGCTTCCGTGCCGCGGAAGCGCCCTTATGCCGTGGCCGGGGTGCTTTTTCAAGGCAGATCACAGGAAATTCTCCCGCCCTCCGCCCGGAGCGCGGCAAAAAACCGGCACCCCGTTCAGGGACGCCGGTCAAAAAACAGATACGGATCAGACGAGCGGGATGGGGTCGTTCCAGACATTCAGCTCGCGGCAGAACTGCGCCAGGATGACGGCCATCTGCTCGCGGGTGGCATCGCTCTGCGGCTTGAGATGGAGTCCGCCCGGGCCCGGCACGCCGCTGAACAGATTGTGATAGACCGCCCAGTTCATGGCCGTGCGCGCGTAGTCGGAGATGTCCGCGCGGTCCTGATACGGGAAGAGCCGGTCGTATTCGCTCGGGTGATACTTGTCAAGCACCCGGTCAGCGTACTCCATGAGGATGACGGCCGTCTGCTCGCGCGTGACGGGGTCGTCGGGAGAGAATGTCGAGCCGTCGCCCGTGCCGGCCACGACGCCGGTCTGGTACGCCCAGAGCACCGCGTTCTGATACCAGTCGGACGTGAGGTCAGTGAACGGGGTCTCGCCGGTGACGGCCGGCTCGCCCTCGATGTTATAGAGCACCTGCACCATCTGGGCACGGGTCATCACGCGGCCGGGCGCGAAGCTCCGCCCGCCGACGCCGGACATGAGGCTGTGGTCCACACAGTACTGAATGTCCTCATACGCCCAGCCGTCGGGGTCGACGTCGTTAAAGCGCTCGCTCACGGGCACCTGCGGGGCGAGCTTGGGGATCTCCTCGGTGTACGTGGCATTGCAGCCGTAGGTCTTGCAGGTATAGGTGCGCACGCCGGTCGTGGTCTCCGTCGCCGGTGTCGTCACACGGCCGCCGTCGAAGTAGTGGCCGCGGGCGGGGAGCGTCATTTCCTCCGTGTAACCGCAGCCGTCATCGGTGCAGGCGCGGGTGCGCTGACCCTCGGTCGTGCAGCTCGGGTATGTGCCCTTCCAGAAACCGTAGTGGTGGATGGGCGCGTTGAAGTTCACGGTCACGCCCTCCGGCAGCGCATTCTCGCCCTTGGTCAGCTGGGCCCACTCGGCCGCGGTGCCGCTGTAGTCGATGGCCGTGAGCGTGGTGCAGCCGGCGAAGGCGCCCGCGCCGATGCTCGTGACGCTCTTCGGGATGAGCACGCTCGTCAGCGCGGCGCAGCCGGCGAAGGCAAAGTCGCCGATCGTCTTCAGGCCGTCCGGCAGCGTGGCCGCCGTCAGGCTCAGGCAGCTGGTGAAGGCCTGCGCCTCAATGGTGGTAAGGCTTGCCGGGAACGTGACCGCCGTCAGCCCCTGACAGTAGCGGAACGCGCCCGTCTTGACGGTCTGCACCAAGTCGGGAATCTCATAGACCGTGCACCTGTTCGGCGCGGCCAGCATCTGTTTGCTGTCCTCGGAGATGAGGCCGCCGTTGTAGGTCTGGAGATACCAGCTGCCCTTGACGGTCTCAAAGGACACGAGGTTGACGCAGCGGGCCAGCACATCCTCGGCGATGCCGCTGATGTTAAACCCGAGGGCAATGTGCGTGACGGCGGTCCAGTCGCCGTCCCAGCAGTCGGCCGTGGCAGTGCCTCTGCCGGAGAAGGTGAGCGTTGTGCCGTCGCTTCCCAGTTCGGCGCTCACATCACCGGCCGCGAAGGCCGCCGGCACGAGCGCGAGCATCAGGCTCAGCACGAGCAGGATGCTCAAAAGTTTCTTTTTCATACCATTTCTCCTTTATTTTTTAGAATGGGTGCTATCAGTATAACGAAATTCATCTGCTTCCGCAAGGGCTTTTTGTACTGTCTGTACAAAAAGCGACAAAAAAAGCCGGTGTCCCCTTTTCGGGACACCGGCTCAAAAAGTCTGTGCTCATTCACCGAGCTGCTGCTCGACCCAGGCGATCTGCGCCTCGACGCTCGGCACGGACGTGCCGCCGTAGGACACGCGCCGCGTGACGCAGTTGGTGAGGTCAATGGCGTCGTACACGCCGTCGTCAAAGAGGTCGCTGAAGGTGCGGAAGGTCTCGAGCGGGAGCTTTTCGAGCACGGTGTTGTGCGCGATGCAGTAGGCCACGAGCTGGCCGGAGACCTTGTACGCGCTGCGGAACGGCAGGCCCTTCGTGACGAGATAGTCCGCGAGGTCGGTCGCGTTGAGGAAGCCCGTCTGCGCCGCGTGGAGCATCTTGTCGGCGCGCACGGTCATGGTCGCGAGCATCGGCGCCATGACGCGCAGGCACATCTTCACGGTGTCCACCGCGTCGAACACGGCCTCCTTGTCCTCCTGCATGTCCTTATTATATGCCAGCGGCAGGCCCTTGAGCGCCGTGAGCATGGCGATGAGGTCGCCGTAGACGCGGCCGGTCTTGCCGCGCACGAGCTCGGCCATGTCGGGGTTTTTCTTCTGCGGCATGATCGACGAGCCGGTCGTGTAGCTGTCCGAGAGCTGCACGAACTGAAACTCCCAGCTCGACCAGAGCACCAGCTCCTCGCTCAGGCGCGAGAGGTGCATCATCTCGATGGCGTAGGCATCGAGCAGCTCGACGCAGAAGTCCCGGTCGGACACGCCGTCCAAACTGTTGCGCGCCACATCGTCAAAGCCGAGCTGTTTGGCCTCGAAGAACCGGTCGGTGTCATACGTCGTGCCGGCGAGGGCACAGCAGCCGATGGGCGAAACGTTCATGCGCCTGACGGCGTCGCGCATGCGGTCAATGTCGCGCAGGAGCATCATGGCATAGGCCATCAGGTGGTGGCCGAAGGTGATGGGCTGCGCGCGCTGCAGGTGCGTGTAGCCGGGCAGAATGTCGCCCTTGTGCGCCTTGGCCTGCTCCACGAGCGCCGCGAGCACGTCCTTCGTGAGCGCGATGATGTCGTTCGTTTCGCTGCGCAGGTACATGCGCAGGTCGAGTGCGACCTGATCGTTGCGCGAGCGGGCGGTGTGCAGTTTCTTGCCGAGGTCGCCGATGCGCGCGGTGAGCACCTGCTCGACGAACATGTGGATGTCCTCACACGCGGGGTCGAACGTCAGCGCGCCGCTGTCGATGTCATCCAGAATGCCCTGCAGCGCGTCGATGATGGCATCGGCGTCCGCCTGCGGGAGGATGTGCCGCGCGCCGAGCATCGCCGCGTGCGCCATGCTGCCCGTGATGTCCTCGCGGTACATGCGGCTGTCGAAGTGGATGGAGGAGTTGAAATCGTCCGCGACCGGATCGGTCACGCCGGCCGTGCGGCCCGCCCACATTTTTGCCATGGTGATGGTCTCCCTTCGTGCGTTGTCTCCACAGAGAACCGCTTCGCTGGGTTCTCTGTGGAAAAGCTGCGGCTCGCTGCAGCGCACGCGCCATGCGCGCACGTTTGCGAGCCGAGCGGTATTTTCTCCGCCGTACACGCTGCCGGAGAAAATGATCGGAATTTCTTTGCGCCTGCGGGCGCAAACTCTGCGAGGCTTTTGGAACGATCTTCCCGCGCCGGGGG
>OLZF01001598.1_pt1 | contig 15098 bp, 12 predicted proteins | sample 1674391 | NCBI WGS metagenome assembly OLZF01 (sample SAMEA103958166, study PRJEB25191) | human gut metagenome | biome: human-associated habitat [ENVO:00009003]; feature: intestine environment [ENVO:2100002]; material: feces | place: Germany | collected 2013/2015
AAAATTCTAAAAATCAGATTATTGACTTTGTGTGACATTTAGTGTAATATAAATTATAATGTCATAAGTGTAGCTATCTGTCCGACAAAGCACTTTGCCAATAGATTTTGTAGAAAGGTAGAAATATTCTTAGTAAAAGATGTTTCTCACATGAATATGAAAAAAGCAGATGACAATAACATAGCCAACGAGGAAGTCGAAGCTGTTGTTGGTGAAGTGCTCAGCCGTGAAGAGGCTGACAAAATTAAAAGAGCAATGGCGCGTCCGGAGGCTAAGCCTCCCCTGCGGTCTTTCATTACGAAAAGCAACGACCTAATACAGAAAACAAAATATTCATTGCCCAGAAATGAGCAGAAAATTTTGTTTATGCTTCTTTCAAAGATTGACCAAAAAAACGATTTGGATGCATCAAAATATTACACTATCACCTTCCAAGAATTTTCGAAATTAACCGGCGTCAATATGATGCGCAGCAGCTATAAGCCACATATACAGCAGCTTGTCGAGAATCTTGAGAACCGTACGTTCTGGGTGCCTGATGGTCCGGATTCCTTAAAAACGATATCTTGGGTTAGTAAAGGCTCTGTTGTGAATTTCAGAGAAAAGACTATCAAGATGCGGTTTAATCCTGACATTTGGAAGGACATTGCACAGCTCACGAGCAACTATACTTCGTACAGCATCGAATATCTCTTAATGATGCAAAGCACCTATTCTATGCGTATCTACGAGATTGTTTTGTCGTATGATAATGGCGATAGGAATTACGGATACACAAATGGAATTGTCTTTGAACCTATAACGAAAGAAGTGCGGCGTAAATTCCCGGAAAAGTATGATGCTTTGGAGGGATACAAATTCAAGATGTTTGACATGGAAGAATTCAAAGGAATGCTTTCCATGCCATCTAAAGATGAAATCAACAGAAACAAGCGAAAAGGCAAGAGCAAAAGCAACAGTGATTCCGAGCCAAAATTTAGCAGAGAAAAAACTGTTGCTGAAAAGTATCCGGTATTTTCTGATTTTGAGAAGAATGTTCTGGCTCCTGTCAAAACAGAAATCAATGAGATGACGGACCTGTGGTTTGACTACGAACCTGTTCGCCGTCCCGGTGTTCGAAAATATGAATTTCTTTATATTTTCATTAAGTATAAAACAGCAGAAGAAATGAAGAAAGTCAGAGCGTTCCACGAGGAACATCAGAACTTTGAAAGTGAAATTGGCAGGAAGCCAAGAAAATCTCGTCGTACAGTAAGTGAAGAAACGCTCAGACAGTTCAATTTGCCGCTTTCTGAAGCTGTGTTGAGTATGAGTTATCTGTCTGCTCGCAATGAAGTAAAAGCAAAAGCTCAATATCAAGACTACGAGGAAAAGCTGTCTGCAGAAGAACGAAACATCTTTACAGATGTCTTCACAATTCTTGGACGATTGCTTTCCAACTCCAAAAACGCAGAGCAAGCAGAAGAAACATTTAATGCACTCAACCGTATCATAAAAGACAACAATGGTTTGAAGACATGGGCGTTTGGTATCTGCACAAGATACAAAGCTATGCTCGAAAAAGATGCAGGAACAAAGTCTGCACACTACTACAGAAAAGTTATCTTCAACGACTTGATAGAGAGTTCTGCATCCACCATTACGCTTGGTGACCATGCCTTGAAAACCCTTGAAAGTAGAACCAATCCGAAAGTGGATTTCATGGCAATGTTTAATGATTAGAAAAAGCCCGCCGTTAGGTGGGCTTTTTCTTTTGCCAATATTTCACTTCTCACACTTTAGCAACACAAACGCAAGTCGCTATGCAGATAAGAAGGAGAAATATTGCATTTTCTATTCCGTGGCATCACAATCATGAGTCGCAAAAAAGCAAAATCAGTACAACCATGACACTTTTTGTATTTTAGCAACACAAACTCAAGTCGGTAGAAAGCTATACAATTTTTATATCCTGATTTCCAAAATTCGTGTTGACTTTAAGACCATTCATGTTATAATTAAGACACTGATTTTTGTCAATTTTATCTCTTTTCGCAATTTGGTAAAACCATTTTACGAAAAAGAAAAACAATGTTTTTAGCACTTTTTCATTTTTAGCAACACAAACGCGAGTCGCTGAAACAATTTTCGAAAAATCTGTATAAACAATGGTAGGGGAGAACGCCCCATTCATTCAAAATGAGAGGTGTAGACAATGGCAGCAAAGATAATCACAGTTGCTATCGAAAAAGGAGGCACTGGTAAGACTGTCACAACATCCAACCTTGCATACTTGATGGGACTGGATGGAAAGAGGGTTTTGTGCATAGACACAGACCCGCAGGGCAACCTAACAAGTGCTTTAAGTGACGGCAGGGGAGAGATTGCCAACGGAGCATATGATGGCAAAGCTCTGTACGATATGTTTACCGGTTTCCGGTTTACCAAAACGCAGGACTTTATTACTGCTACGGAATACGGAGATAATGTAGATATGATTCCGGGAAGCTCTCAGACACCTCGTATCAATCAACGGCTGCCGGAGCTTTTTGAAGATGCCACATTTCTTTCAAAGAGCGATAGCTCGAAGAGAATCAACAGTATTGCGGATTTTTTGTTCTACTTCTTGAAGCAAGTGGTAGACGAGTACGACTATATCATTATCGATACACAGCCGACCCGCGACTCGCTGCTTTTGACAAACGCAATCAGCGCCGCAGACTATGTACTTATTCCGACCATGTGTGATGCCAACTCGCAGGAATCTGCGTTCAGAACATTTGCTCTATGTAATGAATTGAGTAATGCGCCGGGAAGCCGATTGAAGGGTGTAGGCGTTCTTTTGACTGCTGTTATGAAAAAAGCAGCGGCAACAAAGTTGATTCGTGCGCAATGCCAAGAGGTACTGGGTCCGGCTCTGTTTAAGTATGAGATTCCGCATAGTCTGAGTGTTGGTATGGCTGTAACGAATCACCAGCCAGTTTGTTTTACTGCACCCAAGCAACCGGTATCTATTGCATATAAGCAAGTATACAGAGAATTAAAGGAACGTCTTGCGAAGCTGGAGGTGAAGTGATATGGCGTTGACAAAGAAAAAGAAACCGACAGCAACACCAAAACTGCCAAACATCAACGCTCTGAAGCAAGTGAACAGTAATGCGGCAGGCTCTTTTTATAACGATTTGCTTACTGCAAAGCATAAGATTGAGTATGCAAGTAAGGACATAGCTCTCTCAAACATTCGCACAAATCCCGACAACGAAATTTTTCGTGAACTGGATGATGACGACGATATTCGCATTCTTGCTGACGATATCAAGCGCAACGGATTGATGCACAACCTTGTGGTATTTCCAGCCGAGGAAGAGGGGAGAGAGGTCTGGGTTCTCCTTTCCGGTGAGCGCCGTTTCCGTGCTCTTAAATTGCTGGAAGGGGAGGGGGACACCTCTTGGAGCGTGGTTCGCAACTGCAATGTCATAACCACGCCGCTGTCTCCCAACGAGAAAAAGGTTCTTTTGTACAGTGCTAACCTTCAAGTTCGTGGTGGCTTCAGTGATGAATCCGTGCGCCGTAAAGCGATAGCAGAATTTATTGCCTGCCTGCAGGAAGAACCATACAATATGAGCAGGGAAGAGGCACTTGGAGCAATCAAGAGTGTAAGCTCCGTAAATCCTCGTACTATCGAAAGAGACGCTCGTATTGAGGACAAATTGGAAGGAACCTTAAAAGAGCTTCTTAACGCGAAATTTTTGACGCGCAGCGAGTGTGAAAACTATCTTCGTTTTGAAGAAGATAAACAGCAGGAGATTGCTGACCGTTTTGATGCTTTGAGCCGTGTGGAGTGTTATGGTGATACCGCAGAAGGAGCAGGGAAGAACCACATCGAAGTGATGCGGGATTCTCTGCATGATGCTTTCCGTGAGTATCTGTTTGATGTTCAGCGGCAGGGGACTACGAAAGAGTACGAAGCTGCCTATATAAAAGCAGTAGAGTATTTTGACAATACCTTCAATGAATTCAAAACTAAAGCTGAAGAATATGGCGAAATCAAGCAGAACAGCACACCGGATGAAGTTGCTGCAGTAGACTATGCGGAGCAAATTGCTGTTGCAAGGGATGTCGCTCAAAAGGAACATAGCTCCAGAGAAAAAAGCGGAAGCATGGTTCAAAGAACAACGCCACGAGTGCTAAAAAGGCTGAACCTTATCTACACAAGCAAAAACTTTGAAAGAGGTATCCGCAATGTCTCTCAAGAATCCCGTGATGCAGATATTGCAGCCTTGAACGAGGTCATTGAGATGGCGGAAAAACTCAAAGAAAAAATCGAATCCGTTAATTGAAGGCTGGCATAACTATGAGCAACAAGATTAGAGTGCTGGTTCGCTTCAGGCCGGAAATCTTTGAATGCTTTGAGATGCGCTCAGATTACGAAGGCACCAAAGCCGGAACGGTTGCCAATCGGCTTTTGAAAGATGAGATTGAAAAAGTGAGTAGGGCAGGGGAGGGACATATTGTTATTCAAAACCCTGATGAATTTATGTCTCTTTCTAAAACACAGGGAATAGACGACACCTATTATATTTTGCCAGATGCAGACACAGTAATTGCCAATATGCCCAATCAAGCTCGTAAGCGAGGCACAAAAGTAACTGCAAACAAGCAGGTATCTTTTTATCTGACAGAAGAACAAATTAAAACACTTCAAAACATCGTATTCATCCAAGATATTCGTGCTGCAATAGATTGTGGGGAAGTGGTAACATATCGTTTTGCGATACTTGCACTGCTGCTAAACACCGATGTACTCACCAGAGTGAGATACATTTCTGAATAATACAGTATGTATGCAACTTGTGCTTTCAGCAGTAGTGGAGAGAAGGAGCGTGCGATGCGAATCGCGGTCAAGCCATTAACGGTATCGATTGACAACTAAAGCCCCTAAAAACACGGTTTCTGGCGCTGTGAGAGCATGCCTGTAAAATCCTAAAAATAGCAGATACAAATTCTGGAGAAATCCGGTGCTTGTATCTGCTATTTTTTTAGCAACAGAAACGCAAGGCGCAAAAAATACTTTGATATAAAATTCACATGCGTACAGGAAAAGAACCATTCCCTAATTTTGCAGTGAGAAATAGCAGGTAAAACGGCGCAAGCATATTGCTATATTATCAAAAACTGATGTTAGTACCCCTGCGTATATCATGCAATTAGAGACAGAGCTCCTAATGAATGGTGACTTTTTTCCTTGTCACCACACCTAGGGATTGCTGGATTTGGCACATTGCAAAACTACGCAAAAGAACGACAAGGTCGGTATTTTGCATTAGGCTCTATCGTGATGAAATTCATAACAAGCTATTTTTCAGCGTTTTTTCAGCGTAAAACGTTTGGATTCAGCGTTTTCAGTGAAAAATCAGCACAAATTCAGCGTAAATTGTAAAAAGCGTACTTTTGTAGAGCGTGCGAACCGAGAGGAATTTAATGCCATCCCCCTCGTTTCGCTAAACCTGCATTTAGCGAAATAGCAAATAATCCGTTCATAGCTCCCCTTTTTCTTGCAGATTCGGCATGACCTTAGCGGCTTGTAGCTGATTATACACAAAACAGAGGTTGTTATCGCAAAAAAATGGCTTGCGTCATGCACTTAACTATTAAATTTTTTGTGGGAACATGACACAAGCATCGCCACAGGCGCGGAAACAGGCACAGGAAAGGCTTTGTAAGCAAAGCTGACATACTACCTTCAATGACCGCAAAAGCCCCTTCACGGCTCTCAGAACCCCTCCTGACGATACATTATTTTAGGCAAAAAGAAAAAGCCCCGTTGCAAAAGCAACAGGGCTTAAATGAGACTGATTTTAGAACTGATAGTTCGCGACATCCTGCAGCAGCTGCTTGCGGGTATCGGGGTCAGTCGTTGCACCGCTTACGATGGTCCATTCGGCGGCTTTGGAGTAATCTCCGGTAAGCGAACCGGCCTGAACCCAGTTGGCGAGCGAACGCATAGAGTTGATGTTGCCATCGGTAGCACCATTGCGTTCACAAGTCTTCGCCACCTGCTTCATGCAGGTAATCATAGTTCTGAGCGGCACAGTGTCATCACAGCCGGTCATACCACGAATACGAGCTTCGATAGCTGCGTCCGTAGGAGCCGTCATATCCATAATGATATGGTGACGGTCGATGAACGACTGGTTCAACGGACGGCATCCTTCGAGGTCAATGTTCAGCGTGGAGATGATGATGCAGTCGGGATGGCGATGCAGCATCTCACCCGTGGGCAAGACCACGCAGCCGGTTTCATCCAACAGACCGTTCAGGCCAGGCATGACAGACGGGCGCGTAATAAGAGAAGGCTCCTGCAACTCGCAGACCCAACCATTGCGGATAGCACGAACCAGAGGGCTTTCGACATACTTGAACCCATTACTGCAAGCATCAGCGCAGAGCTTCAACTGCTTGCGGAACATTTTGGTCATGCACTCCACTTCGGTAGCATCAGGTTTAGGGGTGCCGGTAATGACTTCGTATGCCGCAGCAGGGTCCATGCTGATGTCGGTAGCCGTAGGCAGGTCCTTGAACAGCTCTTCGTTGATACTGTCAGCCGAGTTGGAAGAATCTACAGGCATCATCTCACCGATGAAGTTGTAGATTTCCGTACCGGCATTGCAGGTAATGAAGGTATACGGCAATCCAAGACCGGCAGCAATAGCACGAGCACCGGCAGTCTTGCCGACAGACGGGTCACCACGCAGCATGATATTCGTCATCGGACGCTTTGTTCCGCGCGTTTTGGCAACCAGATGGCAAATAGTAACAACCTCTTTGGGAAGGATGTATTCTTCGCCAATCTGAGGGACAAGGCCCTTTTCTTCTTCCGTTAGAACACGGTTTTCGTCAGCAAATGCGCCGACAAACTTTGCCGTGCTTCTGAAAGTCGGAACTTTCGTTTTGGAAACACCCGTGAAAGGCATTTTCTTGAATGTCCCTCGAATCGTAGAAGGAGCATACTTCTTGCTCTTGATTTGGGCATCGCTCATACGACGAACCGTGCTGTTATTCGGCGTGTTGAACACGATATCCGTTGCAGTCATCATGATATCATACGCCGTACCAGCCATCTTGCAGGCCAGCTTCTGCTTCTTTTCGGTAAAAGAAGCATCGTTGTCGGGAATCGCGCAGTATTCATTAAACGCCGCATCAAACTCCGGAACACGCTGGCAGAAAAGACCCCAGTACAAGAAGAAGAACGGAGCAAACCCCAGCTTGGTAACATCAACGGTTCCAATGCCTGAGTTTACATAATACTGACCGTTTTTACTGTCATAAGCGAGGCAAACCACTTCACCCTGCTTTCCGATGAGGTTTGTTACATAGATGGTGTTGTCAATCCACTCAGCAATGGTGTTATTTTCTTCGTTGACACCATAGCCGCCGAAGCCTTCAGCTATGTTTGCGCTCTGCGCACGGCTCAAAGCTGCGGCAAAAGCTGCAGTGAGTTTGCCCTGCGTATACATCGGGGTGAACGCTGCCGAAAGCTGCGTAGTTGAGCAGGCATCCTTGTCGTTCGGAAACTTTGTGCCGTCATACAGTCCTTTTTCCTTGAGAAAAGCGGGAATGGTGGAAGCATAGACATCATTCATGCTGTTCTTCCACATCATAGATAGGTCAATTTTTGCCATTTTTTTACACTCTCCTGTTATGAAAAATAATGCCGGGACCTCACATGGCAGCAAGGTCCCGGTTAAGATGATTGGTAGATACGCCCGTATAGCCTGATAGCGCAGCTCGCGGGGTGTTAGGATTTAGAACGGCAGGTCGCCCTCATCATCGATGGCCTGAAAATCGGAAGCCGGGAAGCCACCGTAGTTCGGGTCAGGAGGAGTCTGGGCGGCGGGAGCCTGTGCAGTGGGCGCAGCGTTTGCGGCAGGGGCAGTAGCAGCATCATTCTGAGCGTTCTTGCGGCTTGCGAAAGTCGCCTTCTCGACCCATACCGTATACGAGTTGCGGTTCTGACCATCCTTGTTCTGGTAAGTGCTGCTGGTCAGCATGCCAGTGAGCATAATGGGGTCGCCCTTGTGAAAATGGGCGGCGATGAACTCAGCAACCTTGCCGGTAGCGGCGCAGGAGATGTAAGATGCGCTGTTCTCCCAATTGCCATTCTTCTGGTAAGAGCGGTTGCTGGCAACGGTGAAGGTAATCATCGTGCTGCCGTTCTGGGTATTGCGCGTCGTCACATCAGCCGTCAGGTTGCCCATCAGCAAACCTTCAGAGAAGTTGCCGCTGACATCATGCTGAATAGCGGCTGCGCTCAGGTGGTCGAAGTGCTTCTTCTGCCCATCCTTCTCGTAGCTGCCGGACTCGAAACGCCCGGAAACCATAACGCACTCACCCTTGGTCAGCTTGGCACGCAGGTTGTCGCTGATGAACTTTCGCGGCGCACGGACGGGAATGAAACTGGCATCCTTGTTCTGCCCACGGTTCACGGCAAGCCGGAAGCTGGTGTATGTGTTGTTGCCAGCATTGAAGTCCTCAGCATCTGCAGCAAGACGGCCGATAATAACGAAATTGTTGACGTTAGTCATAATGTATGTCTCCTTTCAAGACAGTTCGTAATAAAAAAGGCAGGCTCTCCACTGTTATGGAAAGTCTGCCTTACGACAAATTGTGAAATGTACGAACGCGGGAATGCGCCTAAGTAGATGTTATCTATCGTACAAGATTCATTCTACGCAGTTCGCACATTGCGTCAAGCAATTTTCTCACAAAAATACAAGGCGGTGTATAGAGGTTTTATTCCCTATACGCCGCCTTGTTAATTATTTAGCGAACAGACTCTCAAAGAACGAGATGCCGGTCGGCTTATTTGTGGTCTGAATCAGAGTCACCGTGGGTGCAGGCTGTTCAACCTTGACTTCTACCACAGGTGCAGGCGTTGCAGGTTCTTCCTTCTTGGGTTCTTCCTTCGGAGGAACAACAGGAATGTGCGTATTGATGATTTCAATGGTATTGCCATCATCAGATGCCTTGATTTCTGTTGTATAACCGTTCACCGCATCCTGTGTAATGGTGTACGATACCTTATCGCTTCCGTTGAAAACAGGAATGTCTTCAAAGATATGTTTCCAGCTATCGTTCTTGACTTCTTTTGTGGATACTACCGTTGTTCCGTCAGTCAGCTTTACAGTGACCTTATCGGGGCGGATATTATCCTTGTTGTTTTCATCGTTCCAAGTAACCTTGACACCTCCCACGATTAAAATCGTGGGATTCCTGGGTGGCAGTGGCATGGCTCATCACCATACCACTACAAGGCAGCGAGTTACGCGGTTTCCCACAAAAAGCTACGGATGTAGCTTTCCATGAGCATCCAGCCTTGAAAGGTTGACCAACATACTTGTCTGCGTTCCCAGCTTTTTAAGTGCATCCTCCTGTGGAGTTTCACCTCTTGCGAGGCAGTTCTCTAACGAGGAACGTGTCGAGTCCCCCGGAAAACCATTTTTTAGAATCCTACACTTGCAGGAAGGTTGTTCTCTTCCTTCTGCAAGTGCTTTTTTGTATTTTCGTGCATCTTTAAGAATGCAGGAAAAGCTGATTTAAGAGCTTCTGTATTGTATTCCAAAGATTCGGTATCTATATGTTCAAGCAGAAAAGCGGAATACAGGTCACGCTGGACCACTTCTCCACTGCTGAGATGGGCCATCCGTTCGGATAGCTTCTTCTTGGTGTAGCTTTCATCCGTATGGTCGAATTGCGAGGCCTTCGTCTCAAAGGTGCTTACCTTGATGACTTTGCCACCGTATCTTGTCACTTTGTTTGTGAGGATAGTGATAAACATTGCAGGAGCGCAGCGGCTTAGCGATTTGCCAAATCGCTTTTTGGTATGTATCCTGCCGGTTTTGGCATTAACCTTCGTTTCTTTGCTGCGCTTCTGCAAGGCTTTATAGTTCATGTCTTCAACAATAAACTCATTGCCATGTTCCAGCAACTCATTAGCAAGGATGTTGTGTTCCATCTTACGGATGTCAGCCAGTCGGCGATTTAAGTCACGCAGCCTTGCTCGCAAGCGATAATAGCGCTTACTGTATTTCCAGTCGCGCTTTTGTTTATGACCATGCTGGCACTTCAGCCTCTTTATCGTGCCATCTGGATTATAACAGTCTGGATTCGTAGCGCGACGTGAGCGGTCCATTGCTCGTTGTGTGCGAGCAATCTCGTTGACGAGACCTTTAGCTTGCGCTCTTGCTGATGGTGCAAGCAATCTCAAATCGCAGATGTCGCTGCCGCTGATGGCAAGTGTCTGCGTGCCGATGTCAAGACCAACACAACCCTGCTTGATAGGATGCTTTATCACGCCGTTGCTGTCACATTTGGTGGGAGGATAGCCTTCCAAAACAAGCTGAGCGTAATACTTCCACTTGATTTTGACCCACTTGCGCGTTATGCGGCAAAATTTTACGCCGCATTTGAGCGCTTCTTGCTGATATTTTCCTGTCTGAGTGTTAGAGTTACGCACCACAACAGGGAATTCATGTTTGCCATACACGATGCGCAAAGAGCCATTTCCAACTGCCGGTTTTACTTTTGCAACGGCAACAGCGATTTCAGCTTCCATTTGCGGTATTACAGAATCAGGAAGAATGACCTTTTTATCATCTTTAGGGTCAGATTGCCCGTATGCTTTATAGTATCGCTGTTCGACAGTTTTCTGTACTTTGCGTTTTGCTGATGCAAGGTTACTCGTGGTGAGCTTTGCCGGGCGAAGTACAATGCCAGTAGCGTTATTCTTTCCGGAGATAGAAGATACATCGTCCAGTCTTTTGTAATGAACTTCTTTTCCTTTACTAAAGAAGAAAGATTTCCACGCTTTCCAGACATCGGTAGCAATTGCCTGCGCTACATGTGAGTGTATAGCATAGTGTTTTGCATACGGCACCACCAATTTATGAAAGCTGTCTTCGGAAAAATGATGCTCTTTAAGTATCTTCTCACGTTGCTTATAGAGAGTTTTCTGCTCATCGCTATCGGAAGCTGATTTAGCAATAGCTGCCATCAGTTCCCGATACTTGCGCGTCTTGCGGAGTTGATGCCACATCTTTATGGTCACGCTGACAAGTTGGTTATAGATGATGCCACATTTCTTAAACTCTTTGTACAGATAGTCTTGCTCATTGAGATTTATATCCAACGGCAGCGTCAACACAAACGACGGTGTGCTATTTTTGCTTCCGAAAGCCATGATTAACCTCCTCGTATTATAAAGTAGTAGTTATTAAAGTCCCTCTCCAAGGACAAAATGCTACAATAACTCAAGTAGTCGGAAAAAAACTTATCGAAACAATCGTCATCAATAGAAGCAACGCCATAAACTTTACGGCGGCACACTGTTCCCGTGCGAAAAATCTCGTCCAATGCATTCATGTGACGCCGTGCATGGCGCATTCGACCGTCAAGAGTCTGATCTATAGCGTGGACATCGACTCCGAAGTATTGAAGCAAAAACTGCTCTGCAGTTTCACGGCTATAAGCGGGAGAGGCTGAATACGAAAGAAATCTGTTCCATGTAGCTCTATGTACCACGACCCGCAGCTGTTTTTCCTGCTGGGCAAGACCCTGTGTGTGGAACACACTACGCCGGAAGGCTACGCTCAATTCATGCAGGCAACAAGGCAGCCCCCGCACCAAGAACAGGAGCGCTGATATGAATACTACTATCCTAGCCCGCAGCCCGCCTGCGGGCTTTTTCCTTTGTCCGAAATCATCCAACAAGCAAGGAGAAGAACCTATGAACGACATTTTTGAAAATACCGAAACCATGCAGGAAAACGAGCATCCCCGTTTTTACACCGCCGAATCCGTCATGCGCGGGCATCCCGACAAGCTGTGCGACCTTATTGCCGACAGCGTGCTGGACGCCTGTCTGCAGCATGATCCCGCCAGCCGCGTGGCCTGTGAGGTAATGGCAACCCACGGTCACATTATTGTGGCGGGCGAAATCACGACCTCGGCAAAGCCCGATGTGTTCAACATCGTCCGGGATGTGCTGCGGGATGTCGGCTATGACCCGAAAGCCTACCAAATCGACTGCTACATCCACGACCAAAGCCCCGACATTGCGGGCGCTGTCGAGCCGGAATTGACTGAGGAAGAGGACGAGGATACCCTCGGCGCAGGCGATCAGGGCGTTATGGTCGGCTACGCCTGCAACGAAACGCCCGAATACCTGCCGATGCCGGTGGTTGCCGCCCAGCGCCTTGTAACGCTGTTGGAAATCTCCCGCATGACCGGCGTTATCCCCGACATCGGCCCGGACGGCAAGGTGCAGGTCACGATGGAATACAACGGCGACACGCCTGTGCGCATCACCACAGTGGTCGTTTCTGTCCAGCACAAGGAGGACACCGACATCAATAAGCTGGCGGATCTGCTGGACGAGTATGTGTTCCCGCTGGCCTTTGATAGTATGCCCGCCGATGATGCGGAAATCATCCTGAACCCCAGCGGCAAGTTTGTGCAGGGCGGTCCGGATGCCGATACCGGCTTGACCGGGCGCAAGCTCATGGTGGACAGCTATGGCACATTTGCACCCCACGGCGGCGGTGCGTTCAGCGGCAAGGATGCCACCAAGGTAGACCGCAGCGGCGCATATATGGCGCGGTACATTGCCAAAAACATGGTCGCCGCCCATCTTGCCGACCGCTGTCAGGTCACGCTGGCCTACGCCATCGGGGAAAAAGACCCTGTCATGGTGGATGTGAATACCTTCGGCACCGGCATTTGCGAGGATGACTGTTTGGCTGCCGCGGTGCGCAAGGCGTATGACCTGACCCCTGCGGGCATCATCAAGCAGTTGAACCTGCTGAACCCCATGTACAGCCGCACGGCGGCGGGCGGTCACTTCGGACGCGAGGATTTTCCGTGGGAAAATGTTGAACATATGAGCGACCTCGCCGCTTACATTGTGTAATTGCCGCGCGTCAGCAAAGAACAGATCTATGCCGCCAACCGGATGACGGCAATCGAGTTCCTGCGGAGGTACCGCCCCAATTCGCTGGTGAAAAGCAGTGCGCGGGGTGAGTACCAGCTTGCGGAGCATGACAGCTTCAAGATAAACGGCGAATCCAGTGTGTGGCATTGGAAAAGCCGCGACATCGGTGGCAAGTCGGCGCTGAAATATTTGATTTATGTGGAAGGTGTACCGTTTGTGGAGGCGGTGCAGTTGTTATGTGAGGAAAGCCCGATGTACATCCCCGTGCAGCATGAAGCGGTGGAGCGCGAGCGCCCGCCGTTCCGTCTGCCGAACCCTGCGCTGAATAATGACCGCGTAACGCGGTATTTGCTGGGGCGCGGCATCTCACTGCCCACGATTCGCTACTGCATTGCGAGAAAAATTCTGTACGAAAGTGCAGAATATCACAACTGTGTTTTCTTGGGCAAAGACCCGCAGGGTGTGCCGAAATATGCTGCTCTGCGCGGTATTTATGACTATGGGAAACCATTCAAGCGCGAGGCGCCCGGCAGTCAGAAACAGTACGGTTTCTGTATCCCGCCGATGCAGCCCGGCACTACCGTGGCCGTGTTTGAAGCCGCTATAGATGCCATGGCAGAGATGACGCTCTGCGGGGGTGCCGCGAACAAGTACCGTCTGTCGCTGGGCGGTATCTCGTCCTCCGGCAAGGAGCCTTTGGCGTTACATGAATTTCTGCGGCAGCACCCGGAAATCACCACGATAGAACTGCGGCTGGACAACGATGCCAAAGGGCGCATGGCGAGTGTCGGCATCCAGAAGATCTACGTTGACCGCTACACCGTGCATGACCTGCCGCCCGACATCGAGAATGGAGATTACGCTGATATGGCAAAAAACAATCGGCTGGCAAGAACTGCCGCCTACCGCGCAGCTTGCCGATAGAGAGAGATCAACATGAAGGTCAGAAATCGTTCGCCCACTTACAGGGCATAAACTGGAGGTAAATCGTTATGGCTGTGTTCCGTGTACAAAAGACGCAAAATTATACCGTTATGTCCAATTATCACCTGAATGACAAGGCTCTTTCGCTCAAGGCGAAGGGGCTTTTATCTTTGATGCTGTCCCTGCCGGATACTTGGGATTATACCACGCGCGGGTTGGCGTCCATCTGCAAAGAGGGCGTGGACGGGATTCGAGCAACGGTTCGGGAACTGGAAAACGCCGGGTACATCATCCGCTGCCGTGTCCGTGACCAAAGCGGGCAGGTGCGCGGTATGGAGTACACGGTGTTTGAGCAACCGCAAAAACCAGAACCGGAAAATCCCGTACAGGCTGAACCTGAACGGGAAAAGCCTGTGCAGGCAAAACCCGCGCAGGAAAAACCTGCACAGGAAAATCCCGCACAATTAAATACTAAAGAAACAAATGCTCACAAGCAAACTGCGCACATAACAATTCCTCCTGCACCAGCTATATTATTCCCAGCTCCGGCGGTGTTTCTCCCATGGTAGTTGGTGAAAAGCTAATCCTTGTTTCGCAAAAGTCCCCCTATATTGAATCTGACGATGATAAATCAACAACTACGGGAAAAGAAAAAATTCCTTTCCAAACGCACCACTGACAATAGTTTTGAAAGAGTCCTTTTCCAAACCCGTAGCATACAACAGCAATTGGGATATTCTCCCCCACTGGAAACATTTGACGGCACCATTTTTACCAAATTGGTAAGCCGCGTACAGGTCAGCCCTACCACAATAGAATTCAAGTTCATTAATGGCATGACACTATCTGAAAAACGGAGTTCGCTATGAAAAAGCGTTACATTTTATTCGGCTATCAAATTCAAAATGGTGAGTTCTGTATTGTTCAACAAGAAGGCGCCGCCGTCGAGTATATTTTTGATGCTTACAGCAATGGTGACAGTCTCCAGCAGATTGCCACACACATGAGTTCATGCGGGCCACCTTACCGTTCTTCAGACAACCGCTGGAATAAAAATATCATTGCCCGATTGCTTTCCTGCGACATTTACTGCGGTACAGCAACCTATCCCGCCATTATCACAAAAGAACTGTATTTCCAAGTACAGCAACTTCGCAATGAAAAGTCTGTATCCTACTCCAGCGTTCTGCAGTCGTTCCGCGATGAT
>OLZF01001608.1_pt1 | contig 14937 bp, 9 predicted proteins | sample 1674391 | NCBI WGS metagenome assembly OLZF01 (sample SAMEA103958166, study PRJEB25191) | human gut metagenome | biome: human-associated habitat [ENVO:00009003]; feature: intestine environment [ENVO:2100002]; material: feces | place: Germany | collected 2013/2015
ATAAACCTACGATTTTATCATCAATCTGAGAGGTTTACACAGAATAATTTACACTCGGCGGACATGCCGCCTATCAGGAACGTGTCCTGACTCAGTTACGTAAATATTATCCAAATGCTTCTTCCTCTACATGGGATATCATGGAAAAGTTCTGGAATCTCGATCCTTCTACTGTTGATACCATTATGCAGGACCCTATTCTGATTTTGGTCCTCCACCCAGGCTTCCTTCCGCTTTCTCCTGCAATATTCCATTCCACAGAATTGCCGATTCATTTATTATCAGTAAGATAGACATTATCACTCATTGTTTTCTTCTGCTTGTTTTTTTCTTATATTATGTATAATTGCATAAATCAGTACGATAATTAAAATTACTAACACTGCAATAATAACCCACAGCCAGAAAAATCCAATATGAATATTTGATTTTTCTTGAATATTATATGCATTGCCTGCCATATCATTGAGTATGATTCCGACATTGTGCCAACCTTTTTCAAGTGTAAACACTATAGTACTATCTTGACTTGAGTATCCAAATGCTATTTCCTTTCCGTCGTCATAGACTTTGCACTGACTCTCATCAATTAATTCATCGATATTAGAAACCGTAATCGTACGGTCGTCTTCGCCATAATACCAATGCCATGATCTGAACTCTTCTGGTATATCGCAGGTCGGCGCAATATTATCAATGTGCAGCTTCCCTAAATCTATCCTGTTGCCATCATTTTTTACTGTTAAATGCAACTGGACGTCCGTATCATCCTGGAAATTTTCCTTAAAAAAATCAGCTCCTAATGTAAAGTCATAAATTTCCATTCCGTAAACACTGTCATCTGTTATTGCTTGTGCATTTGTATTAAGTTCGTCACCATTGCTATCTCTTAAAACAATATCAACGCCAGTATCTTTCCTTGCCAGTACAAATATTTTAATATCATCAAAATTATCCGGTCTTTTGCTGATTGCATCTCCGTTTTCATATTGAAAAGAATACAGCCCTGTTTTTTGAGCTAAATTACTTTCCATAATATATGCCAATACATCCTGATTAACCATTCTGGCATATGTATTTACGTTCAAAAGACTTTCGTTTCCGGCAACATCAACCGCTGTTAATTCCAGTGCATAGACTCCATCTTCCACAAAATCAGGCAACACAAATTTGCTCCCTGCAATTTTGCCGGTCTTATTCGGATCATCTTTCAGATACACCGGAACCGGTCTGATGACGGTTACCGCTTCCGAACTTGTATGATCAGGAATGTAAACAGTTAAAGCATACTTTATATGGTCAATGTTTAAATCATCAAACTCAACTATCGGCGCAGGTTCATTCCTTCTTGAATATGAGTATATCTCCAGGCATTCAGTATCATTATCACTGACCGATATTCCATTTTTAGCCTCAACAATCGGCACTGTCTTATCAATTTCAAACACAACCGTACTTCTGGAATCAGAAGCATTACCAGCCAAATCAGACGGGGATATCTCCACTTGATAGACCGCATCTTTACACACTGTGAACGAGATTGTATGAACATCACCTGAGTCATCCCATATTGCACCATCCAACACTTCATATGTCATATCCATGAGTTCACTCGAATTATGATCTGCGCCTGCATCCTTTCTGGCAACACACAAATTTACAAGAGCGGGATCAAAGTTATGTTCCGTCACCTTGATAGTAACGGTTTTGTCGTGGTTAAAACTGTTTTCAGTAGAACTATTGGAGAATGAGGCAAAATTTTCTTCAATTACAGGTTCAGTTTTATCTACAAAAAAGAAGTTTTCGTTACCACCGCTGAAATTAACTGTTGCTGCATGATCTCCCAAGTCCGTTCCCGCTACGTCAAAGGTATAATCACCCTCATCAAAGTCAATTACCGCAACATGCTCGGTTTTAGACTTTTCCGAGAAGGAAATTGCCGGGATTTTACCAAATTTATTTTCAATAGCCACTTTTATAAGATTTTCATCAAAGTTCCTGTCAATCACTGTGATATCCGCAATGCGGTTTTGGTTATAGTAGACATCGCCGTCTTCATCGTCACGGAACAAAACGTTTATTATTGGACTTGTCTTATCAACCGTAAATTTTTCGCTTTTTACGTTTTCCATTTTATTATTCGCATTGTCGGATGCGTCAAACGTCAAAACAACATCATTGTCATCAACGCTGAATTCGAAGGTTTTTGTCACCTTTGTAACAAGATTCGTGTCAACCGCCGAAACCGTCCACCCATCCTCCAGACTGTCTCCGACATCATATCCGATATTATTAACTATAATGGTCTTCCTGTCATAAGGATTTTGTTCCGCGCTTTGGGAATAGCCGATTTCCTTAATACCTGATACTGTGTCGGTTACTTCAATCGTAATACTGTTATCCACAATATAAAGATTATTGCCTGCCGCATCATGATAAGAGGTTGAAACATTTTTAGTAACGGTGATATCCGGCGCGGCGTTGTCAACAACATACGCTTTTGTAGTTTTCTCACCTGAACGGTTTGCAACGTTATCAAATGCCTCCACAAATATCTGACCTTTAAAGCCTTTTGGTACTGTCAGCTTTGCTTGACCATCCGTTATCTTCTGCGATCCTGTAATCTCTTCTTGCTCTACGCCATCCCGATAAGGAACAAAGCGATACTGAACTTCATTCAGACCTGATGACGGCAGCTCATCTGAAACGTTGACCGTGACTTCAAAATCTGTTTTGAAAAAGAATCCATAGTCCAGTTTTTCAATAAATTCTGTCGTATCTTTAACTCCATTGGAAGCCTCCGGGACGAATTCGATTTTATCAATTTGGGGGGCGATATTATCAATATAATATGCCGTTTCATAAGTTTCAATGTTGCCAGCGTTGTCAATGCTTTCAATATTTATTGAATACTTGCCGTCAGCAGATTCTCCCGTTTTGTCCGTGAAGTAGTCCGTATCAAAAGTATAGCCCTGTTCCTCAGTATTCCTCGCGGAAGCTTGCTCAGTTACGGAGGTTTTCAGCAAATCCACACCTCTTTTATCAGAGGCAATATCAACATCATTTACAGCAAAATCAATATTACGAATACCGGAGTTTTCGTCCTCAACTTTAAGCTCAATCAATTTATTCGATTTATACCACGTTTGACCGTCCGTTCTGGTCACACCGTCACCTACAGGCAAACTCAATGTCATAGCAGGCTTAATTGTTTCAATCATTACGAATCTGTCACCCGCCAAATCACCATTTTCGGCATTTTCAATGTTCGGGCAGGTAATACTTCTCTTACCGTATTTATCGTATGCCGTTATAATAATTTCGCTCTCAAACACTTCCACTCCAGCAGCGATTTCAACAGAAAACACACCATTTCCCTCATTGCTCATTATTTCAGGAGCGGCTAACCCCTCATACAACACAGTCACATAGTCTATGCCACTGTCATACTCCATATCAGAAGCATACGCCTTAAATACCAGCGTGTCATTTGAATAGGTACCAAATGTCAGTACGTTAAGGATTTTATCGAGAGTTTTATCTTTCCTTTCAGCCGTAAATTTACTGATGACCGGATTCTCAAAATCCTTGTATACCGTAAACGGTTCCAGCATAAGAGAATTAGCCGCAACGTCAGTCACAGTGCCGGTTACGGTGTATTTATGTTCGCCATCCGGGTCAAGATTTGTGGTATTGACGATTACATAGTCACCATCCGCATCCGAGAGAATCTCATCATCTACAAATTCAAAGATTTGATCATTTATATTCAATGAAATACTTTTAAGACCTGAATCCGCATCAGAAGAATCCACGCGGAATGTTATAACCTCATCCTTGTCAAACCACTGTTCACCATCAATTATTACACTCTCAGGGCTTGTAGCAGAGATGACTCCGCTCTCGGGCGGCTCCCGGTCGATGTAGAACGTTTTCAAATCTTTGCGAACATTTCCTGCATTGTCCTCGACTTCAACGACAATCGTATGAGAACCATCCGCTAAATCACCTATTGTATAGGTTTCAGTATGTTTCAAATCTATTGAAGAAAATCCTGTTTTCTCAAATTTTGTTACACCGTTATCGGTAATTTTAAGCGAATACAAACCGCTGTTCACAGTACCTATATTGTCAGAAACTGTAATTGTTAACGTCTCAGAAGCATCACCCGCACCGTACCAGATTTTTTCGGATCTATCAACATAACCCTTAAAGCTAAAATCCCAGGAAATCGTGGACGCATCATTTTCAACAATCAAGTCATTACTATTGATAATCCCCATTCCATTGGGAATATCGGTTACTGCTGCCGTTGTAGTCCAACCAACCTCATCTTCAACGGTTATGTGCATTGCATGAATCATATCATGCCGTAAAACTGTAAGAACATATTCGCCTGCATTATTCTTCATTAGGGTTCTTCCATTTACAGTAACCGTTTTAACACCCGATGCATAGGTGTCTGTAATAGATTCATTGTCATCTGCAATAATTGCGATTTCAACAGCATCATTAGAAAAAGTACCGAAAGAAAAAAATCTCAAAACTGAGTCAGCTGCGCTTGTCTCAGCTTTTCTAATCTCTACGCTATTTATATTGGGAGGAAGCATATCGCTGCCGACAGTGTCCTCATAATCCTTATAACAAACATTTCCCGCATTGTCTGTTACTCTCAAATGCAGTACATGCTGATTTCCCGGAACTGTTATCGAATCCTTCCAAGGTAAAATAAACTCATATTTTGTTTCGTTGCTTGAATATCCATTAAATACAACATAGTCCGTTTTTGTTGCATCATTAATTCTAAACTCTGTATCCCACAAATACTCCACTTTGGCTATCCCGGAATGGAAATCGGATATTGTAACTTCAGCTTTTACTGCAGATATTTGATAACTTCCATTAATAGACGAAAGTTGTACATCTGGTTCAACATCATCCAGTACGAGTTGCCTGGAATCGACAGTTATATTGCTGCCATCCACATCATTCACACCGCTTAACTGTGCATACTTGCTACCACTTCCGGATGAATTTACGGCATATGCTTCCATATTCACTCTTTTGGGAGCATCATATGTAAACACTGCAGTGTAATGATATTTGCCGTCATTCCTAAGTTCTGACGTTGCCACTTTAGATGCATAGGCGCCATCTTCGCCAAGATATATCTTTGTTTCCTGTTGAACAGTCGTCCCAACAGCTTCAACTGTTACATTAATGCTCCCGTTTCCAAACACCCCCGAAGGTAAAAAGTTGAGAGTGGCATTTGCATCTAGTTTTTCAATCTTTATGTTCTCGATTTCAGGCAGCGTCTGAATCGATGTGTAATTATAAGTTTTTTCGTTGCTAATAGCCTGATAATATTCCGTATCAGAAGAATCGTTACATCGAAGGTAATATGTTGCTGCACCACTTTGAGTTTCTTGCAGATCAATTTCAATAGAAGAAGTCCATGTAGCATCTTTAAGATTGTCTTTGCTAATAAGAAAACCATTAGGTGCGGTCAGAATTGCTGTTTTCACGCCAGCATAATCATTGGTAGATGTTTCAGCGTTTACTGACGGGTCTACTTCATACGCCCGCACCTCGAACTTGGCTGTGCTGTCAAGTTCCGCTGTGTAATTATTATTATCGCAGCCAATGGTACCATTGATCCAAATTGAATAGTCGGCTTTAATATCATCGCCCGGCTGAATCCCAAATTGTGCCGTCAGGTTTACCACATCGCCCTGAACAATCTGGCTGGAATAATCGGCAATCTCATTTGTTTTATTAGTTTTGGTCTGCCCATAATATATGTAGGTTTTAGCAGGAGCAATTTTGATGACTTTCCTGGTAATATTAATCTGCTTTACAACTGGTTCCGTTATCGTTGGAAGCGTGTAAGACGCAGCTTCTGCCCCCTCAAGCCTGAAATTTGTGAGCGTAACATTCGTGTTTCCCACATCCGTGGAATCATATGCGGCATCTGCCACAAGATGGACTTCATCACCGAAACTAACGCCGCCGAGAATGCTGTCATCAAACTGATATGTTACATCGGTTGAGCCATATTCAGTATCAGTTATTGCATTAAAAACACTGTCGGTCAGCGTCAATAGATTACTACGAGCCGCATATACGGGCGGGAAGCAGTTAAAGACAAACAGAACTACAAGCATCAGAGGCAAAACCCGGTTTCTCAGTTTCATATTAATCTCTCCATTCTTTTGATTATGCAGAACATCTCTGCACTCAACAACACCGCAAACAGATCAATCGGTAATGCGTACATATTGGTTTCAAAAAAACACAATGCCAACACACCCGATAGAATCGAAATAGCAAAAATTACAGCAACCATCAGCTTCGGCTTTTTTAAATTTTTCTGGATTGCAAGTTTTCTTGATTTGATCCATAAAAATATCTGTAAAGCTGTTCCGGTGAACAGCCCGAGCCAAAAAATCAACGCAAGGAAAAATGCTAAATTTGTAAAACTCTCTTCAAGTTTAAGAAATGGAATAAACAGCAGACTTGCTGAAGATAGAAAGAAACAAGCCGCTGACACATCATTTATGGCTTTTAATTTCATAATACTAACCCTTACTAATTTATTTTTCATTTAATATGCTAGAAAAAGTCTTGTAAAACATACTTTTTACTTTAGACCTCTTGTACTTGTAAAAATACATCAGGAATCCAATAAAAAAACACAAAACTGCCAAAGCAGCAAAGCCATACAACGGGACTAAAATAAAAAGCGAATCGTATTTCAAATCCAAAGTGCTTTCAAGCTGTGCGTATAATCCTGTAAATAGAAGTGCAGCGAATACCACTGCAAAAAACACAAATGCTTGTAAAAAGAATTTCACATAAGAGCCAATGATATACCTGACTATTGGATACTTTTCAAATATCTTTTTCATAATGGCTTCTCCTTCAGACAAATTTTTTAAAAAATTCTTGTATTTCGGGCCTGCTTAGTCCCGTTTCTTTTGCAATTATATTAATGTTTTCATCATTATCAAGTACATATTTAAGTTTAATAACAGCATTGTGAAACTCAGAATTACTTTGGTATTCTTCTAACGTTTCATATCCGGCTAAAATCTCGGTTTTACCGACTTCAACGTTAAAAATTGCTTTTGCCAGATTATATCCTATGCTGTCGTTCACCTCGCCAAATTTAACAATTTCCGTTGAAATCTCTTTGAGCTTTCTTGTATTGGCATGTTGCATGATTTCATCAATACGCTGGGGCAACAGATTATTATTATTCACCTTCTCCAGAAGTGTTACAAGCATTTCAGCCTCGTACTCAGATATATCGCCGTCCTTGTATGTGAAACCAGAAATTTTGGTGTAGGTGGCATCTAATCTATTGCCTGGAGCTGTGGCAATCAAATCATTTGCCGTTTCTTCCAATCTAAAAAACTGGGTTTCATTATAATCAACAGTCAGATTGTCCCATTTCCTCTCGGCAATCGTAAACGCCATAATATGATAGATAAAATATATTACGAAGAATATTGAGGATAATGAAAGCATTACCCCACAAAGTTCAAAGGCATTTTTAGCCTTTATATTCTCTTCCTTTACAATTGTCGGGACAGAATCTTTCGCATCTTCTATGTCTTTTCTTAATTCCTTATAGGAATGGTAATAATTCTTGTTATCCCAATCAGCATAATACTTTGTCCGTTTTTTGGTGCATTTCTTCACAATATTTTCGAGCTTCTTATGATAAAACATAGATGAGCAAGATAAATCTCTGTTAAAATAAGCATCATTGTTTAGGAAGTTATCTCTGTAAAAATCATGTGTATCCTCAGAAAACTGTTTGTTTTTTGTGACCAGTTCAAAAATATTCAGACACTCCCAAAAGGTCGCTCCAAAAGAATATATGTCGCTTTCGATTGACATTTTCCCTTGTTCAAAACTTGCTGAAAACGGAAACGCTGAATGAACTGCGGCTTTGGAATAACATTCAGGAGCCGCATAACCCAGAGTCCCATGCTGATACATATTATCTAAAGTTTCGTTCTCGTTATAATCCGCTTCAGACAAATCACTTTCGGCAAATCTGTTTGCCCTGGTAACCTTTTTTGATCTTCCAAAGTCTATCAACACCAATTCTTTACCATACCTGGTCACCATTATATTATCTGGCTTTATATCTAAATGTAAAATATTTTTCTGTTCCGTAACAAACTCCAAAATTTCACATAAGTTTATCATAAAGAGTAGTATTTGATTTTGATACTTCAAAATGTTGTCATAGTTGTAGCTTTGATTAATCGCAGCTTTTTCACTGCTGTCAAATTCATAATAATTAATAATCGTGTTTAATCCATTTCCTAAAGCCTCCATTCTTCTGAGTTTCCAATACTCTTCTCTGCAAAACTCCTCAAGAGACCAACCATCAATAAACTCTTCGACAACACAAAAATAGGTATCGCTGCTTATCACTCCGCCGTGTACTTTATCGCAGAGCACGCTAAAATCCCCTAAATCCTCGACAACATCATCTATACGGACAATAGAACGACATTCACGCAATTCCTCAAAAATCTTCCATTCTTCAGTCTTGAAAATTTCCAGTCTGTCGATAGTTTTTCCCTTCATACAAACAGACTTCGGCTTGAATTTTAATACGCAGGAAAATTGCAGACCCCCGTCACACTTTGCCTTTAAGCCTTTATAAACAATACTCTCTGATCCAATAGCAATAAAACCATCTTTATTAATCCCGTAAGATGTGTCTATTATGTATTTATAAGAATTGCTGATAATTTCATTACTCATTTTATTTTAGACCACCTTTTTCTTTTTCCGAAAAGATCAAATGATATATTGATTCTTTCGAGTCTTCTTTAAGTACAGTAAGTTCTTTAATTTCCCTCTTCTTTTCTTTCTCTGTCGCCGGGGTAACGGCTTCTCCAATTGACGGACTTCCCATGACTTTCGATCTTTGTATGATATCTTTGATTAAAGATGCATACTTTCTCCTTTCCTAGTTTTTCTGTATTTCATAGCCTAGTTCTGACATACATTCAAACAATTGCAACACCCTTTTTTCATATGTTTTATTACATCCAAACCAAAAGTCTGCTCCTTGATCACCAGATATAAAATACGCAGATAAAATTCCCTTTTTGATTAGTTTTAGTGGCTGATTAACAATCGATGCTGCCAAAAAATCCGACCATTTCACTTCATTTTCAAAATAATATATAGTAGTTTCGCATGCATAGTCAAAATGATTGCTTTTTATTTTTGCATTACTGAGATGCAAAAATATATGAAATGGATTTAATAAGTCTTCTGCTTTTGCTAAAATAACCGATGGTTCAATTAATTTGGGTATATCTTCATCTGGCAAGCGATACCCATGAAAAAACACTTTTTTTTCTTTTGACAGGTCAAGGAAAAACTTATTAAGTATGCTTGTAATCGCATTATCCTTTTCATCAATACCATTACACCAAAAAGTAATAGTGTCAGCTTTTATTGTATATTTTAGTAACATTTTGATTACCTCTTAAATTGTCAGCCACAAAAGTCCAGTAACCAGCGAAAGAGACTCAATTAATCGCCCTCATACCGATAGAAATTCAGCACTAAATCTTTTCAACTATGAAAGTAATTTTGCTATTTCTCCCTTTTGACGTTTTAATGCAAACTGCAGTGCGTCCATATTCCTCATAAATGGAGTTGAATATTTTATGTTCTTATCTATATTGCTATCCAACAACAATTTCACGGCTTCTATATTGTCATGTAAAATTGATATGAAATACGGATTGAATTTGGGGTCGGAAAAATTCATTATAATTTTATTTTCCAACAAATATTTTACGATTTCATTTTCGCCCATCTTTATGGCACTATTTAATTCAACAGCATTGAATTTATTAAAATTGAAGCCCCTTGCCAATAATTCCAAAGAAATATTTGTAGCCTTTTCTAATATAGATGCGTTAAGCAGCGAACCAGATGTTGTTATCGTATTCAACGAATCCTCTCTAGTATCCAAAATTTCTACAAACGCTTTTAAATCCCTTTTTTTAATCGAATCCAAAATTTTGCTTGAATATTCTACATACTCATCATCTTCCCCCCACAGATATTGTGGTGTATAACGACTTGCAAACTTCTCATATATTTCACTTCCGGGTTTTTCACCTTCTATTACAGCAGTTATAAATTCTTGGGGAGGATTATATTTATGACTTAATATATTAAGCATTATCGAATCAGGGGCGGCATAGCGTAAAAGTTTCCCATTTATATTAGCTATTACCCTTATTTCAGCCATACCAACTTTTATAGTTTCATTATTGAAAGTCAAGTCTTGTAATTGCACCCCCCTGACTTTATTAAACGTTCGATTAGTATACAACCAAAGATTTTCAAAAAAGCTCGTATTAAGTTCTTTAATCTTATTAATTGGCATAAGTTTTCCCCATCCTATGTTTAATGCATTTTCAAATTGCATGTGAGAATAGTACGTAAAATCTCTGTATTGTTCCATAACAATTCTTACTCCTTTTTGTTAATTAAACCATTGTCTGATAACATTTAGTATATCTATTGATCTTTCACTAAAACACCATCCGCATACAGTTGGATTTTTCCCATTAAGAATTGTGCTTAAATCTTCTGGTGATAATTTAGTAACATCAAATACTTTGACATTAGGATTATTTCCCCATTTGGCCAAATCATCTATAAAAAATTGTTCATGCACACTTAAATTTCCGGACATATCCCCATGTGCACCAGTTAACAGATTAATGTCACCTGTTGCGTTATCTATAATACTGGCAAACTCACTTTGCACTATTTTGTCAGTAGATACATATATGTCCGCACCATTTGAATTTTTGACAGAATAAAGTTTTGGCCCACCAAACCCTCTTTCTATACCGGCATCTGCTCCATGACAGTAATCTGATACGTATTCTACCGTATTACCAAGCTCATCAAATCCACTTCTCAATGTCACACCTGGTTTACTAAAAAATTTCAATTTCAGCGCAGTAAATCCTTTAGAAAGACCATATCCTATACCTGCAAACGCTACTCCCAGTGTACCTGAAATACCCATGTTTAACAATACTTGTCCAAATGAAATATCTGTACCTTTGATAAATGTGTCTCCTAAATCACTAATTAATTGTGATACTGCTCCTGAAGCCCCACCAACTGACAAGGTTTGTCCAAGTGTCAGAGATACGCCTTGTACCCCTCCAGTAAATGCAAAACCCATTCCTCCAGAGATAATACCAGCTATTGCTCCCATAAATGCACCGTTTTCAAAACCTTCCCAGAATGATCCTCCAGTGATGGCATTTATTACCCCGCCAGCAACACCACCTATCGCAGCCCCAAACAGAATCCCCTTAGCAATTGCTAAAATTAACCCTGCTGAAGCCGGACACAATACAATAATAGCCACTGCAGCGATTACTAATACGATTGTTACGATTGCCTTCCAATGCTCTTTACACCATTCCCCAGCCGAGACAAACCAATCCTTAGTTTTTTCTTTCCAATCTTTCTCACACTCAGGTTTTAAATAGCTATAGCTCTCATAAAAATCGTCTTTTCGCTGCCTGACAAGATTGGCCACGCCGCTATCGATACGAATAACATCTGATATAAAATTCTCACTGTTCTGATTGAATGTGTCGAGAGAATTAACTTTTTCTTCCTGCGTCTGTGAAGATGTCTGTATGGAGCTGATGACATCGTCAAGATTACATACACTTTTGTCAACAGTTAAAGCCTTCTTTTTCAGCGCAGACAATTCGGACTTATAATCAGTGACAGATTTTTTGACATCTTTTATCAGCCCAGGCATCTGGTTTATTTTATTGGCGTATAACGCGATAGTTGCCATGAATTTTCTTCCTTTCATTTAAAACTTTAACACTATTTTTTGCTGCTGATAAAAACGCCTGAAAATTAAATACTATTATTCAATATGAACAAGCATTATTCTTCTGATTCAGATGCCTGTGGATTTCTGTTAAATGCTCCGAGTTCCTCATCAAGTTTCATATAATTGTCCTTAATATCCTTAACCGCGCCTTCGTTTATCCCCTTCAAGATATCTTCAATCCCACCGATTTTTTCGAGTATATGGTCGGTTTCATTTTTGTACGCGTCCGCTCCTTCACCTTTCCATTTCCCTAATAAAGCAGAATTGATATTATCAAATTCTGTTTTGATAGCATTAAACTCTCTGATTGCTTCCGCACTATCCCTTTCAAATTGTGCAAGTTTTTCAATATCAGCTGATACAAAAGCAACGTCTGCCATAATCATCATCCTTCCTATAATGTCAATCCCCAAATCATTGATTTTACGGACTTTTCTTTAAATATTAACCTCTATCAACAGAGCCACAAGTGTATAACAGTCATTGTATCTTGTACTGAATAGCTAAAAGAAGGTACAGTTTATAAAGCATCCCCTTGGTTTGCTCTATAATGGCTATAATTCCTCTGTTAACTATGATGGTGAACCTTCCATGCCTAAAGGGATCGTGTCCCAACTTCCTTCGTCCCACCTATTCATACACTAAGTGCCAGCTAAGCTTTCAAACAGGGTCTTGCCCTACGGAATAAACTACTGCTAGCTACAGCTCTTGTTTGTATTTTGATTTTACTGACCAGTTGTTTCCACAAGGTACGGATATTCCGTGGACGCTTACCTTGCTTCACCCAGATGGTCGTTGTGCTGATGCAGTACCTTTAGTACTTCATCGTTATCGGGTTTCTTTCCAGAACCCTGCCCGATCTCAGAATCATCTGCAACCCGGCAGAATTCTGGAATACGTGATTTAATCTGCTTCTTTTATGCTGCAGTCATTTCCTGCTTTTCCGGGCGTCTGATGTCCATTAACATCTTTTTCGGATCATAGACTGTTCCCTTCTTTAGTATCGTGAAGATTATCCTCAGAAGCTTGCAGGCAATCACAATCAACGACTGCATCTTTTTCAGTGGATTATCGACCCGTGTCGTATAGTAAGTATGAAGTTCTTTGAATTTCTCTGCATGTGCCACCGCTGACCTTGCCGCCTGGAACGCCTGGAATAACCAGTATCTGAGCCTTTTGCGCCCTCTGTGGCTTATCTTGGTTTCTCCCTTATGCTTACCAGAACTACTTGCTACCAGCCCTAATCCACTCAGTTTCTGTATTTCCTTTACGTCATCAAATCGTGAAATATCTCCCATCTCCGCAAGGATCCCTGAAAGTGTGTTTTCTCCAATTCCGGATATCTCCAGAATGTTACTGGCATGCGGTATTTCCTGACATTTTTGATTGATCTGCTCTTCTACAACAGCAAGTTCAGCATCCAACTCCAGGATTTTCTGGACAAACCACTTTTCAGCGGTCTTACCTGCAACGGCTCCATCTTTGATCCCAACACTTGCTTTCGCATACTGTAAAATTTCTCCGGCTCTGCTATAACCGCGTCCTATAAGCTTAGCATCATGCCAGATTTGCCTGATTCCATCTTCACCAAGTGCTGTCAGATCTTCCGGAAATGGTGCCAGTTTCAGCAGTTCCAGGCTAAATGCACCATCAACTTTTCCCAATGCATCTTTATACTCCGGAAAATATATCTTCATTTCTCTGTGCATTCGGTTGATTGTACGGATTCTGTCCTCATTTAACTGCTCTCTGAACATGGATAACCTGCGAAGCTCCGCATAGAGTTTTTCCGGAAGGTAGGGCATACCGAAGTTGCCATCCTTGACAAGGTTTGCTATAAGTTTCGGATCCTTCGTGTCATCCTTCAGCTGGCTGTTATCTTCCACTTCCTTTGTCTGCTTTACAGCATAAGGATTAGCCTGAACAACACTGATTCCATTTGAAATCATCCATGTCGCAAGGCAGAACCAATAGTGACCAGTCGGCTCTAAGCCAAGAACTATCTGGCTCTTGTTATGTTCAGCAGCTATTTTTACTGCCCATTCCTTTGCACTCTGGAATCCCTCAGAATCATTGCTGAACGGAAATGCGGATTTGCTGAGTTCCCTGCCTCTGGTATCAATCGCTCTCAGATAGTTTGTTTCACTGCCTACATCACATCCTTTCAAGATTTAATAAATTTCAACTTCAATAAGTTATCCCCTCAAAGTCATAAAAGTATCTGTCAGCATTTTCACACCTTGCATAATCCTCTTTTGAGGCTTTAATGTCCAATTAGATTGATGATGCTTTTCAATCCTTTTTATCAAATCCATACTTCCTTTTATAAAGTTTTTTCACAAAACTGTTTATGCACCGCATTAGGAACTAAAACCTCATACTTTCCAACACGATATATAAAAAACAACCTATGTTAACTGCTATTTGTCATCCCTCTATAGAATATTTACAATTCCTTAAGTGGATATTTTTCGATCTTCGCATTTGTGGAATCAAAATTGCTACTTAATAACAATAACAAATAGTCTGTTTTATCTATAGTAATAAATTTGCCTCTCAAAAACCTATAATATTGGTCTTTAGGGTAAAGCACAACATTCTTACCGCCATACATTACTGATATTTCACTTTCACTTATCTGTGCAGCACAATTTGTTGTTGCAACTTCAATATCATGAAATTTAATAGGCACTATTTTTAATACGGATTCTGTATCATTTTTATAATTCATTAACATTATTACATTTTTTGATTTGATTACCGCATGATACCTGTTTGGATATACCTTATACATCAGAAATTTATTTAATTTGTTCCAATCATCATATATTGAAACTTGAAATTTTTCTATTGTGTTTTTTTGTATTATCTGGGCTTTGTTATCTAATAAATTTACATGCACAAAAATATTTCCACTATCTGCTAATAATATCAAGTCATTATCTACCCATTCATAGAAGGGAAGGAAGATTCTTTCATTCAAATCTGCATCCAACAAAATAATATCA
>OLZF01001609.1_pt1 | contig 14937 bp, 7 predicted proteins | sample 1674391 | NCBI WGS metagenome assembly OLZF01 (sample SAMEA103958166, study PRJEB25191) | human gut metagenome | biome: human-associated habitat [ENVO:00009003]; feature: intestine environment [ENVO:2100002]; material: feces | place: Germany | collected 2013/2015
AATAAATATAGATGATATAATATGAATTATATCTTCTTCGTCTCCGTTCTTAAAGAATATACTTACTTACATGTACATGTCAGCGCTACTCACATGCACATGTTATCCTTCTCTACATGCACATGTCAATATTGCTAACATGCACATGTAAGCATCTCCATTCTTTAAAAAACTATCGTCTTTACTTTAAAGATATTGTGATTTAAGTGCTATCCGCATGGGATTCTATCAAATTTTACTTATTTTTGCATAGAACTTCTTGTAGAAGTAACCTTTAACCAATCGAAACTCAGATGAAGAAAATAGTCACATCCTTATATCTATTATGTTGTGTATGTATGTGTCAGCTCCATGCCGCCAACAATGTTGTAGACTCCCTTTTATCCCAACTGGACCATGTAATTCAAAACCGCCCTGTATACATCGAGCAAAAAGAAAAGAAGCTGAACGACCTGAGACAAGCCTTGAGACAACGCATTTCTGACGAAAACCGCTTTACCCTGTTGGGGGAATATCTGGATGAATACCGTTCCTACAACACCGACTCTTCGCTCTACATCTCACGCGAGAGATATCAGGTAGCCCTGCGAATGAAAAACAAGGAACATCAGGACAACGCCCTCATGAACACTGCCGAGATTATGGGCACAGCAGGCATGTATAAAGAAGCAGTCGACCTGATGCATAACGTACAAATCAATCATCTACCGGATGACCTACACCCGTATTATTACCATATTTACCGTACCGTCTATGGCCTCATGGCCGATTACGCCGTTACGGAACAGGAGAAAAAACTCTATGCCGAGATAACGGATAGATACCGTGATTCCCTGCTATTGGTCAACAAAGACAATCTTTTGGTGTACACGCTGATTCAGTCCGACCAGCACAATGTGCGGGGCGAGTTCGATAAAGCCATCCAGCTATTGACCGACTACCTGGCGGGACAGATAGACAATGTGCACGATGTGGCAATCTGTGCCTACACTTTATCAGAGTCATACCGCCTGAAAGAAGACACAGAAAAAGAGAAGGAGTATTTGATTCTTTCCTCCATTGCAGATATGAAGTCCGCAGTGCGCGAATATATTTCTTTGAGGAAACTGGCTGTGTTGCTCTATCAGGAAGGAGACATAGACCGTGCCTATTCGTATCTGAAATTGTGTATGGACGATGCCGTGTTCTGCAACGCCCGGTTGCGTATTCTGGAAATCCTGCAAATTTTCCCCCTCATCAACGACACTTACCAGCAAAAGGCCGAAAAGCAACAGGAACAAATGAAATGGGCGTTAGTCTCTATCAGCTTGCTGTCCATCTTCCTACTGATTGCCATCTTCTATGTGTATAAGCAGATGAAACGCGTAGCAGCCGCACGTCACGAAGTGATAGATGCCAACAAGCGTCTGAAAGAATTGAATGAAGAACTCCACCGCTACAATCTGCAACTGAAAGAAGCCAACCACATCATTGCCGAAAACTCCTACCTGAAAGAGGAATACATCGGCCGCTATATGGACCAGTGTTCCGTATATCTGGAAAAGATGGATAACTATCGGCGTTCACTGGGCAAGATAGCCGCTACGGGCAAGGTAGATGAGCTATACAAAAACATCAAATCTTCCAAGTTCATAGAAGAGGAACTGAAAGAATTTTATGCCAATTTTGATAACACCTTCTTGCAACTGTTTCCCACTTTTGTAGAAGACTTCAACACCCTGCTTGCCGAAGGGGAGCAGATTTACCCCAAGGCCAACGAACGAATGAGTACCGAACTGCGTATCTTCGCCCTTATCCGTTTGGGAATTACCGACAGTGTGAAGATTGCCCAATTCCTGCGCTATTCTGTGACTACCATTTATAATTACCGTACCAAAGTTCGTAATAAAGCTGCGGGCGACCGTGACCAACTGGAACAGGAAGTAATGAAAATAGGTAAGTCGAGAGACTAAAACCACACTTTTAAGGCATATAAGTGTCTTTTTTACGCTTATATTTTTACTACTTTTTTGGAACAATGCATCTTCTTGATAGCATTGATTATTAGTGTTTTATGTCTTATGAAACGCCTAAAACTACTACTTTTTCACTCTTTTCCCCCTTATTGCTTCCTCTTATCAGATACATTTGCATTGTTCCTTCACAGAGGGGACAAATGCATGTGAATCTATATTTTTATTACTAACTTTAAACTCTTATATTATGCAAAAGTACAAAATGCCGATCAGGCTTCGAATCATGGTTTGTCTGATAGGAATGTTACTTCCGATGTGCATGTTCGCACAGCAAATCACAGTACAAGGTGTAGTGAAAGACCAGACCGGAGAAACCGTTATCGGTGCTAGTGTGGGGCAGAAGAACACAACGAACGGTACGATAACGGGTATCGATGGCGATTTCTCGCTGAATGTGCCTTCGGATGCCGTTATAGTAGTTTCATTCGTGGGCTATAAGTCTTTGGAAGTTCCCGTAAAAGGACAGAAACAGATTATGGTAACACTCTCGGAAGACAGTGAAATGCTGGACGAAGTGGTGGTTATCGGTTATGGAACCATGAAGAAAAGTGACCTTACCGGTGCTGTTTCCTCTTTGGGAAGCAAGGACATCAAAGATGCCCCCGTTTCTAATCTGGGACAAGCCATTCAGGGCCGCATCTCCGGTGTGCAGGTAGTGGATGCCGGAAAGCCCGGTGACAATGTATCTATCAAGATTCGTGGTCTGGGCTCCATTAACAACTGCGATCCGCTGGTGGTGATTGACGGTGTGCCCACCGACCTGGGGCTGTCTTCACTGAACATGGCGGATGTGGAACGCCTGGACGTATTGAAAGACGCATCGGCTACAGCCATTTACGGTTCGCGTGGAGCCAATGGGGTAGTGATGATCACCACCAAGCGCGGAACGGAAGGGAAAGGAAAATTGTCGGTATCGGCTAATTGTGCTTTCCAGAATGCCACGAACGTTCCTTCTTTACTGAACGCAAGCCAGTATGCCGATTTGAGTAATGATATGATGGTGAACAGCGGTCGCAACCCGAACCCGAATTGGGCAAATCCTTCGGAACTGGGTGCAGGTACCGACTGGATGGACGAATTGCTGCGCACGGGTGTGATGCAGAACTATACGGTAAGTTATTCCGGAGGAAATGAGAAGTCTCATTATTATGTGTCCGGTGGTTTTCTCGATCAGTCGGGTACGGTGCGCAGTGTAAACTATCGCCGTTTTACGTTTCAGTCCAACAGCGACGCACAGGTGCTGAAGTGGTTGAAGTTCTCCAATAATATCACTTTCAGCACTGATACGAAGGATTCGGGCAGCTATAATATCGGTGATGCACTGAAAGCTCTTCCCGTTCTTCCGGTGAAGAATGAAGACGGCTCATGGAGTGGGCCGGAAGGTAATTCGGAATGGTACGGTAGCATCCGCAACCCGATAGGGCCTACGCAACTGAACAAGAGCCAGACGAAAGGTTATAACTTCCTTGCCAACCTGACGGCGGAACTGACTTTTACCAAATGGCTGAAATTCAAGAGCACTTTCGGTTACGATGCCAAATTCTGGTTCATCGATAACTTCACGCCGAAATATAATTGGAAGCCTATTCCAACGGAAGAAACTTCACGTTACAAGAGCGATAATAAATCATTCACTTATCTGTGGGATAACTATTTTCTGTTCGACCATACCTTTGCAGAAAAGCATCGTGTGGGAGTGATGGCGGGATCATCTGCACAGTGGAATGAGAATGATTACCTGAATGCACAGAAGAACGTATTCATGTTCGACAATGTGCATGAAATGGATAACGGTCAGGAGATGTACGCCATCGGCGGCAGTTCCAATGAATGGGCGTTGCTCTCTTACATGGCACGTATCAACTACTCTTACGAAGACCGCTATATGCTGACGGCAACTGTCCGCCGTGATGGTTCCAGCCGTTTCGGTAAAAAGAACCGTTGGGGTACTTTCCCTTCTGTATCTGCCGCATGGCGCATTTCACAGGAAAGCTGGTTCCCGAAGAATGACGTTGTGAACGACCTGAAAATACGTGTAGGATATGGAGTGACGGGTAGCCAGGCAAGTGTCGGCAATTATAGTTACCTGGCATCTTACAACACCAGTGTATATCCATTCGGAACAACGAGCGGCAATCAGACCGCATTGGTTTCCTCTACGCTTGCCAATCCTTACATCCATTGGGAAGAGGTGGCACAGACGAATATCGGTTTTGATGCTTCCCTGTTCAATTCACGGATCGTATTCTCACTGGATGCTTATCTGAAAGAGACAAGAGATATGTTGGTGAAGGCATCCATCCCCATCACATCGGGATTTGAAGATACCACCACCACTTATACGAATGCCGGTAAAGTGCGCAACCAGGGCTTGGAAATGAGTCTGCACACCATCAACCTGACCGGAGAACTGGGTTGGGAAACAAACGTGACCGCCACTTATAATAAGAATAAGATTAAGGACCTGAACAGCGCGGTTCCTTACTATATCAACCAGATCAACAACTCGTATGTCACGATGCTGGCAAAAGACTATCCGATTAATGCTTTCTACGGCTACGTGACGGACGGCTTGTTCCAAAACCAGGCGGAAGTGGATGCGCATGCCGTGCAGCCGGGAGCTGAACCGGGTGATATCCGTTTCAGGGATTTGAACAACGACGGTGTCATCAACGACAGTGACCGCACAGTGATTGGCAATCCCAATCCCAGTTGGTTCTTCTCAATGAACAATAACTTGTCTTATAAAGGATTCGAGCTTTCCGTATTCCTTCAGGGAGTGGCCGGCAATAAGATTTATAACGCCAACAATATCGATAATGTAGGTATGGCTGCCGCATACAACCAGACGACTGATGTGCTGAACCGTTGGCGCGGAGAGGGGACAAGCTACTCCATGCCGCGTGCCGTGTTCGGCGATCCTAATCAGAACTGCCGTGTATCCGACCGCTTTGTAGAAGACGGATCTTACTTGCGTGTGAAGAACATCACTCTCTCTTATACCTTCCCGAAACAATGGTTGCAGAAGTTGCAGATAGAGAATGCACGCCTTTCCCTTTCCTGTGAGAATGTGGCTACCATTACCGGGTATTCCGGTTTCGATCCGGAGGTGGATATCAACGGTATTGATTTGTCCCGTTATCCCATTTCCCGTACATTCAGTGTAGGATTAAACTTTAACTTTTAATTGATTTGGATATGAAAAAGATAACAAACTTACTATACGTGCTGGCTGTATTGATGCTGGTATCATGTAACGACTTTCTGGATAAGTCGCCCAAATATGCCGTTGACCCTGAAACAACCGTGACCGATGATGTGGCCGTGGCACTGACAAATGCTTGCTACAAGGCGCTTCAGTCTTCCAATCTCTACAACCAGCGTATGTGGTCGCTGGATATCGTTGCGGGCAACAGCCTGGTAGGTGCAGGCGGTGGTACGGACGGTCTGGAAACCATACAGGCATCCAATTTTATCACGCAGAGCGATAATGGTATGGCCCTGTATATGTGGCGTTCTCCGTGGGTAGGCATCGGGCAGTGTAACATTGTGCTGACCAGTCTTCCGCAGGCCGAAGCCGTATCGGAAAGCATAAAGAACCGTTGTATGGGTGAAGCATATTTCCTTCGTGCCCATTACTATTATATCTTAGCCCGTTTGTATGGCGGCGTTCCTTTGCGTCTGGAACCTTATAATCCGGGTGAATCTACTGCAATAGCACGCACTACGTTGGATCAGACTTATGAGCAGATCATTTCGGACTGTAAGAATGCGGTCGATTTGCTTCCGGCGAAAGCGGAATATAATGAAGAAGAAAAAGGACGTGCCTGTAAGGATGCCGCCCTTGCCATGCTGGCGGATATCTACCTGACACTGGCTCCCAACCATACGAGTTATTATGAAGACGTGGTGGAACTGTGCAATGAGATTACGAACCTGGGTTACGACCTTTCCACCTGCAAGTATGAAAATAACTTCGATGCTACTATCAATAACGGTCCCGAATCTCTGTTTGAAGTGCAGTATTCCGGAAGTACGGAATATGATTTCTGGGGAACGGACGGTCAGTCTTCCTGGCTTTCCACTTTTATGGGGCCCCGCAACTCGGACTTTGTTGCAGGCAGCTACGGCTGGAACCAGCCTACGGAGGAATTTGTGAGCCAGTATGAAGAAGGTGACAAACGGAAGGAACTGACGGTTCTTTATGCAGGTTGTCCGGACTTCGACGGGAAGACTTACAAGAGTTCTTATTCCAATACCGGATATAACGTGCGCAAATTTCTGGTGTCCAAGACTATTTCGCCGGAATACAATACGAACCCCAATAACTTTGTTGTGTACCGCTATGCGGATGTCTTGCTGAAGAAAGCGGAAGCGCTGAATGAAATGGGACAACCCGGCCAAGCTGCCGCTCCCCTGAATATAGTTCGCAAACGTGCCGGACTGCCGGAAGTTTCGGGTCTGTCGCAGGAGGCGATGCGTGAGAAGATTATTCACGAACGGCGCATGGAACTTGCTTTCGAAGGACATCGTTGGTTCGATATGATCCGCGTCAATAATGGAGAGTATGCCATCCGTTTCCTGCAATCCATCGGCAAGAACAGTGTGAACAAGAATCGCTTGTTGTTCCCCATTCCGCAGACGGAAATGGATGCGAATATACTGATGACACAGAATCCGGGTTATTAATCACTTAAATCAGAAGAAGAATATGAAAAGATATATTTCACATTTAGTATTTGCATTGCTGGGTTGCATGGCACTGTCTGCATGTGTGGACAATGACTATATGGAACTGGACAAGGGGCACAATGAACTGGTGCTTTCCACCAGCAACACGGAAGTCGTTTTGAACGAACAGGCGCATGGCGATGATGCCCTGGAACTCTCCTGGACAACGGGCACGAATTATGGTACGGGAAATAAGATTTCCTATACACTGGAACTTGCCAAGGCGGGCAGTAATTTTGTCGCTCCTTATGTGGCTTTGGAGAATGTCGTGCAGGAATATACCTGGAAGAAGAACGTGGAGGAATTGAATAACATCCTTCGTGAGCATTTCGGTGCGGAAGCTACTGAAAACATCTCTCTGGAAGCACGCCTGACAGCCAAAGTAACGGATCAGGAAGAGACGCAGGTGGCCACCACCTCTTTTAATGTCACTGCCTACAAACCGTTGACTTCTACTCTTTACCTGATAGGTGATGCCACTCCCGGCGGTTGGAGTGCGGACGATGCAACGGAAATGACCCGGAAAGACAATGGTATATTTACATGGACGGGAAAAATGACTGCGGGTTCCTTTAAGTTTATCACTACGCTGGGGGCTTTTTTGCCGTCGTACAACAAAGGAACTGACGGAAAGCTGGTGCTTCGTACCAGTGCCGATCAGCCGGACGAATCGTTTACGATTGAAGAAGAGTTCAACTATGTTGTTGAAGCGAACCTGTTTACCGGTGCTATCACCTTGACTCAGACCGAGAACCTCAGACCGGCTTACGATCAGCTTTATTTCGTTGGAGGTATGAACGACTGGGGATTTGTGCCGATGAAAAAGGATGTGCTCGATCCGTTCCTGTTCCGCTATGCCCGTTTGTTTGATGCAGGCCAGGGCGGGGAATTCAAGTTCGGAACTTCGGAAGGAAGCTGGGAGAGCATGTATAAGGCAAAGAATGCCAATGCCGCTTACACCGATACGGAAATGGTATTTGTGAAAGGGTTCGATCCTGACAATAAATGGGTGCTGAAAGATGCCGAATGTGGTAAGGCCTATAAGATATGTGTCGATATTCGTGCAGGGAAAGAGCGCATGATGATGAGCGAATTTGTTCCTTATGAGATGATTTATATGGTAGGGGATGCTGCGCCTGCGGGATGGAGCATTGGAGATGCCACGCCGATGCAGGCCACGGATAATCCGTATGTATTTACCTGGCAAGGTGTACTAAACGTGGGTGAGTTGAAGCTGACCTGTGATAAGAAAGAGGACTGGAACGGTGCCTGGTTTATGCCGACCGTAGCCGATAAGCAGCCTTCGGGCGAGACGGAACCAATGTTGTTCCTAGATAAGGCCAGCGATGCTTTCAAAGCTCAATACCTGGATGTAATGATTGGAGGTATCGACCTGAAATGGAAGATTACGACGGCTGGTTCTTATAAGATTACTCTGAATCAACTGGAAGAGACAATTTTGATAGTAAAACAGTGAAACGATGAAATATATAATTTATGCAATGGCTGCCATGTTCTTTTTGGCTTCGTGCAGCAAAGACAATGATGAAACCGGCGGTGGTAACGGCGGTGGAGGAGAAACCGGAGGAGTGACTGATGTCACTCCCGTTACCTCCGATTTAACCGTGAACCTGACTACTGACAAGGCTTGTTACAGACCGGGTGAAACCGTTTCCTTCACAGCCGATGCCCTGCCTGCGGGAGCAAAGGTACGTTACCGTACTTTGAACAAGGTAATCTCCGAACAGGCAATCGCAGGCAGTTCCTGGACGTGGACTGCCCCTGCAACGGATTTCACCGGATATCTGGCGGATGTCTATCGTACTAAAGAAGACGGTACGGAAGTCATTCTCGGTACTATTGCCGTCGATGTATCCAGCGACTGGACACGCTTCCCGCGTTATGGCTTTGTCGCCACCTTCGACGCTTCTAAAACGGAAAGTAAAATTCAAGAGGAAATGGCTTTTCTGAACCGCTGCCATATCAATGGTGTGCAGTTTCAGGATTGGCACAACAAGCACCACTGGCCGTTAGGCGGTACGCGTGAACATCTCGATGCGGTATATAAGGACATTGCCAACCGGGATATTTATACACAGTCGGTAAAGGATTATATCCGCATCCAGCACTCGTTTGGAATGAAGGCGATGTTCTATAATCTTTGTTTCGGTGCGCTCGATGATGCAGCCGGTGACGGTGTGAAAGAAGAATGGTACATCTTTAAAGGCACAGGGCATACGGATAAGGATGCGCATACATTGCCTGACAGTTGGAAGAGCAATATCTATTTGCTCGATCCGGGTAATGCCGAATGGCAGGCATATATTGCCCAGCGCAACGATGATGTCTATGCCAATCTTGACTTTGACGGCTATCAGATAGACCAGTTGGGAAATCGTGGCGACCGCTATGATTACAAGGGGAATAAGGTGAATCTGCCTAAGACTTATGTTTCGTTTATTGAAGCTATGAAGGGGAAACATCCTGATAAGCGCTTGGTGATGAATGCAGTAAGTAGCTATGGGGCGTCTCAGATTGCAGGTACGGGGAAAGTAGATTTCCTGTATAATGAAGTTTGGGGGGATGAAGCTGATTTCACGGATTTATATACGATCCTGAAAGCGAACCATCAGTACGGAAATCAGGCATTGAAGACGGTGTTTGCGGCTTATATGAATTATGAAAAGGGTTCCGGTGAGTTCAATATGCCGGGAATCTTGCTGACGGATGCGGTGATGTTTGCTCTGGGCGGTTCGCACCTGGAATTGGGAGGCGACCATATGTTGTGCAGTGAATATTTTCCAAATACCCGTTTGCAGATGAGTGATGCCTTGAAGACGGCTGTTGTGCGCTATTATGACTTTATGACTGCTTATCAGAATCTTCTTCGCGATGGCGGGGAGGAGGAGAAGGTAACTTTGGTATGTACGGATGCAAGCAAGAATCTGAATCTGAACACTTGGCCGCCACAGAAATCAGCCATTACTTCTTTCGCCAGAAGGGTGAACGGCAAACAGGTGGTTCATCTGCTGAACTTCCTTAGTGCAAACAGTTTAAGTTGGAGAGACCTGAACGGGACAATGCCCGAACCACGGTTGGTAACTAAAGTGCCCTTGAAGCTGAATGTTGCGGGGAAAGTGAGCAAAGTGTGGGTGGCTACTCCCGATGCACATGCCGGAGCTTCGCAGGAATTAGCTTTTGAACAGAAAGACGGAGCGATAACCTTTACGCTTCCTTCGCTGAAATACTGGAGCATGATTGTAATGGAATAAATTATAAAAGATATAGAACCATGAGAAAATATATATATTTATTTTTAATACTGTGTTGCCTGTCTCCGCACTTATATGGCGGAAATGTAACGGGAAACTGTACTTCTTATTCGCAGGAAGGGAGAGACGTTACGTTTCATTTAGACGATAATTCGGCTGTGCAGTTGCAACTTTGCAGTCCCTCCGTTGTGCGCGTCTGGTTTTCGCCGGACGGTAAGTTGCAGCGGGGAAATCCTTCCTTTGCGGTGATTAATGAAGAATTGGAAGATGTAGGCACTGTCCGGGTGGACGAACAGAATGCCTGCTATGAGATATTTACGCCTAAATTGCGTATCCGCATCAACAAGGCTCCGTTTAGCTTGCAGATATTCGACAAGTATCAGAAGCTCTTGTTCAGTGATTATGCCGACAAGGGGCATATCAGCGATGGAGAGCGTAAAGTGGAGTATAAGACCTTGCGCCGGGATGAGCATTTCTTTGGTTTGGGTGAAAAGACCGGCAAGCTGGACCGCCGAGGCGAATCTTATAAGATGTGGAACAGTGATAAGCCTTGTTACAGCGTTGTGGAAGATCCCCTGTACAAGAGTATCCCTTTCTTTATGAGCAGTTATCGCTATGGTATATTTCTGGATAACACGTATAAGACAGAATTCAAATTCGGCACTGAAAGCCGTGATTATTACAGCTTTGAAGCTCCTGGTGGGGAGATGATTTACTATTTTATCTTCGGTAAGGATTATAAGGAAATCATGAAACAGTATGTCGCATTGACCGGACAACCCATCATGCCTCCGAAGTGGGCACTGGGCTTTGCACAATGTCGCGGCCTGCTGACTACCGAGAAGCTCTCTTATGAAATAGCCGAAGGATACCGCAAGCGTGGTATTCCTTGCGATATCATCTATCAGGATATAGGCTGGACACAATACCTACAGGACTTCAACTGGCGGAAAGAAAACTATCAGAATCCGAAGAAGATGCTTGCCGACTTGAAAGGAATGGGCTTCAAGGTGATTGTTTCGCAAGACCCGGTTATCTCTCAGGCTAATAAAAAACAATGGGAAGAAGCGGACCGCTTGGGTTATCTGGTGAAAGACTCCACTACGGGTAAGAGCTATGATATGCCTTGGCCATGGGGTGGCAACTGCGGTGTGGTGGACTTTACCATTCCCGAAGTGGCGGACTGGTGGGGAGCCTATCAGCAGAAACCGATAGATGACGGCATTGCCGGCTTCTGGACGGATATGGGTGAACCTGCCTGGAGCAATGAGGAACAAACGGAACGTCTTGTAATGAAGCACCACCTGGGTATGCACGATGAAATTCATAACGTGTATGGGCTGACCTGGGATAAGGTGGTAAAGGAACAGTTTGAGAAACGGAATCCGGATCTTCGTGTCTTCCAGATGACACGTGCCGCCTATGCAGGATTGCAGCGTTACACCTTCGGCTGGACCGGAGATTGCGGCAATGGAGATGATGTGCTGCAAGGCTGGGGACAGATGGCTAATCAGATCCCGGTACTTTTATCTGCCGGACTGGGTGTGATTCCTTTCGTGGCGTGTGACATTTCAGGTTATTGCGGGGATATTGAAGATTATCCCGCTATGGCGGAACTTTATACCCGTTGGGTGCAGTTGGGAGCGTTCAATCCTCTGAGCCGTATTCACCATGAAGGAGATGTGGCGGTAGAACCGTGGCTCTTTGGGGAGGAAGCGGAGAAGAATGTTAAAGCTGCCATAGAAATGAAATATCGCTTACTGCCTTATATTTATACTTATGCCCGCGAAGCGTATGAAACGGGTTTGCCGATTATGCGCCCCATGTTTATGGAATATCCGGCGGATTTGGAAACAGTCTCTACGGATGCACAATTCATGTTTGGTAGCGAACTGCTGGTGGCTCCGGTGGTGAAGAAGGGGGCAACTAATAAGAATGTTTATCTGCCCGAAGGTATTTGGATTGATTATAATGACAAGCGCACGGAATATAGCGGCGAACAGTGGACTACGGCAAATGCTCCGTTGAATACCATTCCTATGTTTGTGCGGAAAGGAAGTATCATCCCTCAGATGCCTGTGATGAATTATACGGATGAGAAAGCGGTTTATCCGATTACATTTGAGGTATTTCCGGCTGCGGCGGGCGACGAAACGTCTTTCTCCCTGTATGAAGATGCAGGAACTGATCTGGGGTATCAGCGTGGGGAATTTATGCGTACTCCTGTATCTTGCCAGACAACGGAAAAGGGATATGTGCTCGAAATCGGGGAAAGGGCGGGAGAGAAGTATGCCCTTCCGGGAGAACGCAACCTGATGTTTTGCATTTATACCGGGCAGATGCCGAAGGAAGCGCTTATTGACGGACAGAAAGTAAGGAAGATGAAAGCGGAAAAACTGAATGAAGGAATGGAAACGGAGTTCAAGGTTACCGCATGGTGTCCGGATAAGAAACAGAATCTTTGTATGTTGAGATTGCCGGATGACGGAGTGAAACACACGATTGAATTTATTTATTAATACCAACCATAAAAAGTATAGTTATGAGAAAGTTAATGCTTAGTGCAATTTGTCTTCTTTTTGCCTTAGCGGGGAAAGCGGAAGGAGTGTCGTCTCCTTCGGGCCAGGTGAAGCTGGATTTCGAATTATCAAAGAATGGCGCTCCAACCTATCAGGTGGAGTATAAAGGGAAATCCGTGATTAAGCCCAGCACCTTGGGACTGGAATTGAAGAATGCCAATAATCTGCTGGATGGTTTTGAAGTCCTGAAAGCTTCTACCTCTACCTTCGACGAAACCTGGCAACCGGTGTGGGGAGAGACGAAAGATATTCGTAATCACTACAATGAATTGCTGGTTGAATTGAAACAGCCCGCCACGGATCGTTATATGAACCTTCGTTTTCGTGTATATGATGATGGTGTAGGATTCCGTTATGAGTTTCCGCAACAGAAGAACTTGGTTTACTTCGTGATAAAGGACGAACATACCCAGTTTGCCATGACGGGCGATCATACTGCCTGGTGGATTCCCGGTGATTACGATACTCAGGAATATGATTATACGGAATCCAAACTTTCGGAAATTCGCGGTTTGATGCAGGGAGCCATTACTGATAATGCGTCACAAAACCAGTTTTCACCGACAGGTGTACAAACTTCCCTCCAGATGAAAACAGCTGACGGAATCTATCTGAATCTCCATGAAGCTGCTTTGGTGGATTATTCGTGCATGCATCTGAATCTGGATGATAAGAACCTTATCTTTGAATCTTGGCTGACACCGGATGCACAGGGCGATAAAGGGTATATGCAGTCACCTTGCCACACTCCGTGGCGTACGGTGATAGTCAGTGATGATGCCCGTGAAATGCTGGCTTCCAATCTGATACTGAATCTGAATGACCCCTGTAAGTATGAGGATACTTCCTGGATTAAGCCTGTGAAGTATGTAGGCGTATGGTGGGAAATGATTGCGGCAGGCAAGCCGTGGGCATATACATTTGATCTTCCTTCCGTAAAACTGGATGAAACGGATTATACGAAAGTGAAACCGAATGGTATTCACCCCGCCAATACGGAGAATGTAAAGAAGTACATTGATTTTGCTGCGGAGCATGGTTTCGACCAGGTATTGGTAGAAGGCTGGAATACCGGTTGGGAAGACTGGTTCGGTAACAGCAAGGATTATGTTTTCGACTTTCTCACTCCATATCCTGATTTTGACATCAAATACCTGAATGAGTATGCTCACTCTAAAGGCGTCAAACTGATGATGCATCATGAGACATCGGCTTCCGCACGCAACTACGAACGCCACATGGAGGCTGCCTATGACTTGATGAATCAATACGGTTACAATTCCGTGAAAAGCGGTTATGTGGGCAATATCATTCCGCGCGGCGAATATCATTATGGGCAGTGGATGAACAACCATTACCTGTATGCCGTGACCGAAGCTGCCAAGCATAAGATTATGGTGAATGCCCACGAGGCTGTACGCCCCACTGGTTTGTGCCGTACGTATCCGAATCTGATAGGAAATGAATCTGCCCGTGGCACGGAATATGAAGCTTTCGGAGGCAGCAAGCCTTTCCACACGACCATTCTTCCTTTTACCCGTCTGCAAGGCGGACCGATGGATTATACGCCGGGTGTCTTTGAAATGGATATGAATAAACTGAATCCGAATAGTCACGCTCATGTAAACTCTACATTGGCGCGTCAGTTGGCTCTCTATGTCACGATGTACAGCCCTCTGCAAATGGCAGCTGATCTGCCTGAGAACTATGAACGCTTTATGGATGCTTTCCAGTTCATTAAGGATGTGGCTTTGGACTGGGATGACAGCCGATACTTGGAAGCAGAACCGGGACGCTATATCACGGCTGCCCGCAAGGCGAAAGGTACGAATGATTGGTTTATAGGTTGTACCAGCAGTGAGCAGGGACATGCTTCTACTCTGAAACTGGATTTTCTGGATGCTGATAAACAGTATATAGCTACTGTTTATGCGGACGCAAAGGATGCTGATTATAAAACAAATCCGCAGGCTTACGTAATCCGCAAAGGGATTGTTTCTCCTAAGACCGTGCTGAATTTGAAAGCGGCTCCGGGTGGTGGTTATGCCATCAGCATTATGGAGGTGAAAGATAAGGCGGAATTGAAAGGATTGAAAAAACTGTCCGGTAATATCTGATAAACCGGAATATCTGATAGATAAAAATCCCCTTCCTCAGCTCTCCAATCACCAAGTACGGTAATTAGGAGTGAAGAAGGGGCTATTTTCCACATACTTTTTAATAGTAGCATAGTTTACTTCGATATTCTCTTGGGGAATATACATACGAGGATATTCCAAACGTATGGACATAAAAAAAGGAGTACCGCTGTACTCCAACCTTTGTTAACCTTAAATCTAA
>OLZF01001643.1_pt1 | contig 14601 bp, 9 predicted proteins | sample 1674391 | NCBI WGS metagenome assembly OLZF01 (sample SAMEA103958166, study PRJEB25191) | human gut metagenome | biome: human-associated habitat [ENVO:00009003]; feature: intestine environment [ENVO:2100002]; material: feces | place: Germany | collected 2013/2015
AATGGTCGGTATCCCCAACGGTCTTGTCTTACCATTGTCCTTTGGTATCTCTACTCGGCGAACACTTTGGGGGACATACCAACTGAATTTCCGTTGCACAAGCACAACGAGCTTTTCTTCAGAGAGCTTTTCTAAGTGCTGTATGGTCTTGCCATCTGTGCCTGCTGTTTTGCTTCCTTTATTCTTCTTGATGTTCCGGTATGCCAATTTGATATTTTCCGGCAGGGTGATAATTTCCACCAGCTTGGTGAACATCTTGCCATCCATACTTTCGGCATACAGCTTATCTTGAATTTTCTGGAAATCGCAATATTCAGCATGGCGCAGTTTCGATTTCTTCAAAGCCTTTTTCTTTGTTGCCATAGTCGGTCATCACTCACTTTCGTGGGCTTAACCTTTCTTAGTCCTACTCGAACCTATGCGTGTTTGTTAATAATGATATTTTCAATTTACTCTTGACTACAGCCCGTCCCTCCACCGCTTACTTTTTTCACGGCTTCTAAGTTCAACCATCGCTGACTGAATACGGTACCATGGCTGCACCTTCCTCCCGGATTAAGAAAAGTTATACTGCACCTTCATTCCTGACGACACAGATTTCCTTTTCATGCTTCATAGCGTGCAATCGCTCCACATCCGGGACTTTCTACGTTCCGATATTCCTATCTGTACATGATGCCCTTAGACTATCCTTTTGGCCAGTATGCTGGATAGCACCTGTAATGCTATAGGGAATTTCATTGCGACCGCCTTACTTTACCCCACATACACCATTTTCATGGCAACGGCATTTCTACCGTTCTTTCTTCTTGACCCATACATTCGGACTTTCGTCAGTGGTTGTCAGCCACATTCTTGTCATAGGCATTTTATAGACCCCCGACCTATAGACCGCACTATCCACCTCTGGACAGCTTTCCACATCTGCCTTACGGCTCTGTTTGGACGGTTCTCAGCCGACTTCAACGTGCTGTGTCAGCGCAGGATATTGCACTCCTTTGCTTCCAACGTAGTATCAGGTGAGCGTTTCAGGGCGTTACCCCATCATTCCACTCTTCAGAATATCAGTTAGGGAAAACTCTGTTTTCCCCGCTACTTTTACCTCCTTACAGGCTTTCGCCCACATAAAGTTTATTTGTAGCAACGTATCGCTACACGGTCGCAGAACAGCAGCTGGGTCAGCTTATCCGACTGTCCTTCCTCATAAATACGAAGCACATTCCGCACACAGGCGTTGAGCTTACTGTTGGGGTCATCCGGCAGGAGCGGATTCATCAGCCGCTGATCCAGCCCCAGCTTTCTGCCATCCGATGTGATTTTCAGCATGTTATCGACCGACGGGTCTACCACGCCGGAATGCACAGCCGCCGCCCGTTCCGAAAGCTCCGCCACCATCGCCTGCTGATGCTCCGAGGGCTGCACCACCACGGTTTCAAATTTTGCCTCCGGCACCGGCAGATGCAGCTGATCGGAAGTCTTGATATCTGCCACTTCCTTGAACATATTCATCAGCTCCGGCAGGTTGAAGAATTTTGCAAATCTTGTTCTTGCCCGGTATCCGGTTCCTTCCGGTGCCAGCTCAATGGCTGTGGTGGTCTCACCAAAGGTAGAAGCCCAGCTGTCGAAATGGGTCAGCCCTTTCTGCTGCAACGTACCGTACTGGAGATACCGCATCATGGTGTAAAGCTCCGTCATGCTGTTGCTAACCGGGGTGCCGGTCGCAAAAATGATGCCGCGCCCGCCTGTCAACTCGTCCATATATTGGCACTTCATAAACATATCCGAAGATTTCTGCGCTTCCGATGTGGACAAGCCCGCAACATTGCGCATTTTTGTGTAGAGGAACAGGTTCTTGAATGCGTGCGCCTCGTCTACGAACAGCCGGTCTACGCCCAGCTGCTCAAAGGTAATCACATCGTCTTTTCGGTCGGTTGCCCGGAGTTTCTCCAATCTCGCCTCCAATCCTTTCCGGGTCTTTTCCATCTGTTTGATGGAGAAACGTTCGCCATTCTGGGATTTCATCTCAGCAATGGCGTTTTCGATTTCATCAATCTGGGCAGTCAAAATCCGCTCCTGCCGTTCTGCGGACACCGGAATTTTCTCAAACTGGGAATGCCCGATGATGACTGCATCGTAATCACCAGTAGCAATTCGTGCGCAGAACTTCTTTCTGCGGGCAGTTTCAAAGTCCTTTTTGCTTGCCACCAGCAATTTTGCACTCGGATACAGACGCAGAAACTCGTTTGCCCACTGAAGGGTCAAATGATTCGGAACGACAAACATGGATTTCTGGCACAGTCCCAGCCGTTTTGCCTCCATAGCAGAAGCGGCCATCTCGAAAGTCTTACCGGCACCCACTTCGTGGGCCAGCAGCGTATTGCCGCCGTACAGCACATGAGCAATGGCATTCTGCTGGTGTTCCCGCAGCCGGATTTCCGGATTCATGCCGCCAAAGCGGATATGAGAACCATCGTACTCACGAGGACGGGTACTGTTGAACAGCTCGTTATACTTTTCCACCAGTTCCGCACGGCGATAAGGGTCTTTCCACACCCAATTCTGGAACGCATCCTTAATGGCCTGCTGTTTCTGCTGGGCGAGGGTGGTCTCCTTTTTATTCAGAACCCGCTTCTGCTTGCCGTCTGCATCCTCCACGGTATCGTAAATACGAATATCCCGCAGATTCAGCGTATCCTCCAGAATTCGGTAGGCATTGGCACGGCTGGTGCCGTAGGTCATATAGGCATGAACATCATTCCGGCTCGGTGTACTCTTGCCGGTAATCTGCCACTCTGCCGTCATGGGAGAGAATTTCACTTCAATATTTCTGCGCAGATAGAACGGCGGTTCAAAGGTTTCTTCCATAAACTGCTGGATATAATCCCGATTGACCCATGTGGCACCAAGGCGCACATCAATCTCCGACGCATCCAGGTCTTTCGGCTGTGCTTTCTTCAAATATTCCGTGTTTACCGCAAAGGCAGGGTCAGAAGCCGCAGCCAGTTCTGCCACGCGGAGTTTTTCCCGGACATTGCCGGACAGATATTCATCAGCCGTCACCCAGCCGGTTTCCTCGCCGCCCTGCGTCATCGGGTCTTTGAAAATGACACCATGCAGTTCCTGCTGGATTTTTTCAAATTCTCCCGGTGTACCTAAAAGCTCCGACATATAGGGCAAATCCACTTTGCCGCGCTCTCCGATGGAGATTGCCAGAGCCTCTGCCGGAGTATCTACGCTGGTAACAGCCCGTTCCGGTCGAATCGTCCGTTTGGTGAACATATCCGCCTTGGATTCCAGCCTGCCGTTTTCATCCACATTTTCCAGAGAGCAGAGCAGATAATAAGACGAATCTTCCGAAAAAGCCTGTGCATTTGCACGGGAATTGATAAGCCCATACTGATCGGCGAATCGGTCATAGGCTACATTCAGTTCCCGCTGTTTCTGGGCAATCGCGTCCTCCGGATAATCGTTCAGCTGATAGTCGATCAGTTCCTGCACAATGGTACGAAGCTCCACCATGCCCTTGATCCTGCCGGTGGCTGTCGCAGAAAGGTCAGCCTTTCGCATGATGCTGTTCTCACGGAAGTAGACATCCCCATCCACCACCGCATAGGAGAAGTTCTTTACATTTGGGTCTGCCGGAATGGTTTCGCCCTGCAAGGACAGTTCTTCCTCCGGTGCCAGCTCCTGCGCTTCATAGTGACCGCCGATATGCTGCACAGCCTCATGCAGCTGGTCTCCCAGATCCTCATCCGGAATCGGAATGACCGTACATTCTTCCTTGCCGTACTGGGTACTTTCCGTTGTAATCTCACCCAGCACCATTTCCGGGTGGTCAACAAAATAGCTGTTGAGGGTAATACCCTCCGATGTCAGCCCCAGATGCACCCAATCCGGTTCGATATCAATGGGATGGTCTCTCTTTTGCAGAAAAATGATATCCGACACTACATCTGTACCGGCATTGGCACGGAATGCGTTGTTAGGAAGTCGAATGGCTCCCAGCAGTTCTGCCCGTTGCGCCAGATACTTTCGCGCGTCCGGATTCTTGGAATCCATCGTGTAGCGGCTGGTAACAAAGGCCACGATGCCACCGGGACGAACCTGATCCAATGCCTTGGCAAAGAAATAGTTGTGGATAGAAAATCCGAGTTTATCATAGGGCTTATCGCTGACACGGTAGTTGCCAAAGGGCACATTGCCCACGGCCAGATCATAGAAGTCGCGCCGGTCGGTGGTTTCAAAGCCTGCCACCTTGATTTCTGCCTGCGGATACAATTTCTGCGCAATGCGCCCGGTGATGGAATCCAGTTCCACACCATACAGTCTGCTTCCCAGCATGGAATCCGGCAGCATACCGAAGAAGTTGCCGACACCCATCGACGGTTCCAGAATATTGCCTTTCTCAAATCCCATACCGTCCAATGCCTCATAGATTGCACGGATCACGGTAGGGCTGGTGTAATGCGCATTCAGAGTCGAAGCCCTGGCTGCGGCATATTCTTCTTCCGTAAGAGCTGCTTTCAGCTCCTTATATTCGCCTGTCCAGGCAGTTTTCTCTGCGTCAAAGGCATCTGCCAGCCCACCCCAGCCGACATAATTGGCCAGCGTTTCCTGTTCTTCCGGTGTCGCATCCCTATGCTGATTTTCTAAGGCTTTCAGCGTGTAGATGGCATCCATGTTGGCACGGAATTTCTGCTTAGGACTGCCTTCGCCGAGGTGAAAGCTGTTGATGCGGTAGTTCTCCGCATGTTTTGCTTCATGCCCTGCCCGGAACGCTTCTTCTTTTCCAGAATTCAGATCAACCACCAGATTGTGCAGGTGAACATTTTCCTCATGCCCCAAAAGTCTTGCCAGATTCTCCTTGCTTTCCGAGCGGAAGATCGGATACACGGAATCCGGGTCCCGAAGCTCCACATCAAAAAGTCCGACTTTTTCAATCGTAAATGCCTTTCCGTCCAGATACAGCGTATCGCCGACACGATAATCTGGCTGCACCGGAGCTGCGGGTTCTGGCTGCACAGTTGCAGGCTCTTTTTCAGCCTCCATATTCCTGCCACGAATCTCCTGCAACGCCTCTGACGCACTCACATAATCGGCAAATGTCTGTACTTTTCCGTCTGAATATCCGTAATACTCTTCTTTGACATAATCCCAGATGGCAAACGCATCCTTAGAATCCGGGAAGTTCTCGCCGGTCATCGTGACTACAAACCGTTCATCCGGCGCATAGCCAGACTCTTTGGCAAGTTCTCTGGCGTGTTCCTGCATTTCCAGTACCAGAGGATCTGTCTCTGCGTGAGCCGATTCCTGTATTTCTTCGGATTCCACATCTGGGAATGGAATGTCCTGCTGCAAATCCTGTTTGCTCTGCTCAACATAGAGCCAGTCTTTTGCTTCCCGTTCCTGAACTTTTTCAATCAGCTGCTGGCGGTAGGTCTCTGCCTCCCATTCGCTGGTAAACTCCTCGCTGACACCATCCGGCTCTACATGAATGCCGTCCTGAATATCATCCCAGACCGCATAGCCAGCGTCTGTCTCCATCACGGTAAACCGCTGGGGTGCTGCCAGTTCACTCCGGGCATATACATCCGCAGCCGTATTCAGCAAGTTGTCCACATGCTCATTTCCGGTATCGTAGTGTTCCGGTGGTGTTGGCGGAAATACATGGGCGGCAGTCGGCATAGGAAGCGGTGCACCATATTCCTGCTCCAGCTTCCGATACTCTTCCATTTCCAGTGCGGTAAGATATTGACCATTTACCACAAGCCGGTCTAATCGCTTATCCACCGCCGACCATGTAAGTCGCACTTCCCGATCATGGCCATAATTGCGAAGCAGAATACCTTTTCCGTCATAATCTGCAAAACCACGACTGCCATCCATAAAGGTATAGCTGTGACCGCCAAGACCGTATTCCGCTTTCAGAAATGCAGCTCGTTCTTTCGCGTCCCCTTGCTGCTGATACAGCGCATAAATACGGATTTTTCCGCCCTCAAAATTAGAACCTGCTCGCAACATCCGGTCGATTTCATTCTCAGAAATGACAAAAGCGGAGGGCTTTTCGCTCTCCGCTTCTCTGGCTGCATTTTCTGCCGCCGCATCAATTTTCTGAATCTGCTCTGCCTCGGACTGAAACAGGCTCATAAAGTTTAGCTGTTGATAAGTTCCGTCAGAATGACTTCCTCTGCCTGCGCTTTCAGCATGTTCATGTGCTGCACCCAGGCCATTTGGTTCGATTTCTTGTCCGGTGCCGGATTCGCTTTCAGAAGCTCCGCCATCATCTGCTCCATCCGTGCGGTCGCGGTCTCCTGAATCTCCCACAGGTGCGGATACAGCTTCTCGGTCAGGATCAGGTGATTGTACAGCAGCGTGTTGTTCTCCTGCAGGAACGCTCTGCGCATCCTCCCGTACTTGCCCAGGGGCTTCTGTTCCTGCACCGACAACTGGATATCCGGAATCAGGTAATCGCCGTTCTTCGTGTAATTCAGCTCCATCATAGTTTTGGCTCCTTTCTGCCTGCTTGTCTTTTTCATAGGTTCGGATCGTGCGTTCAATTTCCCGGAAGATCTGGCTGGACATTTCGCTGACCGCAGTTCCCAGCACATTGGCGGCAGCCTGCGTATTAAAATCAAAAATGTCCAGAAAATCCTCGTGCTCAAAATAGTCATCTGCATTGCCCACCGTCCGGGTAAAGACGGAATATGCGATGCTGACAGCGGCAGCTCTCTTAAAGGAAGCTCCGATGTTGAGTTCATCATATCCTTCCAGATAGGAATCTGCAACGATGTCACTGATCTGCCTGCGATTTTCCTCCCAGTAATCCCTTGCAAGGCGTTCTGCCGCTTCCATGATATGATTTTCCAGAGACCCAGCACCGGCAGGAACATCAAATGCTACATCCAGTGCGCGAATGATTGGCTGCTCATGCTCCGCATTCATTTTCCAGAGCTGTACCGGTCGGGAATTCTTCCGTTCTCCGGTATCTGCCACATCAAATACATACCGCAGTTTCGGCTGCTCGCCGCGCATGTCCAAAAGAGCAATGCCCTTGGAGCCACGCTTCACATAGCGGTTCATCCGATCATTCCAGAGATCGTACTCTGCACAGGCCGTCGCTTCTGGCCTCTGCTTATAGATCATCAGCTGCTCCGCAAAGGGATACTTATAAAGCCGCGCGGATGTGGTCAGAAACGCTGTCCACTGTTCTTTGCTGCCAGTGATCTGTGCCGCAGCTTCCTGCGCCATCTGCATATAATAAGCCGTTTTCGTCATCATCTGTCTTTTTCCTCCTCTCCTTTATTCGTCCGGATACAAATCCAGTGCCTCATATTCTGCATCCGTCATCTCTGCCAGTTTTGCAAGCAGCGAGGCCGTCCACCTGCGCAGGTTTCTGTCTCTGCCCGTCAGACTTTTTTGCATCTTTTGAAGCTCTTCGATCAGCCCTGTCCGTGTGCCAGGGCTGTAAAGCATCATGAGCATCCATTCGTCATCCGTAAAACGCATTTATAACTCCTTTTCTTCGCAGCACCTGCGAGGCGGCGCAGGCGGCACAGCCTCCTGCTTTTCCTTCAGCTGGTCCAGAACCGATGCTTTCTCCACCGGTTCTTCCTTCTTTCCGTTATTGATTACGCCGTCAATCATGCCGTAATCGTCCTCCATCGCCATTTCTGCGGCTTTCAGGTAGTTCTCCGGTTTCAAAAATCCGGGCAGTTCCTGGAAGCCGATGGAATCCACATAGTGACAGCTTACAACACCATTCTGCCGTAAAGCCACGATGTCAGACACAGAAAGACTATGACCAGTAAAATCATCAGGGCGGGAAACATTGAATTTCGCATACAGTTCCTCCAACATCGTATTCTGATCCTTGTAGGGAAGAAGCGGAGCCGTATAAACCACCTCATAATGGTCAATATCCGGTTCCAGCCCCATCCGTTCCAGTTCGCGCATAGACGAAAAGCGTTCATATACCGTATCCTCGCTGCGGCGAAGCTGCAAAATCGCATACTGGTCGGTAGTACTGTCGAGAAATGCCATCATTCTTTCGTCCGGTGCCTGCGTTCCATGCACTTCATCCCATTTTTCAATTCTTGCCATCGTTCATTTCTCCCTTCTCCATAAACGGCAGGCCGTTTTCCTTTGCTTCCTGCCGCTGCTGTTCCCGCCGCTTTTCACTATAAGGCGGTCGGATACCGACGCAGCGTTTCGGAATCGTATAAGTGACCGACCCATGCTCCCGGTGCTCCAAAATAAACTGCTCCGGATACTGTTTTCGCAGTTCCCGAAGCTTCTTAATCAGGCGGCTGTCATGGGTATAAATGCTGGCCGTATCCAGTTCATTGTCAAAATTGATGACGGTTTCCTGCTCTGCCTTCGTAAGCTTGTATTTCATCGCTCTGCCGCCTTCGCCTTGGCAGCTTTCACCGGCGTATCCGTTCTGGAAGACAAATCCGAGAGTTTACCCAGCACAGATTCCCGTCTGCTGATTTCCGCTTCCTCTGCACGATCACAAAGTTCATCATAGTCAATCCGCGTCATGGTGCGGCCACCGAACCCATAATCCGAAAGAATCTGGTCTCTGGCTGCATTCATGCTGATTTCCGGGTTGTCGATCTGTCCACCGTCAATTTCCGTAAAGTCCTTATGATATAAGGTATAGTCGTAACCGTCCTCACAGGTCTGAATGGCAAGAAAGCCCTTGCTTCCCAAATCCCATGCGCTGCGTTCTTCCGTAATCAGCGGCTCCGGGCGGCATGTACCGCCGCCGCGTTCCAGCATTTCTGCCAGCTGACAGATGTGCAAAACATCATACCCCAGGCGCAAATGATATTCGTCCATATATTCGCAGCGAGCTGAGAACTTCCGGTTCGGATACTCGATCTCCACTGCACTGCCATCCGGAATTTTGAACCGATCCTCGTAGTTGCTGGTGATAAACCGGATATTTTTAGCATTCTCCAGTTCAGGATCAGCCTTTTTCATCTGCCAAAGAACTTTTCTGCCGCCGCGCATCTGCTCCAGCATCTCCGGGGCTACCGGCGCAACGGTAAGACCGTCCAGCTGCGGAATCTCCTTGAGTGCTGCCACCCTCGCGCTTTCTTCCAGCGTAGAAAACGGCTGTTTATCCAACACATCCCAGCCAATGTGTCCCTCGGCAATCTGCACCTTGCTGTCCATATCAAAACAATGGAATTCCACGCCGTCCTGCTTTTCCTGCAAGGAAAGCAGCGCAGCATTATCCACCAAATAAGCTGCATTCATCATTTTCATGCTCATTTTTTACCTCCAAACTCCAGCTTAAATGCTGCTGCACCGTCCTCGCCAGTCTCTACATGAACGGTTGTGTCATAGTAACGTCCAGACTTCTTGGAATAGCAGTGGGTAAGCCGTGCTTTTCCCTGATTTACCAGTTGCTTTGCCAGTTCCTCTGTCATCTGCTTTCCCAGTGTCTGAAAGAACCTGTTTTCCTTCCAGAGCGCAAATTTACAGCTCTTATCCCTGCAAAACCATCCATTTGCCGTTTCACAAACATCGCTGCCGCAGGCGGGGCAGGAACCAATGACTTTGCATTCCGGCTGCATCAGGACATTGGCACCTTTCACAGCCTCGTAGGTTTTTACAAGTCCGCTGACCATGCTGCTGATTTCTCCCATAAAGGCATCGCTGTCATACTCGCCGTGTTCTATTTTCAGCAGTTTTTCCTCCCAGTCTGCCGTCATGGATGGAGACTGAATCTGTTCCGGCACCACCGTCACCAGCGCATTTCCCTTGTCCGTAGAACAAAGGTATTTCGTTTTCTTATCGCCCCTGCGCTCGATAAAGCCTTTCTGTACCAGTTTTTCGATGATGGCAGCGCGTGTAGCTGGTGTGCCGATGCCTTTTCGCTCTACACCAGCCGGAAATTCATCCGAGCTGGCACTTTCCATCGCTGAAAGCAGAAGATCTTCGGTAAACCTCTTGGGTGGGCTGGTCTTGCCTTCTTTCAGATCGACACCGGCAAGTTCCAATGTCATGCCTTCCGAAAGCTCCGGAAGATCACCTGCCTCCGCATTCTTCTCAGCATCTTCAACCGGCTTTCCTGCATATTGCCTCCAGCCCATATCCGTGACTGTTTTGCCTTTCGTGCGGAACTTCTGACCGGCGCACTCCGCTTCTACTATGGTTTCTGCATAGTGGCAGGGTGTTCCGACCGCACAAATCAGCCGCACCGCCAGCAGAGTAAGAATCGCTTGTTCTCCACTGGGAAGCGAGGAAATGTCATAACCCGCCGCTGTTTTTGTAGGGATAATGGCATGGTGATCGGTGACTTTCTTAGAATTGATGACCTGCGCTGCATTCACCGGTGCCGGTACATCCGCCTGAATCTGAAAGCTCTGCTGGATCACAGAAACAAGTTCCGGCACCAGCGGTGCCATATCATCCGTCAGATACCGGCTGTCGGTACGGGGATATGTCACGAGTTTCTTCTCGTACAGAGCCTGTGTGTAATCCAGGGTCTGCTGGGCAGTGAATCCCAGCTGCCGATTTGCTTCTCTCTGAAGCGATGTCAGATCAAACAAGGCCGGGGGCTTCTCTGATTTTTCTTTCTGCTCTACCTTGGTAATGATGGCACTTCCTGCCTGGCAACACTCTGCCACCAGTTTTTCTGCTTCTGCTTTTTCTTTCATTCGCTCACCGCCCGCTTGAAAATCCCGAAATTTTAATTCTGCCGAGTAGAACGGCTCCGGCTTGAACGCCCGGATTGCTGCATCTCGCATAACCACCATCGCAAGCGTTGGTGTCATCACGCGCCCCACATTCAGGGTCTGCCCATACAGACATGAAAAAAGCCGGGTGGCGTTGATTCCGACAATCCAGTCGGCTCGCTCCCGGCATAAAGCCGCCTCATATAAGGCATCATATTCTGTTCCCGGTCTGAGCTTCTGAAAGCCTTCCCGGATAGCACTGTCCTCCATTGATGAAATCCAAAGCCGTTCCACCGGCTTTTTGCAGCCGCACTGATGGTAAACCAGTCGGAAAATCAGTTCGCCCTCACGCCCTGCATCGGTTGCACAGATCAGACTCTCCACATCTTTCCGCTGCATGAGCTTTTTCAGGATTCCGAACTGCTTTTTCGTGCTGGCGGACACCTGATACTGCCAATGTTCCGGCAAAATCGGAAGATCATCATACTTCCACTTTGCATACTTTTCATCATAGGCTTCCGGCTGGGAAAGTTCCACCAGATGCCCCACACACCAACTGACAAGGTAGCCATTGCCCTCCATATAACCGTCCCCGCGCTGATCTGCCCCGATCACTTTCGAGAGACTCATGGCAACCGAGGGCTTTTCCGCTAATACAAGCTTCATTCGATACTGCTCCTTTCGCAAAAAAATTAGCAGCCAGGCACCGAAGCGCATGACTGCTATGTAAGGAACGGTATTCTGTTTTAGGTCTACAAACTGGAATTTCTCGTTTTTTTACTTCCAATGCTTTAGCGTAGGAACTAAAGACTCCATATGTGCCCTGACTTTCTCGGCAGGCCAATTCTCATTTGCCATATGTTCTACACAAAAATCAATAAGCTGTTCTTTGCTCTCGTATGTGAATTTACCATCACTGTAACACCATTTACAGTAATCTTCATTAAATTCGCCATCTGGTTCTTTGCTAAGTGTTTCATCGTCAAGAGGCATTCCGCAACATTGGCAAATAAGCTGTCTCGGAGTTCCTAACAATGTATTGATAGACACGTCGAACAATTTTGAAAGCTGTTTTAAGGTTTCTGTATTTGGGATTGTTTCACCCGTTTCCCAACGAGAAACTGCCTGACGAGTTACAAATACCTTTTCAGCTAGTTCTTCCTGAGAAAGATTGCTTTTGTTTCTCAGACCGAGTATCACATCTTTTGTTTCCATTTATATCACCACCTTGATTTAATTATAATGATTCGCACCGGCAAACACAAGCAACTGGCTGTTGCCCTAAATCTGCAAAAATTTTATTTTGGTTTCAAAACTATAGTACAATCTTTTTCATCGATGGCTTCATCAAACCCCTCGCTTTGGATTTCAAAGCCTTATGAAATGATTCGTTTCCTCCATACATATGGACACTATCATAACCTCCGAGTTGTTGAGCTGTTCTTACTTTCTATTTTATCAGATATCGCCTACAGATTCCATAGCTTCATAGCTCAAAATAGTTCACCCACCAACCATTTGGCTATGTAAAGGGGACGGCTTTTCAGCCGCCCCACCGGTCAACGCTGCGTTAATCAGACAGGTTCATCGTCCGATTCCGCTTCATAATCCTCGTTGACATCCACTTCTTCGTCCTCGTCACCATCATCCTCCGGCAGCTGGAGCGTATCTTCATCCTCATCGTGATAATCCGCATCCGGGTCCGGCTGATTTTTCTTGGACGCAGGCTTTACGCCCTTCATCTTGATATAGAGATAACCGCCGACACCGGCTGCACCGATCACAAACAGAAGCAGCATAATCATCGGAAGCGGAGACGATTTCTTCTGCTCGCTCTCTGTTTTCTGCTCTTCCGGTGCCGGTTCCGTCTCCTGCGGCTTTTCGGTTTCCGCAGGTTCCGTGACTTCCGGCTCCTTCTCCCGATACTTGGCAGCTTCCTCTTCATCCATCAGCGCAAGCAGATCGGCCTCGTCCACCATGTTCAGGAAATGCACATTCTGGTTGCCGTCTTTATCGCGGTCGATGATCAGATAAAAGGTGTTGCCCGCCTTTGTCACCAGCGTAATGAACTGCTGGCTGGATTTATCTTCTTCCTCACCGATATCGTCCACCAGCGTCATATTTCCTTCCGGAGTCAAAGCTGCACTGGATTTCGTCTCATCCTCGTATGACATTCCACTCTGCATCAGATCCAGAAACAGCTTCAGCGCATCTTCACTGAACATGCTGCTGTCTTTTGCAGAATCCGTGACATTCAGGTACTTTCCATGTGCATACCCGGTTTTGCCGTTGAAGTTTACCTTATACCAGTCACCGCATTTTTCGACAATCTCCACCGTATCGCCGGAATGCAGATATCCGATAATCTCCTGATCCATGCCGGGACCGGAACGAAAATGCAGACTGGTGATCCCCGGCACCACCGTACCAGTCTGCTTTTGGGACTTTTCGCTGCCGATATTGTATTCTTTGCCGCCCACCGTAACGATCAGGTTCCCATCCGCATCCGTAGAGACCTCATAGCCATCCGGCAGAACCTGCATGTCCGGGTCGATTTCGATGCTGTCGGTATTGTCCGTTTTCCCCGCATTTGTGCTTTCTGCTGCATCCGTCTCCTGTGCAGCGGTACTGACAGGCGTGTTCTTCTGCACATCATCGCCCGTATAGGCAAATGCAGTGGTCGTAAAGGTTCCTGCCGCCATCACGCTGGCAAGCAGCATTGCCATCATCTTTTTCATTCCATATCCTCCGTTTCTTTCTCATCCAGTTTCAGGTTCTCCGGGTTGGGAACCGCAGCCTGCGCCAGCTGAATGATGACTGCCAGCTGTTCCGGGGTCAGGCTCTGGGCATGTACCATTTCACAGATTTCGCTGTTTTCCTGCTCGTGGTACTTTCTGTCCCATTCCTTTCTGCGCTCCTCCCATTCATCGCGTTTCCTGCGGGCTTTCTCGCGCTCCGCAGCAATCTTTTCCAGTTTCAAGCTCATATCGTATCCTTTCCGGGCGAATAAACGCCCTATTTTTATCGAATTCTTCCCATGCAGTAGTAGTGCTGCCGCCAGTAGCTCGTCTCAATGGAAGCATAGGAAATTGGTGAGCCACAGTGGATCATCATCCCGTTGCCGACATAAATGCCCACATGGGATGCGCCGCTGGTGTTGTAGGTTTTCTGGAAGAAGATCAGGTCTCCGGGCTTTGCTTCACTCTTCGGGATAATGTCGCATTTTCCCATCAGACCATTGGCCGTCTGTCTGCCTACATTCCAGCCATTCCCGCAGTGATTGATGACCCAGCTTACAAAACCGGAACAATCAAAACTGGTGCTCGGTGAACTGCCGCCCCAAACATAGGGATAGCCGAGATATTTCTCTGCTTCGGTAATCATCTTCCGGAATTTTTCATCCGTCAGTGCTTCGCCCGGAATATCGTAATCCTGATATTCTCCGCTGGAACCTGCGCCATCCGGCGTTGCAAAGGCAATGCCTGCAAACAGATCATCCCTATTGCCCCGGCACTCCAATGTGACTTCGTAGCGTTGCAGCTGGTCATCTGTGAGGCCGGAATTTCTGGCAACATAGTCCACACCCCGATTGAGCAGCGTTACATTGAGGATTTTATACTCATACTGTACCGTCACTTGATAGGTGTAGGTGTGTCCGGTTCCGGTGATCGGATTATAGCGATAGCCCACACGGGTTTCTTTCCTTGTCCGGATTTCTACCTTTTCTTCCAACTTCAGCTCATACTGCGCTTCAAAAATACTCTGGAGCCGTGCCTGCACCTGGCTTCTCGTATAGTTTTCAAATTCTACGGTCAGCAGAGAAGCAAGCTCATAGGGATTGTGACCGATTTCCGCCAAATTGTAGCGATACTCGTCATAGCCCGGATGGTCGGTTTCAATGCGGTCGATTTGT
>OLZF01001651.1_pt1 | contig 14422 bp, 10 predicted proteins | sample 1674391 | NCBI WGS metagenome assembly OLZF01 (sample SAMEA103958166, study PRJEB25191) | human gut metagenome | biome: human-associated habitat [ENVO:00009003]; feature: intestine environment [ENVO:2100002]; material: feces | place: Germany | collected 2013/2015
ACCCGTCGTAGGGCGGTATTTCTTGTTCTTGCGGGGAGATTTGGACTTGGGCATGCTTCGAGATTGGAAAGGGAAAGAGAAGGACGAACTCAAACCGCGAGTGCGATGAGAGATCCAACAATTAAGCCGACGATGAGGGGGACGATTGATTTCGTCCACCGATGGGCGTTGTTGGACAGCTGTTCCATTGTTGTCGTAATCGAAGCCAGTTCTTGCTTCTGTGTCTCAATCTGCTCCAGCAATCGCTGCTTATCTGTCGTAAGTTGCTCTATCAGGTTGTTGTCATATCCAGACTTTTTTATCTGTATTACAAGATCGTTGTTTTCTTCTTTCAGTTTTTTTATTTGTTCCTGTAGCTCGGCCGTCTGCAAAATCTTATCCATTCGAAGTTTTTTCAACTCTCTTTCCGCTGTAGACTTTTCGATTGCAAGGAAGGCGGCTTTCTTTTCCAGTTCATTCTTCTTCGCGTCGAGTTCTTTTTTCTGCTTTTCTTCGCTACAGAACTTGCCCTTGATCTCGTTCAAATCGGCAAGGGCTTGAATCTTTTCTCGCTCCAAACTTTGCATTTTTCGCAGTTTTGCAACGTAGCCTGCGTAAAGGGCTTTTTGAGATCGAAGGCGCTCTCCGATCCATGCTCCAAGGTCAGTCGGGGTGGTGAAAGATTTATCAGCGTAGTGGTCAAATTCCGTATGGCTACTTTCATGTCCGAGCGCTGAGACTACGGGGAGGGTACATTCGGCTAGAGCATCCAGCACGGAAGGATGCTCGAACGTTGAGGCAATGGCTTCACTTCCGCCGCGCACGATGAACAGCATTTGGAAAACATCCGTTCTCTGGCCAAGGTTTCGCAAAGCCGTGGCTACCTCACCAGGTTCTGAAATTCGAACGTACTGCTGTTCGAAAGAAATGATATTGTCAAGTTGAGCATGAGTGAGCTCAGGATTGCTCCGTAGGATCGCCGAGGTGACGTCGGAAAAAATTTGAGATTGAGGTTGGATGACGGCAATTCGGCAGGGCTCAAAGCTGTCCGGTGAATCAGCGTTGATCGCAGTGAAGAATGCTGTGTTGAGAATTTCATCGGGTGTTCTAGCCTTTCGAATATGCCGACGAACAGATAAATTGGCTTTGGCCGTCAAGGCGGCAGCTTTAAGCGCCTTATCTTCATGTCGTTCGACACTCCCGAAAATGTGCAGTAGTCTCAACTGCAATGACATTTGAACTCCGCCTTGGGCAGGACGTCCATGTAGATCGACGACACCGGCAAGGCAAATGCGTTTGCCCTCATAAGGTGCAAGTTTCTCGCAGTCGGATAACTGATAGAGCAGCGTGACATTTTCGTCCAGTTTGCCGTAAAAGGAACGGTTGCCTATTCCGTAGCCTTTTGTGCCAGGTGTGAAAATTCCTTCTGTACGAATGACATGCAGGCGAGAGATGGGATGCAAATTGTCCCAAAATTTGCTCTTGACGGACTCGGTCACCAAGGTAATCAAGTCCTTAGTTGAAACGAAGTCGAGGTTGTCGTAAGGATTGGACATTGTGGGAAATGTTTTCAAAGCGTGGGATAGACACGGATTAATTTCTAGTTTTCGGTTTGACAAAGAAATAGGCGTTCTTGCCATCGCTGATATAGGGGGCTGTCCAATGCCCGTCCTGCTTCATGGGCGCGAGATAGAACAGCGTGTTGGGCGGAAGATCCTTGGACAAATGCTGCAGGATCGGTTGAATTTCCTTCTCCAGATTGATCCCGGATTTAGCATGGTAGGGGAACTTGATTCGAGGGATGTCCCAGCCGCGTGCAAATCCAAAGCCGAGGTAGCTTGGGACCTCCACGGGCTCATCAGCACCGTCATCGGGGTCGAATTTCACGTTGAAAGCGCAACCGTCGAGAATCGACTTGGTTTGTCGGCAACCGACGGATTCTTTCTCGACTCGCAGTTGAAGATAGCTGTTGCCAAAGGTCGAAAGTTCCACGGTCTTGTAGATGGAATACCCATTGGCCTTGAGAGCCTTTGCCAATTTTTCTCCCATAGCGGCGAGGGCGGCCTTGTATGCTTCCTCATGTGTAGCGAATTGCTCGGCAGGGAAGTAGATGTTGGCCTGCGAATCTTCTTCCTCTTCGCGGTTAAGGATGTTTGTTGCGAGCGAAAGCCCGAGTTCAACGCCGAAGCTTCCGATATCTATGCCTGGCAATGCATTGCTATGAGCAAGGGTTGAGAATGTCAAGTCCGAAACGAGCGTGTTTTTGCTCGGGTCGAACCCTTCCGGCGCAGGGCTGTCCTTGAGCGAGATGCCCATGAAGTAGCCAAGCCGATTGGCTTCGCTCGCATCGTCTAGCCACTTGGGCAAACCGCTTTCGTTCTTGTAGGATGCGCATCCGGCAAGCATAGACGCGGCGATGGCCAGACAACTGGTCAAAACAAGTTTTCGGGCAAACATGACAGGTACTCCTTAAGCTCGGCTGGAAGAAAAGGCGGCAGAGGACGCCCCTTGCGGGACGCCCTCCTCAAGCTGTGCGACGTTAGTCGCGACGGGTTAACCGAACAGCTTGACTGCCGCTGAAATGAGTAGCGTCAAGACAGCCGAAGCGACTCGGAATCGAAGGCAAAATTTCGCCTTGACACCTTTTCGTCCAGCCTCCAACTGTGCTACCATTTCTGCGGAGTTTGGCGAGACTTTTTGACTGTGCATCGCCTTACCTCCTAAGAAAAGCAAAAAGAGCCCTTGCCGTTGCTACCGGCTTGGGCTTTTTTGCATATTGGCCGCGGCACAATTGCTCACGGTCATGACGGCCATCGCCGCCAATTCTTTCCGACCCAATCCGACGCTACGTGGAGGCAGGCGAGCTTGCAACGCTCACTCCGCAATCCGCATTCTAACGAAGAGTCCAGCGCATAGCCTCCCCAATAATTTGCAATCGCTCGACAGCTGCTCGAAATTGAGCGACAATGCCTTTGAGCTTCGGAAGCGCGTTGCGACTTGCCGAAGTGAAGATATATATTCGGGTTTAGCCCGTTCGTTGTGGATGTCCCCGATGGACGGGATTCGGAGTGCGGGTCATGAATATTTGGATTTTTCTCTTCTTTTTCGCCATCGCGGCGGGTTTGGTCGTTCTTTTTGTAGTGGGAACGTCTTGCGGAGTTTCGCAGCGGATCAGCCATGAGGATGCCTGCGATCCGTATGCTCCGAAGGAGAAAAAGCCAGAAGTTCAACCAGCTTTGCACCTGCTAAAGAAAAACGATTTGGGCGTGCCTTGCGTAACGACGATGTTTTCGGATATGGCTTTGGCACAAGGTGATCCTGTGCGGGCTTTCAATCTAAAATGTCTTGGAATGTGAAACAAAAGGGGAGAGCGATTGGCTCTCCCCTTTTGTTTCTATGCGATATCCTTAATCGGTTCCTTTGCCCTCCAAGCCGCGGTAGCGGTTGTGCTGCGCCTTTTCTTCTGGCGTCAAATGATCCGAAGGCTTGCGCCCCAGCGTTTCGTCCAGACGCTTGATTCTGTTAGCAGTCTCTTCATTCGGATTTGCTCCAAACGCCGTATTGGCCTTGTTCCATTCGGTCACGTTGCCCAAGCCGGCTTCGAAAAGTTCACCGCCCCTGGCGGCATGGTCGAGGTTCGCAACCATGTCGTTCGTGAGCGCAGTGAGCTCTTCCTTGCTCATATTAGACTGCGTTCCCTGGCCGTACAGGCGTTCATTCTCGTCGTAAAGGGCCTGATAGCCCGCATTCTTCAGGCTACCATAGGCTCCCATGAGCCTTCTTGACAAGTACATTGTTTGGCCATCGGTTAGGCCGGCCTTCACGCATCGAGCCACGGCCTCCTGTTGATTGTTGAAGAAGCTACGCGGGATAGCCGCAACGTCCTGCGGCAATCCTTTCAGATTTTCGCGCGCTTTCATGATGTCCTTGGCATTATGGTTTTCGTTCAAGCGAACCTGGTTGCCAAGGACTCCGTCCTGCGGATTGTCTTTGGCCCCCATCGTGAATCCAACGGATGCCTTCCGGACGGTGTTTTCGGCACGGTCGATGGAATCAGGCGTGGCCCCCAGTTTGTTGGCGATCTCCATCTGTTCCTTGGGAACGCTCTTTTCCGCTGCGAGCGCTCTTTCTTTGAGTTGTGCTTCATTCCGCAAGCCATCCTCGCTTGCATTCTCGACGTTCCCTGCAATACCCTTGTTCTGGTCAGGATCGGACATAGGCGAGAAATTCATGCCCGTTGCCGTGCCGAGAAGCGAGCGCAGATTCTGTTGGTCACGATAATCACCGGATTTGCCAAGTGCCGTAATGAATCCGGCAACTCGGGCATTCGCCTTATTCATGCCATTTTCCTTCTGCAGGCGCTGAGACACCGCTTCGGCTTCTCGATCAATGGCTGTTCCCTGGTACGCATTCGCTATCTGGCCCATGACGGCTTCGCCATTTTCGTTTTTCAGCATTCCAGTGACCTGTCGCGTGGTCCACGTACCGGTAAAGCCAAGGGACTCGGTAGCAGACATGGTCTTTTGATAGTTCTGAGTCTTTTCAATCGCATTCTGGACAGTCCTGCCGACTTGGGAGTTCTCGCTCACGCCTGCATTGTTCAGGAAGGTCCTGGAGTCCGTTTCCGTCAAAGCGGCTTCACGCGCCTTGGAGAGATCGGAACTATTTGTTGTCTGGAAGGTGTTTTGCAACGCTTTGCGGTCTTCTTCATTGATTGCAAGTCCCTTTTGGCTGGTGTCGTTTTCTGAAGTCTCAGAAGCAGTCTTAGCCCCGAACGAAAGACCAATTCGCCTAAAAATTTCAGGTGTGCTCCAGCCCGCCGAGATCCCGGCAGACACCGTGTCGATGACCTGGGACATCTGCTCCTTGGTTAGATTCTTGCCCCAAGAAGTTTGCCGAATGCCGCTTTCAAGCGATTGCACGGCAGAGCTTCCGCTTGCCATCATGCGACTGCCGATCTCGCGCGAAATGGCAGCCTGGTCTGCAGCCGTTGTGGCGGAGCTGTAGTTCGTCGAATACCCGTTGTTGAGGACATTGGTGGCAGCCTGCGCTTCGGTCAAGGCCGACTGACGGGCTTCCGAGCGCATCTTGTCGAAGTTGATCGTACCTTCTGTTCCTTCGGTACCGGTTCGAATAGCGCCAAGGAAGGAATTGCCATTGCCGGCAGTCCCGTGCGCGTAGAACTCGCCCTGCCGCATGATGTCCGGCGTCGGGATCTTTTCGTTGATGTGGTCGCCACCAGCCATGCGTTGCGTGAGCGACGTGAAGGCGAAGGTACTGCCGGTGATGAGGAAGAGCGAGATCAAGGGCGTGGCGGACGCGAGCATGCCGCCCGTGGCCATCCAATGCTCCAGGCTCTGGCCCAACTTGTCAACTGAATAGAAGGACGTGAACGTCTGTGCCGCAAGCTCCCCTCGGGCGCTCATGATGATGTAGAGATTGCAGATCGAGAGGACCGGCATCCAAAGCTGGATCCACAGGATGAGCAGAATGTATTTGACGCCGAGCGAAATGCCGATCCCACCCAGGACGAGCAGGAAGGCGAGCACCGGCGTGATCGAATACATGAAGCCTTCAAAGAACGAAAGGAAGGGGCGCACGACAGTCATGAACATCGAGGCTTCTGCCGCCCATTGGGTGTTGCGTTGCTGCACGGCTTGATTGAACATAATGGCCGAGGTCTTGTCGCCGAGGTTGCGGTAGTAGCCTGAGACGGCCTTCTCGTAAATAGGCTTGATGGTCGAGGCAAGCATGAATTCTTCAACAGCTGTCCCGTTGATGTTGAGCATGTCAAATGCTGCCTGGTAGTCGTCAATCATGGCTCGATCGCCCGCCTCGCCCTTGAGGTTGGCAGCAGTGGACAGCTGATTGATGAACTTGGGGTCCTTGATTTTTTCAAGAGCTGGCTCGATCTTTTTCCACGCTTCTGCACATGTCAGATTTTCACCGGACGGATTTTCGATGTATGACCTCGTGCCGTAGATAGAAGATTCAAACTTTAGCTCTTCCATCATGTCGCCCGTGACAAGTTCTGTTGGCGTCGTAATGCTCAGCGCAAGTTTGGGGAGCGTGCACTCCTTGATGTAGTTGTGCAACGTCTTTTGAATGTCAGTGCCCTGGCCAATGGATTTGTCAAGCTCTTGCAGGACGCGCACATCGGAGGCGTGCTGGCGAACGGCATTCAAGATCACCAACGGTTCGGCAAACGTTCCTTCGGAAATACCCCGCACGTCGCCATATGCGGTTTCAAAGAGATTTGTAATGCCGTCCCCGACATTTGAAATCATTGAGCCCGCAAAGGCAACGCCGATAGGGACGTTATCCACGGAGTAAGCTTTGCCCGTGTACGCGTCTTCCACGATCACCGTCGTGGTAGGAACAAACATGCAGGCATAGAGGATCCATCCCAGAAGCAGTTGATGCCACGGAATCTCCCGTGCTCCTCGGAACAGCCCTTGGAGGACGACGATGATCGCCCCAAGAAGGAGACCGATGCTCACCAACTGTACGAAGTCGTTCGTCCCAATGATCATGGCGACCGCGTTGAGCACCTGTGAGAGGAACTGTGCGTCGCCGATGGAATGAATGGTGGGTGCAAATGCCATGGCGTCCCCTTAATTCACAGGATACGTGACGACAAGCGGATTCTTCGGATGGATCGGGTCCGGGTACTCCATGTTCCTGAGCTTGTTGTCAATGTGGTTGGAGAGGTCGGAGAGCGTGCCGTATTCTGTCAGAAGCAACTGATATTCCGTGTCGATGCGCTTTTCTGAATCGGCAATCATGTCCTTGATGACGGCGGCTTGTTCGTCAGACAAACCGACGGCCATTTGCTTGATGATGCCGTTGAGTTCACGCATGAGCGAGTATGTCATCGAGAGTGCGATGATCCTTGAAGCATAAGGAGCTACGGACTCGGCAGATTCTTCGCTTCCGAGCGCCATGTTGCGGAAGCCAACGGCGGCTTCGGCGGGCATGTTGCTCAGAATGGCCTTTTGTTGCTCCGTGAACTTGAGCGTGCCGTCGTCGCGAGCGTACTTGAAGATGATGCCGTCGTCCTTCGTAAGCTCTTCTTCAATGGTCTTGGCCAGCCCCTTAAGGCTGATAGACCGGTCGAGCTTTGGATTCATGCAGTCGATCTTGTCGTTGTCGCAGGAATACATCTTTCCTTCGGCATCCGTCGAACCCGAACCATTACGGGTTGAACCCTCGATCAAGTCGCGCATGGTGATGAGGCCGCCCGGATAGGGCTTGGTCGGGAAGACAAGCGGATTTACGCCTTCCTTCGGTTTTTCAAGCACGACCGTACCAGAAATGGACATCAAGGTCTCTCGGATCGTTGTGTCCCTCGGCCCAAGACCAAACCAGGCATTGACGTCACGCTTCGTCATGGCCTTCCAGAGAATGTTTCCGAGATGTTCTTCGGCATACTTCTGTGGATTGGAGTTGTAAGCTTTTTCCTGACCCTGAGTAGAGCCGCCCTTGTCGTCGACCGTATCCTTTGAAAAGCCCTGCGTAATGTTGTCCATCGTGCGCTTGAAGTCATTCTTGCCCTGTAAGGCATCGAAAGAATCCTCAACAATGCCTTGAGCCAGCTGGCACGAGCTCATGTTCATGTTGTTCATCAACTGCGCGATTTGCTGCATGGCATCCATGACATTCGAGCAGATGGTGCAAGAGACCTTTAGTGCCATCTGAAACGCATAACCCGCCGCATTGGCTGCAATGGCTCGCAGAAAACTGATGAATTGATCCAGATTGATGTATGAGAAGGAGCCGAGGAAGATGTCGATGCCGCCGCAGCCCGCTTTGATGTTGGGAGGTTCGAAAGCAATGAGTTGGATGTTCATGCGACGGCTTCGAATTTGCGCGCCGCCGCCAGCGAGCACGCCGCGACGCGTGCTCTCATAAACGCCGGGCTGCGTGAAGTTGGACATGTTCCCGAACAAATTGTTGAGTTCGGATTGCAGGCCGCTGGAGAGGGCCGGGGCCGTGGCACTGGTCGAACAGATCGCAAATGCCGTCAGCAACAGAGTCTTCTTGAGGTTGAATTTTTTCATGGTTATTCAAACGCTTGAGGGAAGGCCGGCGTTGTCGGCGCTTCGGGGTTGTCTTCTTTGTTTTCTTAATCTGCTCCGGGCGATTTGATGATGGCGAGGAGATTCTTCGGATCAATAAACCCGTCTTCGTCCATCAGGGACCGCTTCTTTTGTTCCGGGAGCTTGGTGAGGCGTTCACGCTCACTAACTGGGTCTCGACCATCGAGCACCGCCAGAAGGTCGGTGATCTTGTTGGGATCTTCCTGCACGGCCTTGAGCATTCTTGGGAGTTCCTTCGAGAGGTCAACGCCGCTAGCATTCAGCAGACGGGGACGCGTTGCGTTGATCTCTTCTTCGGTCACCCAGTTGTTGCGTTGGGCAATGAGAAGGATGCGTTCCTGAATTTCAGGGACCGTGAGAAGGCTCGAACCAATCAGGGCAAACGTCGTTGATTCCGGATGCACGAGGAAGAGGGAGGGCGTGGATTCCACGCTGAGCATTTCCGCTTGGCCTGAATCCACCACAGTGTTTTCAAAGGTCGTTGAGTTCAAATGCCCACCGCCGATGCTGATCGCCAGGACATCGAAATGATTGGTCTCGGAGATGTGCTTGACCAAGGGCGCTTGTTTTTCGCAATAGGGACAATCTGCCTTGAAGAAAAAGAAGATCCCGGTCGACCGACTGATCTTTTCAAGAAGCGCTTGACGCCGAGTTTCGGCCTGTCGGTCCACCGTTTGCAGACCGAAGTTGGAGACCGGACGGCGCTCGCTTTCGTCAATGAATTTGTTGCCCACGCGCACCTGTTCGGCCATCTTTTGAAAGCGTTCGGCCTTGTCCATGGCTAGACGCTGAAGCAGAAAGAACGCCTCTACGTTTTCCGGTGTCGGATCGTCCACGGCCCTTGAGAGGTACTTCGGGATCATCGTGTTGAGCCATTCACTGCTGAAGGCCACGGGCTGCTTGGGCTTTTCAGGCTCAGGCACCATCATCTTTGGTTTCGGTGGTTCCTTCTTGGGTTCTTCTTTGGGTTCAGGAACGACCTCGGGCTCGACCTCTTCAATTTTTTCGGGGTCGTTGTACCAGTGCCAGCCTTCGGCATGCCGTTCATACCAGCTTTCTGCAGCAAAAGTCGGCACGGCAATCGAAAGCGCCATTACGGCTGAAACACTCTTAACGAGAATGGAGGACATTTAGCAGGGAGAGTTGATGACAGGGAGATTCAAGAAATTTTGAGTCATGTCATCGAGGCAACCTGCTCCCGTTCGCAGATGTTCATCTTTGAATGGGACGATGGCTGGGCGTAAGATTGTCCGCTTTTCTCCCTGTGAGAGTAGGGAGGAGTGTGTTTTTGCACATGTGCAAAAACAAGAGCCCGGAGCAGGGCGCTCTCCGAGCTCGATGTTCAATAGGAACGCTCGTCCTTGGGGGGATAAGACTGCACTTGCGGGGCAGGTTGTGCCGCATCGGGTTTCTTGGACCGTCGGCTTCGCTTGGTGAGGATCTTTCCAGCAGGGAAAGTTAGCTCTTCCGGCTTTGCGTCGATTCGGTTGATCAAATATTGAATTTCCTTGAGAACGGCCTTGCGGGCTTGAGCACGTTCTTCGTCGAGTGCTTTCTGCCGGGCATCGAGTTCGTCAATTTTGGTGAGGTCCATCTGTAGCTCCTGAAGCAGTTGAGGTGGAGCGATTATTCCTCACCACGATTGACTGTTCGGGGGGCATTCGAAAGTTGGAAATCTCCGCCGACTGGCAGGAGGGTGACTGCTCCCCGTCCGATTTGAAAGCAAATTTCTTCATTAGCGCTTGCCAACAGAATCCTTGCGTTACATGCTGGCATTGCATGAAGTGTTTAATTCCCACAAACTCGGATTTTGGAGCTGTAGACGACGTAGGAAAACGGCCGATCTCCTTGTGGCACAAGCAAAACCCGGGTATTCCCGGGGTTGATTTTCATCCTGATAGACCGTACAATATTCTACGGTCACGGAGATTCCAAAAATGGTCGATCGGAACACCAAAACCGACAAGCAGGAACGTCCCAACAAGGATGAAATTAAAGGGTTGCCTGCCCATGCGCAGTACCAGTTCCGTCAGGGCACCTGGTATGTTTACTTTCCCTATTGCTTCCGTGAAGACGGGAAGCGCAAGCAGGAGCGAGACTACATCGGCACCCTGTCGCCTGATGGAAAGGAGTTTCTGCCGAACCTGTACTACGTCCAGAATGAACCTGACTTCGATCATCGCCCGGTCGAGCGCTGGAAGAGCCCCGTCATGCGCCAGCGCGCACTCGAAAAGCTCAATGCAAACAAGGTCGAGACGATCGCTCCGAGCGTGCTTCTGGACCCTGAACTCGATTGCGATCAGCAGCTTTCCGTTGGCGCAACGGCGCTTTGTGCTTCCATCCTGAATGCGAACGGCATGCTGAAGAACGTCGGTACGGTCCTCGACAACAATCCTGAGCTGACCATGGCCTGCATCAATCTGGCCATGCGTTCCGCCATCACGACCGATAAAACCTACCTCGCCGACAAGGAGTCGACCCAACAGAAATTCATCGGTTACGGCTGCCTGAGTTCTCCGCGTGCATCGGAATTCTTTCAGCGCATCGGCAATGAGCAGACGCTGTCTCTCAAGATGGCAAAGGCTTGCGCCACCCATCTGGAGGATGGGGAAATACTTGCCCTTGATGGAACTCGAGTTGATTGCAATTCTGAAAATATCAGTCTTGCGGCCATCGGCAAGAAAAAAGATGGTTCGTATGGCCCTCAAATCAACGCTTCGCTGGTGATAAACGTCAAAAACGGCAGCCCGATTTGTTATCGAGCCTACGCAGGCAACATTTCCGACATCAGTACACTGGACGATCTCCGCAAGATGTGGACGGACATCGGGATTTCCGAGAAGTCGCCTCTGATTCTCATGGATCGCGGTTATCCGAATCAGGAGGAGTTCGTCAATCTGGATCGGGACGGCTACAGGTTCCTGATCGGAGCAAAGACGTCGATGAAGCTCGTCAAGGACGTCATCGATCAGAAAAACTGCGAATTCTATGATCGGAAAACCTATCTGAGGCAGCAGCGTTGCTATGGTGTGAAAAGCAAGACGGCCGTCTCCTGTGATGGGCATCGCATGAACATACACTCCTACGTTTTCAGAAGCCCGAGCAAGGAGATGACGGAAACGGATGAATTGCTGGACAGGCTGGAGGCTTTCCAAAGGGGTTGGCCTCGGAAGAAAAACAGCGTATTGTCTCAGGCAGACAGAAAGAATCTGGACTTTTTTGTTGTGACCCCCAACGGCAATTTGCTTCTGGACGAAGAGAGGGTCAGTTATGAGTGCTACTGTCTGGGCTACTTCGGTCTGGTGGGTAACGTCGACATCACGCTGATGGACGCTCTGACAAAGTATCGGCAGCGAAACGAGGTGGAGGTGGCGTTCAAGCTCATGTTCCAGCACCTGCTCACGAGCACCCGCGTTCATTCCAGTGCTGCACTGGACGGCCTTCTGATGACGACCTTCGTTGGTCTGAGTATCCTGACTTACTTGCGCACCAAGATGAATGGCACTATTCCGAATGAGTTGGCCAGGAACCCTGAACGAACCTCTTCAATCAACAGCTTGTGGACGATTCAGGAAATGCTGAAGGATCTTCGCCGGATCAAACTCGCCTACACCAAGAGCGGCAAGCCTCGCTTGTTAAACGTTGTCAAGCGTGATCGGGATCTGGCCGAAGCCTTGGGCTTCCCGGGACTGTTCGACTCGGCAGAAAACGTGGCGAAACTTCTTTCGGGTTCTCACCTCGCGGCGACCCTCAAGAAATAGGGACCGGTTGGTTATACCGCCAACCGGTCCGAGATTTTGGGTTAATTGACGGCTCAACACTCATACCAATTATTTGGAAATAGAAATGTTTAAAAAATCAATCGTTTTATCATTATTAGCAATGCTTTGCGTTTCTGTAAACGCTCAGGAACGCCCTCGACAAGATAAATTTGAAAACTATGTTAATGAATGTACTAAGTTTTTTAAACCTGATGGTGAAGCATGTTGGAAAGCCGGAATTGTTCTCGATGAACGAGCCGATGCTGGAGTTAAAACTGAAAATGAAAAAGAAACGATAGTAACGGAAGCCCGTAGATTCTACAAGAAAGGATGTGATTTAAATTTTGCAAGAGCCTGTAATGCCTTTGTGAGGTATAATAAAATCTCAAACGAAAATAAAATAATATATTTAAACAAAGGTATCGAACTGGGATCTCCAGTATGTATATCTGCTTTTGCAGGGTACGAACTTAAGAACGGTAATAAACAAAAGGCTAAGGAACTCTGGAAGCAGGCATGTGAAAAGAACTTTGGTGATGCATGCTTTCACCTGTCTTTTGAACTTTTTAAAGAGTCTAATAATAAGGATCTTTCGGACGAATGGTTTAAACCTATTAAAGATTTGCTAAGTGCAGGGTGCGAAAAAGGCTCTGCACGTTCATGTTTGATGCTATATGTTGATAGTAACGATGTTAAGTATCTGAATCGTAGCCATGATTTGTGTTATTCTGATGTTAACTGTTCCGAAAAACCTACCACTTCAATAACACAGTTCTTAATCAAGGAGGGACAGCTAACAGCTGCTTCTAAACTTGCTAAGTTTGGTTGTGATCATCTTTATGCAGAATCTTGTCGACGATATGCAGAGATGTGCGAAGTAGGACAAGGTACAAGAAAGAATAAAGATCTAGCGAAACAATTTTATGGCAAAGCCTGCGATCTCGGCGATAATGACGGATGCGAAGGTTTCGCAAGATTGCAAGAATAACTTAGAGTATTACTAATCATCAATTATTCAACATACGGATGTCTATGTTGAATTTCAATGCAATAGGGTATTCCAATCCGTACTGGCGTTAGAACGGGGTTCGGTTAATCACTTTCCAGATGTTGTTGCTTGAAGCGCAACAGAAATGTGGCGAACAGCGGAACCGTGAAATCAACATCACCGCGTGCCGGTGAATAAATCATGCCTTTTGCGATCAGGCTAGAGCGAAGCACACCAAGAGTGGATAATTTTTTCCCCAACACGCGTGCGATCTCCGAGGTTTTATACGGTCCTTTTTCACCGAGCGAGGCCATTGCGCAGCAATATTCCAATTCGCACTTCGTCATGCGGTTTAAGCGAACTCTGAAAAATCCCTCATCCAAAATTCGAGTCGCTTCCACTGAGGCATTGGTCACATCCGTTGTGGTTATTGGCGAACAAGGGGCGACATCCCACGTACAGGATGCCCATTGTTGCAAGTAGAACGGATACCCTTGCGTTCCTTCTACAACTTTTGTCAATGCATCGGGAAGAATTTCAACGTCGGCATCATTCAATGGCTTTTCTATCGCCTCTGCCGTTGACTTCGGGTCAAGAGCGCCAACGTCATAGAACCTGAAAAGTCTTTCTGCATAGGACTTTGCTTGGCCAGCCAGCCCTGTCAACAATGGCAGGCCTGCACCGACAAAGATGACGGGGTAGCCGAGTTGGGAGATGCGATGCATCGAAACAATCAGCGCCGAAAGATCCTGCTGCGTTAAATATTGAACTTCATCAAGGAAAATGGCCCATCCTTTCCCCGCCGTTTGTGCGGCCTCTCCAATGTTCTCGAACAAATCCGGAAGATCCGTTTCGAGGTAGCCCGTATCTGCAACGCCTGGAGTAGGTTCGATCCCTATATCCACTCCGGCGACTTCAATTTTGAAAATCGAGGCAAAGTTTCGAAGAATGCCGAGGGTACGAAGCGAAAGCTCCTTGGTGCGTTCCATTGTTGAGAGTGAACGCATGACTTTCTTCATCTCGGGGTAGAGAAGCTTTGCTAGACTGGCATCTTCCGGGGCTTCGAGGCGGCTGACGAGGTACCCCAGCTCCTTGGCCTTCTTCCCAACTTCGTTCAGAAGAACAGTTTTGCCTGTCCCACGCAAGCCCAAGTACATGATCGAACGGAAATTTCGCCCAGCAAGTGCTCGACGCAGTGCAAGAACGCTTTCCTCAATGAGCTTGGTTCTTCCAGCCAACTCCGGTGGGCGCTGGCCAGCGCTAGGCGCAAAAGGATTGTAGAACGGGTCCATGACAGCCTCCTTTAGGGTGTATCACCATATATAGGGTAGTATAAACAAGTTCTTTATACATTGGTATACATGACTATATACGGTTATAGATAAGGATAGACAAACAAACTTTCCTGTTCGAAAACAATTTGGCCTTTGACGAAAGAGCTCCCAGTTGTTCGGTTGCAATTCACCTTCCTATCGAACTTGTTCCAAGTTGGAACAGGTTGTAGCCTCGTCGAGTTCCCCTTCAGCGTAGCTCTTGTCATGTGACTGCTCCCCGTCCGATTTGAAAACAAATCGGGCGAGGCTTCCTGCTTCTTC
>OLZF01001659.1_pt1 | contig 14356 bp, 14 predicted proteins | sample 1674391 | NCBI WGS metagenome assembly OLZF01 (sample SAMEA103958166, study PRJEB25191) | human gut metagenome | biome: human-associated habitat [ENVO:00009003]; feature: intestine environment [ENVO:2100002]; material: feces | place: Germany | collected 2013/2015
CGACTATTCCAACAGTCGCTCTCGGATCACTGCGTGGGTCGCTCGCTTTCTTTTGGAAAGGTCATGGCGTACAGTCCCCGTGGCTTGCTATCTCACAAACGTATCTGTCTGCTTTATTCAGTTGTCAAAGACCAGACGGGCATAATCAATCCCAATATGAATTAGAAGCGTTTAATATCAAAGTCTAAGATTTTACGAATAATCGCTTCTTTGATAAAACCTTTCATTTCCAAATCTACCGCAAGACGTAAGTTGTTATTATCGTCGTAAAACGGACGCATACAGCACTGATTGATATATGGGTCATAAAATTCCAAGATTTTTGAAATTGCTGTTTCGTCGCCGTCGCAGGCTTTGGAAATAACCGTGAAAGTCGGTGTCAGCTCTTTTGGCATTTTTCTTTTTCCTCCTCAATCAGTTGCTTTAACTTGTCTAGTGCTTGTATTCTGCACTTCGTTACATTCGCTCTGGAACAGTCAAGCATTTTCCCAATGTAAGTGTCCGTGTCCCCAATGAAAAAATACTGTAAAACGATATTACGCTTTCGTTCTTCAATAGTTTTCAATGCACGAGCCAGTTGTTCATCTTCGATTGATACTTTTTCTCCACAGACTTCAAATACCGCAACATAATCCGTAGAATATGTATCTTCTGTACCTATGGAATTTAAGAGGTCGTCCATAATTTCGGCGAATGGCATTTCTTTTTTCTCTGAACGACGTATCGCTCGATAGAAGTCAATCGCTCTATGACGTATAACTGTTTTAATAGCACAATCGAATTGATGACAGGTTTTTTCTTGTAGTTCTGACGGTTTCATTTTCCTCACCTCCTTTCGCTAGTCGAAAAGAGGTGTCTGCCCCTTTTCATATATACCGCGTTGAAAGTGGGGGACAGCGTAACCAAAATCGAAAAAACTTTAAAAAATTTTTTTCTGGCATGAAAAAAGCCCGCACAAAACATATAGTCTGTACGAGCTTTTAAAACTGTGCTATATTCAGTTGTTATAAAAATGCCGTTAGGTTCAAACTGATTGCGTCGAGGTATATCTAAAATATTCCATAATGACAACTCCTTTACGGCACTATTCTAATTTAATCAGACAGAAAAGAAATTGCACCGTTTTTAATTTCTAAGATTTCGTCGGCTTCTTCTGCCAAATGCTTACTGTGTGTAACCACAACAACACATTTTCCTAATTCATGTGCAGTCTTTTTCAGCAAAGCAATGATTTCATCAGCGGTAGTTTCGTCAAGATTTCCCGTCGGTTCGTCTGCCAAAAGTACATGAGCGTCGCTGGCTAATGCTCTTGCAATCGCTACACGCTGTTGCTGTCCGCCAGATAGTTGCAATACATTTCTCTGCCAATATTCTTTTCCAATGCCGACTTCTTCCAATAATTTTTCAGCATTTCCACTACCACCTAATTTGACATTTTCAACCGTTGTCAAATAATCAATCAGATTATAATTTTGAAATACCAATGAGATATTATGCTTTCTGTGGTAATTCAGCCCCTTTTTTGTAATATCCTCGCCATTGCAAAGGACAGTCCCTTTTACTGCTGTGTCCAAGCCTGCTAACAAGGATAAGAGTGTTGTTTTTCCTGCACCACTCGGTCCGACAATGGTATAAAAGATACCCTCCTCAAAAGTAGCTGATACGTTATTCAAAATGATTTTATCTTTTTTTGTTTTGTAAGCATAGCTTACATTCTTTACTTCTAACATTTTCGTCGTCCTCCTAACTCATTTCCGATAAAATATCTTTCGGGTTTCTCTTTAGTATTACAATTCCAGATACCAGAACAGAAGCCGTTATCAACACAAGAACACTTACCCCGTCCAGCAGATACATTTCTGGCGTAACCTCTACGCTGATATTCTGCACGTCCTGCTTTGGTGCAACGTATTCTGTGGATACTTTTCCCTCGTTATTTTTTTCTTCTTCCTGCATTTGCTGAACCTGCTGTGATACCAGATAATTTGCAGTTACTTTGGAAACGGCAGGAGCGACAGCAAAGGATAGCATAAGGGAAAGAACAGCAATCATAATCGCTTCGCTCCAAATCTGCCCGATAATTCTGAATTTCGGAACACCGAGAGATAAGAAAATGCCGACTTCCTGCACTCGATTTTTCAGCCAGAAAAGAAATACGAAAACAAGGATAACAAAACTTGCAACAGAGATTACCAATATCATCATTTCGCTTACTTTTGCTAAATCATTGAAGTTTGAGGACATGGTTTCGGAATTTCCGTTATTGTCAATCAAATCATATTGCTCCCAGTTGATGTCTACTTTTTGCAGATTTTCTTTTGCTTCGTCGTAAGCTTCCACATCTTCTACTTTGAAATAGGCTCTTTCATATAATGGACTTGTTTCACCCTCTGCCTTTTCTGGAAATCTCAAATCTGTAAATATTACATTTTCCGAACGGTAAGTATCTCCCTGCATAAGTGGGGACATCTTTTGATCCACTTGATAAATTCCAACAATCTCAGCTTCTGATACCTTTGAATTTTCAGTATCATGGTAATCATTAAAAGAAATCTTATCGCTGATTTTCAGATTATTTTGCTTTGCAAGTTCCTCTGAAATGACACACATATCTTTATCCTCTGGAGTTATCATTCGTCCCTCTTTGATATGCAGGTTTCCAGATAAAACATTTCTGTCAAGTTTCATATCCTTGTTTCCAATTAAGCTTACACCTCCCTCATCTACACTTTGGTCTACATCTTTATCTTCAATTCTTTGGAAATTTACAGGGTTTACAGGAGTTGTTGCTGTTGTAATATTGTAATCGGCAATTCCTTTTGTTTTTGCCAGTTTCTCAATGTCTTTTATATCTAAGCTTTCAAATTCATTTGTTGTCCAGCCTGACCAAGTCTCCTCACCATTGATAATCTCTTTTTCCTGATGATAGCCACCAAAACTACCTTCTTTATCATTACCAATCTTTTCTGAGTATTCACGAATTCGTTTTGTTCGGTACTCTGCATTTCTTTCTAAAAGAAAGCCTGCACCTATGGCTTGTCTTGTTTTGTCCTGCACCTCAATACTGGCATTTTTGCTCGCCACACCTGCAAGAAGCAGGGTACTGATTGCAAAAACAATCAACAATAAGAGAATACTTTTTACGGGCTTTCTGAACACAGAACGCCTTGCCAATCCAAAAAAATTCATGTACTATCCCTCCATTTTCGCTAATATATCTTTTGGGTTTGCTCGTAATATGGGAAGAATGGAGCAACACAATGCTACCAAAATAACTGTACCGCCTAAAAGGAACAACATTCCAATATCTTGTATCTGCAAAACCACTTTCAGATTTTCTGTTACGCTTTCTGAACCAGTAATGACATTTTGCAAAACACCAGAGAACAATTTACCAATGGCTGTTGCTCCTAAAACCGAAAGTGTAAATACACTCCCTGCTTCTAAGAAAGTTTGCAGGAAAATTTCACTTTTTGATTTACCTAGACTCATAAAGATTGCCACTTCCTTTTGTCTTGTTCTCATCCACATACATAACAGCAAGGAAACAACCACCGTACCAGTTATCAAGGTAAGTACCAACATAAGATTTGCCACCTTACTGATTTGCTCTAATGGAGCAGACATCTGTTGATAAAGGGTATCGGAAGTGCTAAGTTCTACATCATTTCCGAATATTTTTTGCAGGCTGGTTTCCAGCACATCTAATTTTTCTGGTCTTTTTGAATAAACGCAGAGTTTTTCAAATTCAGCTTCTTTGAACAATTCTTTATAAGTGCTGTTGTCAATAAAGACTTGATTTTCTATTCGATTGACTGCGGTAGTTTCTGTTGGCTGGTCTTTTTCCACATTTCCTGCGGACATGAAAATTCCAATAATTTGAACAGATACTTTTGTTCCGTTTTCTGTACTTAATTCAATCGTATCTCCAACTTTTAGCTCATTTTGATTTGCAAGGTTCGCATTGATAACAGCACCTTTTTTCTCATGTTTGATATAATCGCCAGAAGATAAGCGGTACTGCATTTCTGAAAAAGGGCTGTCCTTTTCCAAATCATCATAGGAGAGCAACGCTATTTTCAAATTTTCCTCATTCGTAGAAGTATTGAGAGTAACGGGAGCAAAATTATTCGGAAATACCTCTTGTCTGCCGATACGGTTGATAGACGAAACATCTTCCAGCGTTTCAATCTTGTTTATTTCATTCTCGGTTATCTTGCTGTCCTCACTTGTAATTTCAGCTACAATCTTAGAATTTGTCTTTTCCTGCATGGCTTGTTTGGACTCATTTGTAGTCCTTAAAGTCATGCTTGTACCTAAAATCATACTGTTTACAAGTATCAAAACAATCAACAAAAGAATGGTTTTTCCTTTTTTTCGCTGTAAATAGCGAAAACCAAGTTGATAAAACTTCATACTTCACACCTCTATTCCCAACGAGCTACGACAACCTTTGTTGCATTGAAATGAAGTGTGTCTGCAAACTCTCCATAGAGATATACATCTGATTGTTTCTTTACATCGGATATAGACCCCGTTGTTATATTCGTAACAGAACCCAGCTGTTTATTTAGTGTTGCAACAACAAATTCACAATCTGGGTTATAGGTTACAGAAACAGCATTGTCTTTATTTTCCAATCCCGCTGCTTCCGATTTTATTCCAGCTCCCCCCTCAATTTCTTTTGCTTGACTTACGGAACAACCATTGTCTGTAAATTCCAAAACACTTCCTATCAAATTAGCAGAATCTAATATGTCGTTTCCTTTATTTTCTGAAGAACCATTTGCATTTTCTTCATTCGTATTAGAATTGACAATAGGATTAGACGTATCTGGTTTCTCATCTGGACTTGCACCACACCCCGTCAATGCACAGATACATAATCCAACTGCTATGAATTTACTGATGTTTGTTTTTTTCATTTTTGTATTCCACCTTTCTTGTTCGATATGCCCCTATTGTAAAAGCAAACCATTCTAAAAATCCTGTAAAAAAGTAAGAAAATCATCATCATTTTTTAGAGGATTTTTACAGACTTTTCTGTTATACTGTCTATAATTCAAACTTCTTGGACTGCTTATGTCCAAGATGATATATAGAAAAGGATTGATACATTATGAAAATACTTCTTCTGGAAGATGATTTAGAATTATGTAAAAATATAAAAATTTCGCTGGAAAAAGAAAACTATATGGTTGATTGTTGCAATGACGGGGAAACTGCTATGCTGTATGCCTTAAATACAGACTATGCTTATGACCTTGCCATTGTAGACCGTATGTTACCGATTATTGACGGATTAACAATCATAAAATCTATGCGTAGAAAAGGAATATCTATTCCAATCCTCATCATTACTGCCATGAGTACCCTTGATAATCGGGTTGAGGGTTTAGACGGCGGTGCTGATGATTATTTAGTAAAACCATTTCATATCAAAGAATTGCTTGCAAGGGTTCGGGCATTGACAAGGCGACCTGCCAATATCCAGTTATCGCCTAAATTACAATATGGAGATTTAACTTTCGATAAAGACAGCCGAACCTTATCTACACCCGTCAATTCTATTTTATTAACTTCAAAGGAAACCGAATTGACTTTTGTATTTATGCAGAACCCAGAAACACTATTTTCCCGTGAACAGCTTATCCTTAAAATCTGGGGCAGTTCTTCTGAAGTAGAAACTGGCAATGTAGACAGTTACATTTCTTTTCTGCGAAAACGCCTAAAAGAATTAAAAAGTTCATGTAAAATAACAACGGTCTACGGTGCAGGGTACAAACTGGAGAAAGAAACATGTTAAATAATTTATACCGAAAACTTCATATTCTGTTTGCAAGTTCTGTTATGCTGATTATTACCCTTGTGATTTCCTTTGTCGTTGCGAACACAGTTCATACAGAGAAAATCAACGAAAGCACCTTATTTCAAAGACTAACAACCTTACTGATTTATCAAGTGGAAAGTGCTTCTTCGGATATGGATAAATCACTCAAAGCCTACGAAGAAAGTTATCATATTTTTTCTTTGATTAGCGATACAAAAGGGAATACCATTTATCAGAGTGATTTCCCATTTCCAACTTCTGCGGATAATCTGTTGCATGATGTAGAAAAGCAGATTTCTACACAGCCATTATCACAAACAGAAAGCAACACAACTTCACAAGGCGGTTTTCTGGAAATAAGAGGAACACATCACGATACTTATTTTGTTATTCCTGCTACAATTAGGACAGCAAATGATACCGTGTATCATGCAACCTTTCTTTATCAGACAGCCAGTTTGACGGATATTTTACAAAAGACATTGCCTGTATATCTTCTTATCTGGTTTTTGGCTTGTATCGTTGTTATCGTGCTAACCCGTTATCTTCTGAAAAAGTCGTTTGCTCCAACGGAACGAATACTGCAAAGCCAAAAAGATTTTGTTGCAACAGCGTCCCATGAATTAAAATCTCCACTTGCTGTTATGATTTCCAACACGGATATGCTTCTTGATAATGTTTCCTTAAACGAGCAGGCAAAGCAAGCCGTACAGACCATAGATTTTGAATGTATGCGGTTATCCCGTTTAGTCAAAGATATGTTGCTTTTGGCTTCTTCCGACGCTAAAACATGGACATTGCATAAAAGCACAATCAATGTAGATACCTTGCTCATTACGTTATATGAAACCTACGAACCCGTCTGCATGAAGCAGAATTTAGAACTAAAACTGCATTTATCCGAGGAAAGTTATCCTGCTATGTTTACCGACAAAGACCGATTATTTCAAATCTTGTGTGTCTTTATGGATAATGCCATTCAACATTCCAAGAATAATTCTTTAATAGAGATAGAAGTAATCGCCACCGAAAAAAATATTGCTTTTTCTGTGGTAGACCACGGGCAAGGCATTTCTGATGAAGATAAGCAGTATATCTTTGACCGATTTTATAGTGGCGACAAGTCCCATACGAACAAATCGAATTTTGGACTGGGACTAAGTATCGCCAAAGAATTAACTCAAATGCTGAACGGTATTATCATTATCAATGATACTGCTGGTGGAGGTGCTACTTTTACTGTTAAATTTCCTCTGAAATAGATTAAGGCTTGCAGATCATACACTATGTATGGAGCAAGCCTTTTTTCAAATCTTTGTCTTTTTGGTAATCTTGTAAATATATTCTTCTGGGGTAGGGCGTTTATTACCAAAATATTTTTTGAAATTTGCCTGCACTTCTGGGGCGGTGCTATTCATAGCTTCATCAATCGTCGCTTCAATATCTGCCCGAACATCAGCCAATGATACACCGCCAGCTTTTGCACCAGCTTTCAACGCTTTTTTTATATCTCGCTTTTTTAGTCCTATCATAATAACCTTTCTTATCATAATTGCAAATTTATAAATTCATTAGTATTAAAACTGAAATTCAAATACATTACTAAAATCATTGTTCAAGACATAATAAACTTTATTTTTTTCTGTAGAATATACAAATGAAACCCTAGTTGCCCACAAGTCTTTTTGAGAAACAGATTTTAATACTTTAAATGCGTCATTTACTGAAAAATCTTTATCATATCCTGCCAATAACTCTTTAGCCACTTCGTATCTTGTATCCCCAGAAACAATGTACGGCTTTGTTATATCTGGTTTTAGAATAGAATAATTTGTAATAAGTGAAAAATTTTCTTGTTCATATCTATACCCAATTCCAGGTTCAATAATTAAAACTCGTCCTTTTTTATCAGAAAGCATAGCTTGCATAGTAGCATCTGGTGCATAAATAATTTTTTTCTTTTTAACAATGTCCAAGGCTTTATCAAAAGAAATCTCTGCCTTAATGAATTTTTCTGTTAATTCAGATATTGTAATACAATCCTCGCTTTCTATATACCTTGCATTTTCATTACCATGAACATAAAGAAGTGTTCCTACATTACCATTTTTATTTATCCCATGAAATGAATGATACAGACCGTCAGGCATTTTAATACCAATATAAAATCTATTTTCTTCGGTAATTACAGTATGATCCCATACAGAAAGGTCAATATCAAAATTAAAACCAACAATTTTATCTATACCATTGTAAACAAATCTTGTACACATATAATCACTCCTCAAAATACTATTTCAAATAGTCATTTAACTAATCTAATTAGTATTTTAAAATGTTTTTGTAGGAAAGTCAATAAATAATCATAATTTTCTAATTGTGTTATTGACTACACTAATTCAATTAGCTAGAATTGTGTTTGTATGATATTTTGAATGAGGTGCATAACTATGAAAACCACTAAAGAAGCAGTAATAAAAGCAACATCAGACTTAGCAGATGAAAAAGGATTAAATAACGTTTCGTTAAAAGCTGTTGCTCAAAAATTAAACATTCGTACACCATCTTTATATAATCACATAGAAAGTTTAGATAATCTTCTTTTAGAAGTTGCTCATAATGGTATGCGTGACATGAATGAAAGAATGATGAAAATTGCCGTTGGAAAAATAGGGAAAGAAGCAATTAAGTTAGTTTCTATCGAATACCTAAACTATATGATTGAACACCCCGGAGTTTATGAAACAATTCAATGGGCTGTGTGGCACGGAACAGAGGAAACAGCAACCATTTTTAACAACTATCTTTCATTATTAACTACTCTTATCCAATCGTGCAGTCTTAACAAAGACAAAACACTTGAAATATTAAATATGCTTACTGGAATAATTCACGGTTATACAACTTTGCAATTAGGAAACGCTTTTTCTGCCTCAGATAAAGTTAGATTTGAATTAGCTGAAGCGATAGATACTTTATTAGTCGGGATTTTCCAGAAGTATAAATAATATATTTAGGCTTGCAAATCAATACAGAACTGCAAGCCTTTTTCTTTTATCCTACAATCTTCCAGTTGCTATCCTTATGTAGCACAAGCTCATACTGTGATACTTGTGTCGCCTTTGTCTGATTATCAAGGAATTTTACAGCTACTTTAACTTTCACATTATCCCCGTCCTTTGTAAAGATAGGGTTTACCAGTTCAGAATAAAGGTAGTCCCTGCCGATAGGCTCAATCACATTTCCAGATACATAGTAAGCAAGCTCTTTTTCTGTGGCTGTTGGATAGAGCTTAAAGAATGTTTCCAGAAATGCGGTAGCGTCATTTACCGTATCAGCGTCCACGCTTGCGTCTGCTTCTGGTGTCTTAGGCTCATAGTCTGATTTTTCGATTGCTGGTGCAAGAGTAGGGTTCTGAATGATTACCATATCCCCGTCAGCGTCTACATGGACTTTTACAGTATAAGTCGCTTTCACATTGCTTGTCTGTTCTCCCTCTTTTATCTGCTGATCTACTTCGTAGGTAGCAGAAAAAGTGTCCGTTCCCGATTGCTCGATATGCCACACAATCACATCTGTAACTGTGGAGCTGGTCGGTATATCCGTTCTGATTGTATCAACATTCAAGTCTTGCAATTCCTTTGTCAGATAACCGCTGATTGCCTGCGTCCTTGCTTCAATCGCTTCTTTGCTGTTACTCCATGTGTAATAAGACTTCGCAAAGTTCTTCACGAAATTTTCTATCCCGTTGGTGTCCTGCAAACGAAGTTCAATGATTTCTTTTTCATGGGTCGTGTGCTGGTCGATAGCCGTAAAATTCTTATACACCCCAAAGCTCACGCTTGCGATAAGCACCACCCACAACGCAATCACGGTTTTCTTATGTGTGCCTACCTTGACAGTACGCACCTTTTTTTCTTTTGGTTCTTTGACAGTTTCTGTCTGTTTCTTATTTTTCTTAAACATATTTTCAAGTCCTTTCTATTGTTTTACTCGTCCTGCACCGATTAAGTGCTGTTGCCAGTAACTACTACTTAGGTCTGCATATCCTATCGGGTCGCCTGCATGGTACATCTGATTATTTCCTACATAAATGCCGACGTGGGTTACATACGAACCAGCGTTATAGGTAGAATGGAAAAACACCAAGTCCCCAGCCTTTGCCTGCGAGAGTGGAAGATGTTGGGTAGCGTCATACTGTGCTTGTGCCGTTCTCGGTAAGGAGATACCAGCTTTTCCATAACACCATTGCACAAGTCCGCTACAGTCAAAGGAAGTGTTCGGGTTACTGCCACCATACACATACTTCCAGCCTTGATATTTCAACGCTTCATTCATAATCGCTTGTGCCGTCGCATTATCAAAGTGTGCCACGGTCAGATATTGATTGACTAATTCCACATAGAACATATTTCCATAGCCATACCGCCAGCCCCCATTCTTTGCAACGGCTATCGGGTTGGTATAGGTTACTTTCTTTCCACCCGATTTCTCACGGGCGAAGCTCTCTGCAAGATTAAAAGTGTGCTTCTTTCCTTTTCCTGCCACATATCCCACATAGCCACCGCCATAGTTATAAGACTGTATCGCTACATTCAAATCGTCGATACCTTGATTTTTGCAAGAAGAAAGCAGGGACGCAAAATATTTACACCCCTGCTTGATTGAGCTTTCCGTATCTAAAGAGTTGGGCGGTAGTCCCAGACTTTCTGAACTCTGCATAACATCTTCTGCCGTACCGCCACTTTCTACTTGAATGATAGCCAATAGCACATTGACATACTCGGAGATACCGTATTCTCTGGCGTATTTTTCTACCATAGGCTGATGTTTCAAGACTTCTGCGGATAAGTTCATACCCGTAATGCCAGAAGAAAAATTGCTGTTCTCGTCGTCGCTGTCCGCACTAATCAACACCCCAAAGAAAAGCACCAGAGAAAAGAGGATAGGAAACAGACTGCCAATGAGAGCGATATGTTTCAGTTTCATTTTTTCTTCTGTCCTTTCTTCGTTACAAGGTTACGGGTTTTCTCTGTGGTCTGCTGAACCTTTGTCCTACGGTCTTTGGTGTAATTCTGGCGTGTTTCCTGCGATACCACTTTTTCTACATTTTGCCTATGTGTTATCTGTGCCGACTGGGTCGCTTTCTTATCAGAAGCACCAGAAGATAACGGACGCTCTTTGATAACATTTGTCTTGACTGGCTCACTTGCTTTCGGAGTTTGAGCTATGGCAGGGCGTTTGACTTCCTGCATTTTTTCCGCACTCGGCTTTGAAGCTGTGGCTGGTCGCTCATGGGGACGGGTAGCTCCCGTTGTCGCTGATCCGTCAGCCTTTCGCTGTGCCTGCCTTGCTTCTTGTGCCTTTTGAAGCTCCATACGCTTGTCAGCGATATTTTTCTTATGCTGTTCCTGCTTTTCCAAACGCCCCGACTGTCTGGACTGCTGTTCCTGCACCATGCCACGCTTGAAGTCAGACACGCTGGACTTTGCTTTTTCCTTTGCGGAATACACCGCATAAGCGGTCTGTGTTGGCATATCCTTGATGTTTTCTTTGACAGCATTTGCCTTGTCTTTCACTTTATTTTTCGTATCTAAGACAGCACCCACCTTTGAGCCTGCACGCTGTCCCATGCTGGAAGTAGAGGTATTGCCCCGACTGTCTTTTGTAGCTGTGTTCCTTGTCGGTTTTCTGTTTGAAATCGTGCTACCTGCCACCGCACCAGCAACACCGCCAGCAGTAACCGCACCAGCAAGCCGTCTTTCCATACGCCTAGCCCTATGTGCCAAGTATAGATATGGTCTGCGGAAAATTCTTCGTCCCATGCTTTGACTGTCGTTAGCGTTCAAAGAGAACATACTCATTAAATCGCCCAGCTTCATGTAGATACCTGCGAAACACACTATCTGTAAGAACGCTACCATAAAGAACGGATAGTCCGTGGATATATTATAAAACATACTGGAAATGCTGAACGCCACCGTTACAATGAGCGTTATTCCTGCCCGTGTCATTATGGTATTAAACACCCTTACGATTGCCTGCTTTGCCATGCTTTCATAGCTCGGTATCATGGAAAGTAAAAAGCTGATAGGCAGAAACATAGCGAAGATAATAAAAAGTATCTGGCTGAACAACATCATGCCCGTAAGCAAGAATACAAATATCGTTATCCCTAAGTTGAAGAACAGGAGGAAGAACACCATACCCAAGCGGTTTACCACCTGCGGTATCGTCAGATTGTTGTTGTCGTTGTCCTCGATTTCTGTTTTCACGACTTCCTCTCTGGTCTTTCCGTCCTCGACCTCTGGACTTGCCGATACAAGAGCTTCTACACGGTTTGTCCCGATTTCCTCTGCGTTGCTGTTCCCGAATTGTAAGAGTAGCCACGGCTGTTCCACTTGAATAGAAAATAAGCTGTCCCGTATCAAGTCCACGCTGTCCTTGCCCTCGCTGTCAGAGTTTGGGAGCATGATTTTTGTTCCCAAATCAAGTGAAGCGGTACTAATATCTGATGAAAATTCATTTATCTTTTTGATGTAGTCGGGAGCGTAGGCAATAAACGAAGCGGACAGCACGAACACCACCACAAAGTTGATAACTGCGTGAAGTGCCTTGCTGGTTTCTCTTTTTATCAGTCCCGTATAGGCAACATAAAGTCCCACCACCAAGATAATGAGAAGCAGGAAACCAACATAGAAGCCAGAGCTGGAAAAACCGTTCTGTGTTACGCCTGCAAGGGTCTGTATGCTCTTTCCGATACTGTCTGCCATATCGTTAATAAAATCAAGTTTATAGGCTTCCTGCACCACATAGCCTGTGGCATTGCTCAAATAAAGGCTTATCGTCCAGACAAAGTTGGTAATACAGTAAAGCCCGTACTGTACTGATTTTCCGATACCGTCCAGCCAGTTCCACGGAAGCCACGACCAGCTATTATCCACATAAAAATCAAGCTGGTAGTTGGAAAGGGGATATTTTGAATAAAGATTTTCTGCGTTTATGGTATCGTCCACAAGCCCCGTCGCATGAGCCACCGTCCCCAGAAGTGAAAGCAGGATAAGGGAGAGTGCCACCACGAACAGAGCCATTTTGAGAAAGTGGAAAATCTTCTTTTTTGTGAACGCACCTTTTATCCTTTCTTTCATCACTCCACCTCATTTCTCTGTACGGGCGGTCTGGTATCAAAGGCGTGTAGCAGTTCTTCAAAGACTGGGTGTATCTGCACCACACCGACACGTCCGTATAAGTCCTGCAATAAGCATTGTCCGTTCTCCAAATCACGCAAGCGTTTCTGGTTGTTCTCGTCGTCCTTGTCAATACCGAAAAATTCTAAGGTCTGCTTTATCTCGTTGATGTCAGTAGAACGAAAGGCAAACTTCAAGCCGATATTGTTTTTCAGACTTTCCTTTGACACGTCGCCAGAAGATTGTGTAACAAAATAAACGCCTGCCTGCATAGCTCGTCCAGCACGAACCAGCTTGTTAGAGAGCGTTTCTCCTTGTGCCACATTTAAGAACGCCCACGCTTCGTCAAGGTCTACAATCTTAAAAATACTTCTGTCTGAATGGATAAAATCAAGGGCAAAGGTACTAATCACAATCAGCATTGCCACCGATAATAATTCAATGGTCGTGTATTCGTTAAAAGTGGTATCTTTATCTGGCAGTACAAGGTCAGCTACTTGAATGATATTGAGCTGGTTATCCAGACTGATTGTATTTTCTACTGTCCCGTCCGAAAACAGCAGATGTGCAAAATCATAATTTGTAAAACTGGCAATATGATTTGCGATATGGTTCGCAATCGGTGTATTCTCTTGCCGTAATTCTGTGATAACATTTAACAGTCCTCTGTGTTCGCTTTCAGATACCTTGCTGATTGCACTAATAAGCACAGGGAATTTATCTCCGTCACGGGTAGAGATACCCGTTAAAAATGTTAAGATTTCTTTTGCCAGCGTCGCTCCGTCCTCTTTATCTTTCATAATCACAAATGGGTCAAGAAGTCCTGCATTGTCCTTGTCGCTGGTAAGATTTACGATATTGATTTCATGGGCTATCTCTGGGAGCGTTTCTTTCCAGTTGCCACGCTCTGATTTTGGGTCTAAGATAACCGCTTGTCCCCCAAACAACACCGAATAATACACAAGAAGATTATTGCAGAACGATTTTCCACCGCCAAGCGAACCAACAAAAGCAGAAGCAAGGGCATTTGTAACTGTGCCTTTTACGCCCTGCGAAGCTAACGACGGTTGCAGGTACACATTTCTTCCCGTATCAACGGAATAGCCCATATAGATACCCGTAGTTTCCCCTAACTGCTGGGTCGCACCAAAACCAAGCCCTGCTAAAAAATCTGATTTTACATACTGTACATAATCATTGATATATCGCTTGCTGGCTGGTAAAAATTCAGAATGAAGCCCCAGCATATCCCCAGCAGGACGCACCAGCTTTACATTGAGGTCGTCGTAAAAGTCCTTGACTTCATCACAACGGCGTTTCAGCTCGTCAAGATCGGGTG
>OLZF01001667.1_pt1 | contig 14295 bp, 19 predicted proteins | sample 1674391 | NCBI WGS metagenome assembly OLZF01 (sample SAMEA103958166, study PRJEB25191) | human gut metagenome | biome: human-associated habitat [ENVO:00009003]; feature: intestine environment [ENVO:2100002]; material: feces | place: Germany | collected 2013/2015
TCACGGCCTCTTGAACCCCATTCAAGCGCGCTACCAAACTGCGCTACACCCGGTCAACCGGGCTGTCTCAAGTCAGCCTAATTATTATAGCGAATCGAGAGCGAAATGTCAACACCTATTTTGAAAAAATATGCAGAACCTAGAGTTTTATAATCGTGACAAAGGCCGGAAGGCCTTGAACCTGACCGAAAAGTACAAAAATAAGAGAGCTGGCAATGAAGAAAACAAGCCCAGCGGAAAGAGAGCAAGAAAATGTTGTATCAGGTTATTGGCGTTGAGCGCAAAACTGGCGATTTCACCCCGCGCGATGGTTCCAACCGTCAGATTCACTATGACAACCTCGTGTTGCACAGTGTGACCCTCAAGCGTTTGGTTGGCTGTGCCGGACAGAAAGCGGAACAGTGCTCCATCAAAGTAGTGGATTCTGCCGATCTGCTCGAGTCTGTCGGCGCTATGGATGACTTTTCCAAGGTCATCGGCCATCAGTTCGACTTTGAGACCAGCTACGGGAAGATTAAGAGTTGGGAGTTGGTGAAGTAATGCTCCCCGCTCCACCAGAGAACGCCCAGCCGCCACCATGTATGTAACTGCCGTGGGGCGGTGAATATAGTTGTCGTTATGTTGAATATGCCGTAGACCCGCTACAGTTTCTCCAATTCTGTGTGCGGCAGGCCCTCATAACGACGGCTATATTGACCGCCCCACATGTCATGTCAGCCGCACGGCTGACACTCCAAAGGCGCTACGTCCTTTGGAGTGTCAGTGTCAGTGCCAAGACGCAAAACAAAAATGACAGTTAAAAGGATGGTAAGACCATGGGCGATACAAAATCTCCACCACGCTTGCGCAGCCGGCAATGTATGTTTGTGCTGTACCCAGAGAGCCAGCAAGCCGCAATCGACTACTGCAAGCATAATTTGCCGTGTGCATGGGCCCTGCATGACAAGGATGTTCACTCTCAAGCGTCCTTTGATGCCTATGTGAAAAAGCATGAAGGCGAAGCGCCCGACTGGATGCCGGGAGACCTCAAGAAACCGCATGTACACTTTGTATGCAGTTTTGCAAATGCCCGGTATTTCTCCGGCATTGCAAAGGAGATCGGAGTCGAAGTCAATGTTATCCGCAAGGTAAACAATCTTTATAAGGCGTATGTTTATCTGTGGCACATGTTAGACCCTGACAAGTACCAGTACAGCAAAGATATTGTTGGCACACATGAATTTGAAGAGCCGAGCGAACATGCTGGTATGTCCCAGATGGAAGATGATCAAGTTCAGATTCTGCTGGACATGCCTACATTCGACACCTTCAACGAGTTATGCCGCTGGGCCTATGAGCAAGGGTGCTGGGCTACATTCAAAAGCAACTATGCTATGTGGCGTGACCAGTTTCTTGAGCGTCAGCGGCTCCGGGATATGTCGCAGAGCGTAGATGAACGGCTTGCCGTGCAAGCCAGACTTGCCCAGCTTGGCAGCGCCCAGCGCGTAGTTGATGTTGACGGCTTCTCCCTTATGTCTGACAGCTTAAAGGATAACTTCTAATGAGAATCACGCAAAAGACCATTTGGGATTACGATGAATTTTTGACCGGCATCTGCGAGGCTGCCAAAGATGATGATTTGGATTTTGTTCTGCTGCTGATTGCCGCAAAAACTGACATTGAACGCGCATACGGCAAGCAATGTGTCAACTATTCCGCCTTAGTTACCTGTTATGAAGATGGCCTTACTAAATACACTATCATTCCGCGCGATTTCAAGCTGTAACGCTTACCCCCAAAAGCAAGCGATTACATAAAAATTTTGAGGAAAGGAGAAGCAACTATGTATCCTGTCATGCTTGGCAATACTGCTGATACGGGTGTTGAAGTTGCAAAAAGCGCTATGGAAACCGTTATTGCCGCAATGGCTGATGTGTTCACTCTGTCCGGCACGGTGGTTACCGAGATCACTAAGCAGCCTGTTCTGCTTTTCTGTCTCGCTGCCGGTCTGGTTCCTGTGGGTATCGGCATCTTTGCTCGTCTGAAGAACGCTGCTCGCTGATGATCCAGCATTGCCCCTGCGGGGCCGGAAAGCTCCGGCCCCGCTATTTTTATATCTACTCGAAAGAGGGTTTATATATGAGTGATAACACGTTGCACCGTTACAGATTTCTTTCGGGGTTTTGTTTTGAGTTGGTTGAACTTGACTTTTATTGTTATCCGTGGTTACCTTGCCATCCTAAGCGGGTTCGTGTAGAGCTCGTGTCCATTCGCAAGAAAAAAGCCGCCATTACTGGCGGCGGTTTTACTCGTGGAAAAAGATTTTGTGTGCAACTTTGTCAATGATGCACTTGATAGGCCAGAGTAAAAGAAGTAATAAGCCTATACTTACAATTATGGATTCGATGTTTGCACAGATTGCTTGATAGACTTCGAGTAGTTCTTTCATAGCTTCACCGCCTTTTATTATAGATTACTATATAACGTAAATTTTTTCAAGGGGTACAACATGAAAAAAAGACTAATTTCTTTAATTGTTGCAGTGGTTATGCTTTTTAGTATGTTATGCCCTGCGGCGTATGCAGATGATGAAACTGTATCTTTTGACACTTGCGTGCACGAGTGGGAAACGCCGATTAGAAGTGGATACTCTATTGCAATTCCTAATTCGGATTTTTCTTTTGGTGTTAATGTTGAACAGTGTAAGAAATGTAAGTGGTATAAGCATGTTGCAACAATTATTGTTGCAGAGTTTACTTACTATTCGCCGTTTAATGTCAATGAAAATGGTCTTATTCCGACTGAACTTGCTACATTTTGGGCTAATGTGTGGTATAAGACTTTCGGCAAAAACGCTACCGCCGAAAAAGCCCCCTCCGGCATCGGCCGCAAAGACCTGCCGGGTTTTGAAGATGAAAAAGGCACTGCACAAGTTAGCAAAGAGGGAAAGCTAACCTATGTTGTACATCCTCGTTTACTTTTAAACAGTGGTAGTCTTTCTGTGCCATATCAGAATTTTTATAGTGATAATGAGTACCACACAGATAATTGTAAAAGAACAGGAAATCATGAAACATCTGGATGTTGGCACAATCAGATTTCTTTTAATTATAATATGTATAATTATGATTATATCGGTGTTGATGCTTTGTGGCATAAGCGCACATACGCAGCCATGCGATTATTTTGGGAAGTCCCAAATGCTGTTCCCGGTACTTATTATGTCGCGCAAGGTCAGCCCCTATTTCGCTATCGAAAATCATTAGGCGCAGATGAGCAGATTTTTTACACTCCTAAGCAAGTAACTCAGAAGTTACCGTCTGAAAGTGACGCTTATGATAAATATGGATTGTCTCGGTATCTAGTATCTTCTGTTAATGGTATTAGAACCTATGCAGCTGCAAAAGGGGAAGATATTACAGCCCGTGTTTACCGCCTTTTGGTAACATGTGACCCCGATGAAAGCACAATCACCTCCGACACAAATATTACAATTACCAATAACACATGGAACGGTAACATTTATGTAGACAACAGCACAAACCTTACCTACATTTACCCCAAATATAATACCGTCAATGAAAAGAACGAAACTGTAGTTAATGTTTCTAACACCCCCGTCATTTACAACAAAGAAACCAACAAATATTACACCTATGATTCAGTAACTAACAATTACTACTATATCAATTATGAAGATACCCCGACCCCCTCGCCGTCTCCTACACCTTCGCCCTCGCCGTCTCCTACACCTTCGCCGTCTCCGTCTCCTGCGCCTACGGAAACACCCTCTCCCGATGTAACACCTACTCCCTCTCCGACCGTGAAGCCGAGTACACCTGAAACAGGTGATAAAGGGCAAGGCTGTGACCATACCGGCATTATCGCAATTCTTAAAGAAATCCGCGATAAAATGGTTGCGGGCTTTGCTGATTTTACCGCAAATTTCAATACAGCTATTGCAGATTTTAAAACGGTTGTTGTTGCAGGATTCACAGATATTACGAATAATATTACCGCTGTTATAACTGACTTTAAGGCCGCTGTAGTTGCAGGATTTGCAGATATTTCCGCAAACTTTACTTTGGCAATCGAAAATTTGAATGTGAACATTCAAAATATCATCAATAAAAAGTTTGAGGATTTACCAGAGCCTTCGCCCAGTCCTTCACCTGACCCCGACCAGCCTTCGCCGTCTCCCGAACCTGTTGAACCCATTCTTCCCGAAACACAAAACTTAATTATCCCGAAGATGAACAGCAACACCTTTACCGATGAACACGGTACATGGATTGCTTCTGGTTCCTCAAAGTATAGTGATGTGTTCGATTTCTTCCATGCTTTTGACCGTTCGACTTCCGATTTTTGGGAAACAAATGCAAATCCCTCTTACCTGCAAGTTGAGATTCCCGATCCCGAAAGCTATTACATTGACGGCTACATTATGCGCATATCTAAATTCAATAACCGTTACGCTAAAGATTGGACGCTGCAAGGCTCTGACGATGGCAATACATGGGATGTTTTGGACAAACAAACAGGTCAAAATCTCTCGGATTTGGAAGAACACAAGTACCCCCTTACCCTGCGCAAGGCGTACAAATACTACCGCTTGAATATGTCGAACTATGCAAGTTCTATGTGTTCACTTAGTCACTTCAATCTTCTGGGCTATGATGCCAAAGATGTTGTAACTCCTACACCTGCACCGACCGAACCGCCCTCGCCTACGCCCTCTCCCAGCCCGGCCCCGACCGTCAAGCCTGACGGCGGCGGAGACACAAATAACTTCTGGAATATCTTCATCGGCGGCGGTTCAGATGATGGCACAGATGGTGACCATAAAGGTATATTCTGGGCGCTGGTTTCCTTGATTCTCGCGCTGATCGCGTTCTTTACCAACCTTTTCGTCGGTGTCGCGTACCTGTTCCCGTTCCTGCCGGAAGGTGTGGTCATGACTATTAACACCTGTCTTTTCGTTGTTTTCCTGTTCGTCATTATCAAATTTATAATGAGGTCTAAATGATGTGGAAAAAACTTTGTATTACGGCCTTCGCTGTTCTCTGCGCCGCGATCGCCGCCGTGCCCTGCGTCTTTGCAGAAGATGCGCCCGCAGAATCTTCCTCAAGCTCTGGCGATTCCTCGGGTTCCTCATTTTTGGGGGATGCTGGCGAATTGCACGATTCAGTCTCCGGCAACTTTTCGGATGGCGTTGACCGGGTTTCCGATACCCTCAAGGATACCCCCGGCGCGCTGACTTTCAATGTAAAAGACCAGTTCCCGAAGTTCATCAAGGCCGCCACTGAATGGATCCCGCTGCCGTACTGGTGGGCATTTGAGTTCGCTATTATTCTTGGCTTTGTTAACGCCCTTTGTCGGCGTATGTCTTAGGAGGTGCAACATGGAATCCTTTGTTGAGGTCATGACCGTTATCTTGAACGGTTTCAACCAGCCGTTTACCGTCTACGGCTTTACCCTGTCGTTCTATGACATCTGGCTGTGGTCAATCGTGGGCGCTATCGCCGCCGCATTTATCGGAGGTATGCTGTCGTAATGGATAACTTTAATAAAGTCTGTGGCGCTGTTATCCTGCTTCTGGTGCTGCTCTCCGCCGTTTTCACGCTCAATACTCACGCAGAGGAATACACCCCGCCCGCCGAGGAATCAGCGCAGGAAGAGCCGCACGAGACTGTGCAGGTGCAGGGCGTGCAGACCTATGACCCGACCTTGTATGAAAAGCTGGACACGCTGCAGGAATCCCTCAATACATTGATTGATTTAATGACCCCCGCCGAGACTGGCACGGAAGATGCACAGTCCGGCGAACTGGTGCAGGATTACACGGCCCAGCTGGAGACGATCTCCGGCCAACTTGTAGACCTGCGGACAGCTGCAGAAATGGCTACCGCCGAGACGGCCCAGCCCGCAGCGTTTGAAAAGCCTTTTGCAGATTACAGTGTTGAAGAAGTGCTTTTGTTGGTTCTGGCCGCCGTGGTTGTGGGGGCAATCGTAGTCGGTCTGGTTCGTGGCTTTTAAGTAAAAGGCGGCAAGCGCGTGTTGGGGCGCGGGGGCTTTTGCCCCCGCCCCGCGCGCGCCTTGCCGGACAAGTGAGGTATAAAACATGGTACAGATATTTTATGACCTGCTGGCGTTCTTCGGCATTACTGCAGACGCCCCGCAGAATCTCTCCGAGTTCTTCCCTTGGTTTTTGGCTATCCTTGTAGGCATTGCGCTGTTCCTCTTTGTATTTGGCATTATTAAGGATTTCACCCACACATTCGCGCGTGGGGGTCGCTTCTGATGAACGGTTATTGTGTTCTCGCTCTCGTTGCCGCCCTCATTACGCTGGGTGTCTCCCGCATTGCCCGGCAAATTATCTTCCATCAATTTCAGACCGGCTACAATGCCATAAAGGACCTCTATTATTACCAGCTTCATCGGGGCTGGCATAACTGCCCTGTGGGCGCGCTGGACATCTACTGCGGCTACTTCGGCTCCGGCAAAACACTTTCATTGGTACATAAAGTCGTGGGCCTGTATAACCATTACAATGACAAAGTAGTTTGGTGCCCTCGCCGCAAGAAATTTGTTGTTCAGAAAATCAGTATTCTTTCCAATGTAGATCTGTCAGTACCGTATACAAAGCTGGAAAGCCTTGCGCAGGTCGTTAAGGCCAGCAAGACAACGACTGCCATTGATGATGCAGAGGACACCCTGACCGTCACCATCGTGGCCATGGATGAACTTTCCGTTCAAATGAACTCGCGCAGCTTTAAGGATAACTTCAATGCTTACTTCCTAAATACGCTGCTGTGCTGTCGGCACTATCACATCAGCTTTTACGGCTCTGCACAGCGTTTCCAGCATGTTGACAAGCTGCTCCGGGATGTTACCCATACCGTCATTCAGTGTAATAAGGTCTGGCGCTTTCAGCTCTGGGCCAGCTATGACGCATGGGAGATGGAGAACGCCACAAATGCCGAGATGATCAAACCTCTTCGGCGTGGCCTGTGGTTCGTCCTCGACCGTGATTATAATGCATATGATACATTGGCCGTAGTCGATAACCTGCAAAAGAAATTTGAAGAGGGCGATATTCTCACAGAATCCGAGATCATCAGCAATCAGGCTCCGGCCGGGCCGCTTGGCCTTGAGGTCGCAAGTAAACCCACAAAGAAAGCCCAGCGCCGTATGTCCGGGCAAATTAAGAGGTGATCTGTATGACCGAAGAGGAAGTGTATAAATTGGCCCGCAATGCCGCTTTAGTTGGCCTGTCCTTGTCTGACAATGTCAAAGGCATCTCCCTTGTAGCACAAAGAGTGGAATACCTTGAATCCTGCCTTGTATATCTGAATGAAACCATAAAAGAAAGGTGGCCCGAAGATGAAACAGGTTTGCCGGATGGACAAAACGAATAAGCGTCCTTACTGCCTGCGCAAGCCCTGCAGTTACTTTGCGGACGGTTCGTGCTCCGGGCCCGTTGTGGCCATAACCAATTACTATAGCCGTGCAAACTGCCCGGACGAACCATGCTCGGGCGGTCTGCCACTCTGCGGCCAGCACCCAGAGTGCGCCTATTGCCGTGAAAATGCAAGCCGTATATAATTTTAGCCGTTGCTGTCCCTTGGGGCCTGCAGCGGCTTTTGTTTGTGAGGTGCATTATGTATACTGAACAGCGCCCTAAAGGGCTGCCATTGACGGAGAATGAGCGTAACCTGATCGCCTACCTGCTCAAGAAGGGCTATAACCAGACTGCCATTGCAAAAGAACTGGGTGTTTGGCCGTCCACGATCTGCCGGGAAATCAAGCGCGGTCAGGTCGAACAGCTTAACGGCTCGACATGGGAATACTACACCATCTATAGCCCCCAAAAGGCACAAGGCCGCGCCGAGTATATGCGAACAGCCCACGGCCCCGATTTGAAGGTATCGAACCGGTTTGACTACCTCGCCGCACTGGAATCTTGGATGTTGTCCGGATCCAGCCCAGAGGATGCAATACATCAGGTTGGCAACGATTACGGTATAACCATAAGCAAGACCACCTGCTATAGATATATTGAGATGAAACTGTTCTCAACCCTGCGGTTCAAACACCTGCCGCAGGGCCATCCCAAGACCGGCAAGAGCGGCCACTCGCATAGCAATGTGTCACACCCCGGCCACCGGAGTATTGAGCGCCGCGCAAAGGAAGTGCAGACACGTGAGAGCGTTGGCCATTGGGAGATTGACAGCGTCATAGGCAAGGCCAGCGGCCAGAGTGAAAGCCTGCTGGTGATCTCCGAACGAAAGACCCGCGCAGAAATCATCCTCAAGGCCGAGAGCAAGACTTCTGCAGAAACCGTGCGCCAGCTTCGGCGCCTTCGCCGGTACTTCGGCAGTGATTGGAAGTTGATATTCCACACTCTTACTTCCGACAACGGCTCCGAGTTTGCCGATCAGGCCGCTATAGACGGCCTGGGCGTGACTATGTTCTATTGCCACCCGCAAAGCCCCCACGAGCGCGGCACGAACGAGGTCAATAACAAGCTGATTCGCCGCAAGTTTCCGAAGGGCCAGAGCCTTTCCCGCGTCACGCAGACGCAGGCCACGCAGGTACAGCACTGGGTGAATAACTACTCTCGCCCCATGTTCGGCGGCAGCAGTGCCGCCGACATGCTCAAGGCCGAGTTTGAGAAGCTGCCCTTGAATGACCGCGCAAAGGTGTACCGCTTCTTCGGTCTGACCTAAGCAGCCAGTTTGCGGGCAGTCGGGCACACCGAGCCGCCCTGCGCACCGCAGTGCGCATCCTAACGCCGTGTCCCGGCGTTAGGATATTGCGGACGGTGCGCCGCGCCCGTTCACCAAAGCGCGGGCCCATCTTTTAATTGCCGCGCTCGGCGCAAACCAAACCGCAACCGCCTGTTTCCCCGGCGCAATAACGCCGCAAATAGCCTTTTTCAGCCCGCCACATAGTGACGGGCTAAAGGTGTTGCATAAACCAAAATACCCGGCACAGAGCCGCGCACAAGCGCACCCTGTACCGGGTCATTAACTGTCAAAAGCAACAAATGTCTATTGACACATTTTTAAAATCCGTTCAATTTCGCCGCGAACCCTTGACAGTAGCAAAAAATATGCAGAACAGAATCGAAATAAAAAATCGCTGAACCAAAACGGCTCAGCGATTTTGCTGATTGTCACAGCCCATTGTCTGGTCCGAGTGGCGAGAGTCGAACTCACGGCCTCTTGAACCCCATTCAAGCGCGCTACCAAACTGCGCTACACCCGGTCGAACCGGGCTGTCTCAAGTCAGCTTAATTATTATAGCGAATCGAGAGTGAAATGTCAACACCTATTTTGAAGAAATATCTAAAAATAAAAACAGCGTATATTCCAACGAATCTACGCTGTTTTTCATGGTGGAGCTGACGGGAGTCGAACCCGTGTCCGAAAAGAAATCGGTTAGAGTATCTCCGGGCGCAGTGTGTTTATTGGATTTCCCTTGGTGCGGGCGAGCACACACGCACTACACCTTGGTAGCTTCATAAATTCATGCCGGGCCGCAAAGCTTAAGCCCGTTCACGTTCAGTACCTAATCGACGCCCTGACCCTATGCGGTACTAACACAGGCAGGACGGTAGCGCCTAATTAGGCAGCTACGGCAACAGGATAATTGTTGTCAGTTAATTTAAGTTGGCGCTTTTATCGTGGGTCACCGCCACGGCCCGCTGCTCACGCCTCTCTCTCCCCGTCGAAACCATTACAGCCCCATATAAGCGCTATGCGGCAGAACCACACAGCGTGGGAAAACAAAAGTGTGTGCGCGAAAAAATTATCTTCTTGTTTTGATTGCGCGGTCAATATCGCGCTTGGCATCGCGCGCCGCAGCAGACGCACGCTTGTCATACAGCTTTTTGCCTTTACACAGGCCCAGTTCCAGCTTGACGCGACCTTTTTTGAAATAGAGCGACAGCGGAACCAGCGTGTATCCCTGCAGCTTGATTTGCTGGCACAGACGGCGGATCTCTGCCTTGTGTGCCAGCAAACGCCGCGGGCGGCGCGGATCTTTATTGAAGATGTTTCCCTGCTCGTAAGGGCTGATGTGAATGCCCTTTGCAATCAGCTCCCCATCGTCAATATCGGCCCAGGAATCCTTCAGGTTTACCCCGCCGGCGCGCAGACTTTTGACCTCGGTGCCGACCAGCTCGATACCAGTCTCCAACGCCTCGATCACAAAGTACTCATGGCGTACCTCGCGGTTGACGGCAATCATTTTTTTCCCGCTTTTGTCCTCAGCCATGGGTACACCTCCTTTGCACTGGCAGGATACTCATTATAGCGCACCTGCGCTTAAAAGTCAAGAAAAATTGTGTCACAGCTCGCCGCGGCCTGCCATGGCGCGGTAAAGGGTGGTTTCATCGGCATATTCCAGACTGGAGCCGACAGGCAGGCCGTAGGCAAGGCGGGTCGTTTTGACGCCAAGCGGCTTGATAAGCTTGGCGATATACATGGCGGTGGCTTCCCCTTCGACCGTGGGACTGGTGGCCATAATGACCTCCTTGACGGTGTCATTCAGGCGGGCCAGCAGCTCCTTGATGCAGAGCTGATCGGCCCCGATGCCGTCCATGGGCGAGATTGCGCCGTGCAGTACATGGTACAGACCATTATACTCATGGGTACGCTCGATTGCCTTGATGTCGCGGGGGGATTCCACCACGCAGATCACGCTGCGGTCCCGCTTTTGGGACGCACAGATCTTGCAGACATCACCTGTGGTGAAGTCCTGACAGATACGGCAGCGGTGCAGATCCTTTTTGGCGTGCTCGATAGCCTGAGCCAGCTCCATCGCCTGTTCCGCAGGCATGGACATGACCTGATAAGCCATCCGCACGGCGCTTTTGCGGCCGATACCGGGAAACCGGGCGAACTGGTCAACCAGATTTTCCAGCGGCTCCGTTTTTTGAAACATGGTGTGCCTCTCAGCCCAGGCCGAGAATGTTCAGACCGCCGGTCATCTTGGACATCTCCTCCTCGGAGTCCTTGTCAACTGCGGAAGAAGCGCTGTTGACGGCAGCTGCGATGAGGTCCTCCAGCATCTCGACATCGTCCGGATCAACAGCCTCAGGCTTGATCTTGACAGCGGTGATCTCGTGCTTGCCGTTCATCGTGACAGTGACCATCTCACCGCTGGCGGTGCCGGTATATTCCTTGGCCTCCAGCTCCTCCTGTTTGGCGCGGATATCATCCTGCATCTTCTGAACCTGACGCATCATGGCGTTGGGATCGGGACGGCCGTAGCCTTTGGGCAGTCTTGCTTTCATAGGTTTTTCCTCCAAATAAATTTACTTGTCAATGATTTTCAGGTCAACGCCCAGCGCCTGCATGGTGTGCAGGGTTTCATCCAGGCTGACAGCAGGGCTGCCGTTTTCGGCGGCTTTCGGCTCTTCATAAGGGCCGATGCTGTACTTGATTTTGGAAACGCGGTAAATCGCTTCCTTCAGCCGCTTGCTGACCTCGCGGTTGCTGCGGATATAATCCCGGAAGGCATCGCTGCATTCAAACAGCACACGCTTTCCGTCACAGTAGGCTTTTGTGCCCCGCAGAAAAGAAATCAGCATGGCATCATTCTCTTCAAGGTCGGACAGCACAGCAGGCCAGAAGCCGAACGGCTCCAGCGGGCCGACAGACCGCGCCGCCTCCGCTTTGCGCGGTGCGGGCTTAGGGACGGCAGGCTGTGCGGCCGGCACGGTCTGTTGGGGCGCGGGTCTTAACTCGGGCTGCAGGAACGGTGGGTCGTCATCAATGGGCGGCGGCAGATCATCCGGCTCAGCCGAAGCAGCAGGTACAGCGCTTGACTGCGCAACCGGGGGCACGATGGCAGCAGCCGGCTGCACAGGCGGTGCGGATGCAAAGGCCTGCGGTGCTGCGGGGGCCGCGACCTGCTGTACCACAACAGGGGCGGCGGCAGTGATCTCCGGCTGCGTCAGCGAAAAGACAGCCAGCTCCAGTTCGATGCGCTGGTCGGTGCCGCGGCTCATCTTCTCAAGTGCGGAGCCGAAGGCGTTGATGGCGCGGATGGCATCGCCCTGCGGGAAATCCTGGCGCTGATTGTAGGCAGCCTCCTCCTCGGGAGAGATACCGGCCAGTAGTGCCGTGCCGCCCGGCAGGGCGCTGAGCATCAGGTTTCGGTAATGACCGGCAAGCTCTATACAGAGGCGCCGCATGTCAACACTCTGCTGGCGCAGGGCGGCAATCTTTTCAAGCGCGGCAACCGAATCCCCGGCTGCGATCGCATCACTGATCTCAAACAGGTATCCCCTGTCTGTGACGCCTGCCATACGGCGTACCAGCGCTTCATCTACCTTATTATCCACACCGGCGCAGGTGTCGAGTATAGACAGTGCATCACGCATGGCACCATCGGCCAGACGGCCAATCAGCTGTGCGGCGTTTTCGTCCAGATCGATTTTTTCCTGCCCGGCTACATAAAGCAGGCGTTTAGCAATGTCATCTGCCGTGATACGGGTGAAATCGTACCGCTGACAGCGGCTCAGGATCGTGACAGGGACCTTCTGAACCTCGGTCGTTGCCAGAATGAAGATGACATGCTCGGGCGGCTCCTCCATCGTTTTCAGCAGTGCATTGAAGGCTGCCGTGGAGAGCATGTGGACCTCGTCAATGATATAGACCTTGTACTTGCAGACAGAGGGCAGATACGCCACCTCGTCCCGCAGGTCGCGGATGTCGTCAACGCCGTTGTTGGAGGCAGCGTCCATCTCGATGATGTCCATGACAGCGCCGGAGTCGATACCCTTGCAGATCTCACATTCGCCGCAGGGGTCAGGGCTGGAGGTATCCAGACAGTTGACCGCCTTGGCAAAGATCTTGGCGCAGGTCGTTTTGCCGGTGCCGCGGGTGCCGGTGAACAGATACGCATGGCCGATGCGGCCCGCTGCGATCTGGTTTTGCAGGGCTGTGACGATGGCTGTCTGGCCGACAACATCTGCAAAGCGCTGGGGGCGCCATTTGCGGTATAAGGCGCGGTACATCTGCCCACCTCCCGTTAAGATACAAATAAAGCGGGCAGAGCACGCGGCTGCGCTGCTTTGCGTACAGATGCAGGCTTGACCGCGGCACTGTGCAAGCACCGCTTAATGCTGCTCGGTTCCCCGCCTGACATGGTTCACAGGCTGCCCACGCGCGGGACCTGCATCTGTACGCGAAACAGCGCAATTCAGCCCTGTCCGCTTTTAGTATTATACAATAAGTCCCGGATAAATGCAAGCGTTTTCCGTCAATCTTCCTGCAGACGCTCCACCATCTTGTAAAGGGACTCAGCACTGTTGAAGTTCTGCGGCATGATCTCAGAGGCGGGGATAGAGATGTCATACGCTTCATTCAGTGCGGAGATGATCTGCAGGATGTCGAAGGAATCGAGAATGCCGTCATCGATCAGCGTGGTGCAGGTCGTGAAATCTACATCCTCCTTGATCTCGCTCAGGATTTCCAGTAATTGTTCCATAATAATGCTCCTTTTTGGTTTACATATCCCCCAACGGGGTGTTGAGGGGGTGAGTTGGTGTGAGGGCGCGGACAAGCTGCGGCGCACCGTTTTGCCACAGAACGATCTGCGGCAGGTCGCGGCTGAGGAAAAGGCCCAGTCCCTCTGTGACAGAGTAAGCGCCGGCGTTTTCAAAGACGAGCAGGTCGCCGGGCTGCAGCCCGGTCAGGGAGATGCTGCGCACCAGAACATCATTGGTCGTACACAGGCTGCCGCAGAGTGTCCAGTCCTGCTGCGTCCCCTGCTGCGCGGCAAAATGGCGCAGGTGCGGGCGCTTCATTCCCATGATCTGTCCCAGATAGTTCAGGTGGTTCATGCCGCCGTCCACAATGCAGTAATGCTGGCCGTCATGATCCTTACAATCCATGGCGGTTGTCAGGTAAAAGCCGCATTCGGCGGTGTAAAAGCGGCCCATCTCAACAGTCAGGTGCGCCCACCCTGCAGCCTCCTGCAGTGCAGGGGCGAGGGCTCTGGCAGGGGCAAGGGTGTCGGTGAAGTCATCGCCGTCAAAGTACGGCACAGGCAGGCCGGGGCCGTATTCCAGCTCCGGCAGGCGCAGGCCGAAGGTCTGCTCGATCTCCTCCTTCAGCACATCCACCCCCGCCCCCGCGTAGGCTCCGTTGATCTTGGGGTCCTTTCTCCAGTCCCGGTTTACCGCCGTATCCCGGGGTATGGAGATCATCCCCACCTTCTGGTTGGCTACATCGTAGCTGACCACGATGATGGTGTCGGTGTTGGCGCTCTCCCTGTCCCGGCCCAGAAGGACGAAATTGT
>OLZF01001669.1_pt1 | contig 14268 bp, 8 predicted proteins | sample 1674391 | NCBI WGS metagenome assembly OLZF01 (sample SAMEA103958166, study PRJEB25191) | human gut metagenome | biome: human-associated habitat [ENVO:00009003]; feature: intestine environment [ENVO:2100002]; material: feces | place: Germany | collected 2013/2015
GCGGGTTGCCGTCGTTGCGGCCGGCGAAGTTGCGGTTGAAGGACTCGATGATGGAATTGGGACGCGTCATGTCGCCCGTCGTACGATGCCACTGACCAATGCAGGGGCCGCAGGCCGTCGCAAGCACCGTCGCATTGAGCTTGCGGAAGACGTCCAAAAGACCGTCGCGTTCGAGCGTCTGGAAGATGCGGACCGAACCGGGGACAACCATGATCGGGGTTTTCACCTCAATGCCCTTGTCGATCATTTCCTTGGCAACCGAGGCTGCGCGCGTAATGTCTTCGTAGGACGAATTCGTGCAGGAACCAATCAGCGCAACTTCGAGCTTCTGCGGGAAGCCTTTTTCCTTGGCCTTGGCAGCAACCGTCGAAATCGGCATCGCGGCATCGGGCGAGAACGGACCGTTGATATGGGGTTCGAGCGTCGACAAGTCGATTTCCACCACGCGGTCATAGTATTTCGCCGGATCGGCGACGACTTCAGGGTCAGCCTTCAAATCCTTGGCAACGCCGCGGGCGAGGTCGACCACAGCCTGACGGCCCGTAGAGACGAGATAGCGCTCCATGGCAGCATCAAACGGGAAGATCGACGTGGTGGCGCCCGTTTCCGCACCCATGTTGCAGATCGTGGCCTTGCCGGTTGCGGAGAGGGATTCCGTGCCTTCGCCGAAGAATTCGATGATGGCGTTGGTGCCGCCCTTCGTTGAAAGGATGCCCGTCAGCTTCAGAATCACATCCTTCGGAGAGGCCCAGCCTTGCAGGCGGCCGGTGAGCTTCACGCCGATGAGTTTAGGCATCTTGAGTTCCCACTCCATGCCCATGAGGCCGTCGACCAAGTCAGCGCCGCCCACGCCGATCGCCAGCATGCCGAGACCGCCCGCAGTAGGCGTGTGGCTGTCGGTAACGAGCATCATGCCGCCCGGGAAGTTGTAGTTCTCGAGGAAAACCTGGTGGCAAATGCCCGCACCCGCAGGCCAGAAGTCAAACCCGTAGCGCTTGGCAGCGCGGGCGAGGAAATCGTACGTTTCGTAGTTCGACTTATCGGCAACCTTCAAGTCAGGAATCGCACCTGCGTTGGCCATCACCAAGTGGTCACAGACAATCGCCGCGGGCAGCGCAATGCGGTCCTTGCCCGATGAAAGGAACTGAATAATGGCCATCGGGCCGCCAATGTCGTGCGTGCCTGCACGATCCGGGCGGAGTTCGACGTAGTCCGCGCCGCGCTTAAATTCGCGCATTTCTTCGGGATGATAGAGATGCGTGTAGAGGATTTTTTCCGCGAGCGTGAGCGGGCGGCCGAGATGTCCGCGAACCGCCGCGAGTTTTTTCGGATATTCGCGGTAGAAGGCTTCGATCATGTCGAAGTTGCGGATGTGTCCGGTCTCAGCAGCGGGCTCGAGCGCAGCGCTCGACGCTAAGGTCGGCACGGAAGCGGCGGCGCCGGCAGCGGCGGCAGTTTTCAAAAGCGAGCGGCGGCTCAGTGCGGGGGTCTTCATTTTTTTGGTTTCTCCTGTTGCGGACCGATGGGCAGCTTGCCGTCTATGCTTTGATGCAAGCGGGAACTGCCCCATCGGTCAACGGATGGTCCGGCGCCGATCGTTTTTGGCTCGGCGTCTTTGTTTTTCCGTGCCGCGCATTTTTCTCCCGAGGTTCCACTACGTAGAGCCGAATGAAATCAAGTTTTCATCTCCTCGGGGCTCATCATTACCCGCCCGCACATCGGTTCCGGCAGAATCTCTGCCGCACGTTTTTATATAGAGTGCGTACAATAAAAAGTTCTATAAAACCTCGGCATCACGCGGAGTACAAGGGGCCATGTTTTCGTTGGAAATCATTATTCCCATCATCGTCGTCGCAGCAGTCTGCGCCGTCTATATCATTCTTCGCGGCCGGCGCGACGAACGTCGCGCCCGCGAGGCCGGGGAAAAACTCCGTCCAATCCCCATGGACGATCCGTTAGTGGCGGGGGGCGCCGCCATGCGCCCTGCGCCTGACGCCCCGGCGCCAAAGCCGGCGGCCAGCGCTGCCGCCCCTATGGAGCCGGTGTTTAATCCCGATGCTGCGAAGCCCTCGAAAGAATCGGAGCTTTTTGAGCCCCAATCGCCTTCGGATGAGCCGCCCATCTACCGCCAGCTCGAAGCAGAGGAAGAAGCGCAGCGCGCTGCTGACGAGGCGGAAGCTCAGGCCGCTGCTCAAGCCGCGGAACCTGAAAGCTCAGAGCGCCATCCGGCAGAGCCCCCGGTCGACAGCATGATCGAATGGATCCTTGACATTGCGCCGCGGGAAGGCATGCAGTTCGCCTTGGGGGGCGTACAGAGCCTCAAACTCGAGGTGGACCGCCTTCAGCTGCCGCTTCTTGTGCGCATCTGGGCGCAGTCCTCGCGTGACGGTCTTTATTACGATTCCGGCGAACTGACGGGCCCCGCCCGCCACGTTGTAGCCGCTGTGGTGCTCGCCAACCGCGCCGCACAGCTCGACGACGTCGCCGCATCGCGCTTCTTCCAAGTGCTCGAGCAGTCCGCTGCGCAAAACGAAGTGGCGCTGCGTCGGGAGATGGAGCCCGAAGACGCCGTCAAGCGTTCTGCAGACCTCAAGCGCTTTATCAAATACTACGATCGTGCCGTTGAGGTCCGCATTGTTCCGCGCGGCGAAGCCGAAGAAAACTTCTCGCTCGACGCCGTCGGCGCGGCCGCTTCAGCCGCCGGCTTTGCTGCGGCGAGCGGCCGCTGGGAGCTTCGTCTCGCGGTCGACGACATCGACCCCGTAATGACGCTCGCCTTCGGTCCCAATCAGACCAAGTCGCTCACGCTGGCACTTTCCCTTCCGCTCGCCAATCTGGCCCGCGGCGACCTGAAGCGCTTCTTTGCCATCGCAAACAGTCTCTCCGCCGCCCTGAACGGCATCTGGACCGACTGCGCAGCGCGTCCGATTGATGCGGGCGGCGCCATGCAAATTGCCGAAAAGATCGCCTCGCAGGCGAAGCTCATGTCCGCTGGCGGCGTCACGCCGGCCTCCGAGCGCGCCAAGCTTCTCTTCTCGCATTAAAGCGAAACCATTCACGAAGCACTCCGCACGAGGCCGCCCGACTGTCGACTGCCATATCGATTGTCGGACGGCCTTTTCATTGAGCACAACTGAATACGACTGACAAACGTCCTCGTTTGCCCCGAGCAGATTTTCATGATGACCTCTCTATTTAACGACAACGAAGAAGCCGCGCCCGTCAAAGCAAAACCGCAGCGAACCCGCAAAACCGGCAAAGCCGCCGCTGCCCCAGCCTCGGGAGCGGCGTCCCCCGCGCAGGCTTCCTTTTTCGGCGGCGACGCTCAAGTGCTTTCGCCCGACCAAGCGCCCGCGCGCATGCATGAGCTCGAAACTGAGCTTGAACGCTGGAACTATGAGTACTACGTGCTTGATGAGCCGAGCGTGCCCGATGCGGAATACGACCGGGCGTTTAATGAACTGAAGGCGCTTGAAGCCCGCTTTCCTGAACTCAAAAGCCGCACCTCTCCCACTTTGCGCGTAGGGGGCGCGGTCCGCACCGGATTCAAGAAAGTGCGCCATGACGTGCCGATGCTCTCCATCCATACGGAAACCGACTTTTCGGCAGCCGGGGCAGCCGCCTTTGATGAACGCGTGCGTTCAGCTCTGGGCCTTTCGCCGGAAGACCCGCCCGTCGAATACGACTGCGAATTGAAGTTCGACGGTCTGGCGACCAATCTGCGTTATGAAAAAGGCGTCTTGACAGAAGCCTCCACTCGCGGCGACGGCGTTGAGGGCGAAGACGTGACGGCCAATGTCCGCACCGTGCGCACGGTGCCCCTGCGCCTGCGGGGCACGGACTGGCCCGACCTCTTCGAAATCCGCGGCGAGATCCTGATGCCCTACGCCTCGTTCGACCGCCTCAACGCCGAGCGCGAGGCCAACGGCGAGCAGCTCTTCGCCAACCCCCGCAACGCCGCCGCCGGGACGCTCAAGCAGCAGTCGTCGGCCGTGGTGGCCCGGCGCGGACTGGACTGCACGCTCTACCAGCTGGCGGGCGACGAGCTGCCCTTCACGAGCCATTGGGAGAGCCTCGAAAAGGCCCGCCAGTGGGGGTTCAAGGTCTCGGACGCGGCGCGCATCTGCCGCAGCGTCGCCGAGATCGACGCATTTATCGAACACTGGGACACCGCACGGCGCCGCCTGCCCTTCCCGACGGACGGCGTGGTGATCAAGGTCAACGACTTCGCCGTCCGGCGCCAGCTGGGATTCACGGCCAAGGCCCCCAAGTGGGCCGTGGCCTACAAGTTCAAGGCCGAACGGGCCGCCACGCGGCTCGACAGCGTGTCGTTTCAGGTAGGACGCACCGGGGCTATCACGCCCGTCGCCAACCTCGAACCGGTGCTGCTGGCCGGAACCACCGTGCGGCGCGCGACGCTGCACAACGCCGAGCAGATGGCCCAACTGGACATCCGCCCGGGCGACACGGTCTACGTCGAGAAGGGCGGCGAGATCATCCCGAAGATCATCGGCGTGGACCTCGCGCAGCGCCCGGCCGACAGCCGTCCGTTCGAGTACATCACCGTATGCCCCGAGTGCGGGACGCCGCTGGTGCGCTACGAAGGCGAGGCCAAGCACTACTGCCCCAACCAGAGCGGATGCCGGCCCCAGATCATCGGACGCATCATCCACTTCATCCGCCGCAAGGCCCTCGACATCGAGGGGCTGGGCGAGGAGACCGTCGAACTGCTCTACGAAAACGGACTCGTGCGCGACGTGGCGGACCTCTACGACCTGCGGGCCGAACAGCTGGCCCCCCTGCCCCGGCTGGGCGAGAAGTCGGCCGACAACATCATCCGCTCGGTGGAACGCTCGAAGGCGGTTCCCTTCCAGCGCGTGCTGTTCGGGCTGGGAATCCGCTTCGTGGGCGAGACCACGGCCAAATACCTCGCCGAGCATTTCCGCTCGCTGGACGCCGTGATGCGGGCCACGCGCGAGGAGCTGGTCGAGGCCGACGAGGTGGGCGGACGCATCGCCGACGCCATCATCGAATACTTCGCCGAGGAGGACAACCTGCGGATCATCCGCCGCCTGCGCGCCGCGGGGCTGCAATTCGAAGCCGAGGCGCGCCGCCTGGCGTCGGAGGCGCTGGCGGGCCGGAGTTTCGTGGTCTCGGGCAAGTTCACGCGGAGCCGCGACGAAATGAAGGAGCTGATCGAACTGCACGGAGGCCGGAACCTCGCGGCGGTGTCGGGCAGCGTCGACTACCTCGTGGCGGGCGACAAGATGGGCCCGGCGAAGCTGAAGAAGGCCGAGAAGCTGGGTGTAAGGATCATCTCCGAGGAGGAGTTCATCGCCATGATCGAAGGCGGAGGCCCGGTGGAAAAGGCCGCACAACAGGAATTATTCTGACAGGCGCAAGACGCCTGCTTTGAGGACTGACGCAAAACGACAACAGATAAAACGACAATCAGAGACATTATGCTACAATCCAAACTCGCAGGCGTGGGCGCCGCGATGATCACCCCTTTCACGGCAGACGGCCGCGTCGACTACAAGGCGCTGGCCCGCATGATCGACTACGTGATCGACGGCGGCGTGGACTACATCGTCGCACTCGGCACCACGGCCGAGACCCCCACGCTCTACATGCCCGAACGCGCCGTGATCGCCATGTTCATCACCAACCAGATCGCAGGCCGCGTGCCGCTGGTGATGGGCTGCGGCGGCAACTCCACCTCGGAGGTGCTGGACCAGCTGCGCGAATTCGACCTGCGGGGCGCCGACGCCATTTTGAGCGTGACGCCCTATTACAACAAACCTTCGCAGGAGGGTCTCTACCAGCATTTCCGCACCGTCTCGGAGCATTCGCCCCTGCCGGTGATCCTCTACAACATCCCGGGCCGCTCGGGCGTCAACATGACCGCCGAGACCACGCTCCGCTGCGCCGCCGACTTCCGCAACGTCATCGGCATCAAGGAGGCGTCGGGCGACATCGGGCAGATGCAGCGCATCCTGGACAACCGTCCCGAGGGATTTCTCGTGCTGTCGGGCGACGACGGCATGGCCATCGAGCTGATGCGCCGCGGAGGCGACGGCGTGATCTCCGTGGCGGCGAACGCCTTCCCGCAACGGTTCATGGAGTGCGTGAACCATGCCAAGGCGGGCGACTTCGACGCGGCGGAAAAGGCTTATGCCGCGCTGGACGAAGCCGTGCACGCGCTCTTCGAGGAGGGCAACCCCGTGGGCGTGAAATGCGCCCTCTCGGTGATGGGACGCATCGGCGACACGATGCGCCTGCCGCTGGTCGCCGGATCGGGAAAACTCCGCGCGAAGTTCGAAGAGCTGATCGCCAGATACGATTTGCGCTGATTTTGCGTTTGTACCGGAAACGACCGCTATGACACGATTGCTGCTTCTCTCACTGCTGGTTCCGGCGCTGGCCGCCGCCGGAGTCCCCGACGAGGACATGATCCTCGACCGGACGATGGACGCCCAGTCCGCGTTCTACTACCCCGCGCTGATGATGCGCTACAACGCGGGCGACGAGACGCTGACCGACGAGGATTACCACTACCTCTACTACGGATACGCCTACCGCGACGAATACAAGCCGCTGGCCGTGAACCCCGATCTGGACAAAATGCTGATGCTGGCCTCGGGCATCGACCCCGACAAACCCGACAGGGCCACGCTGGAAACGATGGTCTCGGTGGGAAACGACGCCCTGAAACGCGATCCGTTCAGCCCCAAAATCCTCAACCTCATGTCGTTCGCCTACGGTGCGCTGGGCGACAAGGAGCAGGAAAAAGCCTGGTCGGACCGCATGAACGGCGTCATCCGCACGATCCTCGGCTCGGGCGACGGATTCACGCAGAAGACCCCGCGCCATGTGCTGATGTTCGACCACGCGCTCGACGTGCTGGCCGCCGAAGGGCTTTCGTTCGGCAAGGCGCGCATCGTCAGCCGCACGGTGGAGTTCGTGCCGCTGGTCGTTCCCTATGTGGTCGAGGGCAAGAAGCGCAAGGGATTCTATTTCGATTTCAGCCGCGTCTACTGGAACAAACCCGAGGGTTACACCTACCAGCGCGACCGCACGTGGCAGTTCAACAACCTCAAACCCCGCACCTATAAATGATCCGCATTCTCCGGCATACGCTCTGCCTCGCCCTGCTGCTGACGCTCGCGGCCTGCGAAAAAGACCGCGAGCCGCGAATCGAGGTCTCGACGGGAGAGATTCACCTCCCGGGCGACGCTTCGTCCGGAACGACGTTCACCGTATCGGCCGAAGAACCGTGGACGCTGTCGTATACCGGCGAGGGATTCGCCGTGACGCCGGACGGCGGCGCCCGCGGGGAGACGACGGTCACGGTGACCGCCTCCGAACCCAACTCCGCCAAGGCGCGCCGGAAGCTGGGCACGATAACCGTCCGCCACCCCGCCAACAAGGACGGCTATCCGGTCGAGGTCTACCAGCGGCCCGCCGTGGCGACGCAGACCCTTCTGCTGTACATGCCCGGGTTAAGCCTGATCAACTATTACGAGCGCAACATCGAGGGCGTCAGTGCGGCCGTGACGAACCAAATCCCGGGCGACGGGCGCATTCTGGTCTGCTACCAGCCCGAGAAGCATTCGTCGGCCGTCCTGCAGGAGATCCGTTACGACCCGGCGACGGAACGGTGCGAACGAACGACGCTCAAAACCTACGACGGCTTCAACGCCGGAAACCCCGAAAAGGTACGGCAGCTGTTCGCCGATGCCGCGGAGCTGGCTCCGGCCCAAAACTACGGGCTGATCATCGGCTGCCACGGCAAGGCGTGGATTCCGGTCGCCAGCGGCTCGCTCTCCTACCCGATGCGGCGTTCCGCCGAGGACGACCTATGGGCCGCGCCCCCGGGGGCCAAGCAGACCCGTTCGTTCGGCGACAAGGGCTACGAACTGAACATCACGGAGCTGAAGGAGGCGCTCGAAGCGCAGCAGTTCCGTTTCGACTACCTGATCTTCGACGACTGCTTCATGGCCAACATCGAAACGCTCTACGACCTGCGTTCGGTCATCGGCTACATCGTGGCGTCGCCCTGCGAGGTCATGGGCGACGGATTCCCCTACGACCGGATCGTCCCCCACCTGTTCGAAACGGGACCGGTCGCGGACCGGCTCGCGGAAACCTGCCGGGAGTTCTGGAACCTCTACGAAAACGAATACCAGAGCACGACCTGGAAAGAGCAGTCGGGCTGCATCTCACTGGCCGTCACGTCGCAGCTGGACGCGCTGGCGGAGGTGATGCGCCGCATCAACGAAAAAGGCAAACAGCCGTTCGAACTCTCGCAGCTCCAGTACTACGAGGGACTGACGACACACCTTTTCTACGACTTGGGGCATTACGTCGAATTGAGCTGCGGCAACCCGGCGCTCGTCGAGGAATTCACGACGCAACTCGACCGGGCATTTCCCCCCGAAAGCCGTCTGTGCACGAAGCAGTTCTATTCCCAATACAACAACGGGTCGAACCCCGTGCATTTCTATACGGGCGTCTCCGTGAGCGAGCCTTCGACGAAGTACGTCGCCGAAAACCGGATGACGAACTGGTATCGGGACACGCATTAAATGAAATGAAAAGAGCGATTCTCACGAATCGCTCTTTTCATTTATGCATACAGTCCGGACTTCCTATTCATACTGCCCGGACTTCAGCCGCTCCACCTCCTCGCGGGTCAGGAACCGCCATGCTCCGCGCTTGAGGTTCTTCTTCGTGAGACCCGCATAGTAAACGCGGTCGAGTTTGGTCACGGTGTACCCCAGGAACTCGAAAATACGGCGCACGATGCGGTTGCGGCCCGAGTGAATCTCGATGCCCACCTCCTGCTTGTTCTCCTTGACGTAGGAAATCTCGTCGGCGAAGATCTCGCCGTCTTCGAGCGTGACGCCCTCGGCGATGCGGTCCATATCGGCGCGCGTCAGAGGTTTGTCGAGCGTCACCTGGTAGATTTTCTTCTTCTTGTAGGAAGGGTGCGTCAACTGCTTCGTAAGGTCGCCGTCGTTGGTGAACAACAGCAGCCCGAGGCTATTCTTGTCGAGGCGTCCCACCGGGTAGATGCGCTCCGTGCAGGCGCCCGAGACCAGCTCCATGACCGTCTTTCCGGCATGGGGATCGTCGAGCGAAGTGACGTAGCCCTTGGGCTTGTTCAGCACCAGGTAGACCTTCTTCTCGCCCTGCACCGGCTCGTCGTTGAACCGCACTTCGTCGGTCGGCAGCACCTTGGTCCCCAGTTCGGTGACGATCTTGCCGTTGACCGAAACGACGCCCGCCGTGATGAAATCGTCGGCCTCGCGGCGCGAGCAGATGCCCGACTGGGCGATGAAGCGGTTCAGGCGCATCTCGCCCGTCTGCTTCTCGGGATTGAATTTCGGATACGACGCCGGTTTGTCGTCGTGTTTCTTATAGGCAGGTTTGAACGGTTTGTCGACGAACTTCCGGTCGCCGAATTTCTTATCCCCGAATTTTTTCTCGCCGAACTTCTTCTCGCCGTAGGGCTTGTCGCCGAACTTCTTGGGTCCGAATTTCTTCTCGCCGTAGGCCGGCTTATCGCCGTAACTGCGGCGCGGACGCTCCTCGTCGCTGCGGTGACGGTCACCGTCGTAGCGGGGTTTGTCGCCGAAGGAACGCCGCGGACGGTCGTCGTCCTGACGCTGACGGTCGCCATACGAACGCGGCTTATCGTCATACTGACGCTGACGGTCGCCATAGGGACGCGGGCGGTCGCCCTCCCCGCGGGATTTGTCGCCGTAGTGCGGCTTCTCGAAGACCGGACGGTTGTCGGCCGTGAAATGGGGGTTATACGAAGCCCGGCGTTCGGGCCTGTTTTCAAAGGAGGGTTGCTCCGAATCGGCGGCATCACGCTGCAAACGCGGGCGACGCTCGACACGCTCCGCCGTAGCCACTACGGTGCGCTTGCGTTTGTCGCGTCCGAAGCGTTCGAGCACCGGGGTCGAGTCGTTTTTAGGATCTTTCATTTTCTATTCGTCTAATAAATTATCGGGGGCAGGGACCGGAACGTGCCGACCGGGTTCACGCGCGTGATACCGGACGCAGCCCGTCCGAGCCGGTTTCCACCCGGCAAAGGTAATCCATTTTTCCGGATTATAACACATAACGTGCCCGATTTCAACCGTTTTGGGAATAATTGCGCCGGAAGGCGACAAAACGCCTGCTTTTGCCGTATCTTTGCCGAAAAATAACTCCCCGACGACCGGCGGCATTCCGGCAGAAGCCCCGCGCCGCCCGGCATCGGCTGCGACACCCGATCCTGCGTTATGAACATGAACCGCGAAATACTGCGCATTGCGCTCCCCAATATCGTCTCGAACATCACCGTGCCGCTCATGGGCATCGTATCGACCGCCATCGCCGGACACTGGGGAGCCGACTCCGCCGCCACGATCGGCGCGCTGGCCATCGGCGTCTCGATCTTCAACTTCATCTACTGGAACTGCTCGTTCGTGCGCATGGGAACCAGCGGGCTGACGGCCCAGGCGTTCGGCGCGGGCGACTTCCGCGAGTGCACCAACATGCTGGCCCGCGCGCTGTCGGTGTCGGCGGTGATGGGTGTGCTGATGATCCTGCTCCAATACCCCGTGGGAGAACTGGCCCTCTGGGCCATGAACGGCAGCGAAATGACCCGCGACTACTTCTACGCCCGCATCTGGGCCGTGCCGGCGGGCATCGTGCTCTTCGGGTTCAACGGCTGGTTCACGGGGATGCAGAACGCCATATTCCCCATGCTGACGGCCGTCACGGTCAACATCGTGCACATCCTTTGCAGCCTCTGGTTCGCCTTCGGGATGGATATGGGCATCGTGGGCATCGCCTACGCCTCGGTGATCGCCCAATGGACCGGCGTGGCGCTCTCGGCGCTGCTGCTCGCCGCCAAATACCGTCCGATCCTCACCGGGATCGACTGGTCGGAGGTGCTGGACCTCAAACCGCTGAAGACGTTCTTCATCATCAACCGCGACATCATCCTGCGCACGTTCTGCATCGTCGCGGTCTACACCTTCTTCACCGGGGCGTCGGCACGCATGGACGACCCCGCGCTGCTGGCCGTGAACACCCTGCTGCTGCAACTCTTCACGCTCTTTTCCTACATGAACGACGGCTTCGCCTACGCCGCCGAGGCGCTCACGGGACGCTTCATCGGGGCGCGCGACAGCGTGTCGCTGCGCGACTGCCTGCGGAGGTGCATCGCCTGGGGAACGCTCGTATCGGTGGCCTTCGTGGGGATTTATCTCGTCTGGTGGCGCGACCTGGGTGGGCGTGTTCGTAGACCACTCGGCGCCCAACGCCGGGGTGATCGAGGAACTGGCGGGACGCTACATCGTCTGGATCATCCTCATCCCGATCGCCTCGGCCATGCCCTTCATCATGGACGGCATCATGGTCGGAGCCACCGAAACGCGCGTCATGCGCGACTCGATGTTCTGGGCCACGGCGGCCTATTTCGCCATTTACTACGCCTGCTACCCGCTGATCGGCAACAATGCCCTATGGCTGGCCTTCACGCTCTACATGTTCCTGCGCGGAGTGATCCAGTTCTTTATGACCCGCCGGCTGAAAACCATCTACGACAAGATCGCATAGGACCCGGACAACCGCCCGCCGGCACGGAACGAGCGCCGGACAAGCCTCCGAAAAGGAAACCGCCCCCGCCGGAGATGCTTCCGGCAGGGGCGAAACCGTAAAAACGAGACCTTCCGGACCGTCTATTCCGCGAAGCCATCCCAGTCGTCGCGGAACTGCTCGGAGCCGGTCTTTTTGGCAAAAATGCACCGGTTGTCGTAAACGTCGGCCTCGGCATCGGTCAGCTCCCGCGACCACGCCACGCGGCCCGAACGGTCGGCGCCGGGTCCTTCGCAACGCCATTCGGCATAGTACACATCGCCTTTACGGGCCGCGTCGTGCCAGTCGCGCCACCCCTCGGGACGGATCGCCGCGGGAAATTCGCACTCCAGCCACACGGTGCGGGCCGTCGATTTCCACGGACGCCCGAGGTAAACCCGCGTCACCCCTTCGGCCGCCGTCACACGGCAGCAGGAGAAGACGAATCCGTATTCGTTGCGCTCGGTGGTCGAAGCGGCCGTGATGAAACTATCGGCCTTGCAATGGATCGTCGAACACTCGAACAGCACGATCGAAGGGCCGAAAATGAAGTCGGTGGTTCCCTCGATATAACAATTCTCGACATGTACGCGCGAAACGTAGCTGCGAGCAAAGAAGGTGTCCTGATCGCCGATGAGCGCACAATGATACAGATGGATGCGGTCGCCGCGGGTTTCGAGCGCCACGGCCTGCCCTACCCTTCCGGCATCGTTCTCGACGGTCAGGCAATCCAGATAGACATCGTCGGCCTGAACGGACATCGTATAGCTGTCGTAGGTGGTCAGCTCGCGGCCGTCGACGACTTTGCCGGCATAGTCGCCCCAGACGATGCGGGTTTCAGCCATTTCATCGCCCAGAATCCGGACCTTGTCCTTATAGACGTCGAGCGTCACCTTCTCGCGATAGACGCCGGGCATAATCCGCACCGTGCGCCACTCCGCAGGCTTCGACGGCAGGGCGTCGAAACACGCCTGAATGGTCCGGAAATCCCCGCCGCCGTTGCAGTCGACGGTATAGACCGTCTCTGCCGAGGCGACGAACGAGGACAGGAGAAGGATCGTTATGATTACAGCGGATTTCATCATAGGTTCGGTGAACGCAATTACACGCTACAACGTCACCCCCGTCTTGAAGATGGCGATCTCCTTGAAACCCGTCTCCTCGTGCTTGAGACGCTCGCCGCCGGCCGTGGCCAGCACCTTGCCGATGAAACGCTCCAGCACGGCCTGCGGCTCCTCGTCCTCGACCAGCGTGCCGGCGTTGAAGTCGATCCAGTTGGCCTTGAACTCCGCGAGCTGCGTGTTGGTCGAAATCTTCATCGTGGGCACGAACGACCCGAAAGGCGTGCCGCGTCCCGTGGTGAAGAGCACCAGCTGGCAGCCCGAGAGAGCCAGCGCCGAAGCGGCCACCAGGTCGTTGCCCGGAGCCTGCAAGAGGTTCAATCCCGGCTTCGTGACGGGCTGTGCGTAGGTCAGCACGTCGACGACGGGCTGCGCCCCGCCCTTCTGCACGCAGCCGAGCGATTTCTCCTCAAGGGTCGTGATGCCGCCCTTCTTGTTGCCCGGCGAGGGATTTTCATAAATCGGCTGGTCGAACCGGCGGAAATAGCGTTTGAAATCGTTGATCAGCGAGACCGTTCCGTCGAAAACCCGGCGGTCTGCGGCGCGGTCCATCAGGATCGTCTCGGCGCCGAACATCTCGGGAACCTCCGTCAGCACCGTCGTGCCGCCCTGCGCGATCAGCCAGTCGGAAAACAGCCCCACCAGCGGATTGGCCGTGATGCCCGAGAAACCGTCCGAGCCGCCGCACTTCAAGCCCACCTTGAGGTAAGCGAGCGGAAGCGGCTGACGCTTATCGGCTTTGGTCTTTTCCACCAGCCCGCAGCAGATTTCGAATCCCGCCTCGATCTCGTCCTCGACCTCCTGGGCGACGAGGAACTTCACCCGCTCGTCGTCCCATTGGCCGATCACCTCTTTCAGGGCCGACACCTGGTTGTTCTCGCACCCGAGGCCCAGCACCAGCACGGCGCCCGCATTGGGGTGACGCACCAGCGCGGCCAGCGCCCGCTGCGTATTGGCGTGGTCGTCGCCCAGCTGCGAACAACCGTAATTGTGGGTGTAGACCCGCACGTCGTCGAGGTGCGAGCAGTCGCACTCGCGCTTCACACGCTCCGCGATGGCCTGCGCCTGCCCGTTGACGCACCCCACCGAGGGCACGATCCACAACTCGTTGCGAATGCCCATCGTATCGTTCCCGCGCAGGTAACCCATCACCCGCACGTCGCGCTTCGGGCACCCGACATCGTAAACCTTGGGGACATAGGTGTATTCGAGGTCGTCGCGGAGGTTGGTTTTCAGGTTGTGCGTGTGAATCCACCCGCCCTGCGGCACGTCCTGCGTGGCGTGACCGATGGGATAGCCGTACTTCACGACGTTCTCGCCCGCGGCGATGTCGCGCAGGGCGAACTTATGGCCGCGCGCAACGTCCTCGCGGAGCGTCACGGCGACGCCCTCGACATTGAGCGTCTCGCCCTCGTGCAGGTCGTCGGCCAGTGCGACGGCGACATTGTCCGCAGCGTTGATTTTCAGAAACCGTTTCATATCAATAAAATAAGCCGCATGTCCGGGTCCC
>OLZF01001675.1_pt1 | contig 14230 bp, 32 predicted proteins | sample 1674391 | NCBI WGS metagenome assembly OLZF01 (sample SAMEA103958166, study PRJEB25191) | human gut metagenome | biome: human-associated habitat [ENVO:00009003]; feature: intestine environment [ENVO:2100002]; material: feces | place: Germany | collected 2013/2015
TCCAATAAGATAATCAACTGAAACATCAAAATATTTTGAAATTATATCATAATATGAACGATAACTTTTATATTTCCCAGTTCCCCATTTATAAATTACGCCCTTTGGAAGCCCAAGAGATTCTTCAATCTCCTTATCACTCATACCAGACCTATCAAACAACGGTCTTATCCTATCCTTGAATGGGTCCATAAAATCCCTTGCCTTTCACCAAAATAGAGAATATACTAAGACTATAAACAGATTTGATCGGGTGGAGGATATTGCTAATGTATCAAACTAAAAAGCAACTGCTTGATGAAATTAACCGGCTCATTGTCCACGCAAAATCGCAAGAAATGAAGATCACAGAGTTGAACAGGAAACTTGATTGCAAAAACAGGGATACATTAACCCAAGGCCGGGATAACCTTCCAGTGTGTACTCGCCTGTTCTGCTATTACTGCAAAAACTCTATCCGGGTTGATGACGAAGAAGGCGGATGGATTAGGTTGTGTATTAAAGATGTGCCATGCAACGGTTTCATCCTTTCGGAAAGAAAGTAATTAGGACATTTTGCACCACATTTGTTTGGCTCTCTACAATCAATCCAATAATAAAAATAATAATATCCTTCAATAAGGTAATCCAAAACCTACGAGTCTCTTTTTTCTCTCTCCGTTGCTGTTCTTTTCTTAATCTTTTTTCCCTGTCTCTTTGCTCAAAATATATTTTTCCTTTTGGCTCCAGCCTAATTTCCTTTGGATCTGTAAAGCTTTCTGATTTGTAGCTGATTAAATGTTCCTGTTCAAGAACATCAATCAAATGTTCAACATCATCTTCTCCACAAACACCTTTTAGAACTAAAAACTCTTTTCCAATGTGATGAAAAGGAAATCGATTGAAGTATTCAGTGATTTCCTTCATAGCATTATCTTTTATTTCGTCTGTAACAATCATAAGTTTCTCCACCCTCGCCAAAATGGCGGGGGCATTTTTGTGCATTAAGTATAAATGCGTCAAATAGCGAAAATATAGTTGACTTTTCGCTATTCGACGAATATAATGATACTTGTGAGGGCCAAACGGCAACAAAAAACCAAGCCCCTCATAGACGAGCTTTCTAAAAATGCTGATTTTGTCTGCAATTCAATATTAGCAGTTTAGCGAAGTCTTGTCAATAAAAAACGAAGGCCGAAGGGAGGAATTTTATTTGCTATTTGAGAATGTAAGCGCCCTTTGCCAGAAAAACGGGATCAGTTTTTATCGTTTAGAGCGTGACCTCGATATTGGCAATGGCCGCATCGCAAGATGGAAGGAACAGTCCCCGAGTGTCGAGACGGTCAAGAAGGTGGCCGACTACTTCAGCGTTACTGTAGACGAGCTTCTTTCTGATGATGGAAACACGGTCGATGGGTGTTAAACCGGACTTTTAAGGAAGAGGTGAAAATAACGGATAACCAATTTAAGAATATGCGATTAACAACAGACGGTGCTTGTCTGGCAGCGGCAATGGTGGCCGGACTGATCGACAAAAGCGAACATGGCTACGACGACGAACAAATCAGAGCGTTGCTCTCCGCATTGAGGGCGCACACACACCAGGAGCTTCGCCTTAACAGAGAGCAGATGGAAGCATTGAAAAATTATACGCAATGCTCCTACTTTGTTTGTGAATATAACACTTCTGATACATTTTTATCCAATGTGCCAGTCAAAAAGTGTAGAAGCCAAAGTTATCACGGCTACAATGAGTGCCGCTATCGCAATATTTCTATCGGTTCTCTTTTCGTGTGCGTCCTTTGCCTTTTGCTTACGGTCATTCTCAAATTCGGATAGAGCATCAAGCCCGCGATCTGTAAGCCGCCATTCTGAAACACGACTTGTCCATTCGCTATCCCCCATCTGTTCCAGGGCCTCCTTGTTTGGTTCGATGTATCCCGCAACAATGATGTCTTCCATCCGTTGCGTCAGGCGGCCATCCAGAGCAACAGGACTGTCCTTGAACAAACGCAATTCGTAGTAAGTCTTTTCAGAAATCACAAAAATCACCTCAGCGGTGATTGTACCAGAGTTAACCTACTTAATCAACGAATGGAGGTGACAATATGCCACGAGTAAATCTCGGTCGAGACCCCACAAAAGAACGGCAAGAAACAACTCGCAGGATCATCCGCCGGGGTATGGCGGAGCAAGGAATTAGGCATGATGTGGTTCTGGCTGAAAAGATGGGCGTTAGCAAGTCAGTATTATCCAAGCGAATGTCCTCAATGTCATGGGATCTGGATGAACTGATCCGTCTCTTCAAGATACTTCATCTTACCGAACAGGATGCAGCGATCATCTTAGGAATCAAAACAAAATAATTGCCCCCACCCGTGATAGCGCACGGATGAGGGCGGAAGAACAGGACAAGTCCTTGTACCTTGTATTTTAGCATGGTGCGGGACGGAATACAAGGAGGAAAACCAATGTTTAAGTTTGAAGATTACTATGTGGCTCTGGACGGAGCCGGACCCAAGCTCAAGGAACTGATTCTGGAGCGGGCGGCCCATGACCGAAGCATTGATTTCATAGAGCTGCGGGAGCTGGTGGACCGGGCGTATCCAGAGCAAGTATAAAAAACGCCCCGCCAGGTGGTGACACACCTGACGAGGCTGGCAAACCTAACTGACCAGACCAATTAGGCTTGATGGATATATCATACTAGAACATCTGTTCTCTGTCAAGCCGGAAAGGAAAAAAATATGGCAGAGAAAGAGACAAAAATTGGACGCCGCAACACCATTGAGGAACTGGGAAAACTCGGCGAGTCAGTCAAAAACCAAATGGATTGGCTCAACAAACAGGTTTATGGAATGACATTCGAAGATTTAATTCGATACATGGGGAAGCGGACAGATGATGACACCGAATGAGGTCATCCGCCGCATCACCCAGCGGGCTATGGAGCGGCACCGGCTGTCGCAAAGGGGCCTTGCCCATGAGATCGGATGCGGCGATGGCTCTATTTCAAAGCTCCTGGACGAGCAGGAGGTACGCCTTACTCAGGAGCAGTGGTTCTATTTGATGACACTGGGAGGAATCAGAATTGTTTGAATTTTTATCCGTGGTGTGCATGGTGTGCATCGTGATCTGTACCGCCCTCGCTGTGGCGGAATTTATAGAAAAGAGGCGGAAAAAGTGAAGTACATTGAGGACGGACGCTCTCTGGTGGAGCGAAACCACGACGCTAGAGAATATTGCTATCAGTGCCGCCGGGAGCGTGAGGCGCGCATGAACCGCATTGTTAGGCGGTGCCTGGTGGTGTCCAGCATGATCTTTATGTGCTCCCTGCTGGTGGGGTAGGCGCTGTGATGTGTGACATTGAGCATCCAGACGTTGCGGCGATTCAGCGGTACGGATATCCTACATGGGCCATATCATACGAGGCTGACAGATGTGACGAGCAAAAAGAATATATCGAAGAAGAAAAATGGGGAGATAGGATGCCAGATGGATAAGAAGATTATTTTGACCGTCCACCGGCCAGAGCCGTCATTTTGCGGAGTAGTCAAGTTGGACAGAGATGCGGAGGTATTGGTGAAGCAGCTCCAGCGAGAGACCGGGATGACAGCAAAATACATCGTTTCCCAAATTATAATCCAGGGATTTGACCTGGTAGAAATTAAGGAGGATAAAGATCAATGATCGTCAAGCCTGAAAACATGGATTTTTCCAACAAAAACATCATCATGATTATCAGCGGCCTTCCGGGCGTTGGCAAAACTACACTGTCTCTGTCCGCACCGGATGTGGTTCTGGTAGACGCTGATGAGGGTATGGCCCGTGTCAAGCCAGAGCATCGAAAAGACAGTTCCATGGTCAAAACCTATGAGGAACTGCTGTCTGACATTAAGAGCTTTGAGGGGCACTATAAGACGGTAGTCATCGATACCTGCGGGGCCTTGATTGATCTGATGAAGGATTGGGCCATGCGGAATGAGCCGTCCGCCAGCAAGAAAAGCGGCGGGTTCAGCCAGCAGGGCTACGGATTCGTCAAGACCGAGTTTCTCCGCCTCTCCGCCGAGCTGCGCAAGAAATTCAATGTAGTGTTCCTGTTCCACGCTTCCAAGGATCGGCAGGGCGACGACGTGTTCTATGACATCGTGTGTGAGGGTTCTACCAAGACTCTGGTTTGGCAGCCTGCCGACCTGGGGGCCTATCTACATATCGTCAACGGCGAACGGTATCTGGGCTTTACCCCAACCATGAACTACAACGCTAAGAGCGCCTACGGTATCAAGGGATTGGTCAAGGTCCCGGAACTGAAGGATGGAGAGCCGAACGATTTTCTGACGAAGCTGTTTGCCAAGGTCAAGGAAAATATCGCCGCCGAAAAGGAGGCCCTGCGCCCCCAGCAGGAACAATACGAGGAAACGATGGCGGCTGGGAAGCTGGCCATTGAGACCATCGAGAAGCCGGAAAATGTAGTCGAGGCCATGAGTGCAATCAAAGGGCTGACCCATACCCTGACCAGTGAGCGGGAGCTGAAAGCGGCGCTAACGGAGCGAATCAAAGAACTGGGGATCGTCTACAACAAGGAGACGAAAGCCTATGAGTGGGCAAAGCAATAAGTTTCTGCTGACGCAGAGCCTTTTGTCTTCCTGGCAATACGCCCTCAAAGGTGGGGATCGTGAGGAATTTCTCTCTGCCCTGCGCCGGGAGAAAAAGCCCCAGTCAAAGGCCATGCTGGACGGTATCCGGTTTGAGAATATGGTCCACGCGGTCAGTGAAGGGGCAGATATTACCCCAGATCAGGAATGGTACAGGCCGGTGGTGGAGATTTGCAAAATCATCACCCAGAGCCAGTATCAGGTCAAGGCATCCCGGCCTTTAGTGGTGGATGGCGTAGAATTTGTGTGCTACGGAATCCTTGACTTTCTGAAAGCTGGGGTTATCTACGATACAAAATTCAGCACAAAATACCGTGTAGGAAAATACCTTGACAGTCCCCAGCACCCCATGTACTTCTACCTATGCCCGGAGGTCCGGGAATTTGAGTACATCATCAGCGACGGCAGCTATGTGTATCGGGAGGCATATCTGCCGGAGGACACCGAGCCCATTGAAACCATCGTCCGGCAGTTCATGAAATGGCTGGATAAAGCAAATCTGGTGGACCTGTACTGCCAGAACTGGAGGAGCAAATATGCCTAAGTGGTGGATTCATTTTATCAAGAGCCGCAAGACCTGTAATGGGTTTTGCCTTACCTGCAAACATTATAAAATCTGCAAGGAGGATTTGAAGAATGAGTAACTGGGACAGCTATCAGAGGGAAAAACGCCCCCGCCTCTTCCCTGGTAATTATCGGGTGGAAATTGTTAGTGTAGAAGAGAAAGAAAGCAAAGCAGGAAATCCCATGTTGGTGATCGGGATTCGGCCAAACGGAAGCAATATCACCATCAACCACTACATTGTCAAGAATGAATATTTCAATCAAAATATGACCGATTTCTTTGACTCTTTCAACATTGACGATGGAGATTTTACTCTTCCAACCTGGATTGGCGCTGTAGGTGCTGCACGGTTAAAAGAGGATGATCGTGGTTATCTGAAAGTCCAATATTTTCTCGATCAGTGCCGGGCAGAGAAGCTGCCTCCCTGGGAAGGTAAAATGCCAGAGCGGCAGGAGCTGACAAAGCTGGAGGACATCGAAGATGACGGAGACCTCCCATGGAACTGAGGTGGGCGAATGCTTACCCACTATACAGACGCGGAGATCAAGCAGAAGTTGAAAGAACTGGTGGTAATAGCAGATAGCAGAGAGCAAGTCAATGGTCACCTGATTTCGTGGTTGGACAAGAACCACATCCAGCACAAGAGCCGTGCTTTGGAAACCGGCGACTACTCTGTCATGCTGGGCAATACCACCTTTGAAGACGAGATTGCCTTTGAGCGCAAAGCAAATCTGGATGAGATTGCAGGCAATTTTACTGTGGGCCGGGAACGGTTCGAGCGAGAAATGATCCGGGCAAAGGCCAGAGGGATGAAGCTATTTCTTGTGGTGGAAAACGCTACTTGGTCGGACATCTTCCTCCACAACTACCGCTCCCGGCTGGAGCCGAAAAGCCTGTTCGCATCTCTTATGTCCTGGCAAGCGGAATACAACCTGACCGTGATCTTCTGCAAACCATCAGAAACGGCGCAAATCCTTTACAGTACCCTCTATTACTGGGTCAGAGACCGGTTGAAGCGGGGGTGAAGCCATGGATATAGCATCCGATATTCGCCGGATGCTCACTGCCCGGCAAGTGGCAGAGCACTATGGATTTCTGGCCAACCGCTCCGGATTTATTAAATGTCCATTCCATCAAGGAGATAATACAGCAAGCCTGAAATTGTACGATGGACAAGGCGGATTTCATTGTTTTGCATGCGGGGCACATGGCTCTGTCATCGACTTTACAATGAAGTTATTCGACCTAAATTTTAAACAAGCAATACTCAGACTAAACGCAGACTTCCGCTTAGGCCTCACATCCAATAAACCGGACCGCGCCGTCCGCTCCGCGGCTCTGGAGGCCCGCCGGGAGGAACAGCGGAGAAAGGAGCAGGCCGAGGAAAACTTCCGGTATATGGCCTCTGAGTTGCATTACTGGAGGGATGTTCTGGAGGTTTTCCCCCCTGTCCGCCAGGGCGATGATGCCTATTACCACCCGTTATATGTCGAGGCCGTCAAGCGCCTCCCGTATATCGAATACTGGCTTGACGACTTTATTGAGAAGGGAGGCAAAGAGCATTGGATGAAATCCCCTCTTACACACGGGATGACTATTTAACGACCACAAAGCCATTTGAATACCTGTATGCGCACAAAGAAAACAAGTTTGAGATGAAGCAGCTTTTAGGGCTCATGTCTGTCCAGGCTCAAACAGTCGGAATCAGAAATCTGGCAGCCCTATTTAAAGCTTATGTTGAGACTGTCAGCGGAACTGTGACTCCCGGCTTTAACCGGACAGACTTCACAGGACAGGCCTTAGAACTAGACTGTGGAGGCTGGACGGCCACAGACACCGGAATATACGGAACAGACAAGGTTGGGTTTGAGGTCGTAGCTTGTTATCATCCGATTATGCCGGTGCAGAGATTAGTCAATATCGATACAGGAATCCACAAAGTCAAACTGGCGTTCAGCATTGGAAAACGGTGGAATACCATCATAGAGGATCGTAACGTTATTTCAGACAGTCGGTCTATAATTGGGCTTTCAAAATATGGAATTATGGTCAATAGTGAGACGAGCAAGCCACTGATCCGATATTTGGCTGACGTGGAACAACTTAATTACGATCAGATCCCGGAGGTGTCCAGCGTTGGGCGGCTGGGCTGGATTGACGACTATGGCTTTTCTCCGTATGTAGAAGATTTAGTTTTTGACGGAGAGGAAGAGTACAGGACCCGCTTTGAAAGTATCCAGGAACATGGAAGACGTGACGTGTGGCTGGATACCGTCAAGGCAGTAAGGGCAGGGAACACTCCCGGTAATGTAATTGCCCGTATTGTTCTGGCTGCGTCCTTTGCCTCAGTTCTGGTCAAGCCGTGTAATTGTTTACCATTTTTCGTTCACCTGTGGGGCGGGACGGAAACAGGTAAAACCGTAGGCCTTCTTCTTGCCGCCAGCGTATGGGCCGACCCAGAGATAGGTAAGTACATCCAGACATTTAACGCCACGGAGGTTGGTAAAGAGCTTGGCGCTGCGTTCTGTAATTCTCTTCCACTTATCATTGATGAACTCCAACTAATCAAGGACAACCGCAAGGACTTCGACAGGATGATTTACCAGTTGTCTGAGGGTGTGGGCCGTGCCAGGGGACGGAAACAAGGAGGACTCCAGAAAACCCCGACTTGGCGCAACTGCATCATCACAACAGGTGAGTTCCCTATTATATCTCCTAACAGCGGAGCGGGGGCAGTTAACCGAACAATTGAGATTGATTGCCATGCGGAGCATCTGTTTGATGACCCTAAGCTGGTGGCGACCACACTTTACAGCAACTATGGATTTGCTGGAAAAGAGTTTGTAGCGCACCTCATGGAAGACGGAGCTTTCGAGCGCGTTCAGAGCATACAGGAGACCATGCAGGACGCATTGAAGACCGGAGATACGATGGACAAGCAGACGGCTTCAGCAGCTCTCATTTTGGCGGCTGACAGACTTACCGAGGAATGGATTTTCCAGGATGGTGTTCTACTCCGCCCGGAGGATATTCGCCCCTATCTTGTCTCTAAGGAGACAGTCAACCAGAATGGGCGGGCACTTCAATACCTTTATGATTTTATCAACATCAACCAGGCGCGATTTGGGTTAGACGCAGATGCTCACCAGGGTGAGGTGTGGGGTGATCTGGACGATGACTACGCCTATATTATCCGGTCCAAGTTCGATCAAATTTTGGCCGACGAGGGTTACAATGCCTCAGCTTTTCTTGGCTGGGCCAAGAATACTGGTAACATCGTCTGTGCAAGCGATGGCAGACCAACAAAGCCAAAACGAATAAATGGACGAGTTTTAAGGTGTGTTTGGCTCAAAATGTCTAATTTTGATGATGAATTGGACAGCATTGAAGATTTCCTACTTCCTTAGTAGGTGTAACCTTGTAACCGCTGTAACCGCATTTTTAATACTTTCTATAAAATAAAAAAATTGCGTACACATAATTTTTATTTTTTGAAAGAAAAAAAGTTTGGTTACGCGGTTACAAAACTCGGAAACCATTGTGGGAGTATGCTTAAAGGCGTAACCGCACACTGGTTACAAACGGTTTCAGCGGTAACAAAGGAGAGATTATTATGGTTTTTCCATACGAACGGGAAGCCCAACAGGGTGGTCCAATGCCAGACGGATTAACCCTTCCAAATTGTCTTGCCTTTCAATTTTTGCGATCTATGTATCGTGATATAAGAACTGGAGTTTTATCTGTGGAACAGGCAGTTTTGGAAAAGGGACAGATGACTTATTCTTACGAAAAAGCTAAGAAAGAGATGGGGAGTTGGTCAAAAATGGGGAGGTATTGGACCGACAAATATAAAGCAGTTGAAGCCGCCCAAAACGCCTATCTGAAAAACCGCACGTTGGAAAACGCCGACAGGTTGAGTGCGGCGCTGGATGGGAGGCTGTGATGAATGAATACATACATTACGAACCATATGGACGATATTAAGCGTGCCCTGCTGGGCGACAAAGAGGCGTCGAAGCTGACCCATCTCTCCCTGTTTTCCGGCATTGGAGGTCTTGATATTGCGGCGGAAACGGCTGGTTTTAAAACCGTAGGACAATGCGAGTGGGCGGACTATCCGACAAAGGTGCTGGAAAAACACTGGCCAGATGTGCCACGATGGAGAGATATCAGGACGCTGACAAAGGAGAGCTTTTATGAAAAGACAGGACTGCGAACAGCTGACATTGTTTCAGGAGGATTTCCGTGCCAGCCCTTCTCCGTTGCCGGGAAGCGAAGAGGCAGTGACGATGACCGTTACCTCTGGCCTGAAATGCTTAGAGTTATACAAGAACTCAAGCCCCGTTGGGTCGTTGGCGAGAATGTTGCTGGAATCGTCAATATGGCACTCGACACAGTGCTTTCTGACCTGGAAAACCAAGGTTATGCCGTCCAGGCGTTTGTTATTCCGGCTTGCGGCGTCGACGCCCCGCATAAAAGAGAACGGGTCGCCATTGTGGCTTGGAACTCCAACAGCGGGTACGGGAACGCATGGAAGGAGCGAGAAGTGGAGAAAGGGGAAAACTCCGAATCCGCAAGAATTTGTGAGAATGTGGCCTACGCCAAAGGCGCGGGATTACAGGGGCGCATCGGGGAACGAGCGGCGGAACAGTCCGGATCTGAATGTGCTCGTGAAGATGTGGCCGACTCCGACAACGGGAGCTGGTCTGTGCGGTGGGACGGGGAACTTCCAGCAGCTGAAGAAGCTGGCGGAGGCTGGCGTAATAACAGAAGCGGAGCGGCGCAGTATGTCACAGGGGAACGGCGGACAGCTCAACCCGGATTGGGTGGAGAAATTGATGAGCTTCCCGGCTGGCTGGACGAGATTAGACGAGGATGGATAGATGGCTCGTGGGAGTATGGAATACCCCGTGTAGCAACGGGCGTAAAAGACCGCGTAAATCGTCTGAAATGTCTGGGTAACGCCGTAGTCCCGGCGCAGTTTTACCCGATTTTTAAGGCGATAGTGGCCATAGAGAGGGGAAATGATGCATGGATGACATCAAATTAGCACTGCTCGGCTCAAAAGAGGCATCCAAGCGGCTGACGGAGGCGGGAGCGCTGCTGCCGTGCCCGATGTGCAAGGGCGATGAGATTTTAGTGCGAAGCGTAAGCGGCGCATTTGACAGCGGGAAAATAAGTACGAAAAAGTATACACAATGCCGTAGTTGTTTCTTGCAAACAACGTTTTACAACACTGAAAAAGAAACCCGCCTCGCCTGGAACACCCGTGCGCCGATTTTGAGCGCGGAGGAAATGGAGATGCTGGAGGGGAATGATAAATAACAAAAAAGCGCTTGATGCCGCGCAGACCATTGTTGACTACTGCAAAGGACAAACATCCTGCCAGAACTGTATTTTTCGGATGCATGGAGCGGATCATTGGAAATGCCATATAGATGCGTTTGTTTTGCGGGATGTAATAGCAAACATTGCAGCAAAGAGGAAAAATAATGGATATTTGTGAAGGGAGGCCCAGCCATGACGGACGAGGCCGTGGAGATGGAGATAGAGAGATGGGAGGCGCTGAATGAGAATATTGAGTGATGTGGTATGGATCGTCCTTTTGGTAATCACGCCGTGGCGGCTGTTTGAGAGATTTTTCCTGCCGGCCTGTGAGCGAGTAGTGGCAAAAAGATGGGAGGGGCTGAACGATGCGGCCGATTGATGCGGATGCGTTAAAAGAAGCGTTTGCGGATGTCCTGGACAAAAACTACATGGACGATTATGCAAAAGGATTTGTTGCGGGCTTAAATGTTATACTGAATATGCCAACCCTCCCCCAGCCCAGCAACGAGGCGCTGACGTGTGCTGGATGTGTGTATCGGAAGCGAGAAGGCTGGAACTACGAACAATTCGTGCGCTGTAAGAGGCACTGGGGTGACCGTTACCGCCGCCCGCCGGAGGGAGAAGCATGAAAATTACGAGAAGACAACTGGAGGATAGCCGACGGAGGGGATGCCGAGTATACGGCTATAAAAAAGCATTTTGCGATTTACATAGTTGCTGCGAGAAATGCGACAGGCGCATTAGACTATTGTGCAGACTGATTTGTAAGATCGAAAACATCCAAGAAAAGATTATCTTGAGGAGTTGCCCGCCGGAGGGAGAGGAGGGCACATGACTTCAAAAGAAAGAACTAATCCAATCGGCAATTCCGGCGAAGTGTTCAATAAGAAGACCGATAATCGCACCAAGAAAAACCAAAAGCACTTGAAATATACGCTCCTGTTTCTTTTCGGCGTTGCTCTTGGTATCTTGTTCGGCGCGATATTCAAACTCTGCTAAAGAATCTTCACCGCGTGGGGTGATGATCCACACTGTTGGGTTCATGCAAAATTCGCCAGCTGTTTCTTTGAGTTCGTGGCTTACAGGGCGAATGTAGCCGCACTCTTTGAAATACCTGATTTGTTCGGTCATTTTTGGCCCGGTGTATTTTTCTCTGCGATATTCCAGCAAAGCGTAATAATTCTTTTCTGACAGCATGGTTATCACCTCACGCCGATTATACCACAAGGAGGACAAGATGGACATTGAGAAGCTGATTGAGCAGTTGAAAGGGATTGCTAAAGGGCTTGTGGAAGCTGGATTCCCAAAATGTGCAAACACTGTGAGGCAGGCCGCCACCGCCCTCTCCACGCTCCGGGCAGAAAACGAGAGACTGAAAAACAAATTGTCCGAATTGGCACACTTGCCGTTTGACAAGCCTGGAATCGGAGAGCGAACAAAGCTGATGGCCGAAAATGCAGAACTGCGGGCCGAGCTTGAGCAGGTGAAGCAGGAGAGGGATGTTGCAATAGAGCAACTGCACGGCCATTGTCCAGCTTGCGCTCACTACACGCCAAATCATAATGAGGGGCTATGCCGATTTTGTTGTTTTGAGGTCGCACGGAACACAAATGTAGAGATTAACGACAACTGGGAATGGCGCGGCCAGAAGGAGGAGTGAGCATGGAAAAGCTAACGGGGAAATTAAGGTATGTACTGGAAGATTGTATTGGTTGTATCAGCCCTATCCAACAAGAGGTGATAAATAAATCGGTTGACCGCCTCGCTGCCTACGAGGACACGGGGTTGGAGCCAGAAACAATCGAAGAAATATACAAAGAATGGAGCTATTATTTGAATTTCGTAGGTAAAAGGAACACAATCGAGGATGCAGTAGATGATATCTACGATGAAGGGAAGGTTGATTATGACCGCCTCCGCGAGCTGGCCCAGGCGGACAGGATGATCGGGAAAGAAGTTTGGGCGCAAGCAAAATACTTAAACATTTTCCAGACAAAGCCAAGCCTCATTCAAAGAACGACAATTCAGTATGTTTCTCTGTTAAAAGGTGGAAACATCCTGTGCCACACTCAAACCTGTGCTTTCCCATTGAATGAAATTGGCAAAACCGTTTTCTTGACCCGTGAGGAAGCCAAGGCCGCACTGGAGGGGATGAAGAATGGCTGAGTACATCGAGAGGGCGGCAATTTTAAAAAGCCTTGGGTATGATGAAAAAAGGCGAGCTGATGTTCTTCCTGGGTCAACGTTTGATATTGTGCTGAAAGAGGCCGCCGCCGAGGTTGCGGAGGTGAGGCACGGGCGGTGGTTTTTCAAGTATCCGAATGGCTGGGCCTGTTCCAGATGTGGTGAATGGGGCTTGATGATTGACAACCAGGGTATTTGCAAATCAAGCTACTGTCCCAACTGCGGCGCTTTGATGAAGGAGGAAGAGCATGAGGCTGGGTGATGTAGACAAACTGCTTTACCGTAAGAGAAAGGTTATGTTTTTTGGATTGGGCCAAGATGATGAGTGCTGGGGGTTCGCTGTGCCTGTGGAAGAAATTGATAAGGCTCCCACTATTGATGCCGTTCCTGTGGTCAGGTGCGCCCGATGCAGGCACGGAGAAGCATTCAAAACCTTCCCCGGCGGGATATTCTGCCCATACATCAAGGATACGGTCCCGCCAGATGGATATTGCTACATGGGGGAGGAAAACCCCCATGACTAAGTGCTGCGCCACCTGCGCCTGGTACGAGGACTTCCAGGGCGTGTGCTGTAATGGAGACTCCCCGAACTGTGCGGACTTCACGGAGCCAGATCAGAGGTGCGGGGAGTGGGAGAGGAAGGAGATAGACCATGATAAACACCAATCCGACCCGTTGTAATATCTGCGGAGGGCCTGTCACTTATGGCTCTAATGCCCGTGTCTATGGCCGGGAGTATGGAAGTGGCTATTGCTATCTCTGTGAGCGGTGTGGGGCCTATGTTGGAACGCATAAGCCCCGCCCACGGGAAGCCCTTGGACTGTTGGCAGACGAGCCGATGCGGACAGGAAAGAAGATGTGCCACGCTATCTTTGATAGCTTTTGGAAAGGGAAACCAAAAGCCGGAAAGAAGCGGCACGACCTTTACTGCTGGCTGGCCCACGAGATGGGGATACCAGTTGAGGGCTGCCATTTCGGCTACTTCGACATCGGCCAGCTTAGGCGGGCGTACATCATCTTGAGAGGTGTACAGCATAAGCAGATGAAGTATGACAACTGCGGGAGAATCCATTTTGAGGAGAACGGCCATGAAGTTTCAGAGTAAGACAGGCGAAGTCGCACTTACCATTGAACAGGCATTAGAGCGGTTTTGCGATAGTAAAAAAGACTGCGACTATTGCGAACTTCAGGAGCCTGTACAGCAATACAAAGGGACAAAGAGGCCATGCCATGAATACGCAAGAGCCAACCCATACGAAGCCGCCCGCCTGATGGGGTTCGAGGTGGTGGAGGATGAAACGGAGGACAGTATGTTTTATTCGCAATCACTGGAGGTATTAAACCCGGCCAAAGCTATCAGAGAGGCACTGGAGAAGGAGGCCAACATGGACAAGCCGAGAATTTGCGAGGTGCTGGGGGTTGAGGTGGGAGAGCGGTTCTCAATTTCTCCAGTCGAAAAACAACTCTATGTTAGCGAATCAGGGAACATTATTGATGATGATAGACATTTATTTGCACA
>OLZF01001679.1_pt1 | contig 14196 bp, 8 predicted proteins | sample 1674391 | NCBI WGS metagenome assembly OLZF01 (sample SAMEA103958166, study PRJEB25191) | human gut metagenome | biome: human-associated habitat [ENVO:00009003]; feature: intestine environment [ENVO:2100002]; material: feces | place: Germany | collected 2013/2015
ACCTTGTTGTCTAGTCTTTCTACATTCACTCCGCCGCAAATGGGTATAGCTGCGGCGAAAGTCTCGGGATACCGGCAGGCTATATCGAATGTACCCATGCCACCCATCGAAATGCCGAGGATATATATACGGTCTTTATCGATTTCTTCCATTTGAAGGTAAGAATCGATAAGTTCTTTTACCAGTTTGATCGGTGTGGAGGTTGGATAATCGATTGGGAAAGTTGTAGCATCATAAGAGGCCGGTTGTGACTCGAATGGCCAAAAATTGGACAGAGGACATTGTGGGAATAGTACGAATGCAGGATAATCTTTTCGGTTTTGGGGATTTGCGAACATTTCAGAACCGTATCTCAGCTGACTTTCATTGTCTGAGCCTCTCTCCCGCACCATGCAGGAAAATAACTAAGGGATACTGTTTACCCTTTTCTATGGTTGGTGGTTCCAATTTCCTGTAATTTAGCGACCCTTCCGAGGTTGAATGGAATGTTTCTTTGGTAAATACAAGATTGGGATCTTCATAATCGGCGATTTTGGTGCATTTCATCTTCATGGACGATGTATTCACTTCTATCGTATATATTCCGGTTTCCGCTACTTGGAAAGCGTTATCCGGTTTACTGTCGGTTTCTAATTTTATGTATAAATCATACTCTCCGCCCGAAGTAATTATTTGATGGCCTGCTTTTTCCAAGTTACAAGTCAGTGAGGTTGTCCAAGACCGTGCTGTGAGTAATTTAAATCGTTCTTGATTCCCGTTGTCTTTTTTTAATGGGCCGCTCCACGTAAAAGTATTTTCACTTTCTTGAACCATGACGAGTGCTCCGTCTGGATTCCAACCGGCCGAACAAGCATTGCCTACTACATATAAATTATCATAAGTAACGGCAAATATAGAATCTAGAATAAGAAAGATGAAAATAGATAAAAGTGAGACTTTTTTCATGGTTTTGAGCTTTTTGAATTTTGTTTATTATTATGACACAAAAAGAATGTATAACCCTTATAGTTACATTCAAATTTTTCGAACTGTAAAAAATAGAAAATTGTATGGATAAGAACATGTTTAAATTTTCATATTGTCCCCGCTTGCGTTATCTTTGCATTATGCGAAGATGGGGATACAGATAAGTTGCGTTCCGGCAATTTCAAGCCTGATCTTTTATACTATTTGCATGTTATAGAAAAGAATGAGGAGTATTATGTATTTACGTCCTATATTTTTAGGGATATTTTCTTTTTTAATTTTAACGGTGGGTAGAGGTGAGATGATATCGCCTTTGAAAATTCCGTTATTGATGAGTGCTAATTTCGGAGAATTACGACCGAATCATTTCCATTCGGGGATTGATTTGAAGACACAAGGACGTATCGGATTGCCAGTATATGCTATGGACGACGGTTATGTTTCTCGGGTCGTTGTTTCTCCGTGGGGATTTGGCAGAGCTGTGTATATCAATCACTCGTCGGGTTTGACTACGGTTTACGGACATTTGGACCGGTTTGCGCCTTTTATCGATGAAATTGTTCGCCGTCAGCAGTATGAGCAAGAGGATTTTTCTATCGATTGTGAATTTGCCGAAGGTGAAATCCCTGTCGCACAAGGCGATATAATCGGATATAGCGGAAATTCGGGATCGTCTGGTGGTCCTCATTTGCATTTGGATATACGGGATACCGATACGCAAGACCCGATGGATCCTCAGGAATGGTTGTCTCCTTTAATCACAGACGATGTAGCTCCCGAAGTTCGTAACCTCGTTTTTTATACGCATGAAGGGGTGATGGGAAATACGACTCGTCGCATGGAAAGAAAAGCGGTGCGCGCTTCGGCCGGTTCTTACTCGATAGGGGAGTCGGTTCCGGTATGGGGCGATGTATCGTTTGGTATCGAGGCGTATGATCGAATGACGGGTACGACGAATAAATATGGAGTCCATCAAGTCGATTTGTATATCGATGACAGCCTGTTTTTTTCGACCTATATCTATCGTTATTCGTTTGACGAGACTCGTTATATTAATAGCTTTGCCGAAGAAGGAGTGATTATGCGCACTTATATTGCACCGGGTAATCGGTTGAAGTCTATTTATAAACAAGTAGAAAATAGAGGCATTCTTCATGTCGATGAGGAGCGAGCCTATCGTTGTCGGTATGTTTTGACCGATTATGACGGGAATAGTTCCTCTGTCGAATTTTCATTGATTGGAAAATTGCAGGAACCTCCACTCCCTAAAAAAGAGGGGATATATTTCTCTTATGCAGTAGATAATCTCTATAAAAAAGACGATTTTGGCATTTTTGTGCCGGCCGGAGCTTTGTATGAAAATCTCGATTTTACGAGAAGAAAGATTCCTTCGAGAAAATATTGTTCCGATATTCACATTATTGCACCTTCTGTACCCCCTTTGCATAAAGCTGCCGAAATTTCTGTACGGTTGACCGAGGATAAATTGTCAGATAAAAGGCAATATTATTTGGTTCGTTTGGACGATGATAGATCCTATCCGGTTTGCGGGGAGTATGCAAATGGTTGGTATAAGGCTAAAATTACGGAGTTCGGGTCTTATGCCGTTTCGGTAGATACATTGCCTCCGACGATACTTCCGATCGCACCAGACAAATGGTCGACTCGGGAAAAAGTCATTTTGAAAATAAGCGATGACCAAAGTGGTTTGAAAAGTTATCGGGGAGAGATCGACGGGAAATTTGTTTTGTTCGAATTAGACGGGAAGACAGATAGAATTTCATATCGTCTCGAAAGTAACAGGGTAAAAAAAGGTAGTGAGCATACGTTGCACGTTGTGGTTTACGATATGTGTGGCAACGAGCAGTCTTATACGAACTCTTTTGTGTGGTAAATAAAAATTATTTGATATGAAGAAAATTGCGATTTTAGTTTTTTTTACGGTAGGATTTTTTGTAGTGTATTGGTTACTTATTCGGCAGACTCTCATACTTTGTACGGAGCTTTGACTTCTTCTCCTGCTGCCGATTGGCCAAAAGGCTCTATGCGTTCGATTGTAGAGTGGGATACGAATAAACCATTGGGAGAAATAGAACAGGTAGAACATACCTACGCCGTGATAGGCAATATGAACGAACATCAGCTTACTGTTGTGGAATCGACATGGGGTGGTCGTCCCGAATTGGTCGATACGACAGGCATTATCGATTATGGCTCGTTGATGCAACTTGCACTCGAACGGGCGAAAACCGCACGCGAAGCTATAAAGGTAATGACCGGACTTGTAAAAAAATATGGATATTATAGTAGTGGAGAATCGTTTACGATTGCCGATCCCAATGAAGCATGGATTTTGGACTTGATCGGCAAGGGCCCCGGACGCCGGGGAGCCGTTTGGGTGGCGGTTCGTATTCCTGACGATTGTATCGCCGGTCATGCCAATTATCCTCGTATTCACAAGATTCCTATGGACGATAAAGAGAATTGCCTGTACTCTCCCGATGTGATTTCTTTTGCTCGGGAGATGGGGTATTTTGATGGGCTGAATAAAGATTTCAGTTTTGCGCGAGCCTATTCACCCGCCGATTTCGGAGCTTTGAGAGCTTGCGATGCTCGGGTGTGGTCTTTCTTCCGTAAGTACGATAGTTCGATGGACAATTATTTGCCCTATGTCAATGGAGAATCGGCTGAACCGTTTCCGCTTTATGTTAAACCCTCGCGAAAGTTATCTGTACAAGATATGAAAGAGGCTATGCGTGACCATTTCGAAGATACGCCTTTCGACATGACGCAAGATGTAGGGGCTGGGCCATTCAAAGTCCCTTATCGTTTCCGCCCCATGTCATTCGAGGTAGATGGCAAATCCTACTGCATGGAACGAGCCATTGCCACGCAGCAGACCGGATTTACGTTAGTCGGACAAATGCGGAATTGGTTGCCCGATCCTGTCGGTGGTGTACTTTGGTTCGGAGTCGATGATGCCAATACATGTGTTTATATCCCGATGTATTGTGGTATTACACAGGTTCCCGAATGTTTTAGTCCGGAGAATGGATCGATGTATGATTTCTCATGGACCTCGGCTTTTTGGATTCATAATTGGGTGGCGAATATGGCTTATGCTCGTTATGAGCCTATGATAGGAGATATTCGCAAAGTCCAGTCGGCTGTCGAAACCTCGTTGAATCTCCGTCAGCCGGCGGTCGATAAGGCTGCTGTCGAGTTGTATGCGACCTCTCCCCAAGAGGCTATTGCCTACCTCACGCAATATAGTTGCGATGCCGCCGAAGCCTCGACCGCTCGTTGGAAGAAGCTAGGTGAGTATCTTATGGTGAAATTCCTCGATGGAAATGTAAAGCAAGAAGAAAATGGAAAATTCAAGGATAATGGTTATGGATTGCCAGATTCTCCACTTTTCCCCGGATATTCCCAAGAGTACTATGAAGAAATCGTGCGGCAGACGGGCGATCGCTTTCTCGAAACGCCTCCGAAGTATTGAGTCTTGTCGGGAATTGTTTGGGGGAGTGAGGTAGCTCTTGGATTACTGAATGTTAAATTAATGAGAAACTTTTGCTTAAATAGTGTGGTGGTCTCGTTGAAATAACTAAATTTGTGACAGAAGATAATTAACTATTGAATTCTTTACGATATGGGAAATGAAGATTTATTGAAACAGGTGACCGCCAAAGCTCAAATATGGTTGGGCGATGGCTATGACGAAGAAACAAAGGCCGCTGTGCGTGCCATGCTCGATAACGAAGATAAGACCGATTTGATAGAGGCGTTTTATAAGGATCTCGAATTTGGTACGGGTGGTCTGCGTGGAATTATGGGAGCCGGAACGAATCGTATGAATATCTATACGGTGGGAGCTGCTACTCAGGGATTGTCCAATTATTTGAAAAAGGCCTTTGCCGACCTGCCCCAGATAAAGGTTGCTATCGGTCACGATTGCCGGAACAACAGCCGCAAATTTGCCGAGGTCGCTGCCGATGTTTTTTCGGCGAATGGTATTAAAGTATATTTGTTCGATGCTTTGCGTCCTACTCCCGAAGTTTCTTTTGCCATTCGAGAGTTGGGGTGTCAGAGTGGAGTGATACTTACAGCATCGCATAATCCCAAAGAATACAATGGATATAAGGCTTATTGGAACGACGGGGCACAGATGATAGCACCTCACGATAAGAATACCATAGACGAAGTAAATAAAATCACTTCGGTGAAAGATGTGAAGTTCCGGGGAAATGCAGAGCTGATCGAGATTATCGGAGAGGAAATAGATCGTCGGTATCTCGACCGTATTAAGACTCTATCGCTTAGTCCCGAGGCCATTGCTCATCATCACGATATGAAAATCGTATACACGCCTATACATGGTACGGGTGTGAAGTTGATTCCTGCTTCGTTGAAAAACTTCGGATTCACCAACATCATTCACGTTCCCGAACAAGATGTTGTGAGTGGAGATTTTCCGACTGTCGTTTCTCCCAATCCCGAAGAACCTGCGGCTCTCGATATGGCTATTAAGAAAGCCATTGAAACCGATGCCGAGTTGGTCATGGCTTCTGATCCCGATGCCGATCGTATCGGTATCGCTGTGCGTAACGATAAAGGTGAATTCGTTTTGGTGAATGGCAATCAGATTGTGATGATATTCCTCAATTACCTGATGACCCGTAATAAAGAATTAGGGCTGCTGAAAGGTAACGAATATATCGTTAAGACTATTGTGACGACCGAGACTATCAAGACGATCGCCGAGCAGAACGGATTCAAAATGTACGATTGCTATACAGGCTTCAAATGGATTGCTTCTGTTATTCGTGAGAACGAAGGCAAAGCCCGCTATATAGGTGGCGGAGAAGAAAGCTACGGATTTTTGCCCGAAGATTTCGTTCGCGACAAAGACTCTGTATCGTCTATTTCTTTAATGGCTGAAATCGCCGCTTGGGCGAAAGACAAAGGTATGACTATGTACCAAATGTTGCAGGATATCTATATTAAATATGGATATTCCAAAGAAAAGGGTATCTCGGTCGTTCGTAAAGGAAAATCGGGAGCCGAGGAGATAGTCGCTATGATGAAGAATTTCCGTGAGAATCCTATGAAAGAACTCGGTGGTTCTCCTGTGATTCTTATAAAAGATTATGCATCGCTTGAAGCTACCGATGTGGTGAATGGTACGAAATCGAAACTCGATATGCCTGTAACTTCCAATGTCTTGCAATATTTTTCGGCAGATGGTTCCAAAGTCTCTATTCGTCCTTCTGGTACAGAACCTAAGATCAAATTCTACTATGGAATCAAGGGAACTTCTCTTGAAGATGCTGATCAGAAGAGTGCAGCTCTCGGAGAAGAAGTGCTTGCCATGATCAACAAGATGCTGTAAGGACAGGCTTATGTATAGTTACGAGGAACTTCTGAATGTAATTGCACAGCTTCGAGGCGAACATGGCTGCCCCTGGGACAAGGCCCAGACCCATGAGAGTCTGATCCCCTGTCTTCGCAACGAATGCGAGGAAGTGGTACAGGCAATCGAACAGCATGATGAAGAAAACCTGTGTGAAGAACTTGGAGATGTACATGTAAAAGGTCACGATGGTGCCGCCGGTGATGGTCTGACCCAGAAACGCCAGATTGTCAAGATGGCCCATGCCGCCCAGATAGAACAGGCAGAGAATTGAGCAGATGTACAGCATGTAGACCAGCGGGCGGAATACGCCGAACACAAAGATCTGCTCCTGCGTGACCTTGGAGAGCGTCTGGCTTTTCTCGCGGAACTCCGCCATCTTCTCGTCCTCGCGGCCAAAGATCTGCGTGACCTTGATGCCGGACAAATTCTCCGACAGGTAGGTGTTGATGTCTGTGGTGGCGTCCTTCACCTTGCGGTAGGCGCGGCGTGAAAACTTGCGGAAGATGACCGTGAAGATCACGATGAACGGCACAAAGCAGAGCACCATCAGGGTCAGCGCGTAATTCAGGCAGAGCATGGCGATCAGTATGCCCAAAATCACAAAGATGTTTTTGGTCAGACTGACAAGAAGATTTGTGAACATCATCGAGATGGCGTTCGTGTCGTTCGTCACACGGGTGACAAGCTTGCCGACCGGGATCTCGTTGAGCTGCTCATGGGAGAGGGATTCGATGTGGGTAAACAGATCCTCGCGCAGGTCGGAGATGATGCGCTGGCCGACCCGCTGCAGGATGACCGCCTGCAGGTAGGTGCTGGCCATGGAAAAGACCAGCACACCCGCATAGACCGCCACACCGATGTAAAGCTGCGGCAGGGCGAAATCCCCGGATACCAGCTCCTCCAGCGCGCCGACGATCAGCGGCGAAACAATGTCGTAGGCAATGGAAAAGAGCATCAAAAACAGGACAATGACAAACTTTGCGCGGTAGGGTCTGGCATAAGCGGCCAGACGGCGCAGGATCTCGCTGTCCGCCATCGTGCGCTCAAAGCCCATCGACTCTTTTTTGTCCTTGACCAGCGCGTAGGCCAGCACCAGCAGCGCCGTCACGGCGCCGATGACGGCGCCGACCAGCACCAGCGGATTGAGTTCAGTCATCTGTGTCACCTCCCGCTTCGTCCTCCAGCTTTTGCAGGTCCACCATGCGGCGGTACGCAGCGCAGCTGCGGTAGAGTGTATCGTGGGGGCCGACAGCCTCTACCCTGCCGTCCTCAATAAAGATGATCTTGTCGAGCTGCTCCACCGTAGAGATGCGGTGGGCGATCAGCAGGGTCGTTTTGCCTGCGCGGCTCGCCTTCAGGTTGTCAAGGATGATGCGCTCGGTGCGGGTGTCAACGGCGGAAACGGAATCGTCCAGAATCAGGATCGGCGCGTCCTTGAGCAGGGCGCGGGCAATCGAGATGCGCTGCTTCTGCCCGCCGGAGACGGTGACGCCGCGCTCACCGAGGACGGTCTCAAACCCGTCCTTGAAGTCCACGATGTTGTCCCGGACATCGGCCAGCGCAGCGGCATGGTCGATGTCCTCCCGGCTGGCGCCGTCCACACCGAAGCCGATGTTATGGGCGATCGTATCCGAGAAGAGGAAATTGTCCTGCGGCACATAGGCACAGGCATTGCGCACCGAGCGGATGGATACGCTGTTCACATCCTGCCCGTCCACAAACAGGGTGCCGTCCGGCACATTGTAGGTGCGCAGCAGCAGGTCCACCAGTGCGGTCTTGCCCGCACCGGTCTTGCCTACGATGCCTACGCTCTCGCCGGGCTGCACGGTGAAGGAGACATCCCGCAGCACATCGTATTCGCCGTCCGGATAGCGGAAATTCAGATGCCGGAACTCGATGCCGCCGCGCGGGTCGGCCAGATCGGCCACGCCGTCCCGGTCGGCCACATCGATCGGCGCATCGAGCAGCTCGGTGATGCGGTTCAGCGATGCCTTGCCGCGGGCTGTTTTTTCAATCAGCATCGAGATCGCCATGATGGGCCAGACGATGGCCTCAAAGTAGCCGATATACTCCACCAGCTGCCCGGCGTTGAACTGCCCGCGCCAGACAAGCCAGCCGCCGTAGCCGAGAATGACACAGATGACCGACTCGACAAAAAGGGTGACCAGTACCTCGAGCAGGGTGGCAATCTTTGTGTAGGTGACGTTGATCTCCTCGTTCTGCTTGTTCAGCTTACGGAAGGCGATCAGCTCCTTCAGCTCCTTGACGAACGCCTTGATGACCGCGATGCCGGAAAAGTTCTCCTGCGCAAAGTCTGACAGGTCGGAAAAGGCCTGCTGGCGCTCCTCCCACCGCTTGGTCATGACCTGACTCATCACGGTGCCGATGGCGAACATGACGCCCGCAGGGATCAGCGCCAGCAGCGTCAGGCGGAAATCCATCCGCCACATCTTGACCAGCGCCATCAGCCCCAGCACGGCGGCGTCAAAGAACATCAGGATGCCGTCACCGAAGCACTCCTGAATGGTGTCAAGGTCGTTGGTGTACAGGCTCATCAGGTTGCCGACCTTGTTAAGCTGGTAATACTGCTGGGACAGGCGGCGGCTGTGGTCGAACATCCGCTCCCGCAGGTCGGCGGTGACCCGCACAGCCGAGCCGAAAAAGCAGATGCGCCACAAAAAGCGGCCTACCACCATAAGCACTACGATCCAGATCATAGGCAGGCAGATGTGCTGAAACAGCACCTGCTTGTCAAAGGAGACCGTCTGGCCGTTCACGACCACCTGCCCCAGATTGACGCCGTTGATGACCAGCCGGTATAGCTCCGGGATCAGAAGCTGGATGTAGTCCACCATCAAAAGCGACACAATGCCAAGAAGCAGCACCGGCGCATTTTTGAGGTAGTATCGGTTGATGTGTTTGCCGAAGATCACGGCGGGTATACCTCCCTTATCCATACAGTGTGCGGCAAAGGCCGCAGATAACCAGTATAGCGTACCTGCGCGGTTTCGTCAATCGTCCCCCGAAAATGCGCAGAACGGTATACAAAAAAATCCCCACCGGGGGGTGACCCGATGGGGATTTGGTGCGCGGTACAGGACTCGAACCTGTGACCTCCTGCACGTCAAGCAGATGCTCTACCAGCTGAGCTAACCGCGCATGTCGCGCCGCCTCTTGGCGACGCATATTAGTATAACAGATGCTTTTACAAAATGCAAGCCCTTTTGCAAAAAAAACTTTTGCTTTTTTTGCTGTATGCGCGGGGCGGGGCTTACGGCACAACGGTCTCCAGCTGCGGGGCACCGCCGGCAAGCGCCTCTGCGGTCAGGGGGACCGGTGCCTCGGCCGGCTTGTCCAGCTTTTCGCGGGCAACGGCCAGCATCAGCTTGATGCGGTTCTCCTGATTGACGCGGGTGGCGCTGGGGTCGTAGTCCACGGGGGTGATGTTCGCATCGGGGTGCAGGGCGCGGATCTTGTTGATCATACCCTTGCCCACAATATGGTTGGGCAGGCAGCCGAACGGCTGCGCGCAGACGATATTGCCGTAGCCGCCCTCGACCAGCTCGATCATCTCAGCAGTCAGCAGCCAGCCCTCACCCATCTTGGCACCCAGCGAGATGATGCCCTCGGGCTTTTTCATCAGCTCGCGGAAGGAGCCCGGCGCGTAGAAGCCGTACTTGCGCATGGCGTCATAGCTGGCGCAGCCGATCGAATCCAGCCAGCTCAGGAAGAAATCCGCACCGCCCGCTACCAGCTTATTGCCGCCGTACAGGTCGATGTCCAGCCGGTAGTTGGCCACGCAGTATTCTACAAAGCCCATCAGGCCGGGCAGGTTGACCTCGCAGTCCTGACTTTCAAGGAATTTTTCCAGATCGTTATTGCCCAGCGGCGAATATTTGACATAAATTTCGCCCACCACGCCGACCTTGACTTTTGGCACGCGGGTGATGGGAATGGTCGCGTAGTCGGCGGCAATGTCGTAGAACCGGCGTTTCATATCATGGGCGGAATAATTCTTGTCGTCCTTGATCCAGCCCTGAATCGTGGCAATCCACTTCTCAGTCATGGCGTCGGCGTCGCCCTTGTGGTTCTCATACGGGTGGGTCTGGCTGCGCAGCGCGACGAGCATGTCGCCGTAGAAAATGCTGGCAATGACCTTGCGCAGCAGAGGCAGGGTCAGCGGCAGACCGCTGCCCTTTTCCAGCCCGGAGAAGTTCAGCGAGGCCACGGGGATATTGCCGTAGCCCGCCTTGACGAGCGCCTTGCGCAAAAGCTTGATGTAGTTGGACGCACGGCAGCCGCCGCCCGTCTGTGTGATGAGCAGCGCGGTATGGTCCAGATCGTACTTGCCGCTGTTCAGCGCGTCCAAAAACTGCCCGATGACCAGCAGCGCCGGGTAGCAGGTGTCGTTGTGGACATATTTCAGGCCCAGCTGCGCGACTTCGCTGCCGCAGTTGCCCAGCACCTCGGTCTGGTAGCCCTCGCTGGCAAGTGCCGCCTGCATAAGCCGGAACTGGGTGACCGCCATGTTGGGAATGAGAATTTTATGGGTCTTTACCATGTCCTTGGTAAAGTTGGGAGTTATGTATTCCATGGAATTGCCTCTTACTTTTTGTCCTCTTTCCGTTCCTCCAGCGCTGCAAACAGGCTGCGCAGGCGGATGTTGACCGCGCCGAGGTTGGTGATCTCATCGATCTTGAGCTGGGTGTACAGCTTGCCGCCCGCCTGCAAGATCTCGCGGGTCTCATCGGTGGTCACGGCGTCCAGACCGCAGCCGAAGGATACCAGCTGCACCAGATCCATGTCGGGATTCTCGGTGCAGTATTTGGCGGCGGCGTACAGGCGGCTGTGATAGGTCCACTGGTTCAGCACCGAGGTCTGGAATTTCTGCTCATGCCAGCTGACGGAATCCTCGCTGACGACGGCAGCGCCCTGCCGGATGATGAGCTGGTCGATGCCGTGGTTGACCTCCGGGTCCACATGGTAGGGGCGGCCCGCCAGCACAATAATGCGGCGGCCCTCGGCGCGGGCGGCGGCGATGATCGCGCTGCCCTTGTCGCGCAGCTGCTGCATGTGGCGGTGATACTCGTCATAGGCGGCATCAATGGCCTCGCGCACCGCCTTTTTATCAAGACCGGGGAAATATTTGTCAAGCGACTGCTGGAATTTCTTGTAGAAATCCTTGCGGCGCTCCAGATTGAAGTAGTCGTATAGGAACCGCGTGCCGTTCAGCTCGGGGCAGTTGCCCTCCAGCACCTCGGGGTAATAGGCGACCACGGGGCAGTTATAATGGTTATCCCCCAGATGCTCATCAAGGTTGTAGCTCATGCAGGGGTAGAAGATGGCATCCACGCCCTGCTCGCACAGCCAGTGGATGTGGCCGTGGCTCAGCTTGGCGGGGAAGCAGGCTGTGTCGCTCGGGATCGTTGCCTGACCGCTCTGGTACAGGCTGCGGCTCGAGAAGGGGCTGACCACGACCTCGAACCCGAGGCGGGTGAACAGCGTGTGCCAGAACGGCAGCAGCTCATACATGTTCAGGCACAGCGGCAGGCCGATGCGTGCGCGCGGTGCGGTGGGCGCGGGGGCATTGCGGTAGCCGTCCAGCAGCTTCAGCTTGTAGGCGTACAGGTTCAAGTCCTCATTATTGGCCTTGCCGGTCACGGGCTTGTCGCAGCGGTTGCCCGAGATGTACCGCTTGCCGTCCGCAAAGACATTGACGGTCAGCTGGCAGTGGTTGCCGCAGCCCTGACACTGCACGGTGTTGACCTTCTGGCTGAACGCTTCCAGCTCGGCCTCGGACAGGACGCTGCTGTGGGCGTTCTCCCCTGCCTTGGCCTTGCCGTACAGCGCTGCGCCGTAAGCGCCCATCAGGCCCGCGATGTCGGGGCGAATGACATGGACGCCCATCTCCTTCTCAAAGGCGCGGAGAACGGCCTCGTTGTAGAAGGTGCCGCCCTGCACAACGATGCGGCGGCCCAGTTCCTCCGGGCTGGAGGCGCGGATGACCTTGTACAGCGCATTTTTGACGACCGAGATGGACAGACCGGCGCTGATGTTCTCGATCGAGGCACCGTCCTTCTGCGCCTGCTTAACGCTGGAGTTCATAAAGACGGTGCAGCGGCTGCCGAGGTCCACAGGCTTGTCGGCAAACAGGCCGAGGGCGGCAAACTCCTTGACATCGTAGCCCAGCGCTTGGGCGAAGGTCTGCAAAAAGCTGCCGCAGCCGGAGGAGCAGGCCTCGTTCAGGAAGATGTTGCTGATGGCGCCGTCCTCGATCTTGAAGCACTTCATGTCCTGCCCGCCGATGTCGATGATGAAGTCCACATCGGGCAGGAAGTGCTTGGCAGCGGTAAAGTGGGCCACCGTCTCGACAAGGCCGCGGTCGCAGTGGAAGGCATTTTTGACCAGCTCCTCACCGTAGCCGGTCGTGGTCACACTGGCGATCTGCAGCCCGGGGTGATCCCGATACAGCTTGAGCAGCGTCTCCTTCACAAGCGGGATCGGGTTGCCGAGGTTGGGGCGGTAGCTTTCAAACAGAATGTTGGCGTTGTTGTCAATGACGACCAGTTTGATGGTGGTCGAGCCGGAGTCGATGCCGATATGCACGGGGCCGCAGTCTGCGCCGAAGGGCAGGCAGGGCACGGTGGCCTTCATGTGGCGGGCGTGGAACGCCTCGTACTCCTGCTGATCGGCGAAAAGCGGCGGCAGGCTTACATAGGTGGCGGCGGCGCTGTAGTTATCCAGCCGCTTTGCGACCTCGCGCAGGTCGGACTCCTCATCGGCGTAGAAGGCTGCACCCAGCGCCACAAAGAGCAGGCTGTTTTCCGGCAGGGTGCCGGTGACGCCGAGCGTTTTGTCAAAGCTCTGGCGCAGTGTCCGGGAGAAGGTCAGCGGGCCGCCCAGATACAGGATGTTGCCCTTGATGGGGCGTCCCTGCGCAAGGCCGGCGATGGTCTGGTTGACGACCGCCTGATAGATCGACGCTGCGATATCCCCTGCCTGCGCGCCCTGATTGATGAGGGGCTGGATGTCGCTTTTGGCAAAAACGCCGCAGCGGCTGGCGATCGTGTAGGTGCGGGTGGCGCCCTGGGCGGCCTTGTCCATCTCATCGGCACCCATTTTCAGCAGGGTGGCCATCTGGTCAATGAAGGCACCGGTGCCGCCGGCACAGCTGCCGTTCATGCGGACCTCGGTGCCGTTGGTCAGAAAGAGGATCTTTGCATCCTCGCCGCCCAGCTCGATGATGCAGTCGGTGCCCGGCGTCAGGCGGTTGGCAGCCACGCGGGTGGCAAAGACCTCCTGCACAAAGGGCACCTTGCAGCTGTCGGCAAGGCCCATGCCGGCAGAGCCGGAGATGGCCAGATACGCGCGGCCATCAGGCAGATATTCGGCGGCGACTTTTTCCAAAAGCGCTCTGCCCTTTTCTAAAATATGGCTGAAATGACGCTCATAGGTAGAATAAACGATCTGCCCGGCGTCATTCAGCACGACACATTTAATGGTGGTGGAACCAATATCCAGACCAACTCTCATAGGCTTTAGCCTCCTGCGGGTCAGGCAAACCCACTGAAGCTGCGCGCCGTAGGGCGGATAAGCGGGGTTGCCGTTGGGGTGATTGCGGGATACCGAAGGCCGGGTCTGCCCCAAGGCGCTACAATATCAGTATATATTATACAGGTTTCTTGAAAATTCGGCAAGAGTGCCGCCGCATAAAATCGTTGTCAAATGACAGGAATTGTACAAAAACACGGAAGCGGTGCGAAAAAAATCCGCACCGCTTCCGCGTCAAAAGAAAAGAGGAGTATGGATGAAAAACT
>OLZF01001680.1_pt1 | contig 14189 bp, 22 predicted proteins | sample 1674391 | NCBI WGS metagenome assembly OLZF01 (sample SAMEA103958166, study PRJEB25191) | human gut metagenome | biome: human-associated habitat [ENVO:00009003]; feature: intestine environment [ENVO:2100002]; material: feces | place: Germany | collected 2013/2015
TACCATCTTCTTGAATATAATTGAACGGATAATTTTTGCAAATATCAATAATTGTATCTTTATCGAATCCACGCTGCAAAAGCCGTGCAACACCATGATCCGTAAGTTCGATATTTTTCTCACGAAAATCGTAATAAGTTTCAAGCGCTTTCTGAATAAAGATAGGAGACCAATTTTTAGCCTTAATTTTACTTATAGTTATGTTTTCGCGATTAAGCAATTCATATTCTTGCTTTTTATTATACTTCAAATCTTGAAATTCTGCAAGAGTTTTCGGTAAATTATCCCCTTGTAAAACTGCTTTTAATTCATTGTGTTCTTTAAAATCCTTAATCAAATTATGACTTCGTTTATGCGCGAAAGTGTCTTCCGCCGTGCGGTAAGAGCGACGGAAAGCGGCGATACTCTCGTACGGCATCGCCTTGCCCAAACGTTGTTTCGCCTGCTCGAAATACAGCCTTTCATGATAAATTTGGCGTTGCTTTACCTGCCATGCGGCATAGGCGTTGCGCTCTTCTTCCGAACGGGTATCGGCTTTCGGGCTGATCTTCGATTTTTCGATCGCCTCCGCGAGTTCCGCATCGCTCATCGTTTCGAGCCAAACGGGGATAAACTCGTGGCGGCAGTTGGGATGCATGAGCGCATAACCGTGCCTGAGCGCCGTTTCGAACAGAGCGGGAAAACGCTTATCCTTGCCGCTGATGCAGTAAATTTTACCCTGATACTTGGCGCATATTTCGCAGGTGGGGTATATCTCCGTGCACTTTACATAATCCGTACCGTTTTCCAAGGCTCTGCCGAACGCGCCGATATTCGCGCTTTCGATGCGCGCGGAACGGGCAGCCATCGCCGCATAAGCGGCAATCGATACTTTACGCCCGCCCTTATATTCCACGTTCAACAGCCCTTGCTTTTCGATATCCTCTTTGACCGCCTGCGACACGCTGTAAACGGTGTTCTTTCCCTCTTCGGAGAGTTTACCGATGGCCGCGTTCACACGGCTCAGAAAGTCCTTTCCCGCTGTCTGCACGGCGTTGTGCAGTTCAATATATGTATCGTGTCCGTTCGTACCATAGCGGAAACCCGCATTTTTCAATATATCCCCCGCGGCCTTCGCAGACATTTTCATATGGGTTTCGGGAGCGCGATCAGTTGAAATGTTCTGCCCTTCCGTAAATGCGGCGGGGATTTCTTTTTCGGCAAAGGTTTTGTTTTTAACCGCCAGTATAGATACCGCCAACATTACGGTTTCCGTCAAGGTGGCCTTGTATTCTTTTACCGTACCGTTTTTTCTACTCGCGGCGGCACGAATCTTTTTTTCAGCGTCCGCGTATGCTTTGGCTAATTCGGCGACGCTCTTTTCATCCTTCTTCATCGCTCACCTCCCCGCGTTCGGGGGGAAGGTCTAAAAAGTTTCCCGAAAAGGGATTCGCCGTTGCCGAGGCAAGATTTTCCGCAATGGCGTCCGCCTCCTCCTTACTCTTGCCGAAATGTTCCTGCAAAATGGTGGAAACGTCTACGAACGCGCCGCCGCCTACCTTCTTCGAGGCAATATTTACTTCCTGATTTTCTGTCAGGGGAAGACCGTCGTTGAACAGTACGGATAAATCTTCGCACTCGATTTTTTGAAAACCTTTTTCGGAAAGCAGGCATATCAGTTCTTTGAGCGGCGATATCATCAAGGAGCCGAGCCTGCGCGCTTTCAGCCGCGCGTTGGTCATGCGCGTTTCCAAAGCCTCAAACCCTTGCGACGCGCCGAAACTTTCGTCGTTTAAGACCGCGCCCATTTCGGAAAGGGAATACAAATGCTTTTCCAGTTTTTCGATCATCGTATGGTTTGCCTGCAAAGAGGCGTCCCAGGTGACATACTGCGGATATTGCCCCTCATGTATGCTCATCACGCCGCCGATATTCGCAGTCCACTCCCCTCTGTTGTTTTGGTAAAAATTTTTTTCGTCGGTCGCCAAAGTGGGGGCGGTGTGCTTATCGAGCACCAAATTTTCCAGCGTATAACGTACGCCCAACTCCGCTACGATGGCGTTGATTCGGTCATAATCATTGATGCCGAAAATATTATCGGAAGCGGTGATATTGTGAAAATCGCGGATCGCGGAGGCGGTCAGTCCCGTATTCACGGGCTTACCTTGCGAAACGAGCCGCACGATACGAAAGCGAGGGATACCGCACGCGCAACCGTCGGGTAATTTGTATGCGACAGGTTCTTCCTTCAGCTCGTATTCCTGGTTCACATAACTGCCCGCGGAATGGATCTGCGTTTTCAACACGTATCTTCGGGACTTTTCCTCCGCTTCGGGATTCAGACATTCCGTCCAGGCGAGTACGTCGTACAAACGGTTTTCTTTCACTTCCCTGTCTACAATAGGAAACCACAATTCGGGAGATACGACGGTGAAGTTGTTTGATTCTGTGCCTTGCTTGTTTTGCGTATAAATCCGAGCGACCGCGTCGCCGTAACGCGACATATCGATCACAATGGGCGTCAGTTTATTATACAATCCTGTCCGTTCACACAGCGTTTTCAGATTTTCTTCCGACTGTCTTGTCCTTTCGGTAAGCAGAACGTCTTCTCCGCTTTCCAATTCTTCCTGCGAAATCTCACGCTTTTTTACGGTGATCGTCGGTGAATCTCCTACCGTCATATCTGCGGTTTTAATGGACAACAGTTCGAAATAGTCGAAATCCAAAGAATAGATATCCCTGTTCATCTGCGCCCAGTCCGTTTCATTGAATTTATTCACGATCATGCGGATACGCTCGGTATATGCGCCGAACACTTCCTGCAAGCGGTGCTCGAAAAGCAACTTGTTTTGGCGGTAAGTTTCCAGCCGTTCCAATTCCGAATAGGGCGGAAAGATCTGACCGCTGTCTAAAAAATGTAGATCGTATAACATTTTATTTCACTCCGTATTTGTGATCTTCGCTGTCGGTATATGCGCCGTAGCGCATGGCGTCCATCACGTCGTCCTTGATTTTTACGGGATTTCCCGTCTTGCCGTCCCAAACATAAGAATAGATCTCCGGCAAAAAATCCTGCGTCTGGCTGCGGGCGATAAACAGCGTTTTCGTTTTCCATTTGCCCGCCACACACTCCACGCCCGCATTCACCGCTTTATTCGCCTCCACAGCCCAAATATTCGCTTTTCTGAACTCCTCTATATTGTCGGGGCGGGCGGAATCGCAATAAAAGCGGATGCCGTAGCCGTACTCCTTAAGAATACCCGTAGCCTGTTCTTTCCACCAATCCACAAGCATATGTTGCGCCGCGATCACGCGCAGGATATAATGTTTTTCGTCTGCAGTCACACCGAACAAAACCATCGCGCCCTTATGTTCGTATCCCCAGTCCACGCCGCAGTAATAGCGGACGTATTCTCTTTTTTCGGGCATTTTATCGTCGTCGAGTATGTGGACGTCTTTGTTGAAATCTTCGTAGACGATGCCGTCGGCCGTCACCCACAGACCTTTTATCTTGCGGTCGTAAAATACTCCGCTCGGCGTTGAGTTCTTTAAGTTCTCGATCGCTTTCGCATCCGCAAACGGATTATCGTCCAATTCCCAATGAAAGGTAACGATGTTCTTTTTCTTGCGCTCTTCAAGCGGAATCGAAATGTAATTTTTGTTTAAATAATGCTCGGGGCTGTCGGGGTTGGTATCGATGATCACCATGGGCGCGAACCCCTCGCCGCCGGATTGTCTTTTTAAAAGTTCGTCGAATACTTCCTGTTTTGCCGTCGAACCTTCGTTCAGATACAATCCGAACGAAGTCATTCCGACTACGGAGGCGAGGCGCCCGATATCATCCGTACCAAGACAACAGACGATCACGCCGAACAATTCGAACTCATTGTGCTGGTTCAAGCGTATCTGCAAGCCGTAGTCCTGATTGAGTTCTCTGATAACGTTTCTTGTAATATTATTGATGGAAGCGCCCCCGAGGATGTACTGCGGATTTTTTACGCCTCTTGATTTCGCATACTCAGAAATCAAAAGAAGTTCGGACAAAAAGACGTCGTTGTCGATTTTGGTCTTGCCCGAGCGCACCGCGCCGTGATTGATGAGCATATACGGGCGGTTTTGATAGTAACGGCGCAGCACGCGCTGCTGCTTCGGGGAATACAACCGATTCAACAGAGCCCTATTCATCGCCTGTATCCTCCTCGCCGTCGTGCTCCGTAAATGCGCGTTTCATCAATTCGAGCCTTTCTGAGATCTCACGTTCTTTATCCTCGCGGTTCGGCGCCTCTATCGTATCCCGTATCGCCGTAAACGCCTTTACGTTTCCGCTTGCCGCCTGTTGAATAATCGCCGCCGTCAAAGCCGTCTGTATCGTCATCGAACCGTTTACCTTCACCCCCAACGCGCTGAGATTATCTTGCAGCGCCTTATCAGCCAATGGCATGGAAAGCAAAATCTCAAATTCCTCTTTCAACGCCTTTTTCCGTCTTCTCGCCACCCCGCTTGCCTTACCGCCGTTTTTCCCTCTTTCTCTTGCTTCGCTCTTGGTTCGTGCAGGTTTTAAGTTGTCATCTTGCTTTCTCGGCACATCGCCTCACTCCTTATTTTTTGTATAAAAAAAGCGCTCCGCCTTTCGGTTTTGCGCTTCGCTTTATTTTGCTTGTTTACAATCTTTTACGATACCATTATAACACAGGGAAACGGACTAAAAACGCAAATATTTTGCGTTTTATAATAAACCAAAGTAATCTGCCCATAAAAAAGCACTCACTAATATTTCGTCTACCCAATAATCATACGTTCGCCGCCCAATCCTTATTTCATAGCAAGTTCTGTTCGGAGATTGTTTTTCTATGTACCTCTTACTTATTAAGTCGTATTTCAATTCCCAGCGAAATTTGTCCATCGTCTTCTGAAAAACAACACACCACTTGTATGCGGTTTCTTCCTTACAAATCGCTCCTATTATTTTATTCTCCGTACCATTGTTATACGAAGTCTGCACCCGGTCCCTTGAATAATCCACTGCGAACCCGTCCAACGCATGAGAGGCGACGTATTCTGCCGCCATTTGCTTATTGTTCTTGTAATTATAAAATTCTCTCTCGATCTGCCGCCTCTGCGATTTATTCATGCTTCTCCTTTCATACCCGGCACCCGCGCGGAGATGCCGAGCCTCTACCGATTTTTGGGAGTTACCTCCGTTTTTTATTTCACAACCGCCGCGCCGTGTTGCGTCAACCTTGTAGTAATAATTGCTTGCTTTCTAACTTCTGGTATACCGTCGTTTCGTTATCGACAAGCATATAAGGAAGGAATATCTCTTCCATACTCACCATTTCACTTTCAAGGATAGCCATCTGCGCCTCTACCCAGTCTTTCACGATTCGCCATGCAACACGTTGCGCTTGGGCTATATCGCATTTGACCTTCTGTTTATCCAATACCCGCTTTACATTCTCTACTCTCGCAGGTAATTGAATTCCTCTCAATCCGAATTTAGTTTCGATCTCAAAGCATACTGCACTCGGAAAACCGTTTTTGTCATATTCTTGCAATATTCGGCGTGCGCCATGCTTTACGAGATTTCCTTGAATTTGACCTATTGTCGTGTATACATCTACTTTCGTTGTGTAATTCAATAAAGGCATACTATTTATCTCCTTGCAATAGTTCGGGGTTATCGTGAATGTTGCCGATGACTTCCGCATTGTAATAGCAGCGGATATGGACAAAATCAAATTTTGAAATGCGCTTATATTTTCCCCTGTAATATACTTTTAGTTTATAGCCTCCCGTATTTTTATCGTGTTGAACGATAGCACAATCTGTCCGTTTTAATTCTTTATAATTGCCGTTTTCGTCTTTTATCCAATCAGTTTTCACGGTTGTTGTTATTCTTACAATATCCCCTTCGAAGATCTTCTTGCCGTTCTTGTCCGTGAGTCCTGTGTACTGCCCTGCGGTTTCGGGGGTTATTTCAGATGAATATGGCAAAAAATCAAAATCATATATGTACCATTTATCAAACTTTTTTACAAGAAAACCTTCAATCCACTCGCCATTATCAGCCCGCTTTCCTCTAAACAAACTTTCTCTCATCTCAAAATCCTCCAATCGTTCGCCTTCTTCCAATCCACGAACTCCGCGTCTATGTAATGCGTTCTCTTGCACTTCGGACATACAAGCATATCCTTGCTGTCCAATGTTATCTTCCTGCCCGTCAACTTATGACCGCAGGGACATTCAAACGATTCTGCTTTCATATCTGTACCTCCATAATTTGCTCTAACTTTTGCTCTGATTTGCTATGATAATCATAGCAATTCTTCTACATAGCACCACGACTGCGGCGGACGGGTTATCTCGAATCTTTTTGCCCATGCCGCATAATGGCAATGAGTATTAGGATAGAGAGCGTATAACCATTGTTCCTCTGTCATGAAGCCCTCTTTCCTAAACTCTCCCAACTCTTTCGGCTTGTAGTAGATTTTCAATTTGGAGATGTGCCAGCCGAAAAGCGGCTTATTCGCTCCGTACTTTTTCTGTTCGACGAGTGAAAGCTGTGCATATTTGGAAAACACGTCTGCATTTTCGCCACGCTCGTCAACGATTATGTCATCGCACACGAACTCACCGATTACTTTGCCATCATATCTCGTTTCGCAAAGTCCTATTTTAGCCATGTAATACACTGTATCTTTTCCTTCCGTGCAATAGATATAGCACTTAAACGGGGTTTCCATCTTCGGGCGCGTTTTGCGTACCTCGATCGTCTTTCTCCTGCTTGCGATCAGCTCGCACCATCTCGGCTGTATGGATATCAATACTGCTTTCATCTCTCCTCTCCTTTCATTTCTGCAAGCCGCGCTTCGGCTTCTTTTCCCCTCATTTCTTTATCAATAACTCTTTCCCAGCAAACCGCGTCTTCCATAACACAATCATCATTACAGTAATCAAACATTTCTTCATCAAGCGGGGTAAAATTGCATGGACAACTAAACAATCTCGCCAGCATATTTGCAATTACTTTTTTATCATATAATTTCTCCAACCTCTCACGCAGGGCGGCGTTTTCGGTTTTGAGGGCATCAACTTCGTTATTTCGATATATTCCCCATTCAGCGAATTTTTCTGTTATTTCAAACACACGCGGAATAAAATTTTGCTCACAAAATAACTCATATACACTTTTGCTTGATGCTAATGGCTTTTGCTGAATTACTGAAAAATCCTTTTCTGTCATCGCAAGGTCAACCCTTTCAGTCGGATAAAAGCCAAAATGATTTCTCCAAAGATTGCAAGTGCTTTCTATATCTAACTGATTTGTTGCAAGTATTTTTCCTTTATACTCTACGGCCGTTGGAGTCATAAGACCAATTCTTTGAAGTTTCAAAACTTTATTCATCTTTCCCTTCCTCCGACAACTCTTTTTCGGCTCTTTCTAACGCCCGATAGTACCACGGTCGAATATCCATAACGCCAATACGAATACCTTGTTGTACAAGTTCGTTGCTTAACGCCCTCTCCGCCACTTCCGCGCGGTGTTTGAGTTTATCGATTTGCAATACGGCGATATACGTATGTTCACAGCCTCTACATTCAGGGAAGTCGCAATCTTCGCACATTTTTATCATTTCTTCAACGGAATTTGAGCAATTTAAATCTGTATACTCGCCTTCATAGCCTATCCCCGCCGAGATAAGTTCGTTTGCAATATATTCGGCTGTTTCAACAAACGGCAACTTATCCGCTTCGCATATTGCCATTGCGACTATTCCCACAATCTTCTTTTTCAGTTCGTCGTTGTTCATTCTTCCACCTCGATATCATAAGCTTCTGCCAAAGCACGACAAACTCCTTCTTCGTCCCATTCCATAAAACCTTTAATCCACTCATATATTTCTTTCGCCGTTTCCTTCCGTACCTCGCTTTCCAAGCGGTAGCCTGCGTTAAGTAAATATTCGGCTGCTTCATAGGCAATACCACATAAGTCATTACCGTGTTCGGTACATTTTCCAAAAGCCTCGTTCTTCTCACACGCATAACACATTAACGGCGCTATCTCATCGATTTCTTTCTGCTTATTCATAACTCCTCCTTAAAACGGAATATCCTCATCATCGTCGAACGCTTCCATCGCCGCTTTCTTTTTCGGCTCGTCATTCGCCTTCTGTGACAAGAACTCCACTTCCTCGACAACCACTTCGGTAGCCGTCTTCTTCGCCCCGTCATTGCCCTCGTACTGCCTCATTTCGATATTTCCCGATATTGCGACCTTTTTCCCTTTCGTACAGTACTGCGCTATGTTATCCGCCATCCCTCTCCATGCCTTGCAGTTGAAAAAGTCGGTTTCTTGTTCTCCGTCCTTCGCATATCTCCGTTTAACCGCGATGCTGAAATTACACACAGATATCCCGCTTTGCGTTTCCTTCAATTCGGGGTCTTTTGTTAAATTGCCGATTAAAAATACCTTGTTCATGTTTTCTCCTAAAAATATAATTCTTTAATTGTCTTACCGTCTCTTCGGGGCACATAGTTCATAAAATTACACGAGCGATATAAAAATCTGTTGTTTGACCAACGCTGTAAATCTTTCAATATCTGCGGTGCCGCATGCTTTCGATATATTCTTATATCAGGCAAAAAGCCTGCCTCTTGCACCATGTTCACTCGGTATAAATCTTCTTCAATTGTGGTATCGAAGTTCGTCAGGATATATACGATCGCGTTTCTATCGCTCGTGCCGACTATCTCTTTATAAGTACGGAGTCCTCGTATGATCGCCTTTTCGTTCTTCATGAAATCAAACGCAAAATGCACGGTTTTAATTTTTTATTCTTTTGAGGGCGTCTGCCACGTCTTCCGTGATAAACCGCGCGTCCAGTCCTTGGGTAAAATCTACCTTGGCTTTACTGTCTGCAAGTTGATTAAGTAACTCTATCCTGTCTTTACATGCAAGGATATTTGCGTCAAGGAGAACGATCTCTTTCTGTCCGTTCCAAAACTCGGAGAGGTCCGCAATCTTTTTACTGCACATTCCCTCTTTCTTTGAAACAATGCAAAAATCGCAGTTGTTGCAGCAGCCCCTCGTGAGAAAACCAAACGCTTTCCATTTCGTAAGATCAGGGTAGAGGGAATAGTCGGGGCAGATATGCTCGATTTCATACGGCAAGTTCGGGTCGCGGTCTTTGTGATATACCTCTTTCCCGTTCTCAACTGTAATCGCAAATCCCGTACCTCCGTATACGATCTCGTCTGCCTGTAACACAAAATCTGATATCTTTGAATACTCATCCCCGAACACTTTCGATACATAAATCTTGTCGTAATGTTTCAGCGGCAACACAAACTCAACGCTATCCCCTTGCCGCTTATGCCATGCCGATAGTTTCATTAAAGCGAGATTGGGAAAGTTATGCCCGTCCACGTCATACAATCCGATTTGCATCTCTTCTCCTAAAACGGGATACTCCCTACCCGTTCCAATCTATGACTCTTGCCTTTCAGTTCAAACTTCCTCGTAGACATCTCAGTGATGCGCTCGACCGTTTTCAGCATGATGCCGCGTTCGTCTACCAGTTCCTGTAAACTGTAATTGCTCGTAAAGATCGTCGGCTTTTGACGGATGTACCTGCCGTCGATGATCTGAAAGAATTTGTCTTGCGCAAAACTCACCGCCTCGCTCGCCTTCGTGTATTTCTCCGTTCCGATATCGTCAAATATCACGAGGTCTGACGTCACGTATCTCTCGATGATCGGGCGTTCGCTTCCACGTTGCGAATACGCGTAGCGTATCTCCGTGAGGATCGTGTTCACATTCACGAACACTACCTGTTTCCCTGCGTTCAGCAACATATTCCCGATACACGCCGTCAGATACGTTTTCCCTGCCCCGCTTTTCCCGTATAGGTACATCCCCATTCCTTTCGGCTGGATCTTTTCGTAATTCACCGCATACATCAGGCAAGATTGAAAGACTTCTTCATTCTCTTTTGTGACGTTGAATTTATCGAAATCTGCGGTTCTGTACCTGCCTTCGATTCCCGACATCCGTTTTAGTTCTGCAATGTCCTCAAACTTATTCCCGTCGTCCTTTTTGCACTTACAGGTGCACGGCAGCCAACGTTTGGCTTCTTTCAGTAAGAACATGACAGGCTCCTTACACGTCCTGCACCGCACGATACCCTCGCCGTCTAGATATGTATTCGGGCGTTTCAACATCTTCTGCGCGTATTCGCCTTTATCGTTCGGTTTCCAAAAACCCTTTACGGCGCTGTCTAAGATTTCTCCTATGGGCACTAAATCCGATACTCTTGCCATTTCGTCCTCCCTCAGTCGTACTGTATATCGGCAAGCGACGAACCGTCAAACTCGTCGTAGCCGCTTTTCTTCACCCGCTTAGGCGGTTCTTCCTTCTCCCAATCGTCATACGCTCCGTCCAGAATATCGGCATAGTGCTTGATAAAGAACCCGATATCCTTCCTCTTCTGCAATATTCCCTTGGACTTCTCAACCCTCGCCGACAACTTATCCCAGTCTATCCCACTCAGTTGTCCGCCGCTGTAATTCCCGATCGCTGTACTGTTCACTCCCCATTTTTCCAAAAATCTTTCCAGGGGGGTGGCCTCGCGCGTGCGCGTTACATTCCCCCATTTATCATTTTCATTTAGTAAATCCTGATAAGGATTTACATTATCATTTACATTAGGGGGTGATTTAGGGGGTGTATTTTTCAGCGTTTTTTCTACCCCCGTCGGGGGGCTTTCTTCTACCCCCTTAGGGGGTGTTTCTGCTATATCTTGTTTTCCGTTTTTACCGCACTTGCCTTTTCCGTTATTTCCGCCTAAAACACCGCTTTCTGCACCTTTTTTGCCGTTTTCATACCGTTTTTGGTTCGCTTTTAACTGAGGAAGAATCGATGACCACACCGCATTTAGTTGCGCGTCCGCGCTGAAATCCGTCTCTTTTTGGTATGCTCCGTAATGATAAATCGCCTCATAAATTTGTAACCGTTTTTTGCTCGGCAAAAGTTCTATAAGTGCACCGAAACTGGCATAGAATATGAAACTTTCTCGCACCTCAAACCTCCTCTATCTCGACCTCTACGAAGTCTATATCGCTGTCCTCAAAATCGTCTGTAAAGCCTTTTACGTACCTTCTGCTGTCCTTGGGTATCACGCCCTGTTTCTGTAATGCGTCGAAGATGAATTTCTTTGCGGAACAGATATTGTCGGGATCCCTGCGATACGTTCTCTCATGCCAGACGAACCTGTATCGGCAAGGTTTATCCGTAGGCTTTAACAAACCTTTCTGCATTGCGCTGCGGATAAACCAACCGATCGTTTCATCGACGTCTGCCTTCATCTTCGCGCCGCGGAACTTGTTCGCCCGGCACGCATCCTGATATTCGTTCAGGCTCGGCAGTTTCGCTTTAATCACCAGTTTCATCATCTTTGAACGGTAGTTCTCCATCATCATTTTCCTGCATTTGCTTTTGGAAACGATACTTTAATACCAATGCCGCTGCCTCTTGGTATTTCTCGACTTTCGCATTGTTCTTAACAAACAGCAACTGCTCCTGCGACATTGTGCCGATTTTATATTTTACATTCTTGATCGTGACTTCCGTCTCCATTGCCGCTTTGAGCCTCTCCTCGGCGCTTTGTGCCGACGATTGTCCTGCGCTCGTCTGTTTCCCCGAGGCTTGCCCTTTCGCATCTCTGTTGCCCGTTTTCGAAGGCGGTGAGCCCTTTTCGTCGCTGTCTGCATCCTTCGTATCGTCGATGTTGAATAACCCGTTCAGGGCGTATTTGCGAGCGTAAGAACTCGCGGAACCTGTTGTCTGCGAACTGTCCATGCCCGCTTTCGTTTCGCTCTCTCGTGCATATGCCGTGACTGTATTGATGATATCGCCCGTCTCGCAGTCATATAACGCCGCTTTGGCTTGTATGTAGTATCTCTCGCCTATTTGTACTATTGCGTCTGAAAGTGTCAGACAAGCCCCCTCACGGGCGCACAACGGCTTTACCGCTTCCAATATGTCCTCACAGTTCCGGTAGTTGTACTTCCCGAAAGCGTTGTACTGCGACTTGGGCGCTTTTAAATCCTTCTGGATATTCAATAACTTCTGTATCTTCATATCTCGATAACCTCCACTTCCCATGTATCCGTGTTTTTGACATGCAATCCGCCGCAATAGGCGTGGCCGTATATGAGTTTGCCAATCTCTTTCATCTGTTCTTCCTCTCGGAGATAATCTCCGTGGATGCCAGCCTGACGTGCTTTTTCCATTAAATCTTTTAACTTCTTTAAATCATGCTCTCCCATAACTTGCCTCACTTGATCTGTATACTCTTGGTCGGCTCTAAATGCGCTCCCATGCTTATCCCCGCTTTTAACGCTTGTTTGATCGCGGTTTTGTCCGGTTCCTTTGTTACTCGCCAATATTCTTCCGGGATTTCCGCTTCGTTATCTATCTCTACCTTTTCACTTTTTCGATAGGATATATTTACGAATTCTCCCTCTATCCGCTCTATTTGAGCCGCTGTTAAATTTCTGTCAATATATTCTTTCAGCCTGTCCCTGCGGTTCTGTAACCGTTCCCTGCGGGTTTTAATCTTTCCCTCGAACTTCTTTATCCGTTCTACCTCGCTGTCGATTTCAAGGTACATTGCCGCGCAATTCTCAGCCTTTACTTCCAAAGCGTCCTGCGCCTGCGTCAATTCATGCATTACCTGTTCGTCTACTTCACCGTCTTCGCTCGCTGTATCCAACATCTTTTCCAGCATTTCTCGGTATTGCAACGTTATGTCGTATAACGTATTCATTCTTCGTCCTCCTCGCTCTCCTCGAGTCTATCCGCTCCGTATTCGCTGTACCAATCTTCGAAACTGATTTTTTCTACATATCCGTAGTCGGGATCTCCGATCCAAGGTGCTTCTATTCCGTTTATCTTAACTTCCCCTGTAATGCTCTTTGGTATTTGACATACCCTTCTTCATACGGAGCAGTCCTTGCTGATACCGTTTCATACAGTTGTATCAGTTTCTCGGCTGTCCATGCGATACACTCGTCGATTGCATTATCACCAACAAACATTCTCACGCTGTTAGGCACGTTGTATGACTCTTCACTCTCAATGGTTGCCGTTAACGTAAGCATTTTGATACGGAACTCAACCCGACAGCCTGCCCCTTGTATCCCATAGAAACCAAAGTTGAAAAACTCCGTCCCTCTCCATTTCCATGAGTTTCCCACAAACTCTCTGTGAAGAGTTTTGCTGAGCCGCTCCGCCGTTTTCTTTCTTGCTGTTTCTGTCATTTCTGATTTTTGCTTGACTTTTTTGGTCGTGCAGTTTACAATTACGTTGAGGTATCTTGTTGAATTAAATAATCAATCGGTTGCTTCAACAAACTTTTGATTTTTAACCACAATTTAATAGTGCCGTCTTGCTCTCCACTTTCAATGCGCTGATACTGTCTTTCTGTTATTTTAAGTTGTTCAGCGAATTGTCTTTGAGTGAACCCCTTGCATTGTCTGCACGATTTCAAATTGTTTCGCATTTTACCTCCTTGCTTGATTTACATGACTATTTTAGTCGTGTATTGTACCTATATTATATACGACTATTTTAGTCATGTCAAGCATTTATTCAAATTATTTTTATCTATTTGAGGAGTATGATATGGCTTTTGATACTCGCCTAAAATTTATTCGAACTGAAAGGCATCTAACCCAATCCGATGTTGCCAAAGTCTTAGATATTACTGTAAGACAATACCAGCGTTATGAGAGCGGAGAGCAGACCACTACTCTTGAAAACTTGATAACCCTTGCTCGTTATTTTAATGTTTCCATTGATTATCTTGTTGGTGAAACTGATAATCCTAATAGGTATGATTCTTTATCTCTCGGCTACCTTTGCGGGAGGAGTGATGAAAGATGAAAGATCCTTTTTTTGAGGATGCAAAAAGATTAGCTGAAAAAGCACAACAGATTGCAAATGAAAACCTTAATAGAAATCTACTCCTGTCCGAGAATGCAAAGTTACGCGATGAGATTCATTCGATAAATCTAACCCTTAAAACACAAATAGATGATGCTAAGAAGTCAGCAAAAACAGCAAATATAAGAGCTTGGATTTCATTAGGGGTTTCTTTCGTTTCTGTTCTTGTTTCTGTCTTTCTTGCTATTTTTCTTTAATTTTTTTT
>OLZF01001691.1_pt1 | contig 14091 bp, 12 predicted proteins | sample 1674391 | NCBI WGS metagenome assembly OLZF01 (sample SAMEA103958166, study PRJEB25191) | human gut metagenome | biome: human-associated habitat [ENVO:00009003]; feature: intestine environment [ENVO:2100002]; material: feces | place: Germany | collected 2013/2015
AAAATGGAAACGAGCTTAAATGATATGAGTGAAACAAACGGACTTAATGAAGAGAATTTGAGTAGTTTGAAAGGCATGCTTCATCAGTTGTTTCATTTGGAAGATAAAGACTTGCGAACCTATTCTCCGCTGACATTGGCGTATATCGGAGATGGCGTCTATGAACTGGTGATCCGCACGATCCTTGTAAAAAAAGGCAACTGTCCGGTAAATCAGCTTCACAGAAAAGCCAGCAGTCTGGTTAAGGCAGGAACTCAGTCTTCCATGATGGAAGTAATCGAGCCCATGCTTACAGAGGAGGAACACAGCGTTTACAGAAGAGGAAGGAATGCTCATTCTCCTACAATGGCTAAACATGCAACCATGGCAGACTACCGCAGGGCAACAGGATTTGAAGCTCTGATGGGCTATTTATATTTAAAAGATGATTTCAGCAGGATCATAGAACTGGTCCGTGCAGGGATTGGAGAGGATAAGATATGAGTGAACAGATAGAAGGACGCAATGCGGTTCTGGAAGCGTTTCGTTCCGGCAAATGTGTAGATAAGCTTTTTATCCTGGACGGATGCCAGGACGGACCGGTCCGCACTATTGCCAGAGAGGCAAGAAAAAAAGATACGATTATTAATTATGTGGCAAAAGAACGTCTGGATCAGTTAAGCGAGACAGGCGCACATCAGGGCGTAATCGCTCAGGTGGCAGCCTATGAATATGCAAGTGTAGAAGATATTCTTGCGAAGGCAAAGGAAAAAGGAGAAGATCCGTTTATCTTTATCCTGGATAATATTGAGGATCCTCATAATCTGGGTGCGATCATCCGTACAGCAAACCTTGCAGGTGCACATGGGGTGATTATTCCCAAGAGAAGAGCAGTTGGCCTGACTTCCACAGTTGCCAAGACTTCAGCAGGTGCATTAAACTATACACTTGTTGCAAAGGTTACCAATTTGGGACATACCATCGATGAACTGAAAGAACAGGGCATGTGGTTTGTATGTGCAGATATGGGCGGTGAAACCATGTACAATCTTAACCTGACAGGTCCGATCGGCGTAGTGATTGGCAATGAAGGTGAAGGTGTAAGCAGACTGATCCGTGAGAAGTGTGATTTCGTGGCATCTATTCCTATGAAGGGTGACATTGATTCCCTCAATGCATCTGTGGCAGCCGGAGTACTTGGATATGAGATTGTACGTCAGAGACTGCAGAAGAAATAAGTTTATCTCAGTCTGAGATAAAGGCTTCGTGAGGATGTGCAGCGATTATTAAGAGGAATTTTTGCAGCAGAAAATTATTCCACAATATTGTTATGCTATAAGAAGCCCTCTGGGCGAATGATAGAGATTTTCAGAAAAACGGAAGGGTTAAATTGATGAAACAGTATGACGGAATTAAAGATGAAGAATTAATTTCCCGTTTCAAAAACGGGGAATCAGAAATCCTCGACTATCTGATGGAAAAATACAAGAACATGGTCCGCAAGAAAGCAAGGACCATGTTCCTGATAGGCGGGGAGAACGATGACCTGATACAGGAAGGTATGATCGGACTGTTTAAGGCAGTCCGCGATTACCAGCCGGACAGGGATGCTGCATTCCAGACCTTTGCCAGTATATGTGTGGACAGACAGATCTACAACGCCATCCAGAGTTCCAACAGGCAGAAGCACCAGCCACTGAATTCCTATATTTCCCTCAGCGAACAGGATGGGGAAAATGAAGAACATCTTGGAGATAACTGGGGAGAGAACCCGGAGTCTATCATTATTGACCAGGAGAATGTCCAGGATCTGGAGCAGGAGATAACAGCAACGTTAAGTCCAATGGAGAACCAGGTTCTTGAATATTATCTGGCAGGAAACGGATACGGAGAGATTGCCCGGATCATGGGAAAAACACCCAAATCCATAGATAATGCATTACAGCGTATCCGAATCAAGATCAGAGAGCAGTTGGAGCAATATCAAAAATAGAAAGATATCTGTATAAAACCCAAAAATAAAAATCAAAAAGTTAAAAATAGGGATTGACAATACAAACAAGTTCTGATAGTATATTTAAATGTGAGCGGTAAATCCGACACAATGCTGATGTGGCTCAGAGGTAGAGCACTTCCTTGGTAAGGAAGGGGTCACGGGTTCAATTCCCGTCATCAGCTTTTTTTATTGCTTAAAAATAAAGGGTTTCTTGAACTTCAGTAACTCAAAAGTAATCAGAACAGAAGTTTTGATATACTTCTAAGAACTGTTTGTACTTCAAGAATGACAAGAGATATGTTATACTTACAGTGTTGTCCAACCGATACCCGGCAACGGGAGGAGGTGAAGTCTATATGGAGAATCTTGCTATTTCTTTTCTTGTCTCCTTTATGGCAAGCATAGCCGCCTATTATGTTTGCAAATGGTTAGACGGAGATAAGTAGGGCAACACTAACCTGGCAGTTTCTTGTCTACCATAAAAAATAAGAAGAAGCCCCCAGTATTCGCACTACTGAGGGCTTCATTCTTTTTGTCTACATGGACTTGCTATTTCTTTTCGCCTACTGGCATTATAGCATATGCAGATCAGGAAATCAATATGCAAGTGATTCTGAAACATTCTGAAACAAATAAAAAGTTACTGTTCACACACCACTGTCCCGCGAGGTGTTTTGGCATGAATATGCCAAAATCCCGAGACATACAAGCCAAAATTCCATTGCCGCAGGCAATCTGGAATGAATTTTGGCTACGTTACTGTGAACGGAGTGAACAGTAACGTCTGAGAAATATAAGGCCTGTCACTGTTGTGTAAACGGTTGACAGATGGAATTTCCAATGATAATATAAATTCATTCGACATAAAAAATATTCAGTTGTATTTTTTATATATAGATGTGTGAAAAAACAGTATAAAATACGACAACAGGAGGGAAAAAGATGGAGAACGAAACAGTTTCCAAAAATTTTATTGAGAATATCATTGATAAAGATTTAGCAGAGGGTGTTTATGACACCGTGCATACGCGTTTCCCGCCGGAACCGAATGGATATCTTCATATCGGTCATGCGAAATCTATTCTTTTAAACTATGGTCTTGCACAGGAATATAACGGCAAGTTCAACATGCGTTTTGATGATACAAACCCGACCAAAGAAAAGAGTGAGTTTGTAGAATCCATCAAAGCAGATATCAAATGGCTTGGTGCAGACTGGGAAGACAGACTGTTTTTTGCATCTGACTATTTCGAACAGATGTATGAAGCTGCTGTAAAGCTGATCCAGAAAGGCAAAGCCTATGTATGTGACCTGACAGCAGATCAGATCCGTGAATATCGTGGAACTCTTACAGAGCCGGGTAAAGAAAGTCCATACAGAAACAGAAGCGTAGAAGAGAACCTGCAGCTTTTTGAAGAGATGAAAGAAGGCAAATATGCAGACGGAGAGAAAGTGCTTCGTGCCAAGATCGATATGGCATCTCCGAACATGAATATGCGCGACCCGGTTATCTATCGTGTTGCTCATATGACTCACCACAGAACAGGTGATACATGGTGCATCTATCCAATGTATGATTTCGCCCATCCCATCGAGGATGCGATTGAGGGAATCACACATTCCATCTGTACTCTGGAGTTTGAGGATCACAGACCACTGTATGACTGGGTTGTAAAAGAATTGGAATACCCACAGCCACCGAAGCAGATTGAGTTTGCAAAACTGTATCTGACAAATGTAGTTACAGGTAAACGTTATATCAAGAAACTGGTAGAGGAAGGCATCGTAGACGGATGGGATGATCCGCGTCTGGTTTCCATCGCAGCACTGCGCCGCCGTGGATTTACACCGGAATCCATCAAAATGTTTGTAGAACTCTGCGGTGTATCCAAAGCAAACAGTTCTGTTGACTATGCAATGCTTGAATACTGCATCCGTGAGGATCTGAAACTGAAACGTCCACGTTTGATGGCTGTTCTTGATCCGATCAAGCTTGTGATTGATAATTATCCGGAAGGCGAAGTAGAATATCTGGAAGCTCCGAACAATATGGAGAATGAAAAACTGGGAACCCGTAAAATACCGTTTGGCAGAGAACTCTATATTGAGAGAGAAGACTTCATGGTAGATCCGCCTAAGAAATATAAGAGAATGTTCCCGGGCACAGAGGTTCGTCTTATGAACGCATATTTTGTAACCTGTACAGGATATGAAGCTGATGAAGATGGAACTGTACGTGTTGTACACTGTACTTATGATCCTGCAACAAAGGGTGGCAATGCGCCGGATGGCAGAAAAGTAAAAGGAACCATTCACTGGGTAGAAGCAAGTCAGGCAGGAAAAGCAGAAGTACGTCTCTATGAGAATATCGTAGACGAGGAGAAGGGTGTATACAACAAAGAAGATGGTTCTCTGAATGTAAATCCGAACTCTCTGACAAAAGTTACTGCATATGTAGAACCAGCACTTATGGAAGCAAAAGGCTATGACAGCTTCCAGTTCGTAAGAACAGGATTTTTCTGTGCAGATATCCATGATTCTAAAGAGGGTGCACCGGTATTCAACCGTATCGTGTCTCTGAAGAGCTCATTTAAACTTCCGAAAGCATAATGAGACTGAAATAGTAATATAATCAGAATAAAAAGGGAATGTTGCTTTTACGATTGTATAATCGTGAAGTAACATTCCTTTTTGGTTACGTTACTGTGAACGGTAACGTTTATTCTTCAGATTCAGATGCAGCGTCCATAGTCTCTTCAAAATTCTCGGGTTCATCGGCATCTTCTTCCTCTTCTGCATCTTTAATCTCAACTTCAGCAGCTTTATCGGAAGACTTCTCAGAATCGTCTGTATCAGCAGCTTCTTCAGCTTCTTCGCTTTCGGTGTCATCTGTTGCAGACTGTTCGCCTGTATGTTCCCAGGACTGGAAATCTTCGGCAGGTTCCTGATCTTCCTTAGCAGTTTCCTTTTCATCAGTCAGATCGAAATCATCAAAGTCATCTTCAAAATCAAAATCCTCTTTACAGGATCCTTTTTTGGCAATAAGGGCAGCTACAGCACCGGCAGCAGCTGCTGTAAGGGCACCTATTGCAACATATCCCCAGTATTTATTAATTTTAGCCATGATAATCATAAACTCCTTTCTGATATTCTCCTATTTTTGACAGCGAGTCAGGATAAAAATATCTTTTACTCCTGACACCATTTTATTCAGCTATAGGTTATTGTTATTTTAATACTTTTCAGATAAAAAGGAAAGCGAAATTTTATGGAAAGAGTTAATGAAAGCAGTTGCATACCAAAAAGATACAAGGTATACTATGACAGGAAAGAAGAGGTTATTATGAGAAAAATTATTTTGGCATCTGCTTCACCCAGACGAAAAGAATTGTTGGAACGGGCTGGCGTGGATTTTGAAGTGCTGCCTGCATCAGGTGATGAGAATCGTATCTCAGACAATCCGGGAGAGGCAGTAAAACAGCTGGCTTCGGATAAAGCAGCTTCTGTTATCCGCACTATGAAAGATAGTGCCGATGGAACAATTGTGATCGGATCTGACACAGTGGTAGTGTTTGAGAATGTGATCCTTGGCAAACCTCATGATACAGAGGATGCAGTGAATACATTAAAGAAACTTCAGGCAAATACTCATCAGGTATATACCGGCGTTTCTGTATGGGAAAAGAAAGAAAAAGTCTGGACAGAACATACTTTTTATGAAAGTACAGATGTGACGTTTTATCCGGTTTCAGATGAGGAGATCAGAGAGTATGTTGCTACAGGAGAGCCTATGGATAAGGCTGGAAGCTATGGCATCCAGGGACTTTTCGGAATTTATGTAAAGGGGATCAGCGGAGATTACAATAATGTGGTAGGACTCCCGGTTGCCAGATTATTTTATGAAATGAAGAAATCAGGAATTAACTTAAGAGGATGACAAAAGATGATTAAAGCATGTATATTTGATTTGGATGGAACACTGGCTGATACGCTGGATTCCATGGCTTATGTGACTAATATTATTATGGAAAAATTCGGGTTGAAAACACTTCCGGTGGATAATTTCAGATATTACAGCGGAGAAGGGGCAAATATGCTGATCCGCCGCGCGCTTAAGGATGCGGGGGATCCGGAACTTGCGCATTATGATGAGGGACAGAAGCTTTACCGGGAAATGTTTGAAGCAGATCCGATGTATAAAGTAGTTCCCTATAAGGGAATGCCGGAAACCTTAAAGAAATTGAAGGAACATGGAATGAAGCTGGCAGTTTGTTCAAATAAACCTCATCCTGCAGCTGTGAAAGTAATTGCGCAGCTTTTTGATGGGGAATTTGATATGGTAGTTGGTCAGAGTGAAGCAATCCGCAGGAAACCGGCACCTGATGGTCCGCTTATGGTTGCGGAGAAATTTGGTGTAAAACCGGAAGAATGTATGTATGTGGGAGATACAAGTACAGATATGAAGACCGGTAAAGCAGCAGGAATGTATACAGTAGGTGCGCTATGGGGCTTTCGTGACCGAAAAGAACTGAATGAGAATGGAGCAGATCTTGTCGCTGAGAAACCGACAGATCTGGTAAAGATTTGCGAGGAACATGGAAATGATTAAGTTGGTTGCAAGTGATCTGGATGGGACGTTACTTTTACATAAGGCACAGTCTCTGCCTGAAGAAATTTTTTCGCTGATCAGGCAGTTAGAGGAACTGGGGATTATGTTTGTAGCAGCCAGTGGAAGGCAATATCCGAATATGACAAAGCTGTTTGCACCTGTTGCTTCAGAGATTTCCTATATTTCGGAGAATGGTGCACTGGCAGTGGATCATGGAGAGGTACTGTATCAGGATTCTTTTGACAGAAAGCTGGCAGGGGAGATTATTTCTGCAATCCTGGAAAAGAAGGATGCCGAGTTTACCTGTTCTGCAAAGGATTACCACTACCTGATGCCGAAGACAAAGAGATTTCATGACCATATGTTATATGAAGTAAAAAATGAATGCAGATTTGTAAACAGCATGGAAGAGATGACGGCTCCTATCATGAAGCTGGCTGTGTTTGAACCGGCCGGCCTTACAGAAGAATCTGTGAAATACTGGATGGATAGATTTGGAAAAGAATGTGTTGTTGTCACTTCGGGAAATGAGTGGATTGATTTTATTCCTTTTGGAACAAACAAGGCAAAAGGAATCAGAGAATATCAGAAAAGATATCATATTTCGCCGGAAGAATGTATTGCGTTCGGAGACGAATATAATGATATAGAGATGCTTAAAGCGGTAAAATATGGCTTTGCCATGGAGCATTCCAAGGAGGGGGTACGGGCAGCTACGTCCTATATGACAAAACAGGTTGAACCGGTCCTTGAGAAGCTGATCCGGGCAAAGGGAAAGATTGAGGAGGTTATTTAAATTGTTTACAGAAGAATGTATTAATACGTTTCTTGAAAATCAGGAGCAGCTTTTTCCACAGGCGGTAGCAGAATCATATGAAGCAGCGGAAGCATTCCTTGAGGATTGCATGGCGCAGGTTGTGGATTCTATTGAAGAAGTGAGAGAATATCTGGAAGAGTCAGGCGCTGATGTGGAAGGAATGTCAGATGAAGAACTGGAAGATGCAAGTGAAGTATTTGCTCTGCCGGATGGAAAATATCTGATAGTAGAAGGATAAAAACTGTTCGGTCAAATTATGGATATCACGTGATATATCGGAGAAATAACTGTAAAACACAGTTCGGTCCCTGAATATTGGAGAAAATTGAACTCTGATACTCAGGGGCTGAAGTTGTTTTAAGGGAGAAAATACAGATTACATTTCCGGAAAATGCGATGCTATAATGCTTTTATAAAGAGAAAAACGGTGCTGTGGTCTGTGATGGGAATGAAAAGGGCAGACAGACACAGAAGCATCACAGAACTGTAATTATTCAGTACCTTCAGAGTGGCTGCTGAATAATTACAAATTTTATTATAAATGAAAAGGAGGACTACAGATGGAGAGAAAGAGATTTCTTGCAGTTGTAATGACTGTGATGATGGTTATTTCAATGATTCCATCCATGGTTTTTGCGGCAGCTCCGTCAGGAGAATTGGGCGGTAAGCTTAAGATTAAGGGACTTGCAGCTGTAGGCGTAGCGTTGAGTGCAGATTATGCAAAGGTTACACCGGAAGGGGTTACGGATGAAGATTTTACTTTTTCCTGGTCAAGACAGACCGGGGAGAAGGAGTTAACACAGGTAGGTACTGAGAAGACCTATACGATCACTCAGGATGATCTGGGATGCAGACTGGTGCTTGATCTGACCCCTGTAGATGGAAGCGGACTGACAGGTACTCTTACTGCAAAGACGTTAGAGGTAGCTGCAACTGAAGAAGAGGCGAAAGCAGAGGATACACAGCAGGCAGAAACGGCAGATGGAACAGAGAATGCACAGTTGGAAGAAACAGCAGATAATGCAGAAGGCAGTCAGGATTCTGAAAATCAGGACACAGATAGAACAGAAGATGTACAGCAGGATGCAGGAAATGAACAGGAAGATGGATCTCAGAACACAGAAGGTCAGCCGGAGGAAACAACAGAAGGTACTGATGATTCCCAGATGAAAATTTATACAGAAGATCAGCTGCAGGTGGATGAGAACGGAAATGTGCAGACAGATGGATCAGAGAAAGATCAAAAGACTTACGAAGCGACTGCCACTGTAGAGGACAGCGAAGATCAGATTTGTGATTTTGGAACAGTAAAGAGTGATCTTGAGGATGTGGAAGCACAGTATGTGCAGATTACGAACACCGGAAATGAGAACTTGAATTTTCAGGAGATCAGTCCGGAACATTTTATGGTTCAGGATATTACAGAACCGCTGAGTGCAGGTGAATCTGTAAGCGTATGGATACAGCCGAGAGAAGGACTGGAACCGGGTGAATATGATGATATGATCACATACCGGACGGAAGAAGGTATTGAGGTTTCTTTTGAAGCGAAGATTGCAGTTGAAGGTGAGGATGATTCATCAGATGACGAAGATCTGAAGCCTTCGGATGAGCCTTCTGCAGAACCGACAGAGACGCCGGATGACAGCGAGGCTCCATCGGCAGGTGACAATGCAGATGCATCTCTTGAGGCACAGTCTCTTGAGGTAAATACAGGAAGTCTTAATTTCAGCGATATCGAAGAAAATTATACACAGGCCAATGAGACACTGTCCGTAACCGTAACAAATACAGGGGATGGAACTGTCACTTTAAAGATACCGAAATCAGATTATTTTGAGGTGATGAACGAAGATGGAAGTGAAGCTGTATCAGGAATACACATTGCAAAAGGTGATTCTCTTATGTTCATGGTACAGCCAAAAACCGGTCTGACGAAGGGTGATTACAGTGATACCCTGATATTTGAAAGTGAAGAGGATCCGGAAGTAGCAGTGCAGGTAACTGCGGAAGTATCTGTAAAAGAGGCAGAACAGGAACAGATCACAGCAGTTCAGGCAGATCCGGAATCTTTCAGTTATGATGATCTGAAGGAAGGTTATGATACTCCTGAAGCGACGACCATTACACTTACCAATACAGGAAATACAACTGTTTCGCTGATGCAGCCATATGCAGAGTATTTTGATATTGGGGAACTTTCGGCATCAGTGCTGGAGCCGGGAGATTCTGCTGCATTTACAGCAGTACCGGTGACCGGTCTGAAAGTCGGCAATTATCTGGACAGTATTCAGATAGCCCAGACCAGTTCGGAAGGACAGGAAGATGTATTAACAACGATCAAAGCTTCTGCGACTGTTTCGGAAGTGAAAAAGATTTATAAATTATCCGTAACACCGGAAGAACTGAATTTTGGAAAAGCAAAAGAAGGATATAGTGAGGCACCGGAAGCGCAGAAAGTTACAGTGACGAATGATGGGAATACAAATGTAACTTTAAATGCACCGTCAGGTAAAAACTTTAAAATCGGGAAACTTTCAGCCACAGAGCTTGCACCGGGGGAGAGCTGTACATTTAAAATCCGCCCGAAGGCGGGTTTAAAGGCCGGCTCCTATACAGAGTCAGTTGTGATTGATAATGAACAGCAGATCAGTGCAGAAGTGAAAGTTCAGTTTACGGTTAAAGCTGCCCGCAAGGCGAAAATTGCAGATCCGGCAGATAATAAGATTACAGGAATCAGTTCAGATGGATATACAACACAGTCAAAGATTACATTTACAGCAGTCGGAGCGGGTATGGACAATGAAAGTCCGGGAAAGGGAGATGTCCGCTATGTACCGTATAACTGGAAAGTGATCAATACAAATAGCTGGAGCAGTGCACCTTATACTGCTGCATTTGGAATTACGAAGGCCGGAACCTACACATTGACAGTTACATTTGACCGTCAGAAGTATAATGGAAGTGAATGGAAGAATACAGGGGAGCAGGATACTAAACAGGTGAATTTCAGTATTACACAGGCGCAGACTGTAACTGCAACTCCGACTCCACAGCCGAATGGAGCAAGTGCGAAAACAGCGGTAAAGACAGGAGATACGACTAATATCACACCGTTTGTGATTATTCTGGCGATTGCAGCAGGATGTATTGTGGGAGTTGTGGTATACAAAAGACGAAAGAAATAAGAGTTATCTGAAGAAAAAAATACAGGGGAATATGTAAAATATAAAATTATTAGCACTCATTTTTAGTGAGTGCTAATTTTTTCTTGACTTTTGGAATAAATGGTATTACTATATCTTTCAGAGAAGCAACTTACAGGAGTCAAAAGCTATTTCAAAGGATAAACAGGAGAGGATAGTTTTGGCTCAGGAGGCAGAGCAGATAAAGTTGCGGCAAATGATTAAAAACAAAAAGGAGTGTGGACAGCATGGCTGTAAAACATGGAAATTTATCAATTAACAGTGAAAATATTTTCCCAATCATCAAGAAATGGTTATATTCCGATCATGATATTTTTGTAAGAGAGCTGGTCTCCAACGGATGCGATGCGATCACTAAACTGAAAAAACTGGAAGTAATGGGAGAATATACTTTTCCGGAAGGATACAAACCAGAGATTCAGGTAATTGTTAATCCTGATGAGAAAACTCTGAAATTCATCGATAATGGTATTGGCATGACTGCTGATGAAGTAGAGAAATACATTACCCAGATTGCTTTTTCAGGTGCAACTCAGTTTCTTGAGAAATATAAAGACAAAACTACAGATGATCAGATGATCGGTCATTTTGGACTTGGATTTTATTCTGCATTTATGGTAGCGGATGAAGTGCATATTGATACACTTTCCTATACAGAAGGTGCACAGCCTGTACACTGGTCCTGCGATGGCGGAACAGAATATGATATCCAGGAAGGTAACAAGAATACGATTGGTACAGAAATCACCCTGTTCCTGAATGAAGACTGCCTGGAATTTGCAAATGAGTACCGTATGCGTGAGATTCTTGAGAAATACTGTTCCTTCATGCCGGTTCATATTTACCTTTCCAAAGCAAATGCACCTCAGGAATATGAGACAATTGATGAATCTGAGTTAAGAGACGATGATGTAGTTGTTGAACATATTCATGAGGAAGCAAAGACAGAAGAAAAAGAAAATGATAAAGGTGAAAAGGAAGTTGTTGAAATTTCTCCTGCAAAGGATAAAGTAAAGATCAATAAACGTCCGGTTTCCATCAGTGATATTAATCCGCTCTGGATGAAGCATCCAAATGAATGTACAGATGATGAATACAAGGAATTCTACCGCAAGGTATTTATGGATTATAAGGAACCGTTATTCTGGATACTCAGGAATCTTAATGGAAGCGCAGACTATGTTAATTTATCTCTTTCGCGTAACCTTTGTTGCAATATACACATGCACCATTCACCCATTTGTGAGACATTTCAATCGTCTCAACTTCATAAATGCTTACTTCTCCACAAATTAAACATTGTTTGTAATTATATACATGACGTGTCGCACATTTATCCCAGTCATCATATATACCAGGCATTTCATCTTCATATCCATAGTACTGGGGAGAACCCCAACTATGAGTATGAGCGGCAAATACAGTCATTGGAGCAGCTACAATTCCAGCTACTACTGAAAGTGCTAAAATAGATTTTCTTAAATTCATAAGTTCCTCCCTTTCCTTAAAAATACATAGCTCTTTGTTACATTGTCATTTTAACATAATAATTGGTAAAATGCAATAATTTATTTTCTATTTACGAGAAAATACTGTGCATATTATCTTATTTAGGAATAGTTAAGGCGGCTACCTAAATCTTTTTATTACTTTACCGCACATGAGCATTTGCGCCCGGATTGTCATTGCCGTAGCCCTCCATCAGATTGATTACGCCCCAGATACCAAGCCCGGCTCCAAGTGCTACAACAAGGGTCTGCAAAACGTCTACTGCGCTATTGAAAAATGCCATAAATAAATCCTTTCTGCCGCGTCTGCGGCTGTCCGGCAAGCGGACAAAAGGCGGTCAGCGTATGCCGCCGCATAAAAAAACCGCCCTCTGGTAAAGGCGGCTGTCCCCGCGCTGCGTAAGTTCTGCGGCGCGGCGGTATTCAGTTGTAGGGGGGTGCGGCTCCTGCCGCTGTGTGCTGCGCCGGAAAGTAGGGGCGCGTATCATGTAGCCGATATTGATATATGTGATTGCTTCGATTCCTCCTTTCGGTGTCCCGCTGTGCTGCCGGACGGGTATTATTCAGACTTGCGGGAAGTGAATAGCTTGCATAGCAAGGTGTTCGCTTCCCGCAAGTTCACAAAGGGGTAGCTGCCGCAAGGCAGCGTAGGGGAAGTGTAGCTTCCCCTGTCCCCCCCTCCCCGGCGGTCTGCCATGCTGTCACTGTTGAGGGATAAGCCCCCGGCGCGTGACATACTCCGTTGCAAAACGGCGGTGTTCCGCTTCCTTTTCCCGCCAATACTCCCATAATGCAGCGTCGGCGGCTTCCGCAACATTCATTAAAAACCGTTCAAGCTGCTTTTGTTTTTCCTCTGCGCTACGTTTCCTCATGGTCTGCGTCCTCCTGTAAGTCTGCTGCGTCAATCTCGTAATAGTCAAAAACCTCGTCGGGCTTGACAATGGCGGGGCGGCGTTTAAGGTGCTTTTCCATGTCAAAGGCGTTCTTCGGGTCTGCGTCGGATAGGTACTTGTATTTCGGGTGTTTCGTTATGTCGAATTTGTCCGAAAAGAACGGGCGCACCCCGCGTAGCTGCAAGATACATTTCCCTCCGTCCATGACTGCGATTTCATCTTCCGTCATAAGCTGCTTTCCCAATTTCTGATAGTTCAGCCCATGCGAAAGCTCCCGCCCCCTTGTTTCGGAAGTGTTGAAGCTGTCTATCGTTTCCTTGCCTAAAATCTCCGATATTTCTTTGAGCGTGGTTTTTTCCTTGCCGCCCAAGAAAAGCGTGGTGTCGCAGTTGCCGACTATGGTATCGGCGTTGTCCTTGTAGATTGCCTTTAGCTGTGACTGGCTCTGCAAGATGATTGACGCGGAGATTTCCCGGCTCCGTATGGTTGCGATTAGTTTCTCAAATTTGGGGATTTGCCCGATATTCGCAAATTCATCAAGTAAGCACCGTACATGGACGGGAAGCCGCCCGCCGTATTCATCATCTGCTTTGTCGCACAAGAGGTTGAATAGCTGTGTGTAGAGAATACTCACGACAAAGTTAAAGGTGTCGTCGGTGTCGCTGATAATCACGAAAAGGGCGGTCTTTCTGTCACCTATGGTGTCAAGCTCCATTTCGTCGGTTTCCATAAGCTCCCGCAGCTCCTTAATGTCGAATGGGGCTAACCTCGCGCCGCATGAGATAAGTATGCTTTTTGCGGTCTTGCCCGCCGCCAGTTTGTATTTTTTGTACTGCTTGACTGCAAAATGTTCCGGGTCTTTTTCTTCCAGACGTTCAAACATGAGGTCAACCGGGTTCTGGAAATCCTCGTCGTCCTCGCGGGCTTCCGACGCATTTATCATTTCAAGCAGCGTCGTGAAGTTCTTCTCGTCCTCTGGGGCTTCATACCAGATATAGCCGATTAGTGCGGTGTAGTAGAGCTTTTCCGCTTATAGTGATAGGTAAGGTTTTGATATTATCTCCACCTTTTCCCCCACTTCAC
>OLZF01001695.1_pt1 | contig 14071 bp, 11 predicted proteins | sample 1674391 | NCBI WGS metagenome assembly OLZF01 (sample SAMEA103958166, study PRJEB25191) | human gut metagenome | biome: human-associated habitat [ENVO:00009003]; feature: intestine environment [ENVO:2100002]; material: feces | place: Germany | collected 2013/2015
AAGGATACCATCTCCAAGAAGTACGACCACACCTTCAAGGATATCTTCCAGGAGATATTTGATGCGGAGTATAAGGAGCAGTTCGATGCAGCAGGTATCGAGTACTTCTACACACTTATAGATGATGCGGTTGCCCGTGTTATGAAGAGCGAAGGCGGTTACATCTGGGCATGTAAGAATTATGATGGAGATGTAATGAGTGACATGATCTCATCAGCATTTGGTTCACTTGCCATGATGACATCAGTTCTCGTATCCCCTGATGGAAAGTATGAGTACGAGGCTGCCCATGGAACAGTTATGAGACATTACTACAAGCACCTTGCAGGCGAGGAGACATCTACAAACTCAGTTGCAACTATATTCGCATGGTCAGGAGCACTCAGAAAGCGAGGAGAGCTTGACGGAATCCAGGCACTTCAGGATTTCGCAGATAAGCTTGAGGCAGCAACCATCAAGACCATCGAGGATGGTAAGATGACAAAGGATCTGGCTCTCATCACAACACTTGAGAACCCTACAGTCCTCAACAGTGAGAATTTTATCAAGGCTATCAGAGAGACACTTGAGGGAATGCTTTAAAAAGTGATTCAAGATAATAAAAGCATTGAGAATATATAAAGAAAGAAGCATATCACCTTTATTCAGACAATGGATAAAGGTGATATTTTTATACCATTGTGAAAATCGCAGCGTTAGGTTAAAATAACTTATATCTGAGTGTAGCGTATAAGATGATGAGGAGTTGTATTTATGAGAATTGAGCATGTTGCCATGTATGTGAATGACCTTGAAGGGGCGAAGAGTTTTTTTGAGAGATATCTGGGGGCATCGGCAAACAAGGGGTATCACAATAAAATGACGGGCTTTCGTTCGTATTTCCTCACATTTGACGATGGTGCAAGGCTTGAGATAATGAACAGACCTGGAATGGATGATCCTAAAAAAACGCTTAATAGAACAGGATTGATACATATAGCGTTCAGCGTGGGCAGCAAAGAAAAGGTGGATGAACTTACCAGGCTGCTTGAGTCTGATGGCTACGAGGTGATAAGCGGACCGAGAACGACAGGTGATGGCTACTATGAGAGTTGTGTAGTTTCCATAGAAGGAAATCAGATAGAGATTACGGTATAGAATTAAAATGTAGTAGATAGATAAAAATCAGAGTATGTGGAAATTCAAACATAGATTTCATTATAGGAGGTATAAGACAATGGACAATCAGGTATTAGAGGTAATAAGGAAGAGAAGTTCGGCTAGAGCGTATAGTGATGAAGAGATTACGAAGGAGCAGCTTGAGAAGATCATAGAGGCTGGACTTCAGGGACCTACAGGTATGAATAAGAAAGAGATACATTTTACAGTTGTCAAGGGTGATGCACCAATTCTGGAAGAACTTGATGCGGAAAAGAGGGCACTTCGAGGACAGGATAAGCAGCCACATAATTTCTATTATGAGGCGCCTGTTTTGATATTCTTGAGCGCAGAGGATGATTACAGATGGAGCAAGGTGGATTCAGGAATCGCAGTTCAGAATATGGCTATAGCGGCAGAGAGCATGGGACTTGGCAACTTGATCATAGGTTGTGTGTATGATGCTCTTCACGGGGAAAAGAAGTCATATTTTGATAAGGCACTTGCTATACCAGAAGGGTATTCATTTCAGATAGCGCTTGCAGTTGGACATAAGACCGATAACAAGACACCTCATGATTACGATGAGTCTGTTCAGGTAAGTTATTTGTAGTTTGTCGCTAAAGGTTCATTAGGTGGCAGGGTATAATGAAGTGGTTATCACGCCCAAGAGTGGTTACATATTGTGTATTGTAGGAGATGAGATAAGGAAGTATACAGGGAGGATATAGTATATGGGTAAACTTGTAATGGGGTATTGGGACTGCCCTTATTGTAGTACAAAACATATAGAAGGAACGAGTCGTGAGTGTCCATCCTGCGGAAAGCCGAGAGGACAGGAAGTTAAGTTCTATATGGATGGAGTGAGGTATTTGTCCACGGAGGAGAGTCGGACAAAGGGAAAAGGTGCCGACTGGTTATGCGATCATTGCGGTAATTACAATTCTGCTCTTAACACACGGTGCAGCAGCTGTGGTGCTGAACGAGGTTCAAATGATAAAGCTTATTTTGATGTCAGGAAAGAACAGGATGCAAAGAATGCCAGAAGTGCATCCGGAACAGGAACAGCTGCCGGAGGACAAAACAGCGGGCAGGGTGGTAGCAAACGGGGCCGCTCATCTGGAGCATGGAAGATAGTGCTGATCGGCATGCTTGTGATAGCGGCGATAATCGGACTTACGGCGATCATAGCCATGCCGAAGAAGAGAACAGTAACAGTCAAGGATATGTCGTGGAAGACCAGTGTTGATGTGGAGAAATATCTTCTGTGTGATGAAGATGACTGGGAACTCCCAGAGGGCGCTACGCTAAAGACCACGAAACAGGAGGTTCATCATACAGAACAGGAATATGTGGGTGAGCGCGAGGAGACCTATGATTCATATGAAGTGATAGGTTCCCATGTGGAGTACAGCTATGAGGACAATGGCGATGGAACATTTTCCGAGGTGGCAAATGACGTGGATGATTACGGATATGTGACGAGAACGAGGTCTGTCCCTGTGTACAGAGATAAGCCGATATACAAGACGAAGTATTATTATACAATATGGAGGTGGAAGTACGACAGGACGGAGACTGCGGAGGGCGGTGGAAAGACACCGGAATACCCAGATCCCCAGCTCACAGACAAGGAGAGGCTAGGGGAAAAATCAGTTGAATATGAAGTCACATGTGAAGTGAAGAATAAGGAAAAGACATATAAAGTTAAAGAGGCTATATATGACAAACTTGATATTGGAGAGACATATAATGTCAAGGCTGACTCTGAGGAGATAGTGAGTATCATAGAGTAGAGACATGAGAATACGGAGACGGTCGAAAGTTATAGTGTAAGTGATAGGTACGAATAAATATAAATAAATATTATCCCGGACGGATAAGACATAATGTAGCTCACTGTTTTGAGCAAAATGTCGAATCCGCCCGGGATTTTTATAATTAAAATGAATAACATCGATGTTTGTTGAATACCATGTATTTGAGACGAAAAAGTTAAGGCGGACATTGAATGAGAGGGAACCTTGATAGGAGAATGGAATTTCGTACTGTACAGCTCATGGCAGCTGCAGTTTCAGTGATTTTAGTGCTTTGCGTGACGACTGGAATTATAGGAGCATTTGGGAAGACTGATGATGGAAGTTATGTACTGCAGGACAGATCAACCGCAGAACTTATGGGTGATTTCGGAGTGATATGTTTTGATACATTGAATGTGCAGACACATTTGCACAGCAATTTTATAACAAAGACGCTAAATGCAAATTCCAACTCGGGACTCAGAAATTCTTACGGGGTGTATGAGGAGTTCTATTTTGAGGACGCTGAGAATATGAATGGCTGTGTGTCGGATGTGGATACTGATATGCTGTATACAGGCGCAGCCATTAGAAGAGCAGAGGATGGCAGTGTTTATATAATTATGAACAACGGCTCTGAGATAAAGCTTGACAGACCTGCAAATGTTAAGACTGATGCGGAGCTTGCTGAGAAGGGAGAATACTCAAAGTATGCCGATATGTCTGACATACAGAGAAGATTTATTGAATACAGTCTGGAACTTAGAGCGTATGCTGATACAGAGGAAACTGTGGATATAGATCTGGATGGAGATATAAATAACAGACGAATTGCGGCAAATGGCGATGGTATGCATGTTGTGTCGCTGGACTACAACGAACTGTCGGCAAATACCAATCCGATTTATTTTGAGTTCCCGGATTGTGATGGGGATACCGTTCTTCTCATGAACATTGATCTGAGTGGTGCGCAGGATGTAGTGTTTGGGGATATGATATTGGGCAGCAAAAATGACGCGAAGGCAAATGACAATGGAAACTATTTTAATGCCTGCAACAGGATGTATTTTAACTTTTATGACAGCTCTGCTGCAGATGGACAGTTCAGCGGTAGTATTACATTTGCAGGTCGAGGATTTGGAACTGTGATGGCACCAAAGGCATCAGTAAATCTCGGACATAACTGGGATGGATGCGTGGTGAGTGAGATATTCTCAAACAGCGGAGAGTTCCACAGAGTGCCGGGAACTGATTTCCCAAAAGAAGAACCGACAACTGAGAGCACGACGACGGAAGACACAACGGAGGACACAACGACGGAGGATACGACAACAGAGGACACAACGACGGAAGACACAACAACGGAAGACACAACGACGGAAGACACAGCAACGGAGGATACAACGACGGAGGATACGACAACAGAGGACACAACGACGGAAGGTACGACGACGGAAGACACAACAACGGAAGACACAACAACGGAAGATACGACCACAGAGGACACGACCACAGAAGATACGACAACCGAGGATACCACAACAGAGGACACGACAACAGAAGACACAACGACAGAAAACACAACTGGCACGACCACGGAGTTGACAACGACAGAGGAGACGACAACGGAACATACCACATGGAGCACCACTGGCACAACAGTGACAATGATAACGACGCGCAGCACTCCGCCAGGCAGACATCCCGATACCGGTGACAGGCTTCCCTTAAAGGAGATAACTGGTGTGATAGTACTTGCACTTATGGGAAGTGCGGGGATAGTGATATATAAAAAAGTAAAAAAATAAATATATACTATTGAAAACAATATATTAGTTTGCTAAACTATGCTCAAAGCATATATTCTTGTATTCAATCAGCGAAGGCTGCATCTAAGAATCTTTAGTCAATTCAATGAATTCTATGCTTTTAAATACCATATTTTATTTTTGCATAGTGCATTGGAGAGGTTAAAGGATATTTGCCACTGTTTCTTGATAAGGTTCTTTGATGTACTGTAGAAAGGAGAACTTATGAAGAAACTTGAAGACATGAATTTAGTGGATGATTTTTTGATGACGAGTCTCATATGTCTTCAGGAGTATGGAGATCGTTCGGTGAGGTATATGCTTGAGTGCATATTGAATCGCCGTTTTGGCAAGCTGACTGTTGTGCCGCAACGAGTTATGTGCGGTGCAGATCCGGAAAAACATGGCATTAGAATGGATGTGTATATTGATGAGAATGATGGAGAGATAATTGATATCGAGCCGGATCAGAATGACGGCAAGGCTGACGTAAAAGCTGTGCCAAGGCGAAACAGATTTTATCATGCGAAGATTGATTCAGCAAATTTGGCTGCTGGAGACGATTATAGCAATTTAAGGAATGTTGTTGTTATATTTATAACAACATATGATCCATTTGGACTTGACAGGATGGTTTATACGGTGAAAAATAAGTGTATAGAAGAATCGGATATGCCGTATGATGATGGGGCTGTGTCGTTATTTTTGTACACAAAGGGGAAAAAAGGAAATCCACCGGAGGAACTTCAGAGTTTGTTGCATTATATGGAAAATTCGATAGAAGAAAATGCTGGTACAGATTCACTTAAGGTCTTTCATCATATGGTGACTGCTGTGAAGAATGATGGAGAGGTAGGTCTTGCGTATATGAAGAGTGTTGAGATAGAAAAAAGGATACGAGAAGAAGGAAGAGAAGAAGGAAGAGAAGAAGGAAGAGAAGAAGGAAGAGAAGAAGGACACAGGGATGGGGTACGTATTGGACGTATTCAGGAGATAGTAAGACTAAGTAGAAGATTCAATAAAAGCGATGAAGAAATAATACAGATACTGCTGGAAGAGACAGGGCTTGGAGAAGAACAGGCAAGAGATGCACTTAAAAAGTACAGTTAGGTTATGTGAATCGTAAAGTTATAGCAGATTTTTAGCACCGTCATGTATACAGTAATATGTTACATGGCGGTGTTTATGTATAGGTGGCTAAAGCTACTCTCAGTCTTGCATAATATGTTCGAATGTGATATATTTTAAAGGAATTTTGTGGTACAAAATACCATGGCAGGAGAATGTGTTTACATTATTTGACACAGAATAATAAAAAGGCACATTCTTTATTTTTGCTCATAAAAGATAGGAGAACAATAACATGACGATAACTGATGAAACTATTGATTATGTTGGAATCCTTGCAAAGCTTGAGCTTTCTCAGGAGGAGAAGGAGCAGGCAAAGAAGGATATGTCAGACATGCTTGATTATGTCAGCAAATTAAATGAACTTAATACAGATGGTGTGGAGGCCATGAGCCATACATTCCCATACAATAATGTGTTCCGCGAGGACGTAGTCACAAATAACGACGATAGAGAGAACATGCTGAAGAATGCACCGGAGCAGAAAGACGGCTGCTACAAGGTGCCAAAGACATTTGACTAGGAGGTAAGCTGAAGTGAATTTAATGGGTATGACAGCTGTAGAGCTGGGAAAAGCTATTAAAGACGGACAGGTAAGCGTTGTTCAGGCGACACAGGCTTGTCTTGACAGCATAGAGGCTTGTGAGAAGGACTACAACAGTTTTGTCACAGTTGACCGTGAGGGAGCGCTTGCCCAGGCGGAGGAAGTGCAGAAGAAGATAGATGCAGGAGAGCTGAGCGGTCCTCTTGCAGGAGTTCCAATTGCGATAAAGGACAATATGTGTCAGGCTGGTGTTCAGACAAGCTGTTCATCAAAGATACTTTCAAATTTTGTCCCGACATATACAGCCGAGGCAGTGGTGAAGCTCCAGGAGGCAGGGGCAGTCATCGTTGGACATACCAACATGGATGAGTTTGCCATGGGAAGCACAACGGAGACATCGTACTTTGGAGAGACAAGAAATCCATGGGATATAAACAGGGTTCCGGGTGGCTCATCAGGTGGTTCAGCGGCAGCAGTTGCCGGAGAGGAGGTTACATGTGCGCTCGGTTCAGACACCGGTGGGTCAATCAGGCAGCCTGCATCATTCTGTGGTGTCACAGGAATAAAGCCAACCTATGGAAGAGTTTCAAGATACGGACTCATAGCATACGGTTCATCACTTGACCAGATAGGACCTCTCGCAAAGAATGTTGAGGACTGTGCAACTATCCTTGAGGTCATATCACAGTATGACAAGAAAGACTCAACATCAGTGAACAGGGATGACAATGATTTTACAAGCGCTCTGGTGGATGATGTAAAGGGACTTAAGATCGGACTCCCACGAGATTACTTCACAGAGGGACTTGAGCCTGAGATAAAGGAAGCTGTATACGGTGTAGCTGAAGCTCTTAAGGCAAAAGGCGCAATAGTTGAGGAGTTTGATCTTGGCATGGTTGAGTATGCGATTCCTGCATACTACATCATAGCATCGGCGGAAGCAAGCTCAAACCTTGAGAGATTCGATGGTGTAAAGTACGGCTACAGAACATCAGAGTACACCGATCTTCACAACATGTACAAGAAGAGTCGTTCAGAGGGATTTGGTCCTGAGGTAAAGAGAAGAATCATGCTCGGTTCATTTGTGCTGAGTTCAGGATATTATGATGCATATTACGTTAAAGCACTTAAGGCAAAGGCGCTCATCAAACAGGCATATGACAAGGCGTTTGAGAAGTATGATATCATCCTTGGACCTGTTGCACCTACAACAGCTCTGAAGATGGGAGAGTCACTCTCAGATCCTATTAAGATGTATCTAGGTGATGTGTACACCGTTCCTGTAAACCTTGCGGGACTTCCTGGAATATCACTTCCATGTGGAACAGATAAGGACGGAATGCCGATCGGAGTACAGATGGTAGGAAATGCATTTGAGGAGAAGACTATTATAAGAGCAGCTTACGCATTTGAGAAGACCAGAGAATACAAGAGACCTGCACAGGTTTCAGAAAGGGGGCTGTAAGAGATGGCAAAGACATATGAGACAGTCATCGGACTTGAGGTCCATGTAGAGCTAGCGACCAAGACAAAGATATTCTGTGGCTGCAGCACAGCATTTGGAGGAGCTCCTAATACACATACGTGTCCGGTATGTACCGGAATGCCGGGTTCACTTCCAGTACTTAATAAGGAAGTTGTAAATAAGGCGATCGCAGTTGGTCTTGCGACAAACTGTAAGATTACACAGAACTGTAAGTTTGACAGAAAGAATTATTTCTATCCGGATAACCCACAAAACTATCAGATATCACAGCTTTACTACCCAATATGCAGGGATGGTAAGGTAGAGATAGAGGTGGACGGTGTCAAGAAATATGTGAGAATCCATGAGATACATATGGAGGAGGACGCAGGTAAGCTTGTCCATGATCCATATACAGACAGCTCACTTGTTGATTTCAACCGTTCAGGTGTTCCACTTATAGAGATAGTATCTGAGCCTGACATGAGATCTGCGGAGGATGTAATAGCATATCTTGAAAAGCTCAGGGAGACGATACAGTATCTCGGTGCTTCAGATTGTAAGCTTAATGAGGGATCAATGCGTGCTGACGTCAATCTTTCGGTCAGAGAGGTTGGCTCGGAGGAGTTTGGTACACGTACAGAGACAAAGAACCTGAACTCATTCAAGGCCATCGCCAGAGCCATAGAGAATGAGAGAGAGAGACAGATCGATCTCATCGAGTCCGGTGAGAAGGTTGTTCAGGAGACAAGAAGGTGGGACGATACAAAAGAGTATTCATATCCGATGAGATCCAAGGAGGATGCACAGGATTACAGATATTTCCCTGATCCTGATCTTGTACCAATCCACATCAGTGATGAGTGGCTGCAGCAGGTAAGGGATGCACAGCCTGAGTTCAGAGATGCAAAAAAGATAAGATACAAAGAGGAATATGCAATTCCTGATTATGATATAGATATAATCACAGCATCAAAGAAGATGGCAGATCTGTTTGAGGATGCCATCGCACTGGGATCGCCGGCAAAGAAGGTGTCCAACTGGCTTATGGGAGAGACCATGAGACTGATGAAAGAGAACATTGTTGATGCGGAAGACCTGAAGTTTTCAGCGGAGAATCTTGCAAAGCTCATCAAGCTCGTGGATGACAGGGTTATCAACGGCGGTGTGGCAAAGGAAGTGTTCGAGAAGGTATTTGCTGAGAATATTGATCCTGAGAAGTATGTAAAGGATAACGGACTTGCGACAGTTCAGGATGACAATGCCCTTAAAGAGGCATGCCAGGCAGCCATAGATAACAATCCGAAGGCTGTAGAGGATTACAGGGGTGGCAAGGAGAAGGCTCTCGGAGCACTTGTCGGTCAGGTTATGAAAGCTATGAAGGGTAAAGCAGATCCTGGATCTGTTAACAAGATGCTTAGGGAGATGCTTTAATATGGAAGAAAACAGAAGAGTGAGAAAGAGGGATAGGTATAAACGTCTCATAACAGTGGGTGAGGCTTGCGTACTCATTGCTGTGGAGCTGGTGCTGTTTGGACTCATGTGGTACCGGTACTATGAGGTAACGCTTACGCTTCCGTTCTGGAGAAGAGGAAACTGGGCGGTTATCGGAATGTATGGAATCATCATCATACTTTTCACCAAGCTTTATGGTGGTTACAGAGTTGGCTTTTTCAGATTGCTTGATATAGTATACTCACAGCTGCTGGCTCTTGTATGTGCCAATGTGGTTGGTTACTTGCAGCTCTGTATAATCTGTCGAGATTATGTGAATCCAGTACCGTTGCTTAAGGTAACCGGACTTGAAGCGGTAGTGATACTGCTTTGGATCTTTACGTGTAGATTTCTGTATGCGAAGATGTATCCGCCAAGGCATCTGCTGTTGGTATATGGATATAAGACGCCGATGGAGTTTATAGACAAGATCAATGCCCGTAAGGATAAGTATGTAATAGAAGATAGAATACATGTCAGTGAAGGCGAGCAGGCGATCAAGGAGAAGATACTCCAGTACGATGGAGTAATCATTTGCGAGACAAAGGCTTATATAAGAAATGAGCTTGTGAAGTATTGTTTTGAACACTCCATCAGATCGTATGTTGTGCCAAAGCTCTCCGATATAATCATACTTGGTGCGGAGCCTATACATTTGTTTGATACGCCTATCCTGTTGTCAAGGAATCAGGGCCTTACTGGAGATGACATGATCATCAAAAGGATTATGGATCTTGTGTGTGGATTTATATTGCTGATCATAGCATCGCCATTTATGCTCATATCAGCACTTGCGATATGGCTTTATGACAGAGGACCGGTTTTCTACAAGCAGGACAGACTAACACTGAATGGTAAGGTATTCAAGATCATTAAGTTTAGAAGTATGAAGATGGATTCAGAGGCTCACGGTGCCCAGCTTGCGAAGAAGGATGATGATAGAATTACTCCTGTGGGCAAATGGCTCAGGAAGCTGCATCTCGATGAGCTTCCACAGCTTTTCAATGTTCTTAAGGGAGATATGTCGCTTGTTGGACCGAGACCGGAGAGACCTGAGATCGCAGAGCTTTATAAGAAGACCTTCCCTGAGTTTGATTACAGACTCAAGATGAAAGCTGGACTTACGGGATATGCACAGGTGTATGGAAAATACAACACCACACCAAGAGATAAGGTGAAGCTTGATCTCACCTACTACGAGCAGTATTCAATATGGCTTGATTTCAAGCTGATGCTGCTAACTGTAAAGATCATGTTCCAGAAGGAGACATCAGAGGGCATAGCTTCAAATATGACTACTGCACTCAGAGATGGTGAGAAGGTTCAGATTCCGGCACCGGTGAATGTCAAACCAGATGGACTGGATGAAGCAGAGGATGCATTTTATGATCTTAAGAAGACCGTAAATAAAAATACAGGCAAAGATTCTTGATATAAACATATGATTTGATGTGTAGGTGGATAGTATGACAAATGCTAAGGTTTCGGTAGTTATACCATCATATAACAGTGGCGGTACAATAGAAGAGGCTATAGAGTCGGTTCTGGCTCAGAATGTGCCAGTGGAGATCATCGTGATAGATGATTGTTCGCTGGACGACACTGAGCATGTACTCCAAAAATATAAGAATGATCCACGTATCAGGATAATTGTGAATGAAAAGAATTTGGGGGTAGCAGCGTCCAGAAATCGTGGAGTGAAAGAGGCTGTTTGTGACAGAGTCGCATTCCTGGATTCAGATGATATGTGGGTGGATGGAAAGCTGGTAAAACAGCTGAAGCTGATGGATGAAACAGGAACACTGATCTGTTCGACTGCGAGGGAACTGCTCACGGAGGATGGCAACAGGACAGGAAAGATTATAGAGGTGCCGGATACGGTGACGTACAGGGAACTTCTCAAGGGAAATGTGATCAATTGCTCTTCGGTGGTTGCGGACAGAAACATATTGATGAAATATCCTATGGGTAATGATGATATACATGAGGATTACATCTGCTGGCTTCAGATCCTAAAAGAGTGCGGGCAGGCTGTTCTTATAAATGAACCATTGCTTCTTTACCGTGTGGTGAAGAACAGTAAGTCGGGTTCAAAGCTTTCGTCCGCGAAGAAAACATTTGCAGTATACAGAAAACTTGGTTACGGATTTTTCAGAAGCTGTCTGTATTTTGCGAATTACGCTGTAAATGGTGTGAAAAAATATTTCCTTTAGAAGTTAAAGTGCGGGTATGCATGAGATAGAATTATAGTCGGAGAACGATATGGCTGATGAAAAAATAAAACGAGGTCCGGGTAGACCTACAGACAAGAGAAAAGACACTGTCTTGAGACTCAGGATAGATGCGGAGACACATAAGAAGCTGAATAGATGTGCAGAGAAAAGACAGGTGTCGATGTCCGAGATCGTCCGTGAGGCAATAAATGAGATCGTCCAGGAAGCTGAAGCTGAGAGTTATGATGCAAAGGTTCTTGGGGGGAAAAAGACACAGGACAATAGATAAATATAACGACAAAGCAGGTGAGCAGCCGAGAGATTATCAGTATCCCGGCGGTTCACCTGCTTTATTTTATAATTGGGTTTATAATGTATATCCGTTTTGTTTGAGAAGCTCTCTTGCAGAGTCAATGGAATCATTGCCAGTAGCATTTTTTATAGGGGCAAATTCCTTCTCGCGCTCAACCTCAAATGGAAGACATGTGCCCATGAATGCAATCATGTCTAGAGCCAGAGTTTCAAACTTGTATCCGTTAGGCTCGGCAGGCTTTACAATGTCACCATTCTTGTCAACATATGGGATGGCTTTCTTCACGATGTGTAGAGGCATGCTTTCATTCATGATCTTCATAAGTCTGTCGACAGGAAAGATGTAGTTGAGGGTAACACCGTAATTGTATGCGTAATCTCCATTTTCATCGCGCTGGTTGCGCATCTCATCTGTGAGCTCATAGTACTCAACGATGTATGGCTTTCCGTGGTTTGTGCAGAGAACACCGACCTTCTCGTCGGGATAGGCTTTTCTGACAACCTTTCCGCCGGAGAGGTAGCCTTCCTTGATGACTGCACCGAGGAAAATAGGATCTGCGATCCTTTGAAGAACATTGTCAACAGAGAAGACATTGATGTATTTGATATTGTGCTCAGTCAGCTTGCTCAGATGGCCTGCCTTGCAAAGTGAGGAGAACCAGCCACCATTACCGTTAGGGGACATGGCGATACGTCCCTTTTCTTCCAGATAGATCTTGCCGTTGAAGTCAACTGATGGCACCATCTCCTGTTTGAAGAAATGAATATAATCAGGGTTATATCCGAAGTAGTTATGTTTCTTGAAAAATGCAGTCGTATCATCGTGGTTCTTTTCATTAGTCATTATAAAGAAATGTATCCATGTATCGGCAAGCTTTACGATATCCAGTGTGTGCTCAATGAGCAGTTGGAAGATGAACATATCTTTTGTTACGCCCACATTGAAGGTTCCCTTTGGCCCTGAGAATCCAAGACGGGTTCCCTGACCACCAGCTAAAAGTACGAGTGCAAGATCGCCATTTTTTATGGTGTCTATTCCTGCATTCAAGTATGTGTCATGGTTCGCATTGATGGCGTCTAGCTGAAGAGCTGCGACAGGTGCAATGTCGGAATCATTTCCAGAGTTGTTTTTGCCAATCATGTCGATGAGTGAAAAATCGATCTGATCAATCTGGCTTAACAGAGCCTGCTGCTCATCGCTTTTTAATTCATCATAATATCTGAGAAGGTGAAGCTGACCCTTTTCTTCCAGAAGTTTGTATGCGCTTTCGTAATTCATAAAATTCTCCTTAAATAATGTAGATTGTAAATAAATTCTCTCTCCTAGTATTTCTTTCTGATAGCAATTGTGTCCGTAAATACTTTCCAGATATCTCTGAACTTGATCCTTCTGCCGTTTGATAAATCGTCTCTGCTGTAATTAAGCGCTATCGGAGCCTCAGATATTTTGTATCCCTGCTTGTGGGCGGCTACAAGTATCTCAATGTCAAATGCGTATCCATTTATAGTCAGATTTTCAGCTATCGGCTTGATCACCTCGGATTTAAATAACTTGATACCGGTCTGAGTATCGTGGATCCCGAGATTGAAAAGCATCCGGAGCATGACATAATAAGAATAACTCATCATTCTTCTGAGCGGCGGATAGTCAAGTTTGGATTCTGGGTGAAGCTTGGAACCGATGACTATGTCTGCATCGTCATCCTTCATCTGCTTCATGAACTTCTTGAGCAGAGCAGGACTGAGTTCCAGATCAGAATCAAGGAAAGCGATGTATCGGCCACGGGCTGCCTTGATGCCTGTCGTTATAGCGAATCCTTTGCCGTGGTTGTCATTGTATCCTGTGGCTGTAATGTGGGAATCTGCATCAGAAGCCTCCCTTATCAATTGCCAGGTGGAGTCTGAGCTGCCATCGTTTACGGCAATTATCTCATAGCGATGAAGGAAACTGCTGAGTATCTTACTCGTTTCCAGCAGATTATCTTTTATATGCGCTTCTTCATTGTAAGCTGGCATGACTACCGACAAAGTAATATTTGGTGAAATATTCTTTTCAGTTTCCATTTCATTCATTATCTCCCTTGCTATAGACTTAACTCCAATTGTTTTAAACACAATTATTAATAGTATACTTGTAAAAATGATGGGTGTCAAATGAAATACATTTAAGA
>OLZF01001699.1_pt1 | contig 14059 bp, 13 predicted proteins | sample 1674391 | NCBI WGS metagenome assembly OLZF01 (sample SAMEA103958166, study PRJEB25191) | human gut metagenome | biome: human-associated habitat [ENVO:00009003]; feature: intestine environment [ENVO:2100002]; material: feces | place: Germany | collected 2013/2015
ACCGGAAAACGTGCGCTGGTGCTGGCTGGCGGCGGGGCCAAAGGCAGCTATCAGATCGGCGTCTGGCGCGCTCTGCAGGAGCTGGACTGGACGCCTGACATTATCACGGGCGCAAGCGTCGGCACGCTGAACGGCTGCCTGTTCACGATGGGCAAGATCCAAGAGGCCGAGGACCTGTGGCGCAGCTTGGAAATTCACGATGTTCTCGAAGTCCCCGCAACGCTCAAGCCCGAGGAGCTGCGCGCGTTCTTCCTCGACATCATCCGCAGCGGCGGACTGAATGTTGAACCGCTGGCCGAGATGATCGACCGTCTGATCGACGAGGACGCCGTGCGCACATCGCCTATCCACTTCGGCCTTGTCATGACCGAGCTGGGCAGCCTGCGCAGTGTGCAGTGCCCCATCGAGGACATCCCTGAAGGGCAGTTAAAGGACTATATGCTGGCGTCCAGTGCCTGCTTCCCGGCCCTGCGTCCGCGGGAAATTGACGGTGTAAAGTACATTGACGGCGGCTGGCGCGACAATATGCCGCTGGATCTGGCCGCAAAAATGGGCGCAGCGGAGCTGCTCGGCGGCGACGGGATGCGGGCGCTTCTCGAACACCTGCGCGGCGAGGCCGACCTCATCATCGTCGACACGCCCCCGATGGGGATGTTCTCCGATGCGGAGGCTATTGCGGAGCTGGCGGATCTGTCGCTGCTCGTAGTGCGGCAGGACTGTGTCCCCGCGCGGCACATCAACGACGTGCTTGACGCGCTGCGCCAGTGCCGCGCGAAGCTGCTCGGGTGCGTCTTTAATGACGTGCACCAGCTGACGATCCCCGGCAGCGGGGGCGGCTACGGTTATGGCTACGGGTACGGTTACGGCTATGGCTATGGATACGGATACGGCGGGCGGCACGGCCACGCGCAGACGGAGGACACAGATGGACGAAAGAAAAATTGACCGGACGGACGAGGAGGGTCTGATCGACCTGAGCCGTCTGCTGCGCGAGGCACGCAGTGTGCTGCGGCGGCTGTACTGGCTGCCGCTGGCGCTGGCGGCGGTGATGGCCCTTCTGATATGCCTGCACGGCTGGCGCAGCTATCAGCCGATGTACGCGAGCGAGGCGACGTTCACCATCCAGGTGGTGAGCGGCACGGGCTCAGACATCGCCGGCGGCGGCTATGGCTACTATGACAAGGCCACGGCCGAGCAGCTGGGGAAGACCTTCCCCTATCTGATCCAGTCGGATCTGATGCGCGGCAAGCTCTGCCGCGCCATGGGCGTTACGACGCTCAACGGAACGATCACGGCGCAGACCGTGTCGGACACGAACCTCTTCACCATCCGCGTGACAAGCCCGAGCGCGCAGGACGCCAAGGCGATCCTCGACAAGGTGATCGAGCTCTATCCGGACGTGGCGGGCTATGTCATCGGCAGCACGTCGATGAACCTGCTGACCCAGCCGCAGGTGGCGACGGAGCCGTATAACGCGTTCCACCCGCTGCGCAGCGCCGCAAAGGGCGCGGCACTGGGGCTGGTGCTGGGCCTTGCGGTTGTGCTGCTGTGCGCGGCGGCGCGGCGCACCGTCCGCGACACGGAGGACGTGCGCATGAAGCTGAACCAGACGTGCCTTGCGGCGCTGCCGAAGGTGCGCTTCAAGCAGCGCGGCAAGAGCGGCGGCGAGGAGCTCATGTCCATCCAGAACGAGCATGTCCCCAGCGCCTTTCAGGAGGGTGTGCGCAGCCTGCGCATCAAGCTCCTGCGTGAGCTGCCGGAGGGCGAGGGCTGCCGCACGATCCTCGTGACGAGCACGCTCCCCGGCGAGGGCAAGACGACCGTGGCCGTGAATCTGGCTCAGTCGCTCAGCCGCGGCGGCGCGCGCGTCATCCTCGTCGATCTCGACATGCGTAAGCCCTCGGTCAAGCGCGCCATGGGCGTGACGATCCCGTCGGTGGGCGTCGTCGAGCTTATCGAGCGCAAGGCGGGCAAGAAGGCACCGGAGGTGCGCCTGCTGAAGATGGAGGGGACGGAGCTCTACCTCCTCGCGGGCGATACGGGCTGCCGCGACACGCAGCAGATGAACTCGCGGCGGCTGTCGGTGCTGCTGGAGAGCCTGCGCGACAGGGCGGACTACATCATCCTCGACACGCCCCCCTGCGGCCTGCTGGCCGACAGCGTGAACGTCGCCCGCGCGGCGGACTGCGCGCTGTATGTGACGGGCTGCGGCGTGGCGGAGGTGCCGCATATTGTGGAGAGCCTGCAGTTCCTCGCCGAGAGCGGCACGCCGATCGTCGGGTGCGTGCTCAACGGTGTGAGCGGCGGACACAGCAGATACGGCTATGGCTATGGGTACGGGTACGGCTATGGCTACGGAGAAAAGCAGACGCATGGAAAGAAACCGGCCGGCAAGTGACGGCGTGCGCGCGTTCGACCCAGCGCAGTGCATGCCGTTGCTCGAGGAGTTGCTGCGCGAGGGGCAGACGCTCTGCTTGACCGTGACGGGGGAGAGCATGGCGCCGTTTCTGCGCCACGGGCGCGACCAGATCCGCTTCCGGCGGCCGGATAGGCCGCTGCGGCGCGGGGATATGGCGTTTTTCCGCCGCGCGAACGGGCAGTATGTCATGCACCGCGTCCTCCGGGCGGAGAAGAGCGGCGCGCTCTACCTCGTCGGCGACGCGCAGCAGGAGGTCGAGGGGCCGATCGCCCCGCAGCAGGTCTTTGCCGTCGTGACGGAGGTCTGCCGCAAGGAAAAATGGCTGCGGCCGGGCTGCTTCTGGTGGGATTTTTTTGCAGGACCTTGGCTGCGGCTGCTGCCGCTGCGGCCATATTTGCGCGGACTCGCGCGCTTTGTGCCGCGGGGGCTGAAATAACAAACGGAACTGTGAGGAACGCTTATGGCGCAGCAGGACGGACAAGTCCATAAGGTGCTCGGCTCGGAGGCGCTCGGGATTCTGCTCGGGCGCTGGCGCGACGGGACGTTTTCCGGCATCGCCGACGACTGGCGCTGGATCGCGGGGTATACGAAGCGCTACCGCTGGGCGGTGGCGCTGTATATCGTGCTGGGCGTGGCGGAGTCATCGCTGAGTCTGGTGTCCGCCGTGGCGGGGAAATACGCCATCGACATCATCACGGGCTATCAGATCTCGCGGCTGTGGGTGCTGCTGGTGCTGATGGTCGCCTCGGCGGTGAGCAGCCTGCTGCTGCGCAGCGCTGTCTCGCGCATCTCGGCGCGCGTCTCGCTGCGCGTGAACAACGACATCCGCGCTGAGGTGTTCGACTGCATCCTCCGCGCCGACTGGCGCGCACTGAACCGATTCTCGAGCGGCGACCTGCTCAACCGGCTCAGCGGCGACGCGGGCACCGTCGCGGGAAACGCCATCAGCTGGCTGCCGGATCTCGTGATCTCGCTCTATACATTCATCGCGACGTTCGCGGTGATCCTTTACTATGACTGGGTGATGGCGGTGCTGGCGCTTGCGAGCGCGCCGTTTCTGCTGCTGACGTCGCGGCGGCTGCTTGGGCGGCTGCGCGGCTATAACGAGGACGTGCGCCGCAGCAGCAGCGAGCTCATGGGCTATGAGATGGAGACGCTGCGCAATCTCGACTCCATCAAGGGCTTCGGCGTGACGGAGCGCTACAGCGCGGGCCTGCGCAAGAAGCAGGAGGCCTATCGCGCGGTGAGTCTCGACTACAACCTCTTCGGCATCAAGACGCAGGCGCTGCTCTCGATCCTCGGGTCGATGGTGCAGATGGCCGCGTTTCTCTACTGCCTGTACCTGCTGTGGTCGGGCAAAATTCTCTACGGCACGATGACGCTCTTTCTCACGCAGGGCACGAAGCTGACATCCTCGTTCAACGCCCTCGTCAAGACCGTGCCGACGTTTCTGAGCGCGTCCGTCTCCGCGAACCGAATCCGCGAGCTGACGGAGCTTGCGCCGGAGCCGGTGCTGCCGCAGAGCGGCGAGCTGCTGGAGGAAGCGGCGGACGGCGTGAGCGTGGTGATGGAGGAGATGAGCCTTGCCTATGAGGGCGAGCGGTGGGTGCTGAGCGGCGTCACCTTCCGCGCGGAGCCGGGGGAGATCGTCGCGCTGATCGGCCCGTCCGGCGGCGGCAAGACGACGATGATCCGCACGATGCTCGGCCTGATCGCGCCGGGGCGCGGGCGGGCGTTTCTGCGCGGACGGGACGGGCGCGAGGTGGCGATGAACGCCGCGCTGCGCGGCTGCTTTTCCTATGTGCCGCAGGGGAACACCATGATCTCCGGCACCGTTGCGGAGAATCTGCGCATGGTCGCGCCGTCGGCGAGCGATGAGGAACTGGAGCGTGCGCTGCGCGCGGCGTGCGCGTGGGAATTCGTGGAGCAGATGCCCGACGGTCTGCAAGCCGTCGTCGGTGAGCGCGGTCACGGGCTCTCCGAGGGGCAGGCCCAGCGGATTGCCATCGCGCGGGCGCTGCTGCGGGATGCGCCGGTGCTGCTGCTCGACGAGGCAACGTCCGCGCTGGACGTCGCGACAGAGCGGCGCGTGCTGCGCAGCCTGATGCAGAGTCACCCGAACAAGACCTGCATCGTCACGACGCACCGCCCCACGGTGATCGGCCTGTGTGAGCGCGTCTATCAGGTGGGCGGCGGCACTGTCCGCGAGCTGGGCAAGCAGGAAGCGCAGGCGCTGGCGATGGAATTTTAGCTTGATAAAAAGGCCGATAGCCTTTTTATCAAGGGGATATCGCTGCGCTCCATGCCTTGACTGGCCGCTGGCCAGTCTGCGACACTCCGCTGCGCGCAAAGAGTTTTTTGCGGCGTACACGCTGCCGCAAAAAACGGATCTTACATTTACAATCTAAGGCAGGCAGCAAAAAAAGTGGACTCACAGCGAAAAAACCTCTACAATGGTGTTTGCGGACAACCAAAAGGAGGGATACGCAGTGAGCCACTACAGACATCTTAGCATAGAAGAGCGGGAAAATCTATACCTCGGAATCAATCAAGGGAAAAGTATTCGCACCATAGCCAAAGAATTGGGACGATCTCCATCGACGATCAGTCGGGAGCTGCAGCGCGGGAAAAGCGGGCATCGAAAGTACCGGCCGTCGGTGGCGCAGTACCGATATGAACGGCGCAGAAAAAACTGCGGCCGCAAACCGATATTGTCCTCAGTTACGCTACGATCTATCGCGCCCTGAACAGTGGCCTGATAGATGAGGAAAAACCGAGATATATCCACAAATGCGACCGCTATTCGTTCCATCGGTCCCGTCAAGATTTATGCGCAAATTTATTTGCAGGCTCCGGCTGAATGAGGTCAGCCGGCAACAGCGGCGTCGTCCAGAGCCGCCTCCAGATGCTTCATATACCATCCCCCGCATCGGCAGCATCAAGCTCACCAAGCTGACCGCCCACGACCTGCAAAAGCTCTACAAGGAGCTGATGGAGAGCGGCCGCACCAGAGGTAAAAGCGGTCACGGCAATCCGGGACTCAGCAGCACCACCGTCCGTAGCCTGCACCTGATGCTTCACAATGCCCTGAACCGCGCCGTAAAAGAACGCCTGATCCTCCGCAACCCCACCGAGGACTGCATCGCACCGAAGGTGCAGAAATTCGAGATGCAGATCCTCCAACCGAAGCATATCAAGACCTACCTCGACGCCGCGGATAAGAGGGGACTGCTGCCCATGTTTTATCTGGAACTGGTCAGCGGACTGCGCAAGGGTGAGCTGACTGCCCTCCTGTGGAGTGACCTCGACATCCAAAACAAAACCATCTCCGTCAGCAAGCAGTACGTCAAGAACCCCAATGGGGAGTTGACACTCTCGCGCCCCAAAACGGAGACATCGGTCAGAAAGGTCAGTATTCCACAGGAGGCTGTTGCCCTGCTGGTTGCCGAACACAAGAAGCATCCCGACAACCCATATATGTTCCCATCGCCCGTCACAGGGGAGATGTATTACCCCGATTCCATTGTGAACCTGCATAAGAAAATTCTGAAAGACGCTGGACTGCCGCATATACGCTTTCACGATCTCAGACACACGTCAGCCACGTTGCTGATTGCTTCCCGGCAGGACGTGAAAACGATATCAAGCAGACTCGGCCACGCGCAGACCTCCACCACGATGAACATATATGCTCATGCCTTGCAGGAGAGCGACCGGAAAGCAGCGGATGCGCTGGAAAATCTCCTCTCCAAAGAGGCATGAAAACAAAAAATCCCGCTCCAGTAGCCAAATAGTAGCTAAATGGCTTTCCGGGACGGGAAGTAGATTCAAGGCAAAAAGAAAAAAGCCTTGAAAATCAAGGCTTTTTCATGGAGCTGCTGGGCGGATTCGAACCGCCGACCTCATCCTTACCAAGGATGCGCTCTACCGACTGAGCTACAGCAGCATATGGCGACCAAGAAGGGGCTCGAACCCTCGACCTCCAGCGTGACAGGCTGGCGTTCTAACCAACTGAACTACTTGGCCATACAGGTATGGTGGGAACAACTGGACTCGAACCAGTGACCCCCTGCTTGTAAGGCAGGTGCTCTAACCAGCTGAGCTATGCTCCCGTCCTTGTCGCTCTCTCGTAACGACAAGGGTTATTATACTGGAGGAACCCGGAAATGTCAACAGGTAATTTGAATTTTTTTGAGAGAATTTTCACGTCCGTTTACCCGTTTCGCGCTTCAGCCCGCAAGCGCCTGCACCAGAACAACTGCGCCGACCGAGAGCAGCACGCTCAGCACCACATACGCCGCCGCGGCCGGGAGTCTCCCCGCCTGCAGCAGGCCGCTCGTCTCGAGCGCGAACGTTGAAAACGTGGTAAAGCCGCCGCAGATACCCGTCTTGAGAAACAGGATCATCCGCGGGCTGAGCGCGGCGTGGCGCGCGGCGGCCGCGGCAATCAGCCCGATGGCAAACGCGCCGAGGACGTTTACCAGTAGCGTCCCCACCGGGAACCCGCCGTCCCGCCCGAGCGGCAGCAGCGAGCACAGATAGCGCAGCACGGCGCCGAGAAAGCCGCCGGCTCCGACGGCAAGACAGTTCAGCATAATACCCTCCGAAAAGCGCGCCCCGTCCGTGCACCGGACGGGGCGGCGGTTGTGCTTCTTCGCTCAGAGCCGGGCGAGGATGTGCTCGAGATCCTGCGCGGTGAACCTGTAGACACTGTCGCAGAACTGGCACGTCAGCTCGCAGCCGCCCTGCTCGCGCAGCATGCTCTCCAGCTCACCCTTCCCCAGCGAGATCAGCGCGCGCTCGACGCGCTCGCGGCTGCAGGCGCAGCGGTACTCGACAGGATCGCTCTCGAGGATCTTCACCTCGAAATCGGAGAGGACGGTGCGCAGCATGTGTTCGGGGTCGGGGTCGCGCTCGAGCATGGCGGAGACGTTCCCCGCGGCCATGACGCCGCCCTCGACCCTAGCGATGGTGTCCTCACCCGCGCCGGGCATGAGCTGGATGAGATAGCCGCCCGCGGACTTCACGCTCTGGTCGCGGTCGACGAGCACGCCCAGCGCGCAGGCGGTGGGAATCTGCTCGGACTCGACGAAGTATCCCGCGATGTCCTCGGCAATCTCGCCGCCGAGGAGGTCAACCGTGCCGACGTACGGCTCCTTCATGTGCAGGTCTTTGATGACAGTGATGGTACCCTCGGAACCGACGGCGCGGCCCACGTCGAGCTTGCCGTCCGCGCGCAGGGGCAGATCCACCTGCGGGTTCGTCACATAGCCGCGGACGTTGCCCTCCGGGTCGGATACGGCGAGCACCGTCCCAAGCGGGCCGCCGCCCTTGATCTGGAGCGTCAGGCTCGCGCCGCGGCCCTTGAGGGCATTGCCCATGAGGCTCGCGCCCGAGAGCGCGCGGCCGAGGGCCGCCGTCGCCACGGGCAGGGTTTTATGAATCTGACGGGCGCGCTCGGTCAAATCGCGGCTGCAGATGGCAGCCGCCTGCACGAGCCCGTCCGAGGTGATGGCTCTGATGATACGATCGCTCATTCGGCTTCGTTCTCCTTAGTTCTGGTTTCTCTCGCAGACAAAGTAGATCCGCTGCGCCCCGTCTGCCGGGCGGCGCAGCTTCATGTCGCCGTAGGTGCGGATGCGGGTAAAGCCCGCCGCGCGCAGCCACGCGGTCAGCTCCTCGGCGGTGTAGCAGCGCTGGCGGTGATACTCGAACCCGCGCTCCCACGCGCCGTCCGGCCGCAGGTTAAAGAGGTCGACATAGTAGCTGCATATCCCGCGGCTGAACTCCGTGCGCCAGACGCAGTAGGCGTCCTCCGTCTCGTCGAGGTAGACCTGCCCGTCGAGACGGAGGAACTTCTCTGGCGTGTTCACGTCGAAAATGAGCGTACCGCCGGGCGCGATGAACAGGTGCAGCCGCTCGAAGGTGCGCTGCACGTCGCGGGGATTTGTCAGATAGTTGAGACTGTCGAGACAGCAGATCGCCGCGTCGACCGTTCCGTACAGGTCGAGCTGCGGCATCGACTGGTGCAGGAACACCGGCGGGATGCCGGGTCCGGTCTTGGCCGCGGCGGCGGCGAGCATGTCCTCCGATCCGTCGACCGCGATCAGTTCATAGCCGCGTGCGGTCAGCAGCCACGTCATCGTCCCCGTCCCGCAGGCGAGGTCGAGCACCGTGTGCACCGGCAGGCGGGCGCGCTGAAACAGCCGCTCGAGAAAGTCCGCGCGGCGCTGATAGTCGACGTCCTCGGTCAGCTCGTCATACGACGCGGCCAGGCGCTCATAGCTGCTCATCGCCCTGCTTCTCGCGCTGCGCCTGAATCTTGTCGAGAATGCTCTCATAGCCGCCCGCGCCGTTGAGCAGGCAGCGGTTCACGCGGCTGATCGTGGCGCTGGACGCGCCGGTTTTCTCGAGAATGTCGTTGTAGATCATCCCGTCGTTGAGCAGCATCGCCACCTCAAAGCGCTGCTCCATGCTGCGCAGCTCGGAGATCGTGCAAAGGTCCTGGAAGAAGTGATAGCACTCCTCCTCGTTTTCCAGCATCAGGATGGCCTGATACAGATGATCGCTCTTTTCCTTCTTGGAAATTTTAGACTTGGCAGCCCTAACCATAGATATTTCCTCCTGTATTGAATCCTCAAAGTTTCGCTGTTTAGAGTATAACATTTTACTGCATGAAAGTAAACACCCCAGCCGCATTTTTTATAAAACCCCGCCGAAAATGCCGATCCCCCGGGAACAACGTTTCCGGGGGATCGGTCCTTTCCATCTTCCCCGCTTTCAAAGGGGATGGGAATATATGCGTTTGTCAGATGCGGCCGTAGAGCGCCGTCTTATGGCAGATGCGCTCAGCCAGCGCCGCGGATGCCTCGCCGGGGAGCAGGCGCCAGCGCCAGTTGCCCGCGCTCGTGCCGGGCGTGTTCGTGCGGCAGCCCACGCTGAGGCCCAGCCAGTCCTGCAGCTGGGCGACAAAGAGCGCCGAGGGGCTGGAAAGGCCGCCGCGCAGCATACCCTCGCAGAAGCCCTCCGCATCGTTCAGTCCGAAGTACTCGCCCGCGCGGGCGACGGACTCGCCCGATGCTTCCCCGCGCCAAAGGGCGAGGGGGCTGTTGTCGTGCGTGCCGGTATAGCAGATGCTGCGCTCCGGGAATGCGTGCGGCAGACCCGCGCTGTCGTCCCGGTCGTCAAAGGCGAACTCGAGCACCTTCATGCCCGGCCATTGCGAATCGCGCAGCAGCTGCGCAAGTTCGGGCGTGGGATAGCCCAGATCCTCGGCGATGAACTCCAGCTTCGGAAACCACCCGTTCAGCACACCGATCAGATCCATGCCCGGCCCCTTGACCCAGTGGCCGTTCTTGGCCGTCGTCTCGCCGTAGGGCACGGCCCAGTACGCCTCGAACCCGCGGAAGTGGTCGACACGGATGACATCATAGAGCTTGCCCGCGCCGTCGATGCGGCGGATCCACCAGCCGAAGCCGTCCGCCTTCATGCGGTCCCATCGGTAGAGGGGGTTGCCCCAGAGCTGGCCGTCGGCGCTGAAGTAGTCCGGCGGCACGCCGGAGACCTCCGTCGGCACGCACCGCTCGTCGAGCTGGAAGCTCGCCGGGTCGGCCCAGACGTCCGCCGAGTCCATCGCGACGTAGATCGGCAGATCGCCGATCACGCGGATGCCGAGGTGATGCAGATAGTCCCGCAGGCGGTTCCACTGCCGGAAGAACAGGAATTGCAGATAGATGAACAACTCCACGTCCTCGCGCAGGAGCGTGCGGTACTTCTCGAGCACGGCGGGGGATCTGCGCAGGCGGAGCTCCTCGTCGTCCCACTCCGTCCACGCGCGCATGCCGAAATGGCGCTTGCAGGCCATGAAGAGCGCGTAGTCCGGGAGCCAGCGCGCGTTTTCGCGTTCGAAGGCGGCAACGGCCTCGCGGTCGCGCTCCCAACCGCGCGCCTTGGCGCGCGCGAGCACGGCAAAGCGGCTCTTGTAAATTTTCCCGTAGTCGACGTATCGGGGATCGTCTCCCCAGTCGGCGGCGGCGATTTCACCGGCGGTCAGCAACCCGTCGGCCGCCAGCTCGTCGAGGTCGATGAAATAGGGGTTGCCGGCGTAGGTGGAGAAGCTCTGGTACGGGGAGTCTCCGTAGCTCGTCGGCCCGAGGGGCAGCATCTGCCAGTAGCTCTGGCCCGCTGCGTGCAGAAAATCGGCAAAGTCATATGCGGCCCGGCCGAACGTGCCGATCCCGTGCGGGGACGGGAGGGCATACACCGGCATCAGGATGCCGCTGCTTCGTTTCATAGTAAGCATCACCTGCTCTCTGAGATCTTGGAAAATGGGGTATCCGGGCTCAGCCCTTGACCGCGCCTGCGGCGACGCCCTTGATGATGTGCTTCTGGCAGCATAGATAGAAAATAATGACGGGAAGAATGCTCAGCATGATCAGCGCCATCGTCGCGCCCATATCCACCGTGCCGTAGCTGCCGCGCAGATACTGGATATGGATGGGGATGGTGCGGTATCTGTTCACGTCCAGAACCAGACTGGGCAGCAGATAGTCGTTCCACACCCACATGATCTCCAGCACACCCACGGAGATCATCGTCGGCTTCAGCATGGGCAGCACCACCCGGAAGAAGGTACCCACCGGGCCGCAACCGTCGATGGCGGCGGCCTCTTCAATCTCCAGCGGCAGGCTCTTGACGAAGCCCGTAAACATAAACACCGCCAGACCTGCGCCGAAGCCCAGATAAATCACGGGGATCGTCCACGGGGTGTTCAGATGCAGCTGGTCCGTCGTCCGGGCCAGCGTGTACATGACCATCTGGAACGGCACCACCATGGAGAATACGCACAGGTAGTACACGATCTTACTGACCAGACTTCCCACACGGGAGATGTACCACGCCGCCATCGACGTACACAGCAGGATCAGCGCCGTGGAGGCGATGGTGATGAAGAAGCTGTAGAACACCACCTTATAGAAGGCAAAGTTGCCGAAGGTCATGCCCTTGACATAGTTCTTCAGACCCACAAAGGACTCCGCCGTGGGCAGCTTGAAGGTCTCGGTATTGACGAAGGCATTCGCCTTCAGCGAGTTGATGAGCACCAGAACCACCGGCATCAGATAGAGCACGGAGATCACGGTGAACAGCACCGTCATAAACGTCTGACGGCGTTCTCTGCGGCGCAGAGCCTCGGTTTTCATCATTGCTGCACCTCCTTGCGGCGGCTGGCCTGAAGCTGGATAATGCTGATGGCCGCCACCACCACGAAGAAGATCACGGCCTTGGCCTGACCCACGCCGCGGTTTCCGCCGCCGTTGCTGCTGAAGGCGTTGACGATGTTCAGCGCCAGCATTTCTGTTGTCTTGATGGTTTCGCCGTTGCCCAGCTGCTGGAAGGGCCGGCCGGCGGTAAGCGCGAGGTTCTGGTCAAACAGCTTGAAGCCGTTGGTCAGGCTCAGGAACATACAGATCGTGATGGAGGGCATCACATTGGGGATGGTCACCCGCCGCAGCGTCTGCCAGCGGTTGGCGCCGTCGATGCGGGCGGCCTCCAGCATATCCTCCGGCACCGCCTGCAGACCGGCGATGTAAATAATCATCATATAGCCGATCTGCTGCCAGCACACCAGAATCACCAGCCCCCAGAAGCCGTATTTCGTCTCCAGCACCACGGAGGTATTGTACTTGATGAGGATTCCGTCAAAGATCATGGACCAGATATAGCCCAGCACAATGCCGCCGATCAGGTTCGGCAGGAAGAACACCGTGCGGAACACATTGGTTCCCTTGAACTTCTGGGTCAGGGCATAGGCAATGGCAAACGCGAACAGATTGATCAGAATCAGGCTCACCAGCGCAAACAGCATCGTATACCAGAATGCGTGCATATAGCCGGGATCCTGAAAGGCCTTCCGGTAGTTGTCCAGTCCCGTCCACTCCCACTGGCTGGTAATGCGAAAGTTGCAGAAGGACAGAAACAGTCCCTTGGCAAAGGGATACAGGAAGCCGATGCAGAAGGCGGCGAAGGTGGGCAGCAAAAACAGCCACGCCATGCGCTGAATGGGGCGGCGGATCAGCCGGGAATTCAGCGCAGCCTCATCCCGGCGGCGTTTCGGAATTTTCATGACGCCTCTCTCCTATTTCTATATAGTTTCCGGGCAGCGCCCGGAGCTCTTGCCCGGTGCCAAACCGGCCAACAGCTCTGCGCGCCGCGGCTTACAGGGAAATCGGGGGCGGGCGATATGCCCGCCCCCGGATCGATTTCTTGCTGCGGAGCGCTTATAGCTTAGCCGTTCTCCTTGGCGTACTGGGTGGCCCAGCCGTCCACAAAGGCGGACTTCACGTTGTCCCAGTTGCCGCCGTTGGCGGTGTACTGCGTCAGCGCATCCACCACACCCGCACGCCAGTCATCCACGGCGGGGGTCCAGTTGAAGGCCCACGTCACGATGTAGTTGCCGTTGGCGGTGTAGTCGTTGGCCTGTGCGAAGAACACGTTCTCGGGGGTCTTGGCGTTTTTGAAGGGGCAGGGGCCAAACTGCTCAGCCAGCATGGTGGTACCCTCATCGGAGGTAACAACCCACTTCATGAAGTCCAGCGTAGCCTGAATGTCCTCTTCCTTGGCGTTCTTGTTGACGGCCCAGCAGTTCTCGGTGCCGCAGCACAGGCCGGCCTTCTCCTCACCCGCGACGCCGCAGTAGATGGGGATCATCGCCAGATCATTGGGATTCATCTTGAAGCCCTTGATCTCATCGGTGACCAGGTTGGCATACTCCCAGGAACCGTTCTGGAAGAACACGGCCTTGCCCTGGCCGAACTCAGCCTCGGAGGCATCGCCGGTGGCGGAGGTCAGCGCCGCGCCGGTGGTAGCGGAATCGGTGGTGTAGAGATCCCAGACGTTCTTGTAGTTATCCAGATAGGTACCCTTGATGGTGGCGGGCTGAGCGGTGACGTTGTCATCGCGGAACTCGTAGTACAGGGGCATATTGGCCAGATGGCCGGAGAAGCGCCAGCTGGAGGTGCCGTCCAGACCGGCGGAGCTGAAGGCGTCGAAGCCCAGCTCAGAAGCGCGGGCGTGGATATCGTCGGCAACCTTCTTCAGCGTCTCGAAGTTGGTGATGTCGGTCAGCTCATAACCAGCCTGCTTCAGCAGCGCCTTGTTGACGATGATGCCATAGGCCTCATAGCAGTAGCCGATGGACACGGTCTCGCCGGCAGCGTTCTTCAGGTTGAAGTCCTGCGTGGTCATTTCCTTCATGACGTCGGTGTTATCCAGCGGATAGCAGAAGTCGCCATAGGAGTTGACGGCGCCCTGATTGCCCACCTGGAACATGGTGGGGGCGGCCTCCTTGTCCAGCTCGGAGGTCAGCATGGTGTCATACTGGCCGGAGGCGGCGGTGACCACTTTGACCTCCACGCCGGTCTGCTTGGTATAGGTCTTGGCCAGATCCTGCCAGGCCTGGTCGGCTTCGGGCTTGAAGTTCAGATAATAAACCGAGCCCTTTGCCTCGTCCTTGCTGGAGCCGCAGGCGACGAGGGAAAGCGCCATGACCAGAGCAAGGAGGGTTGCAAGAAACTTTTTCATCATTCATTAGACGGAAGATCGGAAGAGCGTCGTGTAGGGAAAGAGTGTAGATCTCGGTGG